>Ga0179593_1704389_pt1 | contig 11027 bp, 15 predicted proteins | sample CZODoug2_1_08_16_FD_185931 | JGI IMG/M metagenome (GOLD analysis project Ga0179593, IMG submission 185931) | Vadose zone soil fungal communities from Angelo Coast Range Reserve, California, USA - CZODoug2_1_08_16fungal (PacBio error correction) | ecosystem: Environmental > Terrestrial > Soil >... | reverse complement strand
CTTAGAAGGTCTTTTCTTTTTCTCACTGCAGTACGGCTTTGGTGGGCTCGCCCCCGGCCATTCCTTTTTCCCCCCCTCTTTTCCCCTCCCCCCCCCCCCCCTCTCAAAATTAATCCCCCCTTGTTAGCGTCGGCCCCTCTGGGGATGCGGGGAACCCGTTGAACCTTTCTTTGCTGACCCGTTCTTTCTCCCTGGTCGCTACTTTTCCCTTCTTTCCCAGGGCCTACCCCCTCGTTCACTGTGTTATAAAACTTCTCGAAACCGTCCCCATGCGTCTTCTCCCCATCGCCCCTCCTTTTTTTTCCTTATGCCCTGACCCTTAATTCCCCCCCCCCCCCCCCCCCCCCCTCCTGGGATCCAGAAAATGCCTTCCACACAGAGGAATATTCTTCTCGCGCAGCACGAATCTTGGGGGATGACGATACAGTCCGGGTTTTACCCTAATTTACCCCCCTTTCCCCACGGACCCTCCCCTTTTTTTTGAAATGGATTTCTCCAAATCATTTTCCCTTGCGATCACGCGCACGTTTCGGGTATACATCAAATTTCATCGTTTATCCCAGTGGCCGGACTTTCCCCCCCCGTACTCCAAGTCCCCCTGCATCGAAGGGTTCATTTCCAATGAACAACGTGAAGACGAGGCCCAAAACGCCCTCCCCAATACGCGTCGCTCTTCGAGCCAAGTGAACCTTCCCCCCAAACATTTTGGGGATTAAAGTCCAACCTTTTTATCCGCACGCCCCGCAATTGATCCCCCCCCTCTTCCCTTTTGCAAGGGCGCTTCGTGGAATCGACGGCGCTACCCTTCCCCCCCCTTTTCCTCTTTCCCCCTTCTCACCCGGCCTGTTAATGCCCCTTCCCGTCTGGATCATTTCTTTCAAAAAATAGCTTCATGATTCTCTTTGACCATTTTTTTGGTGATTTGTCCTTCCCTCCCCGCAACTCCCTCCTCTTCCCCTCCTCTTCGGAACTCAGGTCCCCCCCGCCCCCCGCCCGTCGCAATTGTTTTTTGATGACAAACCTTTTTCCCCGCTCCGAATTCAGTTTCCCCCCTTCCGGCCAGGTGTTTTTGTCATTCAGGAGGAACCCAATTTGTAGGAAAATGCTGTGCGTCTTCCTAACCTCAATAGCCCCCTCCCCCCCCTGTTCCCCCCCCGGCCCTTCATGTCGGAGGAAGGAAAATTCCGATGTCGACTGAGTTTTTAACTTTCCAGTCTTTTAGGCGGCCTCCCCCCCCCGCCAGTTTGTCGATATAGATTGCATCTTCCTAACCTTTCTCCCGTTCGCACGCCCCCCCCCCTTTTCGTCCACAAAAAGCCCTCCTTCTTTGTTCGTCTCTTCGCAAGCTTTTCGTTCGGCTCTAACCTTCATTCCTTTTTTTTTTCAGATCGAGAATTCCCCCTTCCTTTTTCCTTCCAATTTGTGCGCCGTTTTCTTTGGTGCACAACTTCTGCGGCCCACTCTCGCCAGCCCGATGCCCTTCCCCCCTCAAAACCCCCCCCTGGCAGTTGGTTTTCTTTGCCCGTTGCTTTTCCTTCTACCCCGGTCTTCCCGGAACGCCACTCGTAGCCAATCAAGGAACCCTCCCCCCCCCAGTCAGCGTTCCCCCCCCTGTGGCATAGCTCCTTCTCGACCAAAGGTTCCAAACCCCCCCCCTTGTTTCAATTTTGTTCGCATCGGGTTTCCCGGGGTGTTTTTTTTTTTCCGGGTTTTCCACGAGACTCTTCCCCTTTCGCGGACAATTTTTTCCCCATTTCTCGGCTTTTGCACCGCTTGGTTTTTTCGTTCCCCTTCCAGCTGCACCCCCCCCCCCCGTACCGCACATCCGTTGCTGAAAGTCCTGAAACGATTCTTCTCGATGCAGACACCCCCCCTTTTTCATGATTTTTTTCTCCCCCTCCGATCCGGACATACACCTTCTTTTCGTCTTCTTCCATGCTTTTTTCACAGCCGCGCCAAGATCCCCTTTACAGCCCCGCTGGCTGTCCGCGGCTTCCTTTTTTTGTTCCCTATTTTTCCGAGAGCCGCACCCGCCATCCGTTTTTTTTCTCCACTTCTGCTCAGATTGGTTGCCGGAAGTTCCTTTTGACCCTTTTTTTTAAACCCCTTCCTCTGCGCAGGTTTTCTCCTTCCATGGACGGACACCGACCCCAGGTAGAGTACGCTTTTCCCAGTGAATACGCACCTCCCCCCCCTGCCCGCAAATATTCCCTCACGGAAGCGTCGAACCTCCCCCCCCCTCCATTCTGCGACTCCTTTCAAATCCGCAACCCGCGAAGATACGCGCCCCCCCCCCCCCTTTTCCTACGCCCCCCCCCCCCCCCCCGTTCCCTAGCACACTTCTTCCATATCGTTGGACGTCCCACAAGCAGCACTTTGGTTTCTGTGGATAATTGTCCATCTTTCCCCCCCCCACTCCCTCCCTCCTTTTCTCCTTCGAGTTCAGAAACTTTCCCCTTTCGCAGCAAGTGTCCGGTGGCTATTGCGATGAACAGGACCCACGAAACACTCCTTGAGAAGCCAACTTTTTTTCCTCCGTTTCGGGGCTGCAACTCTTTTGCCCGAGCCCCCCAACCCTGTCCCTTTTGTCCCCTGCATGGCCAGGCAAGTCCTCGCCGTTCCCAATCCCCCCGCCCCATGTCTTTTTTCTGAACGAATGCTTTTTCCCCCAAGTGATCACCATGCCCCCGTGAAATAGCTGTCCTGCCCTTCCGGTCGATGTTAAAAGATTCAAGCTTTATCCCACAACATCGCAGTCCCCTAGCCCCCTTTCTCGTCTCTCCTCTCAAGAAGAAGTTTCGGTGTATCCAGCTTTGGCTCGGGTCGGGGGGGATAGATGCCGGGATACGCTACGTTGCTTCTTTTCCCCTCCTTGAGATTGTGGTCTCCTTCCCCAGCGGATCACGTTTTTCCCCCTGGATGAATTCCCTTTACACTTCCTCTTTTATTATTTTGATCATCGTTGCCCACTCCTTTTTAGCCTCCTTTTCTTCCTTTTTGTACCGGCGGCTAAGTGCAGGGCGTCTGCGCTGACAGGGTTGGTCCATTCCCCTTTTTCCAAAATCGGTTGCCTCCCCTTCTGGACAGTATAAGCATTTCCTTTCGGAGTTCCTGGCCATTTTTCCCCCTCTTTGGCAGCCATTAGTTTCTCAGCAAGTAACTGGTGGAAAGGGAAGTATTCCCCCCTGAATTTCACGTCTGACCCCCATCATGCGAGGCGTTATATTGGAAGGGCGGTTTTTTTTCACAATCACCCCAAAACCCCACTCCCCCCCCCAACCCCCCAGCACTCCCCACAAAAAACCCCCCCCACACTCTTCAAACCAACCCAGCAACACACACCCCCCCCCCACGACCCCAACCAACCCCCAACCACACAACAAAACACAAAACAAGACCCCCTCCCCACACCACTTCTAAAACCCCCCCCCAAAAAAAACCCCCACAAACCCCTTCCCCCACAAACCTGAAAAACAAAACCCTTCCCTCCCACCCCCCCCCCCCCCCCCCCCCCCCCCCCCCCCCCGCCGGGCGAGGAGATTCTGTGGAGCTTCTCCCCTTTCTTTTTTGCGCGAAGTGAGCGCCCTCTTTTCCGATTGCGACGCTTCCCTTTTTTTTCTTTTCCCCTTTTTGCGGCGCGAAATTGAGGGCTATTCCCGGGGGTTTGTTGAATTTTTTCCTTCGGTGTCGCCTTTTTGCGGGGGAAAAAAAACCCCACGGGCTGGACACACGGCGCAGAGGATTCCTTCTCTTTTCAGACCTTTTCCCCCCTTTTTTTCGGGCACCTCGAGCCGTTCAGAACGGATGCTTCTTTCGGCTCTCCGTCCCTGAAAATCGCCCCACAAGTCCCCCTCCCCCCCCCGGCAGCCGTTTTTTTTTGCTTTTTTCCCTTCCAGCTGGCGAGGTTGGTGCCCCTGGAATGAAGACGGCGTCCCTCCCCTTTCCCCCCCCCCCCCATACGTGAGCCTGTCCTTCCCTTGCTTGCCTCAAATCTCCTTTTTTCGCGCCACTTTTCCGTTCGTCTTTCCAAGAAACGGGTGTGTTCGGCCGCGCTGGACGGGACCTTTTGCTGGTCCCTAAAAACACGTTCCGCAGCACGCCCTTCCTTTCAAATTGTTCCGGGATCAAGGGAAGTGTCTTGTTTTTGTGTGGTGGGTTTTTTTAGATGAAACCCCTTTCCGATAACGCGGTACGAGCCCTTTTCCCCACAGGGGGGAACGCCCTTCTTGTTTCATGAGCCTTTTCCGAATTTCGTTCCTTTGTCTTCCTCCTTTTGTCCCCGCCAGCAAGGGCCCAAAGATTTTTGTCCCAATTTGCCCGAGTTTGAGGCGGGACGGGGGCTTCGGTTTTTTCCAGGCTGTGTCCCTCCACCCCCCCCGGTTTCATGGTATACAGTGAGAAGTTCCTTTTTTATTCTCGAGTCCTTCCCCGTCCCCTTAATTTGGTCTGCAGGCACGACTTCACGTCTGTCCCCCTATGACTCCAAAACCCCTTTTTTCCTGGTGGTGGCCCGACCCCTTAGTCCTGTGCGCACTTTTTTGAAAGAGGGCCTCGCGTTCTGAGCAATGGGCGGGGATGCCCTTCAAGCTGTGCTTCCTCTTCGAAATCGCATCTCTTCCACCTCGTTGAATGCCTTTTTTTTTTCCTCTTGAGGTTTCCAATCCTCTTCCTCCTTTTTCCTACTGGCTTTTTCCCTTCCACGGCGTGGATGCTGCTCCCTTTTTGCCCTTTTTTGTTTCCCCTCAAGGATAACACAATTATGGCTGTCCAATTGCGACGGCGGTGTTCCTTTCCCTTCCTTTTCTGTGGAAGTGGCAGCCTGTCTTCCCTTTACCTTCCGGCGGGAGTTGCGGGTCCCCCCCACATCATCGCGACAAATCCCCCCCCTGAAGATGAAGGGCTATTTTCGATGTCCCCCCCCCAGACGGTGCGCCGCATTTTTTTTCTGATTTACCTTTTCCTTTTCCGGAACGGGTAAGGCTTTTTTTCGATTTCACCCCTCACCCGGCTCCCTGGCAACAAAGACAACTTACTTTTTACCCGGGGGACTTTTTTCCCCCCCCCCCCCCCCATTTTTTTTTGTGCCCGGGGGGGGCTTCCCCCCGGAGACGTTTTTTTTTCATCCCGAAATGTTTTTGCTATATGACTTGTGGTTCCGAGGCGCTAATGAAAATTTCCTCGACGCGGCACGTTGTTCCTTTCCAATGGCACCCCCCGGCGATGAAGGTGTCCTCCCCTTCGCGTGCTGGTCCTGGAAGGCTTCCCCGAACGGGGGAGTACGATTGAATTTCTCGCGTGCCACGTGAACTTCCGTCTCGTAAAGCATGCAGCGGGACGCCCTTTTTTACCGTCTGAGCCCCCTTTTCCCCCCCCCCTTGGTCCCTTTCGACTGAGGCTCTGCGCGCGAAGTCTTCCTTTCTGTGGCGCAGGCATTTTCTGGCCTTCCCTTTGAAAGTCCTGGAGAAACCCCTTTTTTTTGGGCGATGAGCCGTCTGGCCATCCCCCCCGACTGGACGGGAAATGTTCGAGAGGTTGTTTCCACACGAATTGAACGGGCTTTTTCGCTTGGGGACGGCCCTCGCCAGGGTTTGGTCAGCGACTTCCGGCGGTTTCCGCATCCCCTCGGGTCGAGCGAACCTGATCCCCGATTAGTTATTCCTTCCGGTGGTGCGGAAACCCTTCCCTGATGCCCCCCCAAAGACGCGCGTGAGTTCACCGCAGGCATCAGCCCCTTTTCTTCATCCCTTACCCCTTTCATCGTTACTTCCCTTTTCTTTTGGTTTGTTGAGAGAGCTTTTCTTTTTTTTTCGCTGATATTGCGAAGTTTTTTGATGTGCCCCTGCGCTTCTCAAGCCCTTTCCCTTTTTGGTTTTTTTTTTTTTTCGCGGCAATCACGTGCGTTTTTTTCCCCCCCTGTGATCAAAATTAATCCCCCCTTTTGAATCAGGTCGCTTGGCCTCTCGGACCCCACGCGGGGTTCACCTTTGACCGGTACCCGGAAGAAACCTTTGCGCCCCATTTCGTCCGCTCTCCAGTTCCGTCCCCCCCCTTTCGTTTGTTCCCCTCCCCCTCGAACATGTTAACCTTTTTTTTTCAAGACGGCTCATCGCCTCCCCCTTTTCTGCCCCCTGAATTGCCGTTTCAATGGACTTCAACACCCACCCTTCTCCAAGAAAATTGCCTCGGCCCCCCCCCCTTTCTTTCCCCCCCTTCGCTGGCTCTCCTTTTCGATCGCACATGAATTTGTTTCTTCAAACAAAATCTTTTCCTTCTTTTTTTTTCCCCTCCCCCCGGTCCAATTGGCTTTTTCCCCCACCATCCTTATTCGTTTTTTTTTTGCCGACGATCACTTCTTCCTTACATCCAGTTCATCGTTAATCCCCCCCCTGCAGAACGCGATAAAGCTTTCCCCCCCCCCTCCTTTTTATGGTTTTGAAAATTTCGACATGACCCAAGTGCCGCCCGCGGACGTCCCCATTAGCGCCCGTTAACCTTTCATAGAGCCCCCCCCCCCCCTTCCGTTCTACGGTCGACCCCCCCGCCCCACGAAGTGACTCCGTAATATAACCTGGTCTTCGTGCCGGGGCGGCTTTTTTCCCGCCTTTACCCTCTCATTAAAAGGTTCTTAATCAGACCCGATGTTTTTCTGAGGCCGACCACCGTATGATCATGTCCCTTTTCATCTTCGCGGCTTTTTTTTCTATGATGTTTGTCGAGCCCCCCCCCCGCACGCAAATCCGTCTCTTTTACCGGCCTCCCTTCTGCCAATGACTTCCCCTCGATTACCTCTCGCCACCTCCTTTTTTCCCCCCCCTTCATTGTGCTCCCCCTATGAAAAACCGGTCCGCTTTCACGGCCGTGTCCACCCTTCCCCCAAGGATGTACTCGGAGGCAAATACTCCCGGTGCGATTTCCTTTGGTAAACCCCCTCCCCGTTTTCCCCCCCGTCCCCCCCTCCTTCGGAAGTAAGACCGGAGTGCAACCCTCCCTCTTGCTCCGGGAGGACTCCACGCCATGGCCCCCCCAAACCTCCCTGACCCATCTTTCCTAACTTCTCGGGGTCGAAGTTAGAAAAGCGAACCTTTCTCCCCCCGTTCTTTTCCACACCAGATCTGCGTCTTTTTTTCCTTTTTCGTATCATTTTGCCGCCTTTTTCCGCCGCCTGGCATATTTTCCTTTTCCGTGGGAGATTTCTCTTTCCCCCCCCCTTTAAACTCCGCTCCTTTTTAATTCTTCTTTTGCGCCGTGTGTGCTTGTCACCCCCTTTTTTTCCACGATAGACCAGACCTCTCCCCCGTCCCCGCCCTCAAAAATCTATTACCCCCTTTTTCCTTGACCCGGTGCTTCTGCGTCCAGTCCTTATACCGTATCCGTCTCTCAATCAGGAACGTGCTTTTTTTCCCCCCACCGTTCGCTTTTCCCCATGTTGCCAATAGCTCTTTACCCCGTTTATCGCCAAAGGTTTCCCTCCCCCTGTTCGCATCCCCGGTCTCGGCACGGAATCTTCACTTTTGAACGCCCGGGACACCCCTTTTGCCAATTTCTCGGTCGCCGGGTTTCGTTCCAGCAACGTCACGTTTCGTTCCTGGGCCCCCCCAACCCGCACACCCCTTCCTTTGACCTTCAACGTCTCGCTCCCCTCACAAAAATTCCGGAATCCTTGTATATTTGATTCAGTCTTTCCGTCTTTTTTTTTTTTTTCTTTTTTCACCCCGCTCTTTTGCTTTCGTTTCTTCCATTTTCTCCTCCGCCCCCACCCCCCTTTTTCCCCCCGCAAAAGCCACATGGCTGTAAGCGGCTGCCCTTTGTGCTCTTTTTTTTTTTTAGCAGAGCCCCCCCCCCCCCCCCAACCGCCCCCCCCCCCCCCCCCATCCGTTCTTTTGTAGACCCCCTTCCGATCCGAGGTGCGGATGACCCATTGAAAACTCTTCACTCTGCGACGGGTTCTGAGAAGAGTCGACACCGAACTTCCCAGTTTCTCCCTCCACCCCAGGTTCCCCTCCCCCCACATTTCGCTTCCGCACCAGATAATTTTCCTTTTCGTCGAAATCTCGTGCTCAGATTCTGAGCTCACCCCCCCCCTGCCCGCGAAGTTTCCTCTACCGGTCTTCCAGAACATGACATTCTCCTTCGCCCGTCCGCTTTTCAGCCACACCCCCGTTTTTTCCATCTCGGGTCCCCCCCTGAATCGCATGGAGATACATGTCAGACGTGAAATCCTGCAACTCCAGCCTTTTTTCCTTTTCTCTCCTCTCCTAAACTCTGCCTGCGCAACCCTCGCCAGCACAAGCTGGGCAAGATAGATCCCTGGGAACCCGAACGACTTTCCTTCATGCTTGCTACTTTCTCCTCTGGGCTGCACCGAAGTTTTCTCCGTAATGCGACCAACCCTTTCCTCAGGCACAGAATGGCCCAGGCAAGTCCGCCGCCCAAATGCCGACTGGGGCTTACCCTCCTCTCACCGTCATATCTCCCCTAAGTGAAATTAGATGTCCCCGTCGTGTATAATGCTGCGCTCCCCCCGCTGCATCACCCCCCACCACATCGTTTCCCCGCCAAACCGACTAGCCCCACCCGGTAGCGTTATCCTTTTTTTCTTTCCCCTCATACTTCTCCTCGAGATAAGCTACGTTTTCGGTTTGCCCAGGTGTCCTGCGATTGGTGGTGATCAGCTTTTTCCCTACGGCTGCAGGTCCCCTTTTTATTTCCCTTCGAATTGATAATCGGTTCCTCATTCTTTTTTAGCCGCCAGGCCGGCATGTGTGAAGTTTTTTACTTTGCTTTTCCATTCTGGGGCTGCTTCCTTCCATACGGACCCTTACTTCGGGTTGCAGCCCCTTTTTTTTCCGCATTGTGGCTTCTCCTTTTTTTTTTTCCTTTTCTTGTTTTTCCCTGTCAATCGCAATATCTTTCCAGCGTGTCCTCATTCTGTTGCGCACAAGAGTTTCTGAACTCTTCTTTTCGTTGCAGGCTTTCATTCTTCTTCCCTCCATGCGAGTTTTCCCCCCCGATATGGAAGTCCCGTTTTTCTTGCTTTTTGTAATCGGACGAGGCGAGGCTATCTGGTCAGTCCCTTCGCGTTTTTTTGGGATTGCGCGTCCTCGCAGTGAATTCTGGCAGTCCGACGCTTCCGTCCTGTTATCTTGCGGAATTTCGAATTTCAGGTGAGTTATTCCGTTTTTCAACCCCCCGGCTACCTGGTTTTTTGGTAGCCTCTGCTTCCCTCTCAACCTGCGCCCTTTTGACGTTTTCAATTTTCACTTTCCTTTTTCACTCCGGCACCTCTCTTTAGTTACCGTGGCTACACTTTTTGGCGGCGGTTGGGCCTTCCTTTCCCGGACTGCACTCGCACAAGATTTACGGTCAGCCGCCTGTACAGTCCCTTGAAGGAGGATGTGCTGGTGCCTCTGGAATTTTTTTCGGACCACCTGGTTGTCCTTTTCTCCCTGTTGACCTCGACAGACTGACTTTCAACATTACGGATTTCCTGCCCCCAGTCGGTTTTTCCCCCCCCCCCCTTTCCCTCCGGATGTTGCGGACCCCCCCCCCCAGCTGACTTTTTTTTGTACCTCAAAACCCCCCACCGGCGGCAGCCTTTTTTCCCACACTTTGGTCCCTTTTTTTTCAACGGGGCCTTTCTCTGGATGCGAACCCCCTGAAACCAAGTGTTTTTGGAACCTTTCATCCCGGTACCCTTTATGCCACAGGGGTTTTCTTGTTGGGAATGAGCAACTTTTCTGTTGCTTTACGGGACATTTTCATTCCGTTATAACGTTCCTGACTTGAGTCCCCCGCCGCAACGGCCTGAACCCTGCAATCTGAGTTTTGCGAGGACGGGTGCGCCCTACGCGCGCCCCCCCTTCCCCAGTCCCACCATATTCCACCCTCCTTTTGCGTGGTCCCAGTTGAGTACCTGTTTTGTTTCAACCAACGGGTTTCGCCTTCCCCTCCCCCTGTTTAATCTAACCACAGCCCGAGCGGCTTTTCCTAACCCTGACGCTCACCTCACGTGACAGGAATTTTTTGTGTTGGTGTCAGTGGTAGACCCCCCCCCTAACCTATAGTAATTGCACGATAACCCCCCAATTTTCAACATGCACCAACCCTCCCAGCCCAGCAACTATTCACATGGTTTTTTTCCCCCTCTCTTTAACCCGTTTTAAAAACCCAGCCGTTTATTCTTTGTGTCGTCTGTGCATTTTGTGTAACACATTCTCACGCCCACAAAAACCAACTAACGGTCCATCGAGTCTCTTTTACCCGAATTGGTTCATGTGGATGCCCCCCCCCCCCCCCCCCAACACAAGCGTGGAACGTTTCCCCACCCTGTTTTACATTATGCACACCTCGTAATCCGACTCGCCCCCTGGCCTGGGTGGGTTCCTTTTTGTTACACTGGTCCATCCTCACCCCCCCTTCCTTTTTCCTCCTGATGACAGCCCCTTTTTATCGCCATGAATTTCCGTGATTTCTGATTTTTGTCATAAACGCCGATCACCCCCAATATGTCACTTGTCACGGGCGGTGGGCGAGGTATCGCCCCTTTTTTTCAGAAGGAGTCCCTTTCCGAGCGCGGAGTAGCGGCTTCCTACCCTACCAACATCATCCTTTCTGCACCATATCAACTAGCAGGATATTTTTTTCGCAACTCCCTATCGTATGGCCGCCGCATTTTTTACCGCCCCCCTTTTGTAAAATTATTCCCTGTTGGCCCCCTCTTTCACATTGTTATTACAGCGGTGATTAGGCTTTTCCCCCCCTTCACAGCCATTCATTTCCCTTAATTGACCGTGGCACCCCAGAACCCCATTCTGGACACGGAATCATTGCTTGGCGTCTTTTTTGTGTTTCGCTGGCAATCCCAAACTGGGACCCCTTCCCTTTCTTTCTCTGCCCCCCCTTCGGGCGGGTTTGCCTCCCCCCTGTCTTGTGTGTTCTACTCACTTCCTTCTTTCCATCCCGGTCGCCGCTATCTTGCATCGAACGCACGGATTTTCTTTTCCAAATGTACCGACTTTCCCTACGCA
>Ga0179593_1650787_pt1 | contig 11027 bp, 13 predicted proteins | sample CZODoug2_1_08_16_FD_185931 | JGI IMG/M metagenome (GOLD analysis project Ga0179593, IMG submission 185931) | Vadose zone soil fungal communities from Angelo Coast Range Reserve, California, USA - CZODoug2_1_08_16fungal (PacBio error correction) | ecosystem: Environmental > Terrestrial > Soil >... | reverse complement strand
TTCCTTCCCGAGTTTTCCCCGACCAGCACAGACCTTTTTTACATGACGGCCCAGCACGGGAGTTGCTCTGGCCGAGATTTTGTTATGTTTTCTGCGTGCAGGCCCTTGATAGTATGTTTTTTTCCATCGCCCTTTCCGAACCTTTTTCCCGGGCGCCGCGCGTCGACGCGGCGGGCTATGAAGGCGCCGGTTCCGCTTTCACGTTTTGCCTGGCCCCATCACCTGGTCTCGGGTTGGCTGATGGCATGGAGCCTCCCTTTTTTTCCGCACCAAGGGTCTCCCCTGTGACTCGACCCCCCCCCCATGCCGTCCCCCTCCCCGGAACCACGCAGTGGGAGAGAACTGACCGCGGCACCCCCCCTGTGAGGATCCCTGCCAAGGAAACGGAAAAGTCAGACTGGAAAGGAATTTCCCTCTTCCCCTTCTGGAGCACATGTGCACAAAACGTTCGGGCTGACCTTTCTTGAGCCTTCTGACCATTTTCTTTTCATAGACTTCTTCAAGAGTAAGGGTTTTCCCTGGCATCGTCGGACCGTAGGGCAATCTTTTGGCAGCCACCCCGTATTCAGCGCGTGGATTTTTTGTCTTTATTGTCTGGCTGAGACCATTGATTTCCGTACTTCCATCACGGCCCGGCTCGCTCCTTTTTCTTTTTCCCCTTTATCCCTGCTAGCGATTAGAAAGGAGCCGATTTTACTTCCTGGTTTAGCCATTTATCGGTCCCTCCCCGTTAATGTTAGTTTTGACGGGTTGCTGCTCCCGTATGGTCGTCGTCATGAGTACCGGCGTGTCGAGGCTGATATTCTTTTTCGTAGGCCCTTCGCGCACCGCGAGCGACCTGGGCGGCCAGCTGGGGCATCCATCCCCCTCCCGTCTTGCGACGCTTTCTTACACCCGTGGTGAACGGGCCCCTCCCTTTTTTTTTTTTTTTCAGCTGACTATCTTTCGGAGAGTTAAGCACTCGTGGTAGTTTTGGGGGGAAACTGTCCGGGTGTCCCCGTGATAAGAAAGAAAGGCGTACCCCTCAGGCCTTACGAGAGATTTTTTAGCCCGGTGGTCGAACTTGAAAGGAAGTTTTGGGCGTCTTTCCAGATGCAGTGCAATGGAAGGGCGGGGTTTCGTTAGCCAACTCAAGAAACGACTTGAATCTTCCCTTCTCCTTTTCCGGTCCTCAGAAGGAGAGAAGATTTATCGGCTTTTCTTGAGAAGAGATTTCAGGCAGGGGGGATACACCCGCGCGCCGTGGTGCGTAAGAATGGGAAACTTCGACAAGGGACCCCGGGCCGCCGAAGGATGAACACCGGACCTTTTTACCGTCGTGATCTTATTTTCCTCCCTCCGTTGTTGTTGTCGCCTCCTTTCGCAATTTCGTATAGAAGTTCGGACGGACAGAGTACTTGCGAGTTGGCCAGGTAGTCTACCCCATTTCGTTTTTTTAAGCCTCCCCCCAGGTTCCTCAGCTATGCCCCTGTCCGCCCCTTTTTTTCCCTTGGGCCGCGCCTGCAGGGTTAGGCAAAGCGGAGCGTGGTCCTTCAGTCCGGTTCGGGAGAGCTTCTGCCCCTGCCCTTGGGCGGTAAGGAATTGCCCCTTCCCCGCCGGTCCCCTTTTTTCCTTTCCGTCCCGTTTCTCGCGGTTGAGTGCATTTCTTTGGCGGCCGGGACACTGCGCCCCCTCCTGCTTCCCTTGTTTCCCCTCAGCAACTACGGCTCCCTTTCCCCCCCGGCCCACTTCCAGCACCCATCCGGCTGGCGTTCCCACCTTCACTTCCTTTTGCGCACGGCTCTATTTCGGGAAGCGATTCGGTGACCTCCGGTCCTGGTCGGCGTCAAGCCCTGTAAACGCGTTCTTTTCCCGGTGCTTTTTTCCCGAGCCAGTCGGCAGGTCCCCAGAGCCCTGACTTTTTTCTTTAGCCCTCCTCCCAAACGCCATTCTCACAGGAAAGAGGTGTTGGTTAGGCTGCAAGTTTCTTTCGTTTCGATGGATCGCTCCCGGGGGAGACGAGATTTTTCTTCACCCCCCTTTTTCCTTTTTTCTCTCGACAGGTGGGAAGGCTGACAGACCTGGCTTCAGTTTTCTCCTGAAAGATCTTTCATGCACACCAAGATTATTCTCCTTTTTTTTGCACCCATCTTGCTTATTCCCTGAACCTCCTTTTCTCCCTTATGCGCAGTGCCGATTCCACTTTAATTTTTCTCCATAACGACAGATTAGTGTGTGCCTAAACCGGAGTTCTCTTTTGCAGGAAAGAGGCCAGTCCCTTGCGATTTTTTTTTTTTGACTCTTCTTTTTTTGGCCAAGCGTACTTGCAGGATAGTCGGGCAGATTTTTTCTTTTCTTTTCGCCGAGGTGCCTCTGGCGACATTGCTTAGTGCTGGTTCCTCCCCGGCCGTGTTCCTCCTTGACTCTTCACAAATCGGGGCCCCCGATCCACAGACCGGTTGACTGAACCCCCGTTCCCCAATTTTTCCCACGATGAGCAGTCCGTCGCGTCTCCCCTGAGACGTTCCCTCTTCTTCTCTCTCGCTCTTCGTCCTTTTTTCTCCCGGTTGACGCCAAAGAGGCGCTCCTCTCGTTAGAGTTTGTTTTTCCTTTTGCGCATTTTTTTTGCGGCGGGCCCATTTTTTTTTTGGTACCTTTGTGCGTTTTGTTTTCGTGTCCCCTTAGTCCTAAGTCAGGGGTTGTTTCTCTCGATGTAAAGACCGCCGGGAGAACCTTTTTTTCCCTTTGGACAGGAAGCAGCGGCGTTGCGCGGCCAGGCGCTTAGCTAGTTTTCTGGGTTTTCTTATCTCCCTTTTGTGGAGTGAAACTGTCGGAGGGGACTCGCCCCATCATTTTCGGGGCGCAGCGCGATCAGAGCGCGGCCCCAGCCATGTTTTTTTTTTTGGAAAAGTCCTTTTAGGTAAAGGTCGCGGGGCATTTGTTGTCCCTTCACCTTTTATGTTTTTCGGGTTACTCCAGCTGGTGTGCTTCAGGGGAAATCCCTTACGGCTGCCACAGCACCCTTTACCACATCTGACCGTTCTAACCACCTCCTTTTTTTAACCTCCCCCCGGACTCAGGGGTCGAGAATCTTTTTTTGAATTTCCCTTTTCCAGTGCCCATGGAACAGGATGGAACTATGACTTCCCCCTGACCCTTCTCTCGTTTTCCTGGACCCTAAGGTAGGTAGGCTGACAACGTTCCCGCCTTTTCCGGACTTCCCCAGAGTCAGGTTTTCAACTTAAGATTAGTCGGTTCATGAACGGGCCTTTCTCGGCGATCTCTCTTTGATCTTTGTCCGGCACGGAGCGTCGTACCTTCTCCAGTCACCCGGGGCGGGTCGGCAGGTCCCCGTCGGGCTTTTTTTTTCTTCGCGGGTTGCCGTTGATCGGCGTCGTCTTGTGTTTTTTTTTCGTCCCGGCGCCTGCTTGGATTCCCCATGGTGTCCTTCTCCCCCCTCCCTTTCTGCCGTCGGGTTACCGATGACTTTGAGTTTCCCTCCGACCATTTTAGTCAAAACCTAGACGAGTCGTCTGGACCCCTTTTCTGCACTTTTTGCCCCCTGGGACTTAATCTCCAATATTTTCTCTTTTTCTGAGCAACTTCCAGTTGTCCAGTTTTTTTAGAACCCCCGCGGGTGGTGATGTTCCGAACTTTTTCCCATCTTTCTCGTGGCTCCTTAAGCATAACGTCCCCAAGATGGCATCTTTTGGTTCTAAAGATTACGGGATGGACGCGACCCCTGGCCCATTGGAATTGTTCCTGCAAGTTTGCGAAGGACTGATGTCGTTTGTCCTCCGAAATCCTTTTAGTGCCACCCCACCCCCCCCACCGGCCCTTCCCTTTTTTTGTGACCGACCCCAATACCGCATGGCAGGCGTTCCCCTAATTCTTTTGACTTTTTTCTCCGCTGTTCCGCACGATTGGTCCGAGATTTTTTGACTTTGGCTCTCCCAGAGGGTGGCGTGTGTCCCTAAGCCCTTTTCTTCCATCCGCCGGCTGAGCGGCCCAGCCCAGTTTCCCGGTTTCCTTTTCCTCTTTTTTTTGAGAGTGATTCAATGGAATTGCCGTGGGTACCTCGTTGGCCCGGTCAAGGCCATGGAACGCCTTTCGTCGCCAGAAACCCCCCCTCAGGGTTTCTTTGAAGCCCTACACACCATTTTCTGCATAGTCCCTCCGGCTATGATAGGCGGCTCGAGCCTTTTTCTTTCGAGTGAACTTCCCAAGGACGGGTGGAGCATTCCCCCCTCCCTGCCAGGCTCGGCACCTGGGTCCTCCTTTTGACTGCAGCACGAAGAGGGGCCCGGCTTTCGTTCCATCCTATTACTGGTCGTCCCCCCTTCCCGTCTTTCGTATCCGATCCCTCTCGGCTCCCCTCGAATGGCATTGAAACGCGCAATTGATGAAGATTTTTCTTCCAGACCTGCGGATGGGCGTGCACTTCCCAGGCCGCTCTCGGTGGATGGATGGACAATCCTGGCGTTTCCCGCAAGGTCCCTTTCCATCGTTTTTCCCTTTCCCTCAAATCGTCGCCGTTGAAATCCTCACCCGGGCGGACCCGAGCGTCCGATTCCCGGACTTCAGCAAGTCCCCTTTCCCGCATCCTTCCCCGATTCACCGGTGATTTGGGTCCCCCCTCTTTGTTTCTGCCGGAAGGAGCGCTCCCAGGACTTTCCCCCACCTCCGCGATCCTTCCTCCCTCTAATTTTAAACGGGTTGCCCCTCTGCGGGTTTTCCTCTTTCCCAGCCAGCTCTGACGCAGAACAGATCCGCTTCGCAACCTTTTTTTTTTTATACCTATTCTGCCGTTCTAAATGACTTTTAATATAGTCGCGTGCCGCTAAGGCCGTACCCCCCCCGTTCGCCCGCTCCCTTGAGGTGGGTGGACACATCCAATTTTTCTCGTAGGGTGATCCAGCCTGGTATGTTCTTGAGTAGGGCCTGATATACCACAGAGGCCGCGCGGACCACGAGCCGATCGAGACTTTCTGGGGGTTCCTTCGTCTAGGGTCGATTTGGTCAGCCTGTGTAATGTTTCAGCGCAACTTTTTCCTCACATCTGTCTGCCATGGCCCGAATTCCTCGTAGCACAACCCACGCTGTCCCCCTTCCAGTTCTTACGCTCGAGAAGCTAGCCGTACGCCGGTTAAAAGATGTTTGCCGTACCTTTTCACGCTCCCCATCTGCCTCTCCTTTTTTTCCCCCAAGCTTTTGTCTGCTTGTTTTCGCGCCTTTTGCTGGAAAGGAGTGGTCACGGTCGGTGCGGTGTCACCAACCTTACTATATCTCTACGTTGTGTGTTCTATCTGATGTACTCTGCAACCTCCCCTAAATACCCAAGCATGGAAATCATTAACCTCCCCCCCCCCGCTGCGGATGAGATGAGAGCAAGCTCGTCCTGACCTTTGTTTTCCTGATCAGGCATATGGTGAGGCGCCAGGCTTTGGACGCCTCGCTCCTTTTAGACGTTTTCTCGTTCCGTCTACTCTTCCCTACCGGCTCCTTCCTTTCGTGGGTGTTCCCCTCAGCATTTAAAGTAGTTTTTTGGCCGCCATCACCTGGTGGAGCTTTTCGAGACCCAGTGACGGCCCTGACAGCACAACGCCGCTTTTCGAAACAAAATCTTCAAGATACTCCGCCCTGTTCGAGCCCTTTTTCCCCCTCTTCCCCAGTTCTTTTCCCCCCCCGGACACGGCCAGGACCTCTGCGCTATTATAGTCCCTTCGTCGTGGTCTTTCACCTCCGTTCCGGCTGACTCCCCCTGCCTTTCCCGCTCATAGTCCCTATCAGGTTCCACCTTGCCGATAGTTGAACCGCGTCGGAGCAAGCGATCTCTTGATCTGTAGCGGATAGTGTCAGCAACCACTCCTCTGGAAAGGGTCCCGCTATTAGTTTCTTGAAGTTCCTAGTCTCCTCTTCTCCCCTTATCGATATTCTGTATGGTCATGCGTTCCTGTGGCATTCTCCCCCCCCGATAATGTGGATCTTGGCACGGAAATGCTTGACTTTTAGCCTTTGTTAGAGGCCGATCTTTTCCCCGGTCTGATAGTGGACCACGATGGTAGAGGCAAGCATCTGCCTGGGGTCCTCCCTTCCCTACCTCTAGAAGGGGTGAATTCGTTTTTGTGAACTTTTTTTGTGACACCCCTTCCGCAGGGATGTTTTGCTTTTCCCATGCCCTAATTTTTCATCTGTTCTTGTTTTTGATTTTCAGTCCTTCCGTCCTGATATTCAGTTTGGTCACCTTTTCCAGGAGGGTGAGAAACAGGACGAGGCGAGGAGCTTATTCATTCTTCCGTAGGGTGACTGGAATGTTTCTCCCCCCCCGGGACGATCATGGCATTTTTTTGTGTCCCCTTCGCTCAAAATCAAACCATGTTCCCTGTCTAGGCCCCGGCAAGGCTCGCTTCCCCTTATCGTGCCTTTCCTTGTTTGCCGCGTAAGGACCTTTCGGGATTAAAAAGACGGTGCGTCCCCCCCTTTTTTCAGCTACGTCCTTCCCCCCCGTGACTTTTTTCGAAAGACGTCTTATGAGCGGTGTCCACCCGTAAGTCCCTCTCTTTCCCCCCAGTTGTGGTTTTTTTTGATTTGAGAGATCCCCGTCTTTTCCTAAGGAGAGGCCCGGTAAGCACTGCTTTTTTTTCTCGTATTTCGGTCTCAAGAAAACAAAGAGTGGTTTTTTCCCCCCCTTTTTTCCGTCCCTAAAGGTTCGGCAGAGAGGTACGAAGCGCCCCCAGTATCCTTCCGGATTAAGAGCACCGATTTTTTGGCGCGGTTGGAGAGCCCCGGTATTCGGATCCCGGCTTGAGTTTTAAGGACCCCTGAAAATGCCTCCCACGGATTTCCCCAGTGCCATCTAATCGGCAGGTATCCCCCGCGTAGCTCCTGGACGCCCCGTCACATCCTCATTTTCTTGCTGACTTCCCATGACTCCCTTGAAATCCGAAGAGCAATGACAACTCCCCGAGTTTTTTACAAACCCACCTTCCCCCGGTCGTCCTCCTGAGAAGTCAAATTAAAGAGATGGCTTTTACTTCTCGCAGCTCTCCCAATTAATCTTTGGGGAGCGACGTGTTCAACCTGCCCTAGAAGTTTTTGCTCAGTATAAGAAAATGCGGGCATGCCCTGTGGCTTCTTCTCAAGAAGCACTCCCTACCGAACAGACCTCTTAGTCACCCGTTGACGATTCACTCCCCTAATCCTTTTCTTTGATCGCGATACATCTCGCTTCAGGTATCTCCAATAAATTTAAGAACCCGAGAATCGATATAGCCAGGGTTTTTAAGATTTTAGTCGGGCAGAAGCCCTCGAATATCCCTTGCTGGTCCACCTTGAAAGTTTTCCTTAAGTCCCTGATTCCTTGCATACACTATGTTCCCGGGTTGTTCGAAGCCTTTCCCTTTAATGGGACCTTTTAAGGGAGACGTTTATTCCCCCCATGACGCTCCGTCAATAGAGCAAAGAAGGGTACTTTCATTTGGTCTCCCCGACTTCGGTTAAACGAGGGAATTGGCTCCCCCTTCTTAGCTGGCTCTGTTTTCCTTTTTTCCTTTTTGGTCCTAATCTTTCGAGAGGGGTTTTGTTTTCAATCCCCTTTCTTTTTTCGTGCTCTTTTCCCCATTCGCGATTCCCCCTCCCGGTGATTCCTTTTTTTTCTTTTTTTTCCTGTTCCAACCCTGTCGCACGTTCGCGCCTTTTAGCCCTCTCATTGCGGGTGAGCTCTCTCGTCCTACGAATAGACGTGAGTATCGCCTCTTTAGCATTCCCTCCCCTCAACAAATTTCTTTCCTCCAATTTCTACCCCCCTTTTTCCCAGGCACCTTATACTTTCACCTCACACTACCCCTTCCCTTCGCCTCCCTTCCCGACACATTTTCATCTTAGCATCTGTGTTTTTTCCTCCTTTCATTTTCTTCTTTTTCTCCCTGACCTCTTATAGCTCGCTTTGCATTTCCTCTAAATCCCTTCACCTTCTCATATAGTCTGAACTCCTTTAGCGCATTTTATCTACTTCTCCCCCTTGTTGCCCCTTTGTCCCCCTCTTCCTCTTATAACTTCTTCCCCTCCCTCTTTCACGCCCCCCCATCCCCTCCTCCCTCCCCTTCTCCCACCCTCCTCTCGCTTCACTCCTCCCCCCCCCTCGCCCCCTCATTCCGCCACCCCGCTTTATGCTACAGAACGAAAATCGATACCTCATTTCGGCCTCCCGATTCCCACGCGCCCCTCCCTCTACCCCCCGTTCGACCCACCACTCTCCCTCTCGATCACTTCGCCTCTCACTCGCGGTCCTCTACCTATCTTGCGTCCCCCCCTTGGCTACGCCTCCCCTTACCTTCACCCTAGACCTTCTTGATCTCTACGGTATATGCGACACCTCAGCCGCGCCCCCCTCTGCAATACGGGCAGCTCCTATTCTATAATAAATGCTCCCTGACCAGTATTCTTTCTTAATATCTCGTTTCTCCCGATCTCACGTCCCCTAATTTTTGACCTTCTCCTGCCCGTTCTCCTTGTTCTATTACCTCTCCCTAACCACCTTTCTTTTTCTATTTTTCCCTTCTGCCTCACTCCTACCCTCTCCCTCTTTACTCCACCCTCGCTCTTCGATTCTTCCCGGTGGCCCTTCGGTTGTTTACCCTGACTGAGTGAGCTCCTTTCCGAACGATCCAACTCCCCCGCCCCCGTGACCCGCAATTTGAAGTTGCCAAGCCCCTTCGTAGAACGCTGGGGTTCCCTGAAGGCGCTGGTTCTTGTGTCAATTTTTTTAGAGTTCTTTTGTTTTAGATCCTTCCTCCCTCTTTGGAGAGGGCGAAGCGGGTCAATTACGAGCGCGGAACAGCGAATGATCATCTTTTCCGATTCGTAGGCCTGGAAGCCATCCCCTGGATTTTTCCTGTTTATTCCCCCCCCGGTTTGGCGAGAGGACTGCCGGGCTGACAAGACACCCACTCCCCCTCAGACCTTTTTTTTGACCCCCTCATGAAGTTATTCAGCCCTAAAGAGGTTCCCCCCCCCCCTCCCGGTTCCTGTTGAAAAAGATACAGGTAGGCCTGACCTTCCAATCCCTGGAACCGGATTTCACTCGCGAGGACCTTCTCCTCTCTGTTGGTTCATGTTTTTCACCTACCGGTCGTGGGCTGAAAGCCCCGGCCGACTGCCTTTCTCCACAAGGAAACGCCATAGACACCTATTCCTTCCGTTCCATTTATATTTTTCTTTCATCCAAGTTTGCCACTATGAAGGTGCGCCAGCAATTTTCTGAGACTTTGGTATTTTCTTGGATCTTTTTTCGTTGAGCCACCCGGCCGACTTTGTTAAGCCTGCCCTTCGGTTCTCTTTTTCCTCTTTTTTGCCCTTATTAGGCGAGAGTTCGAAGGGATCCTCTCCCTCCCAGTGAGGTTTTGTACTGCTTTGGTGATGAACTTTATGGCTTTCCCTCATTTTCCCCCTTAGCAGGAGTTTGCACCGAGGATTGAATATAGTACCGGTTTTTTTTGCTTTTTTGGCAGATGGCTGTGCTTGATCCGGAGACAGGCGTTCTCGTGTAAACCTTTCGGCACCCTCGAGGACCTGTAGGGGCACTGCCGATTCTGCCCCCATCTGCTTTGCTGCGAGGATTCTCGGCCGCCCTTTTGCCACGCCCCCCCCTCCCCGCTTTTTTTTTCTCATAGCGGCCTGGAGCCGGTCTTTTTCCCTGTCCAGCATTCTTAGGATTCCCCCAGTGAGAGTCCACTTCTACGCTTATACTGGTGTGCCTCCCCCTGAATTTTCTTCTATTTATCTTCCGACGTGTAGAGGAACCTTTTTCCAGTTCGCAGTTCCCTTCCCCGCCACACGGGGAGATCTGGAGGGGCGGTGGTGGCCCCCCCCCCCTTAAATCGGACCCGGTCACGCCTCGCTTTGCTTCATTCCCCCCCCTTCCCAGGGAGAGCCTCGTGCAGCCAGACCCCCCGGATCTTCTCTACCCCCCCCCCCCCCCCTTTTACCCCCTTTCCCCCCTTTGGGGACTGGTTTGAGTTTGCTTCAAATCCTCCGCACCAAGCCCCACCCGGTTTTTTCCTTTTCCGGATATCGGGCCTTAGTGCCCGGGCTACGGCTTTTGGAGCGGCAGTACGAGTCCAGTGACCCCCCCCTATCATCCTTTTTTTTTTGTTTGAGAGGAGATCAATTTCTGACTTCCTTTTCTCCGGGATTCGGGGTCCCGACAGGCACGAGTTCGCTTGGCCAGGTTCGCCACACCTTTGTCCTCTTTCTCCCCCACAGGTCAGCAGCTCGGCCCGTAATCGGAGGACAATCTCTTTTCCCCCCGCCCATCAGTCGACTGCGTGACCGCGGTCTGCGGTTTAGGTGATCTCTCGCCCCGCCCAGGACTTCCCTTTGCGGTCAGTCCTGCCCCTTGCAGCCTCTGGCAGGACCCGGCAACCATCGCATCGCCTTTCCTTCGCGAACCAAGCCCGTAGTAGCTGTAGGTTGACTCCACGGTCACTTCTTGCGGGATGATGAACGCTCAAAGACCAGGCTCAGTCCCCTCCCCGTCCTTTCACAGCACCCCAATAAGGATGATGGGCGGCCAGTGGCCCCAACCTTTTTCACTCCTCTGGAGTCATGATGAATCTCTTCACGCATTTACATCGGCCTACATCGTTTACGAGAAAGAACAGTTTTTAAGTGCTCCTCATCCCACATTTCTTCCTGATAGAACGGACGAGCCCCTTCCTCGGTTCACGAAACCCAATGACCCTATCCTGACTATTCCCCATGCTCCCCTGGCCGCGCGCTCGATTCCTGTGATCTCTGATCTAGGAACTGCCGCCCCGGATCTCCTTTCAGTTGGCGGCTGCCGACCCAGGCGTTTGGTTAGGCCCCAGCGGCACTTCCGCATCCCAGCTCCCTCTCTATCCTTGCTGGGTCACACCCCCATTCCGTCCCCCTGCCATCTGCCGTGCAGAACGACTGTAATCTAGGAGCTTCCCCCCTGCTCCTTCTAAACGGAATGGAGCGGCAAGCCCCTCCCATCTACTTTCGTTCTGGGAACAATGGTGAATACC
>Ga0179593_1485512_pt1 | contig 11027 bp, 12 predicted proteins | sample CZODoug2_1_08_16_FD_185931 | JGI IMG/M metagenome (GOLD analysis project Ga0179593, IMG submission 185931) | Vadose zone soil fungal communities from Angelo Coast Range Reserve, California, USA - CZODoug2_1_08_16fungal (PacBio error correction) | ecosystem: Environmental > Terrestrial > Soil >... | reverse complement strand
CTATCAGCCCCCGGATGACCTTGGCCGACGACTGTCCTTGGCTTTGTATAGACTCCCTCCACGATTTAAACCACCGGCCCCCCGTGCGTGTTTCCGACATGGAGCTTCTTTGGTGGGTGACTATCTCCTTATGCCATTGTATTGGTTCTGGTTGATTTCTTCCATTTGCCCTTCCCAAGGCGCCAGCTCCTTTTAACAAGAAAGTCTGCGGGTGACACCTTTGCGGTCCCATTACTTTCGCCGGCCCAGCCTGGCCTGTCCCGGCGAGCCATTCCTTTCTCATTCGCGTCCGTCGTCGCGCTGTCAGAAGTAGGTTTTTTTCCTTTTAAAGTTGAAGGCGATTTCAGCGATCGTCAGATGGAACCCTTTCACCCATGCCCCTGTCTCGTGTTGATGGCATTTTCTTGATGGCCGGTCTTTCTACTGACCTCTTGCGGTAAAACGAAGTCCCTCTTTCACGGTTTTTTTTTCGTCTTGCCCGCTCCCTCCCTTGGCCAAGCAGGGGTTCGACCACTCGCCCTCCTTATGTCGAGTAGAGATCTTTTTGCCACGAGATTCGCCGTCTTCGGACTACGTTCCCCCCCTGACCAAATCTGGGCTTTTTAGTGACAATTCCCGCCCCATCCATCCTTCCTCCTGTTTCCTCCCGGCCCTAGCACATTGATTCTGACTCCAACACCTTCCATCGTTGAACCCTAGGGCTGATTTTGCCTTGAGTGTGAAGGCTAACCCCTGTCAGAGGGACTTCCGTACAGTTATGTCCCCTGATGAGATTTAGTCTTTTTTTTTGCCCTTTTCCCGTGCATCCAGGCTGAACACTTTGACCAGTCCCCAATTGCCTTTCGACTTCTGGCTATGGAGAGAAGTCCTCCCCCCTTGAGGTAAGGACCTCCTTCCCCCACTGACCAAACGATGGACGCTTACTGACGTTCCCCCCCCCCCCCCAGCTGACCCGGCCATTTTTACCCCTTGCCGTGCTACACGCGACTGAACGGCAAGTGCCTTTTCCAATGGCTGCGGAATATTTTTTTTCACCCCAAATCCTGCGTTGACGATGTTTTTCCCGCTTGCTGCGTGCCACTAGCACTACCACCGAAATCTTTTTTATTTGCGCCTTTCTTGTTTCCCTTCGGCGCCACGATCTCTTTGCACCGTGTACAGTGCGGCGGGCCCCCCCGAAGCTTGGTTCGATCTCCCTGCAGAGCCCGTCACCCTTTTTTCGCTCTCCCTCGCGTCACGAGACTTTCCGCTATCTGTGCCCGATTGATTCCCCATTTGACAATTTTGTGCGCTGAATATGCGTGTGGTTTACAAAGCTCACCGCCCCCAGCCGGGAGCGTCTTGATTCCCCACGCTTTCCCCGGTTCGCGAAGAGCTTTTCCATCCCCTGTATCCGGTCATCCCTCCGTGGTAAGCTGATGAAACTTCGACGAGGGCTTTTACCAAGAGCGCTTTACCGAAAAGCCCCCTTTTCTTTTCCATGCTGGCTGAAGCCCCTTTTTTAACCCCTTCCACCACGGCTTCGTTTCTGGCCGGAAGCGCCCTACCGGGTCTTGCAAATTCTCCCCCCTTTCCCGCCGTCCTGCTTTCTTTAGGGGATGATTTTCAACCCCAGCTTGTGAATTCGCCCCCCCCCCCTTTACCGGAACTGGACCTTCCTCCCGCCCCCCCGGTCCCAATCGAACGCGTACCAAGGCGTAGATCGCCAATCTTTTTCTTTTTTTTGCGGTGACACCAGACCCCCCCATACCCCGCATGATTTTCTTGCAAATCCGATCAATCTTGTCCGGCTTCAGAATATTCAAAAAGGAACGTCCGTCTCCCCTCTCTTTCCCCCGTGTCGTTCTCAATCCCATCGTTCCCCCCGCGACTTTACTTCTTTGGGTCCTTACATTCCGACAGCTAAGCCGCTGGAGCCGCGGCCTATGGTCGACTTCCCCCCAAATCTGGGATCTTGCCCCCCCCCCTAGAGACGAGAAGGGCCTTTTTTTTCTGGCTCTGTCCCGTCCGTGTCCCTCCTCTTTTTTTTCCGCGTTCTGAGCAAGGCCAGTGCCAATCCCAAAGTTGTTTCGCATTTTTTTCTCCCATAATAAGTTGTTTTTTGTGCGTTCCTAGGGTCGGAGACTTTCTTTAGAATCCGGTTTTCGATTTCGCCCTCTCCTTTCACCCGGCTTCTCGTCGCCAATCCTTCAATTGTGTTGGCCCGGCTTTCTGCCCCCAGAGTTTTTCTCTCAATAGGTTCAGCGGATAGTCTTTTTTTCCCAACTTTCCGGCATATTTTTGATTCCTCTTTTCTCCAACGATATTCGTATCGGGATGTTGTGGTGTGTTTGTTCCGGCGTCTCCCCTCGTGCCCATTTAAATTCTGATGCCTTCTTTTTAATTTTTTTGAATCAGATAATTCTTTTTAGTTTTTTTTTCCTACAACCCACCCCTCTTATCCCGATGTGAGATAGACGACTTTTTTTTTTTCTTTTTTTTTTTTGTTTTTTTTCCCCAAGCGGAGGATTGGCTTCCAATTCTCCCCTTGGCAGTAGATCTTCCCCCCCCCCTTCTCAGAGTCATTTCAGCCCGGCGTCCTACCGGCAATCTGTTTGATCTTACATAAACACTTTCTCGAACTCTTTGCTCCTTTTCGATTGGGCCCGGCCTAAAGCCGGAATTGTTTTTAGATCTGGTTGAGGGCCACCGATGAAGATTTTTATTTTTCCGCCATTTTCCCATTTCGGGAATGTCTCCCTCCCTTCCATCGCCGGCTTGTCTTCATCCCTATTAACATAGATTCGTTAATAGCAGCCGTTTCTTAGTTATTCCTTTAATCGGTGTGCTAAGACTCTGGAAGCGGTGAGAGGGGTGACGACAAAGACGGCACAACAACCCACACCCCAACCACCAAAACCCCCAAAAAACCAAAACCCCCCCCCCCCCCCCCCCCCCCCCCCCCCCCCCCCCCCCCCCCCCATTTGATGCCGGATTTCGGGCCTCTATTCGGCCTCTCGTTGTACTACGATGTCCCCGCGCCTTTGCTGTGGTTTCGGCGATCCCCAGACCTTGTCCGCGTCCGTGCCTCTATATCGTGTTCGCGCCGGTCACGGTCTCTCCTAACGGCTTTCTTTCAGTCAGCAAGCCGTCCCCAATTCCTCACACCTCGTGACACTTCCAGCGCACCCCTCTCCCCGACCAGGAGAACTACAAGTCAGCCTCCTGCCGCGTCTTCTTTCCCCCTTCTTTCATTTCCCACTCTGAACACAACCATCTAACTGGCTGACTCACTTCTTGTTCACCGGGACTCCCTCCTGTTGTCGCTTAGCGCCCAGGACGTCGTTTCTTCCTTGATATCATCCTCCCTTTTTTCAATTAAGCCACTCCTTTCCCCAAGCGGGGTCGGCGTGGCCACGCCTCGCCCTCACTGGCGCGGCTTTTCATCGCCACTGTTATCTAAGGCTCCCTTTTCTTGCATTGCCAGCATTGGCCCTTTCCACGCCCGACTTTGTCCCCCTCCGTGCGATTCCCAGACCGGCGGCTACTCTTTTGGTTTCTTTTAAAATATCTGGCTCTTAACGAATTGGCCTCCTCCCCGTTTTTCCCCTTCCGCATGTCGGCGTATGTCCCGACCTTCGCTTTGGTTGCGTTTTTCCCCTCATGACCGACCCTCGCTGGCAAACCATTTCGTTTTTCTTTTTCAATTTTATTTCGCCTCCCTTCCTTTCTCGTGTCCCCCCCTCTTTTCGGCGGCAAGTCCCCCAGCTTGCTTCGGCTGCCGAGGTTCAGACCCCCCCTCGCGTACCTTCCCTCCTCCTGAAAAACTCTCTCAGGCTTTCCTAACCACATGTTTCATCCTTCTTGCCTCGGAAACGTCGCCTTTTTTTCCGTTTAAACCCAGGACGGAGCATCTGCTTCCTTTCTCTTTAAGCTTATCCAACTTGCAAAATGGAGAGCCTGCTTCCCCCCCTTGCTTTTTGGCGGCCATTCTTTCTGCTGGCCATGAGCCCTTTCAGATGTGAGATGAATTCTTCCCCTTTTCCCCCCGTTCAAACCACAATTCCACTACGAAGATAAACCCTTTCGATACCATTGCCTCACCTCTTCCTTCCCCCGGAGCTAAGGAGCATCGTACCTCCCTCGATTTTTTTCACCCTGTCCTTGCAGAGCTCTCCCCGCCCGAACTGACGAGCCCCCCTCCCAGCGTAGTCGCCACCCACTTGAGATCCATCCCTCCTCCTTTTGTCTCTCTCCGTTTCCGCCTTTTTTCTCCTGCTGTTCACTTTGGGATCGTACCGTGAGTTTCCTTTCTGAACTTTCGTTTTCTTTTTTTCGACATTCTCCTTTTCCTTTTTGCTCGCCGTCTGGCGGTGTCCAGATAAGGTTGATCCTTTTTCTTTCAGTGGCTCTCCCTTTTGCTCCCCCGCAGTCTTTTTACTTCTCCCTCTGTTTCGTATCCCTTTTCTTTCGGGTTTCAAACCCTTTCTCAGAGCCACTCTGTGCTGGCCGGGGACCTTTGCCTTTCTCTTGCGCTCGGTTTTTTCTTTCCCTGTGCCGTCCGGCGTTGGTCCCCTTTTTCTTGTTTTCTCTTGCCTCCCCCGTTTCGCTTTCTTCGACGTCAGATGCCGGACCCCCTTTTTTCCTTTCTGGAACACCATGCCTATCGCTTTTGGGGCCTTTCCCTGGCAGGTCGACCTCTTTGCTTTTTCTCCTGTCGCCAGCCTCCTCCTTTTTTCTTCTGCCCTCTCGGACCAAAGAAGTTTTTTGTTCCCCTTCCTTTCTTCGAGGTCCGAGAAACTCTGATTTTTTTATGTCTTCTGACTTCCGGTCCCCCCACTCCACCACCTTCCTTCCCTCCTATCCCATGCTTCCTACTTCCCCGATGCTCGAGCCCTTTTCGTACTTGCAGAGGATTCCTACCCCCTTTTCCCCAGGCGACGGATTCTATACCCCTCTTTCTTTCTTTTTCCTGCGTGCTGCTCTCCTCACCGCGTGGTAAAGTGTCTCACTCTCTTTTACTCCTCCCGCCATTTGTCCTTTTGTTTTCCGCATCCTAGTTGCCCCTTTTGTGCCCCCCTGGCCCCCAGACATTAGGTGGAAGGAGTGTCCCGTTTTCCCCTCCGGCGTTCTAAGCAGGACCACTTTTTCAGCAAACTTCCTTTAGTAGCGACTGCCCTCTCTTTCGTCTTTAAACACGTCCCTGACGAGGTCGTCAAGCATTTTGTCCCGCCGAGCCCCTTTTGCTCCAATGGCGACATTCCTTCCTGGGTTCTACTTTCCCTATATCTAGTCTCACGTCTGGCTATTACTAAGTCTCTCGTCATGTCTTTCGCGGTTTACGATGTTGCTCCTCTCTCCTTTTTCAGTGGGCATCGAGATAGTGTTTGATGGCTCCGATTCTCACTCCTAGGGTCTCTGAGCAGTGGCCGATTCTTCTTCCCTCCCCCTTGCTTTGTGGTTCAATCCGCATCTTTCCCTTTCAAAAGAAGTTGAACCACCACTCCCCTCGCCCCGACTCGTTACCTTATCTATTCGCCTCTCCCCTCTTTTTTCACACGGCCACCATTTTCCCACAGTTTTTCCCTCGCGTTCCTACAGTGTATGCACGTTGCACGTATACTGAACCTTCCACTTTCATACACCCCTCCCACCGTCCCGCGATCGACCTCCCCGATCGAAGGGTCTTGGCGGGATTGATCGCCCCCCCTCTGGTAGCCCCCACTAATTAACCAGTTAGTGGCTAAATGCATTCACTCCCCTTTTGCTTCTCCCTCCTTTTCCGTGGGAACGTGTGTAGCTCTCTTCCGTCGCTCTCTTCTTATTATGCTAAACGTTTTGTGCCGCTTTTGCAGATCTTCGTAGTCCCTCTCCACGCCAGGGATTTCTCTCCGCATGTAACGATTCTCTTCATACCCACATTTCGTGGTGCGCGGCTATGGGCTCGGTCCCCCCTTGGATTCGGCCTTTCCCCCCCTGCCTTCCGTCATCACACCTCGTTCCTTTTGGACCGACTGTGCAGGGCGCATTTTCCCTATACTTTGTATCAGCTTCTCCCCTTTTCTCCCTCCGACGCTTTAACACCGTTGCTGCAACCCCGCCTCCCCGTTTTCTCGACCCGACGCAGAACCCCTTTCGATTTTATTCTAGCTCTCCAGAATAAATATAGATGCCTCTCAAATTTCCCATTCTTTTTCAAGCTCTTCCCAGGAAGCGACACGCTTCTTCTGGCCAAGTAGATTACGCTTTTTTTTTTTCATGCGTTTTTTTTTGGAGTCCGGAAAGTTTTTTTCTTTCCCCCCAGGATGGGACTTTTTTTTCCGTTCCGGGTGTCCATTACCCTGCGGGCAACTATTTTTTTTCCGCCCCTCGACTGCCCACTTCCAGCGCTTCTCCCGTCAAGGCGTCGATGTTCCAGTGCCTTCGTGTTTTACACCAGACCCACAAATTATGATTGATTCCTTTTTCCTGGTGCCCCCGACCCTCCACCCTTTTGCCAAGATGCATTTCTCTTTCCTCTTCCACCGACCAACTGCTTACGAAGATATTTCCACTTTCAACTCTGCCCAGACGTTACATCCTTTTACTTCTTTTTTTACTAAGGGACGTGGACTTTCCGTCTTTTTTGAGCCTTCGGACTATGGGGGATACAAAACTCTGGGCTAGAGTGCCCCCCCCCCCCTACTTTCCTTCTGAAGGGATTCGTTTTTTTACCCTGTCTACGGAACTCCCTCAGAACCCGGTTTTTTCCTCTCCCCAAAGACCATCAGTGTTCCCTTTCTCTCTCTCCCCCCCCTTTGTGGGTATTTTGAGACCTTGCAACATTTTCCGCTTCTTTCCGTTTTTCTCCCGATTGTGAACGCATATAATGTTTGCGTCCGTAGCCGAGTCTCCTGGACACTTCCTCTCCCCCATAGACTGGAGTGTTGGCACGCTAAAGAGTTTTTTTCGTTCACCAATAGGCACGTTCCTCAGGGTTATGATGGCTTTTTGCCCTCTTTCCTTCCCCCTGTTTTATTTAATCTTGAAGCCCACCCCTTCGGATCTGATCGGCCTCGTGGAACTCGTTTGCGAGCCTCCTCTTTTTTTTTCCCCCCACCGGAATTACTTTTTCTTGCGGTCTGTACGCCCCCTCACTAGGTACTTTGTTTGGTGTGAGAAACTACCCCGAACTTCCGTTGAGCTCTTGCCGCCTTTTCCCGGCGCCTTTTCTGGGGTCACGTTTCCCTTTAATCGGCCTACTCCAGTATAACGTTTCCCCCTTCCCCTGGTCCAGCTGGTTCTTTTTCCCCTCGCCTCCTGCCCTTTTTCCTTCCCAGGTCAGCTTCCCGACCCTCCTTTTACATAAAGCTCTTTTTGAGCTAGTTGTCTTTTTCCTCAGCTTTTGCACCCGATAACGATGTTTTCTTTGCCGCCATTATTCTGCGTTTTCAGTGTCGTTGAAGTCCCCTATCCTCCCCCCTTGCACATCGCATTTCTTTTTGCCCTTTACATCGCGTAACATCTCTGCAGCGAATATGCGCCCTCCCCGCTTTTTTACGTTTCAATCCTGTGTTTCTCCTCGTTTGCACGGCGTTTTCTGTTCGCTTTCCTTCCCAACAGAAAATGAAGCGTCCACACCCCACAGCTGTAATGTGATTCCCCCTTCCTCTTCTGGGTTCTCAGGCCGGATTCGTTTCTCCTGTTCGAGTACTTTTGTCTTATGGTCGGCCGACGTACCCCCCCCCCAGATTCTGCCCCGCGCCTGATTCCCCCTCGTACTGTGGCGCCGAATCTTGTCTTTTTTTTCCCCAACGCGGTAGAGACTTCTTGGCCTTCGCCCAAGCCGCACCCATCCCCCCTTTTTTGCCAAGCTGGTAAAGAACATATTCCTCCTACCGGAATGTTTGCGTGACGGTCGGCCTTTAATTGTAGAAATTTTCGCCACCCTTTTTCGCCCCATGGCCCTTCTTCAGATGATTGTGGACCCCCGGAGTTTCAACTTTTTTTCCCTTTTGTCCTCTTAGCATCGGAGCGTTTCTTTCATCAAACTAAATGCAGCCCCTTTAAAAGTGTCGTCCCTAGTTCTTTCCCCAACGGGCAGTACTCCCCTTCCTTTTCCCCCTTATCGAGGACAAGCCCCCGGATCTATCGGTGTACCGTACCGTTACCTTCCAGCACGCGGCCCTTCAACGCCCCGAATTGGTAAATAGCTTTTCCCTTGATTCGGAAGTGGTGTAAACCCTTTCTCCCCTTTTTCCTTGGCGCATCCCCGGGACCTGTCTGGGAAGCGGCGTTTCCTTTCCGCCCAGACAGATTTGGTGCCCTTTGCAGTTTTTTACGGCGTACCTCTGTTTTTTTCCTTATCCCTTAACTAAGAAGGGAGCCGTCCCCTTTCCTCCCCCCTTTCTTTCCTGACCCGTGATGCTCTTTTCTTCGTTCCGACGCTCTTCCTCGTGGAACGGCCCACCAATGCCGCCGACCAACCGTCCCTTCTTTTTGTCCAGAATATTTTTTTTGTATCGAGGAGACCTTTCCCTTTTTTTCCCGTTCCAGTTAGAAGATCACCCCGTTTTTGCGTGCCCGGATTTACGCATTATTTGGACCCACCATGTTCTCCGATGATCCCTTTTTTCCCTTCGCAGCAGAGAGATGGCGCTTGGCCCTCGCACTGGTTTTCCACTCCCTTTCGTTCTCACCTTTTCTGGGAGACTGTGATAACTGCTTGAGCCAACCCCAGATCAAGCCCTGCACGTCTACACTTTTCCCACGTCCACGAACACAAGACCCTGGATTCTTCCTTTCCCTTTTTTTTTTTTCTGATCCTCCTTTTTTCCACTTACGGCATAGTGAAGCATCTCCCGTCCCCGAACCTACTTTTTCCTTTTAGCCCTTTAACCCGATTGGTCTCCACCCCCTTTTCTCTCGAGCAACGTCTATATATTTTCCCCCCCCCACGTTGATTTTTTGAGGCTTTGTCCCCTATTGTAGTTGGAGACTCCCTGTTCCTACAGTTGTTCGGATGTTCTCTCCTCGATTCCCGTCCCCCTTTTCCCTTTATGCACGGTCTCTTCCACTGTCTTTTCGCCTCCTCGGTTTTTGCCGTCGACGGTGATGCACCATTTTCCTTTTTCCGTTCATTTGCCCCTGCAAGTAGCTGTTTTGACCCTCGTTTCGTTCATACTCATCTCTTTTTCCCCCCCCCCCAGTGCGAGGGCCCATCTCAGTCTGCTGTTCGCCTCCTGGAGAGAAAAGTCCTAGTTCATCCTTTCAAGCCCCCCGCTTGCTTTACTCCTTATTTTTTGATATTTTTTTCTCCCCTTCCCCCAGTGAGCTTTCTCACGCGATCTTCCATAACATGGGAGTTACTTTTTCTTTCACTCTGTTGTTTTCGGTTTTTCAGTTCCTTTTTTTCTTTCTTGCGGTCTTGCTCTCTACATGTTGGTCTTCCCTCTCTTTCAATAACGCACCAATTTTTTTTTTGTAGTCTTGACCCCAGGGCCAGCTGTCCTTTTCAACTCGCCCCCTGATTTCTCGTCTTCTTCAATCGTTTCCGTTCTTTTTCTTTTGGAAAAACCCCGCCCCCCCCCCCTGGCGCGGTTTAACCTTCCCAACTCCCCCTCTCTTCACGTTTCCTTGCCCCTAGTCACCCGAGGCTTTACCTCTCCGCCCCCGTTTCGTGACATTTTAAACCCCGTCTGTCTTGCCTTCCTGTTATTCGAGGTTTAACGGTCACGGGATTCCTCGTAGTTTTTCTGATGTTCGCCCACACCACGTCCGCCCCAACATCCCAGACCCACCCCCCCCCCCCCCCCCCGTTGCAGGCATACTGACCTGTAGCTTTTTTAAGCATTAGGTGAGTTTAAGAAGAACCTGTTCGGCGCTATCATTGCCACCCCTGGTCTTCCTCCTTTTTCTCAGCTGATTTCCCGGAATTTTTTTTTCAAACCCCATTTTAAGGCCTGGACAAGAAGGTCCTGCATGGATTTTGGGAACAAAGAGCTTGAATTTTTCCCCTTTGCGGCACTTGATCGCCAGAGTCCTAACAGTTATTTCTATCCTACTGACCTTCGTTAAATCTCTCTCGTCACGTTGCGGCGCGGAGGGCCTGACGTTATGGTTCTCCGAAACAACCGAGGCCCCCCCCACCCACACTCCGGCATCCCCCCCTGCCCCCGATTTTTGCCTCTTCTCGTGCCCAGATTGTTCTTGCTCTTGGGTGATCTCTTTGGTCTTGTTTCTAAGCCCGCAAAGCGGGCCATCTCCCCGCTTTTTTTTATCCTCACGGCACGGCCTTTTGATCTCCTTTCCTTGTAAGCCCGATTTTTACTCACAATTCCCTTCCCGCCGTCTAGTCTTTAAATTTCTGTCCCCCCCCTCAAAAGGAAGCAGAAAGAATTTGTTCAGCAGATTAAGAAACCATCTTTGGTGCCCTCCCCCCCCCCTCCCCCCCCCAATGGAAGCAGACCGTAATCCCTTTTTGCCCAATTCGCTTTGGCGAAGACTTCATGGACGGCTCCCCCCCTCCGTTTTCAAGTCAGGGTTCCAGTAGACAACCCGCTTCCATGGCCTTTCCTTTTTCACTTTAAATATATTTTACTTTTGACTATGCACCCGCCCAACTTCATTGAAAAAGGCCCCAACCTCCCCTCACCGGCGTCTTCCGCAGAACTGTTCTTACTTCGTTGGGGGGATCCCCAGGACAAATACCTGCTTCTCTCCTTCGACCGGCGCAATCTCCCTGTAAATGGCACCTCTCATCCCCTAGGAATATTTTTCACCTGAAAAACCCCCGCCCTATCTCCCCTCTCGAAGACTAACGGTTCTCCCCTATGCCAATGTTCCCCCGAGATGCCGGACTTCTTTTTACATCCCTTGCCCCCCTTAAAGCTAGGGACGTCGGCCCTGGTGGAGCCCACCCCCCTTTTCCCCAAAATCGTTGGGATACTCTTTCCCAAACCACCCCATTCTCTTTCAGGGTCTTTTGAGGGACTCTCGTTGCCCGTCCGGGCCCCCAGATTTTACCAGGTTTTGAACTTCCCGTTCAGAATTTGGCCAAATTGTTCCCG
>Ga0179593_1387462_pt1 | contig 11027 bp, 11 predicted proteins | sample CZODoug2_1_08_16_FD_185931 | JGI IMG/M metagenome (GOLD analysis project Ga0179593, IMG submission 185931) | Vadose zone soil fungal communities from Angelo Coast Range Reserve, California, USA - CZODoug2_1_08_16fungal (PacBio error correction) | ecosystem: Environmental > Terrestrial > Soil >... | reverse complement strand
GTTTCAGACTATCCCTTGTGCTCATGCCTAGTCGCCCAATTAAATACAGGTCTTTCGGTTTAAGATGGATAACTCTATTCTGAAAGGTATCGCCTCCTGAATCTTTTGGAAGCCCCCCCCAGTCGCGATTTCCTTCCCCTTGCGCGGAGCTACCACGTTTCTATAAATCTTAGGAATATGCTCCGTCCCTGAGTCGCTCTCAAGTTGCCAGAGCAAAATCACCCATTTTCTGTTTACTTTTGCCCCTGGCGCAGTTTCCGCTCCCCGCCCGTCGTCAACTTTACCTCTCTGGCATCAGGTCCTTTTACGCCCAAGCACGGGAAATGCACGACCGTCTAGTCGTCTCCCCCCCCCCCCAAACGAATTGTTTCAGCATGGTATCGGCATGGTAAAACCCTTCAGAACTTCGGTTCGTAGTAGAATGCTCCCTTTACCCATGAGGGAGTCGATCTTGCTCTCCGTTCCTTTTTTTCCTTCAGTCTTTGGAGGCTGCGATCGCCTGTTGTACCAAAACGTTTTTCGGCGATATCCCGGTATTTTGTATGACTTTGAGTTTCTTGTCACTCCCGAGCATCATCGCATTCTCCCACGTAGCCGCCTTGTTAGAAATCGTGCTATTTCCCTAGTGCATCCCAGGTGGCCTGAAGGTGCCCCTCGGAAGCAAAGTTGGGATGATTTTAGCCGAGGCGGCTCACTTTTGTTTGGGGAAGTCGACGGCTTCGTAAGGGTTCGATGTTGGCGAAGGTTCCCCCTCCATTCCCCAAGCTCGGTCCCGGTTAACATAACCGTGCTACACACCCGCGCTCTCAGGACATGGTTCCCCGTTCCCCCCTCTGAAGCATAGGTACCCATTTCGTGTTGACAGTTGAGCCCCGGTTTAATCTTCGGCCGTTCTGGCTGATCCTGTGGGGCGCTTGGACACGAGAGACCCCCGACAGCCTTTTTTTTGTGGTCCATGTTTCGGTATATACCTTCCTTCCTCTCCTTCCTTTTTGTCCAAAACTAATTTAGTCCTTTTCCTGAACGAGCCTTTTCCCGGTTACCACCCCGTAGCCCAAATTTTCTCCAATGAGCCAGAGAGATTTTTGTTGTGTTCTAGCCCCCCTTTTCCATTTCAGCACCTACCTTTCCCCTTTAGCACAACCGTTGTAACTGTTTCTCTTAGTCATCTCCCAGTTTGAAATGCCCTCAACACGCGTTCCCCCCTCCCTCTATTTTAAAGACTGGTTTTCTTTTGCCCACCTCCCGTTCTTCCTTCCACGGATTGGGGAACCTAGCCCTTTTTCCCCCGGAATTTTCCAAAATGACAAGATCCAAGCTTTTGCTAGTTACCTTCCTGTTCTTCCCCATCTCTCGTTCGGCGCGGCCCTTAGAGGAACGAACTCAGATAGTCGTCCTCTTCCCTTTGGCTCGGTTTATATGTCGTTTTCAACCCAGGCGGAGTGCTCAAGACCGATTGGACCCCTAATCACCCCCTGAGGAGTTTCCCTTTCCTCCGGGCGCTATCATCACTTGATTCATCAGTTCTTCGCTCGGTTGAGGAATATGTCGGCTAATTGTCTCCTTTTTTGTTCGGTGTGGCCGCTCCTTCCTGATTGGTCGAGTTTCAAGGCAGCCACGCACCTGATTGATCCCGCTCCCCACTTTGATCCTCAGCAGTAACCGTTACGGTCTTTTCCTTTCGTATTTGCTATAGCTGGAGCCATGTCGCCTACCTCCCGGATGGCGTCCCTTCGTCCCTTCCGACCCTCTAAGACCCCCGGACGCGTAACAGGCTATGGTCGATCCCGCGAACACTGCGACTGGGGGTACTGGCTTAGTCGGTTTCCTTACTTCGCTCTATTTATTCGGCTTCGCCCCTTCCCCTTTTCTGGGCAACAGCTGTCCATGGTTTTACACAGTTTTTTTTCCTCTCCCCCCCCCCCATGACACCCTATCCTCAAACCAGGACCCCCTTCACATCGTGTTGCGTTACAACCACTCCATTTCGGCCCCATGATGTGACGTCGGTAGGATGACAGTTCTTCGTCCTTGTACCGCGTACCTCATGTTTAAAATTTCGGCATTCCCTTTTGTTTGAGTGTCTCACAGGCCTCGCCACCGATCCTAAGATCAGTTTGTCTTTTCTTTCTTATTCAGTGCAGCGAGAAAATCCCTTTTCGTTCCTCCTCCCCTGTCGTCAATGAGGCGTTTTCCAACCTCCGGATGGAAGTTTGCTGGGGTGATTCAAAGCTTTGCACCGATTCCGACTCGCCGCGTATGGAACCATTAGCCAGATTTTATGATCTTCCACTCTATCTTGCCTATCCCTACGCGCCGTGATCAGCGAATTCCGGTCCTCTTTGGTCTGGCCTTCATGACTGGTTTCCTCCTGCCCCGGCGATGTTTCAGGTCGTCTTCCCCAACCGACTTATTTCTCCCCCCTTTTTTTTTCCTGGTTTTTGCTCATGCTCACCATTTCTTATTGATCCTAAACCCCCCCACTCTAACTGAGGGACCCGTTCCTTTTTCCTTAATTCTGGCGGTTTCCAGACCCGTTGACGTTCCCATCGACAGTCTCCCTGGAGGTTTTCGCGCCGCAGCCCCACACCACTCGCACTTTTTCCGTATCCGCCAATTTCGTGAGTGCCCGGATCACGCCTCAACGTTCCGTGTTTCCTCTTTCTTTTTCGCCCGAGTCATTTCAGAGTGCTAACAGTTCCCGTTTTGGTTCCGCCCGAATTTCCGCTTCGACAATGATGCGGCTTTAATAACCTTTTTTTTTATGTTCCCTTTTTTGATCCCCCCTCTGTTTTTTCGCCCCATGTTTATAGTTTTTCCGATGCCATTCTCGCACTTTCATTACGCCTGACCCTACGCCTCCGTCCCCCGCCGCCGTTATTGATGTTCTCCCTTTGTTTCCTTGTCTTTTGAGCATTCGATGATAAATTCTTTTTCATCGTTCCTTTTTTCCTTTTCTTTCCTTTTCAATCCTTCGTCCCTCTATCTAAGGCGGTTACAGTCGTACCAAGATCGTGGAAGTGTCGATATCGATCCGAAGGGTCCCCTACCTCTGGGCGACTTATGGGAGCGAAGCAGGACTTTGATTCCCTTCCCCATTTCGCGCAGCTTTCTTCCCACTTGCACCTTTGCCTCCCATTCAACGTCCGTCCTTACGTGATACCCCCTACTTCTCATTTTTTCTCCCTACAGTTCCTCCGCAAAATGCAGTCCAAGTGAAGACCGTTCTTCCGTCACATACCTGCTTGTTCTCACGCCGTTTCATCCCGCTTTTCTTGATGAGATCCTGTCTCTTATTTTTTATAATCGCTGACATGTGTTTCAGGTCCCCCCGTCTCTGCCCCGGCCAACCCCGCTCCCCTCGGTAACAGGGCACTTTCCTTTCAGTATTTAATCCTTTCGTCCCTTTTTTTTTTCCTCCTCCGTTGTTGTGTCTTTTTCGTGAATACTTACATTTCCATTGCCTTTTTTCATATCTGCGCTGGGTTGGGGTTTATTAGCTGACTTTTTTGCCTTCTCCACCCATTGTTGGGTTTTGATCTACTCGATTTTTCCTTTTATTATCGCATCAGCTGGAGCCCGGCATTCGGTTACTATTTCACCCGCGTCTTTTCGTTCCTTTCTTCCATTTACTGTTTCATTGGCAGTTAGTTAATCTTTCATACCAAAGATCAAGACGTGTTTTTTTTCTGCAGTAGGCGGATGAGGTTTTGACTACGTGTTTTTTCTCGCTTTTTCCCTTGAAGGTTCGGATTGGGCTTTTTATTCACCTTCCTGAACAGACTGTCTTCCGGTTTTCCCTCTTCGCCGAGATCGACAAGCCGCTCTTCTTCTAGTAACTCTGTTAACTAGGTCCCCTCTGCTTTTTGCGTTAGCCGGATTTCTAATTTGATAGAAAGGGCTTCACCTTGTTCCCGTCCACTTTTTGGTGCCCCTTGTTGATCTGTTTTAATTGAGCCGTAGAGAGGCGGTCCTCCGAGACCCTTCGGTGGCCGGTTTTTTTTCCACACCTTTCGTGTCGATTTTGCAGTCTGCTCAAGTCTTGCCTTTTTCCCTCGTACACTTTTTCACCGGGGGAGAAAACACAACCTCTTTCCTTTTTTCCTAACCTTGGCCGCTCCACCCATTTTATTCGTACACGGGCTTTTCATGTTCCCGGTATACTCTTCATTCGGCTAGTCCCGTCCCTGGACCTCCTCTGGGTCGCTTTTGATCCCGCTTAATCCCTGTGCCCTTGTCCCTTTGGTTTGGAGATTGCGTTGATCAGCGTTTCCCCTCCCCCCATTTTCTGGTCCGTTTCGGTTAAAGATGCTTTGTTTGTTGGTCTTCTTTTTTTTTCCGCTTCTTATTGGAAGCTTCTCTCGTTGGATATTTCTCCGTTAAGATTTTTCCTAAGTGGTCTTCCCTTTTTCTTGGTGGGATGAATTAGTCTTCGCCTCCGTGGTCCTCCCTTTGAGCATGAGCCAGAAAAGTGGCCATCATAGTTCTTTTCCTCTTCACATCGCGTAATGAGAGGCACCTCACATTTCTCTTTTTTGCCAGCGGCAAGTTAAAGCGGCCTTGCATGTCCTCCTCTTGTCTCGTCAGTGGATCCGAGTTGGGAGCGGCATCATCTCTTTGCGTGAGTGTCGATTTTCCCTTTGTCCAGGCCTCTTGGCGTTACAAGTCAGGTTCCTCCCCATCGACATGCCCCATTCGTTTTTGTGTTACAGCTCCGGCCGTTGACTGCGACTTTTTTTCCTTCGAGCCGTAAACCTGTACTGGTTTATACCTTCTTCTGACCTAGATAACTCCCCAAAGTGTTTTTACCGCCGTAGTCTGCCCATAGTGTGGAGTTTCTGGTTCACCTCCACCCTGCCCCTTTCTCCGTTTTTACCCCTCCCAAATTCGCGGAGCCTACGACCGTCTACCTTTCACGAACGTAGAATGGGAAGAAATTCAACAGTTTAGAAGGACGCTTGTCTTTTTTGTACCACCACCTTTGTGATTCGAGGTTTTCTTTGTGTGAGTTTTTGACCATTATTCCTGGTTTGGTTCACCAGTGATCTTATTGTTGCCGGAAATTTGTCTTCGGTGACCGCATTAATTTTTTCGTTCGGTGAATGTCCCCTCCTGCGCCTCAAGAAAGACAGGAGTGGTTCGCATCTTCTCACTCCCAATTGGTCACGTGTTTTATTCTTCCCCGGTCATGCCTACCCCTACGTTCTGCGCCTTTGAGGTGCCATAGGACAGGCAACTTTGGCTTCTATCTCCCGTTCCCTGTCCCGTTTTGAAAAGACGCCCTTGTTGACGCTTTTCTACCAGTTTTGATAGTTTTCGCCAGTTTTTTACTAAGTTTTGCTGTTGCTGCTGTTGAATTTAGTAAAACACCTGCCTCTTAACCCCTTCCCCACCCAGTTCCTAACTATGTTACGACCTTTACCGCTTGCTCCTCCGGATTTCTTTTCTTCCCCTTTCGAGAAGAGTTCAGTTTCACCTGCAACTTGTTTTTGAGAGATTCGAATTTCATGGTGCTGGTACCGCCCGCCCTTAGTTTTTGACTCTCTCCCCCCGCCTCTCCAGGCGTTTTCGTAGCGACCTCGGGCCTTGTTTTCCGCTGCCGCATTTTTTCTGCGACGACTGCGTTGAGCCTATTCTACGAGTGACCGACATCCATTTCGTAGCGAGGAGTTTAGTCTTTTTATTTTTTCAGTTGCCCTTTCTCTCTCTTTCAGATTCCCCCCCAGGCATTTTTTTTCCTTGGAGAGTTTTCGGCGGCCCACGGAAGCCCCCCACTTTTTCCGTCTCGATCTGTTGGTGAGTAGAAAGTTACCCCGAGTTTTGGATTTACTCTGACCTATCACGATTTGCCCCTGTTTCCCCTTAACCATGATTGCTGATATGTGGTTTAGGTTTGCTTTTTTCTTCAAAGACAACCCCCCCTGTTTTCGTTCGATTGAGCAAATGGTCAGGTGAACGATGATCTTCTTCCTCTACGAAGGCGCGCCTGATGAGCTCACTTGACTTTTCGACATTCTTTCGCGTGAAGGTTCCCGAACTGCCTAGAAGACCCCGACCAAGAATTCTTTCTGGTTAGCTCAGTCGTAACGGCCAAAAACGTGCAAAGGCCGCCCGCTGCTCTGTTTGGGATCAGTTGGTCAATTAGAAATTTCTTTTCGCATGATTTTAGTTTTTGGGGCGCGTTGTCAAGGGTAACTGTATCCTCGAGATGTTTTTTCTTAAGTGGCATGGTCTCCCTTTTGCCCCATCTTGGGGATACTGCCGTGCCCCCGAGCTTGATCGCCAATATGTTGCCCATAAGCCCCTCCACCCTGCACTACCCCGACTCAACGTTTGGTTAATCGGCTGGCACATTTGACCTCTCCTCACGTGATGTACCCGACTCGTCCCTGCACTTGGTCTGCAGATTGCTCGCTTCTTCTTGATTTTTTCTTTTGTACGTACAATTGTGTTTATCCTTGGATGCTTATTTTCCTTTTTAATCTAGTCTCCCCCCTCCTTTCACCCGGACGATCTATGCTCCGAGGACCTATTTTTTTTGTCCCCCCGGTTCCGATATCAGGCTGCCCACTCTGTTCTTTTCCGGCATGGCTAGTTTGCGATTTTCCTTCCTCTAGTCAGCAGTAAATGCAAAGGTGATTATATTCTTTAACGCCCATCTTGTAGGTACGTTTAGATCCCCCTGTTTTTTTCCCCCTCTCCGACCCCTTATAAAAATTCATTCTATGGCAGATAGACTTGCCGCAGGGTGGTTTTTTGAACCTTTCCAAACATTCGATGCCCGATCGTTGTGGCGACCTTGCTCCATTGGCAAGTGCTCGCGCTGCCCTCCCTTCTAGAAGTGATCGCCTGGCGACCTTTGTCTTCGGCATTCCTCTTTCTTTTTTCTTCTCTGCTGGTCTCTCATTTTAACATTTATCCGTTGGATGGGGCCATCCTCGCGTTTTGGCTCCCCCTTTTCGTCCATTAAGGCGGATACCTCCTCAGATTCTCTGAGCCACCCGCCCCCCCCTCCCCTCGCCGGCTTGAAGAGGTTCGCTAGCTGTAGGGCGAGCACCATGGTCGAGAGCATCTAACCCCCCCCTCCCCCTTCCTTTCTTTTCTCCCCCTTCTCCGTTTTTTTTTTAGAATTATGTTGTAATGATTCTGACAGGGGGCCTTCCCAGCCTTCCCCCCGGCGCGGTCGGCTGTCATATTGCTCCGATTTTACTCTTCACGGGATCCGCCTTCCTGGACAGCCACGTTTTTGAATACCCCCTTCCCCTCGCTCGCCGCCATTTCCGATTCATACGTCAGTTGTTCCTCCCCTCGATTTGGATTTGATTATCCTTTTACCCGTAGGCCTTTTCCTCGCCCCCAAACCTGTGTGGCGTGATGCAAAAAGTCCGGAGTCCTTTTTTCGGTCTATCGAGCCTTATTAGCCTCGTACTTAGCGCAGGGTACTGTTTGTGATGACGTTCACCAACCGTGCACTTTGCTGAGATAGTGAGCAATCCCCACGACTGTGTTTGAAACTTGTTTTTTTGTTTTTGGGGTTTTTTTTTTTGCCTTGTTGGTTTTTTTGTTGGTCCTGGGGGTTTTGTGTGGTTTTTTTTTTTTTTTTTTTTTTTTTTTTTGGTGTTTTTGTTTTTGTTTGTGGACGGATTGGCCGAACACCTTCTAACGTTTTTTGTTTCTTCCTGCATTGCGTAACGACCCCATGATACCGGCGACCGTCGAGGCTAGCCTTTTTTATCATGTCTTCGCAGATGGTTTCGGCCTTTCTCCCGCTTGTTTTTTTCCCTTTCCCACAAGCCGCTGGCGTCTCGCGCGTAGGTGCGTTATACTTTACGGCTTGCGTTAAGTTTTCGAACCCTGATCCCGTTGTCCCGCCACATCCCCCCGTGGTGCAGGTTCCTCTTAACCAGCCATTGGCGGGGTCGATGGAGCAAGCCGACTTTCCAGATCGCGGTGATAAAATTCCGGTCTTCGCGTGCGTTGGGTGACGGGATGCATTTTTTTTTTTCTTAATCTAGTTCTTTTTTCCCAGCTTCGGTCCATTGCGGACACGCCCGGCGTTCCCCAAAACGCGTCCCTTTGGACTACTGTTGGACACTTCCGGATTGCCTGCGTTTGATACATCATGATCTCCCTATTGGTATTTATGGCCTTGATCCCCCTTCGAGCCTGTTTGTTTGTTCTGGTGATCGTTTATTTTCCGAGCCACCCCAGCACCTCCTTGCGGGTCTTTTTTTCTTCGATTTAATTCTGTATTGCTATCACGGCACTACCCTGTCGACAAACCACTCCCCCCTGAGGTCTTATCATGGCGCTCGAGTGAATGATCGGGAACAACTTCTCCCTACCCTCCTCTTAATGAGACTACTCTTTTTTACTTTTCTGGTTCGTTGTCCCCTTAGTCCGATTATTCCAGATCGCAAAGCTGTTCACTCGCAGTTTCCCAAATCTTGAGATTCGGCTCTTTAGTCCAGTCCCTTGAAAAACCCCTAGTTAACTTTCCCTCACGAATTTTTTTTTTTGCTCCCGATTTGGTTCTGCCAGGGGGGGCCGCAGATCGTAAAGGCCTTTTTGCTTCTTTCCTTACATACTACCTGGCCACCGGGCCCCTCCCAATTTTCAATTTTTTCTTTTCTTCCGGGATTTCTTTTATCGTGCCTCGGGGCGCAGCGCAGTCGCGTTTTGGCCTATACCCCAGGCCCCGCCCGCCTTCGTTTACCTAAACGACTTTTGTTGGATTCTTTCCTGGGGAGCGTCGCCTTTCCACTTTTTCCTTTCCAGCACCTCGACGATGTTACTCTACTCCTGGGTTGCCTTAATTTCTGGTCCTCCCCTTCTCGAAGGCGGGTACCCTCCCACGAGGCTTCCGTTGTAGGAGGAACCCTCATTCTCCTTCCAGTTTGTCTACTTTGTTTGTTGAAGTGGCGCATGTTATCTCTTCCCCAAGGCCTCAATCCTATGATGAAGTACGCTCCATGATGCACGAGTTTTACACCGTTTTCCCGTTTCTTCCGGTAGCGGTCTATTGGTGCCCCTTTTCCTTTCCTCCAAGGGATCTTCCCTCAGAACGTTTTCCGTACGACGACTACGACCCGCCTTGCCCTCCAGAGTTGTTCCTTCGCGCTTTACTCCCCCTTTTGGGAGGTCCGGGTCTTTTTTTCTAAGTTCTTGAATACTCCCTCCCCAATTTGGTCTTTTCGTTCGAAATTTGACCCTTTCTGGCAACATATCTAAACGTCAACGCGCATTCACACCATGTCTTTTTTCCAAACCTTCCGCCTCGTTCTGCCGGTTTGCCACCGTCGTGACCGTTCCCTTCCCGTTCTGGACTTATTGATTCTCCCCCTCGAACTTAGTTTTTTCTTGCCACTTCGGCCGTGGCTTTTTGTTGAGGTCTCCCCCAAGGGCTACTGCGCCCCCATGTCCCTCTTTGCACGGCTTGTATTTCAGTAGGATTTTTCGTTAAACCAGACCCTTATCTTTCTGTGTCCTCCCTCCGGTCCTTTCCTGAGTGTAACCCCCCAGAGGCGCCTGTCGATTTGTGACGCCGTGTTCCGCCCGAGTACAGATTCCGTCGTTAACCCCTCTTCTCTGCCCCACATCCGCCTCTTCCCCCCTACTTCCTTGCCCCCCCACCCTTCCGGCATTCCCACTCTCAGATCCTCCGAGAAAGACCAAGACTCTCCTTACGCAGCACGGTTTTCCCAAGAACGATAATACTGACTAGTCAAATCACGCGTCCTTTGCATATCTCGAGATCCATTTTGTGAGTCACATTTATTCTTTTGTCTTGAAGCAGCCTTTCCACCTATTCCTGTTATGTTATATTTTACCCGGTTGTTCCCCAATTACTATGGCCTCTTGTTCTTCTCAGGGAGACCGCTTGTGAGGATCCATGCGCCATGCAGCATTGGTTTACACCCCTACAGCGACCCCCCCGACATCGCTGGTGATGCCTCAACCCTCTTTTGTTGGGCCATTGCTTCAGCGCGTTAAAACCCTGCCGCACGGACCCGATTGCTGACGGAACTTTTTCCCGAGCCTCCTGCACATTTCTGGAAGGCGCAACCCTGCGAGGCCTAACATCGTTCGGACCAACTGAGAGCCTTATTTCCCACTACTACGCCCTTTTCCATTCCACCGCTGTGTGACGGATTTCGCTCCCTCCGACCAACACCAACGCCTATATTTTCCTTCTAGAGACCTCTTCGTGATTTCTTTTCTCCGCAAGCCCACCGGAGACCGTGTACTAGTTTATTCGCCCGCGTTCAATCGTTTTCCCCGGCTTCCCCAGTACTTTCTTTGCAGCTTTTTTTCAATTTCTTTCTGACAGCGGGCCGTACAGAAACCACCTTTTTGAGGTCCTTTAGGAATCACCCCACTCTTTTCTTACCAACTTGGTTGACTACTTGTCTTCCCTATGCCCCCCCCAATTGTTTTGGGACTTCATTTTCATTCCCCTTCCGCCTGACCCTCACTTTTTCCACCGAAGACGCCCGCGTCCCCTTTTCCACGACGTTTTCATCGTTTTTTTTTTTGCGAGAAATTGGGCCCATGAGGTTCATGAGTCCGCGTATCCCCATCTTCTCTTCCTCGCATCTCCCTTTTTCCTTTTAATTCAGACCCCGTGGTTCACGATTTTCTGTCGGGGCACCCTCCTAAATTCTTTCTCCTCCTTGTTTCAATGACGACGACGCTTTTTTTTAAGAAAGTACCTTCAAATGATCCCTGATGATTCCTTGCACTCTTTCCAGCAAACTGTCCCTCCTCCCTTTATACACCGCCGTTGGCTCTTTTTGACGTAAACTCCCTCCATATGCCCACAACTGTTTTCAGTACCCCTTGACGATTTGTGACCCGTTCCGACCTCTCCTCCTGGTCAGCTCTTAAGGAAGACGCTCCCGCTGCGCTAGATTTTGCCCTGGCCCGATCTGATAAATCTCTTACTTTGCCCGGGAGAAGCAACCCCCTCTCGTTCCCTAGAAAACCCTCCACCGGCGCTTCGTCCCCTGGCCTTCAATTTCTGAAGC
>Ga0179593_1368724_pt1 | contig 11027 bp, 10 predicted proteins | sample CZODoug2_1_08_16_FD_185931 | JGI IMG/M metagenome (GOLD analysis project Ga0179593, IMG submission 185931) | Vadose zone soil fungal communities from Angelo Coast Range Reserve, California, USA - CZODoug2_1_08_16fungal (PacBio error correction) | ecosystem: Environmental > Terrestrial > Soil >... | reverse complement strand
TTTTTATTAGCTTACCACGAGCTTTTACTCTTTTATTCCCCTGCCCCGCGGGGAGCTTTGGGAATATTATTGTGAGACGAGTCCAAGTGTGAGGATTGGCAGTAAGGCTCCCGTCCGATTCGTAGTGGCTGAAGGGTTGTCCAATTGTTGTGCCTTTCTCCTCCTGATCGCCAGTCACCTGTTTGAGGAAATCTCCGCCCAGGGCCCCCCAGGTTTCCCCCCTGGGACTCCGCGTTACCCCCCTTGATGGGATTTGACATTGAACCGCCATTGCTTTCGATATGTCGCCGCCCCCACGAAATTCACAAATCTGCCTATGGGCAGATCTTTTTGCCTTTCTTAGTTATGCTTTATCTTTTGGAGAGTCTCTCTGCACTGGCGACTTGTTGAGTTGAGGCTGCGTCAGTTTTTCCCCCCAATCCTCCTTTTGGGTTTACGGATCCAATGAGGAAGGTTCTTGCGTTCTCCCCCAGAGCCCCGCTTTCGGTGCTCACACTAGTGACCACTTCGCCGTTCCAAGGGGTCCGAATCGGGTACTTGGTTTGTAGGTGGAGTCAACCCCCAACGTTCCTCTAGAAGCCTATCCTTGGCGCAACCGTGCAAAGCCGGGTTTAAATATTGTTAACAACCTAGCCACCACCCATTCCTGATCAAAGTTAAGTTTGTACGTTTTCCCCCTTTTTTTTGCAACCCCCCATTTCCCCCAATCATTTGATACCCCAGGGCCAAACTCCCCTTTGATAGATTTGGTTCATTCCACGGTCGACCATTTGTCCTTGGTTGTGCAGTTACGGATCTGGGCTCTTAAGCAGCCTTCGATAGTACGAAGCTTTCTACTCTCCTGATGCAGTATACGACATCCCCTAAGCAGCACGGCAGCGACACCAAAAAGAGACCCGATACAAGGAATTAGCGAATGTCAGAGAAATCATTCTGTCCGCCTATAAGTAAGGCGTATGGAGCGAGTGGTTAGTAGAATCGGGGGACTTTGGAAGAGCTACGTACATGCTGAGGGACCGGCCCCCTTGTCTATATTCCGCTACTACTGAGAGCGGAAGAATTCTCATAAGAAGCAATCAGCCTGAGAATGTCATGCTATCGTCGAACCCTCGCGACTCCGAATAAAGCAAATCGCACGTGACACCGTACTTGCGCAGTCACAGGTAAAAGAATTGAGTGAGGAGGCGCCGCGTCTTGCTTGTGAGGAGACCGGGTTTGGGCTACTTGTAGTCGATCGCTTGGCGAAAGGAGGGCAGGACAAAGGAGCAACATGGAGGCATGGATCTTCCCATGGGATGCGTGACGCGGTGGTAGGGGCAAGAGGTGGGGACACTATGGAACGAGGTGAGTCACATCCTATTTTGCATACCAAAGGGGAGGCTATTGACAAGCCTAGTTGCGACAGGCGACGCGAAGTTCTGGTGCTGGTCGCACCCCGCCCTAACATATCACGTTGAACAGTATGTGATCTAGTCGCGTCGCGACCCCATGCCTGCCAATTGCCAAACTTTAGTCATCTGTAATGAGGACAGCGCGGTAGTACGGGTTCTCCGAGGGAGCGAATAGTAGATCACACGCCCTTGGGCAGGTATCACAGAGGAGAAAAAAAATGGGAGAAAGAAAGGCGGAGGTATGAGCGCAAAGAGAACCCTTAGCTTCTCTGCGCGCGCGTGTCGAGAAGGTGAAAATAGTAACACAGGGGCAGGCGCGGCTAGTTTGCGAACGGTGGACGTTTTGCACGGAGATGTCTTGAGATGTATGGCATGTGCCCGGACATGGCTTAGTGTTCTTCTGGCCTGTGCCTCCCCCGACCGGAGCATTCGTAAGACCGAATACTGAAGTGACTCAAGTTGACCGAAACTCCTTACGAGTCCGGTGAAGTCTAACACCACAGGAATGGCGCATGAATGAGACGAGAACGCGGGGAACGGAAGTTTACCAGGCAATATTGTCCAAATAATTAATAGACGATACGTGAACGCACTTTCTCTGTGAAATTGAGAGGTTAGGCACATAATAACAATGGTGTAAGAAGATATACACGTAGTTCAGCGGACAGATCGTCAAGCCGGCTGAACCAATGGAGCGTACGGTTATAGGATTCACAGGCTTCTATGTCCAAGTGCTATTTAATCTTTTTATTCTTTTTTTGTGGGGGTGGGAGAAATAGGACTGTCCGGAAGCAATCAGAGACAATCATAAAAAGGAAGGAACTATAACGAAGTCAGAGGTAAGTAAGCGCAAGTGGACTCACCTTCCAAAGTTAACTTCAGTAAAACTAACGCGTGGCCAAGAGATTGACAAGTATAGGACAACTGACATTCCTAGGGGTCCCCGCCACCAGGACAAATCGTGTTTCGCCTTGGCCCGCCTAAGTCAAGCCGGGGGCGAGAAACAGTCAACCGATGGAGCGAACGAATATGACCCAAGCCTTTCACAGCGAAGCCCGGGCTGAGACTTACTCTTAGCTCCAGTTCAGTGCCCGCACCCGACAAGAATAAGACAACACAAATCGCTTACGTGGACGCTCCGACAGGTGAACTAGGAGATCGCGAGGACGAATTTAGGAGCTCTCGCGACACACACTAAAGGGCACGACACCGGCTCTGGCCCAGGCTATTTATATCAACGGTTGTAAGTCTCTTCTTAGAGGTGCAATAACAATAGGCATTCAGCAGAATTGGTAGGCCACTGTCCCGCAGCTGGGGTTATAGGATATCCAGGATCATAACATACTTAATAAGGAGAATGCACGGGGAAGAGCCGTCAGACGTTTTTCATTTACCCTCGTATTTGGCTTGGCGAATGCGTAATTAATCATTTAGTTGAGTTAAGCGGCTGGGCACCAGGTCCAATCAGGCCACAGGAGACCTGGTGAACGACTGCGCCCCCCCCCCCCCCTTAGGAGGAACGCGCTGTAAGTAGAAATCTTTTCATTTACCAACACCAGCCTGGCGACGACAAGGGGATGTTGTTCTGTGGTCTTTGGATGAGACCAGCGGGCCTCGTCGGAAAGCACTTTGCGGGCAGTGCCCCTGCAAGGGGTGAAAGCCTCCTTCTTTGCTGAAATCTCCCCGGATCAGATTCCCTCCCTTTGTTGGGGCCTATCCGATTTTTTTAAAGCATTTTTTTTTTTGCTTTTTTTTACTCCAGGCTCGGTTTTTTGAGCTCTCGCTCTTCCCCCGTCGCTTCTTCCCTTGCGGGCCTTCCCCGGCGACGGCAGTCTCCCCACCCGCGTCCCGAAACCCTTCCCCGCGTCTTTTTCCGAGGTGAAGAGCCCGATGCGTCCTTATTGTTGTGACTTCCCCCTTCTTCCCCTCCCACCTTTCCATTATGCTTCTTCGCGGAAAAGAGGTGTCACCTTTAGATATGATTTGGTTTTTGGTTCAGTGTCAGTCGCGCCACCTTGTGGGGGGATCTGGTTTTCGTTCCCTTTACTTGGTGTCCCGCGACCTGGTATGGGCCTTTATCACGTTTCCGCGCTGCCAAAGTGACCTTCAAGCCCGCTTTCCCACCCTCCGGCAATTTACTTTGGGGTTCTTTTGACACGAGAACAATCGTGTAGGTCAGAAGCCCCGCCAAGTGTCCGGCCCTTTTGTGGTGCAGTGAAGGTGAATCTCCCCCCGCTTGAGACTGTGAAGGGAGTCCCCTTACTATGTCTTTTCTAGTTTGAAGCACCCCCCCCTCCCCAGCTTCCATGGACTTTTTCGGCACTTTCTTTCCTCCACGATTCAACCATTCAAATTGCTGTATACATTGGCCTAAGATTTTTTCTCCCCGTGCTCCTTTTCGGCCCCTGCCTTCCTGCCCTTTGGAAGGCGGGTTACCACCAAGGGTCCAGCCAGTTTGCCACCGTAAAAGGGAACCGACGGAACCACCTTTGCTTTTACACCCCTGTCCATGTCCAGCTCCTTCTTCACATGCATGGATTGGGTTTTTCCGCACTTGCAGACGTTGCGGCGCGAAACACGTCGCTGGACAGCATCCCCCCGGGACTTTTGAAGTATTTTTTTCCTGGTTTTGATAAGCGGTATTTTAAGTATTTTTCTGTCCTGGGGCTCCCTCCGGGAAACAGGACCCCTAGTCTTTCCTCGTAGGCCTCCCCTGCCTTTTTTCCCCCTGATAGTTGGGGGGCTTCCCTTCCTGGATGGTCCCGCTTGCCGGGGGAAGTCCGAACATCCAACGTTGAAAACAGGAAGTTCCATCCTATTTCTAGACCCAGGCGTTCGCATTTTTTTTTCTTATCTGATTATCCCCCTTGGAATTCGGGTGGGTCCCCAGAGGAGGCCATTCCTCGGTAGAATTACCTCCCAATTAGCTTTCCTTTTCTACTGGGCCTCCAGCGGGTCTTCCCCTCCCTTCGGATCGAGGCCCATCTGGGGAAGCCCATAATCTTCACCCCCGGGACCGTATTGGGGGATTAAAGTTGTGATCGGGGATTTTATTTTGTGATGGCCACGGGCCCCCTTTCTTTCTTAGCGAAATTCCGGAACCCCCCCGACGTTCATTTTAGTTCTGTCTTCAGAATCCTCTTTGATGCCCACCAGGGGGTGTTAAAGAAAAAAGTTGACCTATCCTGATTTTCATCCTCCTTTATCCCGTTTATTTTTTTTGTGGCGTGAGATATTCTTTCCTTTTCATCTTTTTCCTTTCCAGTTGGCCCCCCTTCTTGATGGTTGGCCCCGACGGATAAGGTAACTGTAGAAGTCGTCCTAGGGGGGGCGATAATGGCGTGGGGACATTTTCTGCCCACCATCCAACTAAACCTTGCTTTTTTCCCCACTTTTTCCTGCATAAAGGACCGTCCCTTTTGCAATATGGCCAGGTTCTAGGACTTCCCTCTACTCTTCTGGTAATCCCCCGTCTTGCTGGCAAGTTATCATGAACGGGTTTTCTTTCTATATTTCTAGGGGCATGTCCCATGGGCATTGTCTTGGGACATCGGCTTCCGGCCGTGAGAGCAGTCTTTCCCCGAACTGCTGGGTAGGTGTAGGAGGGAATTTTTTGGGACGACCGAAGTTCTTCAAATGTTACAATCGTTGTCACGCTTCGTTAACCTCTGCTTGCTGCCCTTCTCCGCCTTGGACACAAACGAGATCCACAATTATTAGGGGATCGGAGGTCGCGGGAGCATTCGTTTGAGGGTTTTTCCCTCAATCCGTTAAGAAAAACCCTTTTAAAACGATCTTCCCCTGAATTCAGATCATCCCGAACGGTATCGTGGACGGTCCTTTGATTGTCAACCGTTATCTGTTCGACTTGTCGAATAGACGAGCAAGTTCTCGGCATTGCCCGACCGGGAAGGCGGGTTTCTTGACTTTATGACGGTAAGGATCTTTTTAAGGGTGAAGGTGGTACCTTAGTTTCGTTTACCCGTGGATAGCTTTAAAGTTTTTTGTCTTCTCTGACTTCCAGCCTGGGAGTTTCTACACCTTTCCCCCCCCCTCATAGCCTTGTTCCCTCCTGTCCAGTGCTCTCCCTCCTCCCTTGTACGGCCCGGGCACTGAGTCCCTCCCCCACCGGCCTTCCCTCTTACGCCAAGGTTCTCCGGGGCAGTTATTGAAAGGTTATTTGGGCTGGAGTTGCGGACAAGTGTTGCTGCAAAATTGCATGTGGTGGATTTTGTTGTCGGTGCTCTTTTTAACCGGGTCTAGTTACAGGTCTCCTCCTCTTGCCGGGAGCTTTTTCCCTTTCCGCCTGACGCCCAATGGAACTGTTCCGGGCGAGTGGTGATCGTTGCTCCTTTCAGGGTCCCCCCCGGGTCTCTTTCACCGTGACCCCCCCCGAGGGCTGATTTTGATAGTTGAAGGGGGCCGTTTTTTGGGCCTCATGTCGAGTGCGGAGACCATCGGGTTGCATACCCCCATTTTTTTCTTTTCTGGACCTTCCCTGACCCCCTCTTGAACATCAGAAAGGTTTCTCACGAACCACAGAAATGGATTACCCCCCTCTTTGCGTGCCCCTGGATACCATATTACTGCTCCACCTCTCCTTACAAGGTCCGCTCTCCGTTTATCCTTTCTTAGAGTCTTCCATAGTCCCCTGTCAGACCTCTTTTTTGTTTTTTCAAGAGCTATTTTCCCCTCTTTGCAAGATCCGGAGTTCCTACCGGACACCAGCACCGTTCGATTCGTCTGATCACATTGCCTCCGCTTTATTCTGTCCTTCTTCTTAGCCTCCACAAGTCCCCCACCCTTTCCCTTACTTTCTTGCCTTATTCCGCCTCACACGTCTCCCTCTCAATCACTTACTCCACCTATCTCCCCTATTGCCTCCCTCCCCCCATCCTTTCCCCCCGTGTCTCTCTGCCCTTCGTCTCCTTTTGTCTACTCCCGGTTCTTTAGGTCCCTCCCCGCCCCTCAGTCCTCTTTCTTACGCCTCCAACCCCAGGAGCCCCTGTCATGTTCCCTGGGGACCTTTTTCTGCACACATTTCTTATTTCTAGATCCTCTATGGGCACCAAGGAATTTCCGGATATATAAAGGTTTTCTGTTCGTCCATCACCCTTTTCAGGCGCCTGGCTCCCCCACCAGTACTGAGGAACCAAGCGCTCCCCGCCCCCCGGGAACCTGTTTTTTACGAGTCATCACACCTTCCCCCCCTTTTAATGTGCCGTACCATACCTGTTCATTCCCTCCTCATATTTCAATCCCTCCCTCTTTATTTCCAACCAGCCTGTCCCTGAAGAGCTGCTGTTTCCCCAATTGAGGTCCTTCTATTACGATGGTAGTTTTTTAAAGGAGTCCCTTCCCACTTTCCAGGCGCCCTTAGAAGGGCTGGAATGACGGCTTCATGTTTGAGGTGATGTTTGTGCGAGGGATTCTGTTGCCGTGACTTGTGAGATTGGCCACCGGCTGAGTGATGGACGGGGAGGTCCTGGCCCCCTTTAATTTACTTTCCCGGCATTAAGCCTTTGGCGACCTTTGGTTCCATTCTAGGACCCTGTTGAGAGTGACCCCAATTTGAACCAAAAAGGTGGCTTTTGCGGGCCCATCTTGGCGCTTTTTCCCCCCCGTGCCGTTTTTGACAAAAGGCAGTGAATGGCCTTAGAAACCCTGCTTCCCAACTGGTCTCGTACGTTCGTGATCATTAGTCGCCCCCCTGAATTGGTATGTCTTCTCTTAGTGGATGACGTTGAAGTCCCCGTTGCTTCCTCGCATCCCCACGATACTGGTGCACGAACTTCCGGTCCATTCTGGAAGTTGAAATGCCGCGCTCGCAATCTTTTTTTTTTTTTCCCAGGTCAGAGTCCGAGCATCTGGAACGCCAAAGTCCCCTTTGGGGTCCGTAAGTAGACTACTGTGGCCGAGCAGGATGTTTGTAGTGCCATGTGGTCCCCCTTTAGGAACTCGGAGGAAACTTGTTTTAGTGGTTTTTAATGGTACCCGATTGTGGCCAGGCGCGAGTTTTCGAGTTCTCGGAGTGCCTACAAGAATGGACCCTTCCTGGCCGCTTTCACGCCCTCACTTCCGTCGTAGTTTGGACGATTTCGTTGTAGGCCTTGACGCCCCACCCCCCTCGGATCTTTCCTCACGTGAAAACGTCGTGTTTATGAGTCCTCGACAAGTAGGAACTTTCCGTGGCTTGCAGGGCTACTTTCTCTTTCGCCCGGGAACCTGCTCAAAGCTGAAATTTTGCCCACCTCGCTGACATCATCCTTTTCCTTCATTTTGATTTTTTCTTCTTGATTGCCTTGAACTTGGCGCTTGGGCCTTTTGTCTTCGGGAGTGGGTGTTTTTCCTAGGTGGTGTGTCTCACCTCGGCTACGGGGCCCACCATTGTGTCCTTGCGCCCTCAACGGCGTGGATTTTCATCCGCCCATCCCTTCCTGCCTCCCCCATAACTCCCCCTTTTATCCTGGACACACTCCCTTCTCCCCACTCCCCCCCCCCCCCCTCCTCCTTTCCCCCCCCCCTCCTCCCCCTCCCCCCTCTTCCCCCTTTCCTTTTTCTTAAGTTGATGGTCTTGATTGGCCAGGGAAACGCTTCAACCCCCGCTGGGCTGTTGGGATGCGATTCGACTTCGAGTACTGAGGTTCCAATCTCACTCTATTTTCCTTTTTATCATCCTTCTTTTGGGGTTGTTGGCGATCCATGATGATTGCCCACGCATCGAGGCTATGGCGTGGGAATCGGTTCTGGACTGAGTGGGTTTTGGCATTTCTTTTGGGCTGTTTGCGATCCGAGGAAACACTTCTTCCGGCGCGTTCTGTTTCCCGAACCTTTGCCCCTACTCTATGTGAAACCAACCCTATATTTCCCTTTTCAGTCGCAACAGCGCTCACACTGGTGCAGCCCTCCTACCTAATGGACCGGGCAGATGGACCTTAAAAACTTTCTGATTGGTCACTCGATTGGAAGTTTTCCTGGATCTCCTTGGGATATTTTTTACTGGCGGCGGTAATTCCGTACTTCCTTTCCCTTCCCTTGTTCGCTGCCCTTCCATCCCTCTTAAGTAGCACCCTACGCTCGAGAGTGATTTTCAAAACCCTCGGTCCCGTTAACCTTTGGGGGGATTCTTTTTTTCCCATGATGGGTCTGTCAGTAAACTGTTGTCTCGACCCCAATCTTGTATGTTCCAGATCCAGTTTGTGCATCTCCATTAGGGTTTCAGTTTTCCCCAAAGCTAAAGAGTTCTTTTATTCCCTGGGAAGCGTCGTTTTCAAATGCCTCTTGGAACTCAATAAAAATCCTTGCTCCGTGTCAAATTACTCACTTGCTGAATTTGCCCCAGGGGGGAAGTTTTGGGAGTTTTTCCCTTCTGACTTAGTCCTCTTCTTGTCCCCTTTCTTCAGCCGCTTCCGATTCCGGACGGGGCGTGTCAGTTCTGGTGCGAATCCTTGAAGTTCGGCACACGTTGCCTCTGCGTGGGGGACTCTGATGACCTTTAAGTTTGGAATGGCCTTTTTTTTGGCCACCTCTCAGGAGCCCCAATTGTCGATTCGTGTCCTTCACCCCCCATGATGGTTTCACCTTTGACTGGGCTCGGACAGCTACCCCCCTTTGTCCCCGGGTTTTTTCCCGTCTTCACTGATAACGGTTAAACACGTTCGTGGCGCCCTTCCATTTATGGGCTCCACTACTTTCCAGGAGCTCTCCTGTTCCCGGGTTTTGGGACTCTGGTACCAAGCTTTCCGAAGTTTTCCTTCGTTGGATCCTGACGGAGACCCGTCCAGGCCCTTTCGGGCCCAAGTTTTTTGAACGGCGTTACCGGATGTAAGCACTGACCCTGCACCTCGAAGTTGCTCCCGCCGTCCCCCCACCACGCCCCCGGTCTTGGGAAAGAACCAGCGCTGGATTGTCCTGAAAAAGCGCGACGACCGAGCTGGTTTTTTACGGTTCCTGACCCTTGCCATGGTTGCGGGAAGGACCTCTCGGGAGCTGACGGGAACCTTTTAGCAATTTCGTCAGCAGGCTTTTAGTGATAAAGGTAGGGGGCCCTCCACTTTCTTTTGGTCCATATTGATTCGACACCTCCTTGGGTGCGGCCGTCCCATCGGATGTTCTCTTTGAGATTTCTTTCTACGATTCCTTCGCCTTTCGACAACGTCGTCTTTTTTCTTCCTGGGACTTGTGAACGTCCCGTGCTCGGAAAATTCAGCTGGCGTCTTTTCCCCCCTTGGCGAGGTGAAGCGCTTTGTCGGAAGTTCGTATTCGCTCTTTCCGGAAACATCAGCCGGAGTGCTTTGCGCAGGTCCATTCAGGTTTTCCCTAAGTAATGTGCGTCTTTTGGTAATAGGGTGATTGCGACTTTTGTTCGGCTGATAATTGGACGTGATGGTTAAAGTCTCAAAGTTTTTTTGGGAAGCTTCAGAAAATGGGGTATTCTTTCTGGACTTCCCGGGCTTCCGGACCCCGGGGGTACGGAACAAATTCCCCCCCTGCAAACGGCCTCCCTAGTGGGTTACCTGGAGCGGCCGGATTTTTTTCTTAGTGACCTTTTTATAACCCCCCCAGCGCAGAGCCGTTGGGGAGTGCCCTTCTGGTCTGTTCTTGTCGGCGGGGCGTCCCACTGGGGCGGTCGATTGTCCGGCTCCTCCCCCTGCACAGCCAAATGGGACCTGGTTCTCCACCTTTGTAGCACAAAAGCACCTGCTGGACGTACCCCCCTGCTCACCTTTTTCGGTTTCTTTAGGTTTTCCCTGGCGGTGGTCTTGGTTGTCGGTCCTTCCCAATAGGCTGGGACAAGATTCCAACCCCCGGTCGAAGGTTGACGTGGCGAACCAGCCCGGACCGTCTAAAAAGGGCCACCTTAACTGCTTCCTCTTCAAGGGCCTCTACTGGCGCTGTTTGCGCCTGAAGTTCAATAGGGGCGTCGAAGAAAACCCAGGTCATCTACTTAGTGGACGACGCATGTTGCACCGGTACGTTTGACGATTCGTGAACGAGGCTCTGCTCGCGTTCGATTTTCTGTTCATTCTTCTTTTTGGGTTCATGATTAGCACGGGACAAGCCTCCGCCTGTAGAGTCGGCTTTCTCGGCCGCCTCAAGAACGAGCTTGGTTTGAAATGTTGAGGCCCGGGACTGCGCCAGCCTTGGCCGTTTTCTAACTTCGTGTTACCGCACCGCTTTTTGGCAGCGCAAACCGGTTTCCCCTCAAAGTCGCCCAGTTGAGTACACCCCTCCGATCACCAGTTTTGTGGCGCTCAAAAGGTTCCGGCGGCATTTTCTCCGCGAATTCTTGCAAGTGCTGTACGAATTTTTTCCCCACTTTCAGATGAGCATCCCCAAAGCGGCTTTTATTGTTTCTGTAAAGCGGGTCTTGTTTTCCGCCTCGTTTCCCCGTAGGACCTACATCTCCTGCCCCTTTCCCTTTGCAAGGGCTTCGGAGTTTCATTGTCTTTATTTTGGACCAGCAGTAGATTTAGGTGGCTTTGTGACAACACGGTTCCTGATCGAGGCACATCCCCTGACTCGAACGTTCACTGGTTTTTCTTTTTTTTTTTTTGCTCCCCCTCCCCTGTGACCCGAGTTATGGGGCCCAATTGGTTGATCCCTGGGGACCGTCACACCCAGCTTTATGGAAAC
>Ga0179593_1346485_pt1 | contig 11027 bp, 21 predicted proteins | sample CZODoug2_1_08_16_FD_185931 | JGI IMG/M metagenome (GOLD analysis project Ga0179593, IMG submission 185931) | Vadose zone soil fungal communities from Angelo Coast Range Reserve, California, USA - CZODoug2_1_08_16fungal (PacBio error correction) | ecosystem: Environmental > Terrestrial > Soil >... | reverse complement strand
CCAGGGCTTCTTTTAAAACTATCCATTTCCTTGATTTCCCGGTTTTTTTTTTCTAATAGGAATCCCACACTAACTCTTTTCCCCCCCCCTTTCAGAAGACCATGAAATTTATGCGTTTGAAGGTACGGGTCCACATCGTAGACTTTTCCCCTAGGGTGCTCCCCCTTCACCCGTTATGTCCCTTTATTTCAAGATAGATTTGTTCCCGTAATTGTAAACTTGTCTGTCCCCGCTCTTCGAGAAGCTGGTTCTTCACATCGCGGACTTTTCCTACAATGATATTCCGCATAATCCTCCCTCTTTTTTTGCCAAAGGTTATTATGACTCCTCTTCCCCCACTCTCGTTCTTCCCAACTTCCGAATAAATTGCTTTCCAACTACGCTTAGTTTTGAAGCTAACTTGCAGTGACCCATTCTTACCCCCCCCTTTTCAATGATAATTCTTTCTTCTTCTCCTAATGCACTTTTCTCATGTCCCCAATGGCTTGACCTGTTCCTCAATGTTGCCCCATGTTAGTCTTTCGTTCACCCGAATAGGTTGTTAAGGGATTCTGCAATAGCGTTGTCTAGCATTCAGAGTAGCTCCTTTCCCCCTACTTTTTTTCCTTCCCCTGCGAATCCATCAAACTTCCCCCCAGCGTGCTCATATCCCCCCTCCAGCAGCTAGACCCATCCATCCCGGCAATTTGTCGGGTGTGTTATCTGTAAGGCGTTTTTGACTTCCTTGTTTTCTTTCCCCCTCCTTTTCTTCTATCTGGCGTGAATGTATTACCTTGTTTCTAGGCGTCTGCCTCCGGCTGAGTATGAATCTTTACGTTGTCACGACCCGAATAAGTGGGAAAATCTTTGTCCCTCCACCTCCGTGACCCACTAGAGCGGTCCCTGCTGACTTCCTCTTTCGTCCTCCACCTCTTAGCTTTCCGACTTCCCCCCCTTCATTCTATATCCTCCCAGTTCGTTCTTTCGGTCCCCGTTAGTGAGTCCCAACCCCAGAGCTCCAGTAACTCCTCATGCGACCCCCTTTTGGTTGACACTCCCCTTTTCTGCGGAGGGAGCCCGATAGACCTTTACTGTTTCTCCTTTTGACCAAAACCTATTTTGTCCTATCCTTCTTTTGCTTTGATTGACCGGTATTAATTTTTTCCGCCCTTTCCCATTTGACCTTTCTTCTATTCCTTTCTCTTTCCTTCCCAGTGATCCCCTTCGAAACCCAGTGTATTTCCCCCTTCCCGGTTTTGGTCGGCTGTTTTCCCCATTATATCCCCCACACTGTATCTGTTTCATCCATACAGGCCGAAAACCGACTTCTTTTTTGATGTTTCAGGACTTTGTTCTTGCTTCCCCCCCCCCCCTCTTCGGTAACTAGACTTCTTCACTTATTTCCTTTCCTCATAGACGCCTCGAGTTTCCCGCTCCGTCCATTCCTGCGTTCTTCTTCCCCCCCCTCCCGACAGACAGGAACGTCCAGAGTCCTTTTTTCCCCTCCCCTCAAGATGGCCTCTTTTTTGCCGTCCCCCTTTTTTTTACGAATTTTTTAGAAATCTTCGCTCCCCGCTCGTCACGAAGATTCCCCTTTCCCCACACAGTTCGGAACAACCTTTCTTTCTAGCAAGACCCGACTAGCAGAGCTCTTGTCCTCAATTTCCCTTGAGTCCCCCCCTTAGCCCCACTTCTTCGCGGGTTCGTCTGCCTGTTCCCTAGTGTGACAATTTCTCCTTTCTTTCTGCCCTCTTCTTAGTGAACTCCTGTCACTTGTTTCTCTTCTTAACTCCCAAGGGCTGTGTAACCTCTCTGATTTCCTGACGGTCCGTTCGGTAGATGAATCAGAGCTCTCGTTTTTTTTTCAATATCTGGCATATCTCCCCTCTGACGCGGTCCCCCCCCCAAAGAAAAAAAAGTTTTTTTTCAGCGCTCCTTTCCTGCAAGGGTTTCGGAGCTCTTTCTTATTAACGTCCCCCCCTACCAGATCTGGAAACCCTGAAAACCTTGCATTGAGATGATTTGTCATCAGTCGTTCTTGACCTCTTCTCTATGTCACTTTGAGAACCACCCTTCCCGTTCCTCTTTTCTTTCTCATTGAGAAGGCAGTTCTGGTTGTTCTTACTTATTCAACCTGGAACTCCCCTGTTCTGCGCTCTTCCCTTCCCCCTCTCCGTGTTGAGAGATGCCCCACCCAGTTTCTGTTCCATTTACCTGTCAGCCTTTTCGTCGGAATCCTCGAACGCGTCCCCGCCCCTTTTCTCCTTGAAGACTTACAATCTGCCCCCAACGGTCCATTGTCTTTAGTTTTTGATCTAAGCGTCCATCAAGGCTGATGTCTTACGTCCATGCGTTCTCCCCAAATCTACTGTTTCTTGGAAAGAAAGTCTCTTCTTTTTTCTCCTCTCTCCCTACCCCCCCCTGCCTCGGACGGCGTCTTCTTTTCCATGTTTTTCGCAATGAATTCCATGACGGTATTTACGGTCTTTTTCCCCACGGAGAATATAGTCATTTTCCCCCGCCGTCGGCCTCCCATACTGACCTAATTGTGATTCCCCTCCCAAACCCTCCCGCTTTACCTCTTCCAGGAAGATTTTTCCTAGGCATATATTTAACCCTTGTTTGCGACCCTCCCCTTTTCCCCGGCCGACCTCCCTTACTTTTGATGTTTCACCGTAGTAACATTGAAGCTCTCTCTCTGATAGTTTTGTTCTCCGCCCTGTTTGGGACTCCTTTTTGACTGTTCCACTCTTCTTGGCCCCTCTTCTTTTTTCTCTTAAGATGTCTCAAAGACCGTCTTCCTTTTAACTTTTTAACAGCCTCTTTTGAGTCTGATACCGGCTCTGTTGCTTCCCTGCTCGTTCCGCACTCCACCGCAGGCTTCCTTCGCGATCGGCAATCCTGTCCCTGGCTCTTCTATTCCTGCCTATTTCCCCCTGTCTGCGGTATTGCCTCCCATCAAGGAGTCGTATTCCGACCTTCGTTTTTCTTCATTACTTGGATGGAAAACCTGGGTATCTCTTTCCCTCGACCAGGTTGGCCTTGAGACCCCTTTAGGGTATAGTATGGAGTCAATCAGCCATGACCTAGCAGTCCCATGGGAATTTGCTTCCCCTACTCCAAGGTACATCGCCCACTTTCCGGACATCGAATTTTTTTCCGTTTTTTGATCACAAAGTCTGATTTAAAAGGTATCATTCCTCAGGGTCCTCCGTGAGTTTTGTACCAACTCTTCTCATGTGTAGTTAATGGTCTACCAGGCGTGAACCTTCTTTACATAATGCGGAGGAAGAGGCGAGAGTTAGTCCTTTGGTTGTATGTCCGAGACTTTGATTATTTTCAGATTTCTGCCCCGGGACGTTAAAGATCATTGTTTTTGAGTTGGCCCCAAGAGGTCCCCCGTCCTTTGTCGTCGAGAAGGCCTCCTCCCCCCCTCCCCCCCTCTTCAGAGCATAGACACAAAGCCCGGACATCATTCCCCTCCCCCCTGCTATCAGAGTCATGTTTAAGCCACTTTGCCGCAGGTTAAATCTCCTCCCCCCGTCCCCCCCGTACACAACACTCCTTCTTTGTCTCTTCTTGCTTTTCTCTTGCTGCGAAAGCTTGTGAATGCATCTCCTTTACTTCTCCTCTGAGGGAGGTTTTTCTTACTTTCCCCAGCTTTAATCCCACGTTTATGTCTCTATCCCGGCCTAAGCGAGGATCCACGAACATCCTCCACTGTTGCCGATGCTGCAGTTCCTCCCCCTTTTCCGACCTGCGCAGACCCCCCCCCAAGCACTTCTTCCTCCGAGAATTAGCAATTTTTTACCTAGGTCGTGCGCCCGGTTCACAATTGATCGCGTCCTTTCTGACCCTCCCTTCCGCCGGTTGGTCACCACCATTCTTCCCCCTTTTTAAAATTTGATCACACGCCCTCTTGATTCTCCCCTCCGAAACTTTGATGTCCCTTTTGCTCTGCAGCTCGGCTGTAAGACAAACAGTTTTCCAGCACCAGTCGTCCGAACATTTCTCCGAGATCTTTAGATTTCCCCTCAGCGTGGGCCCAATTTGCTTTACCACCAGCGGAATTCTGGAAACCGACCGCCCCCCCCCCCAAACCCACCCCACCCCACTTGAAATCCGTTCTTTATGTCTCCCTCGCACTCTATTGTTCTTCCTTTCCTCTTTTTTAGCGGTTAACGGCACACAACTAGAACTTATGGCCGTTCATATAACGAATTTTCAATTCGTTGCTGATATTTATCTAGTCCCCCCTCCGTTTCCTTCAAGGATGCGACTTCTTCAACGCCTGGGGTCCCCCTTCAGTTCTCCTATCTTTTAATCCTCCTACTTTTTGAGCGATGATCGCCAACCATTTCAAAACTTCCTTCTGCATCTTGTAGTCCGGCGTTGTTCTCTCATAGGAAAACACCTTTCCCCCTCATTCCTTAGTATTCCAGACACTTTGGCCCGTTCTTGCCGGCCCGATTACCTGGTAAGCCTTCCCTCACACTCTGAGTTATTAACATTTCTCCCCCCGATGTAAAGGTATTTTTCCAGTCCCATCTTTTCCTCTTTGTTGTCCCCTCCCCCTTGTCCCAATATGTTTTTTATGAGTAAATAGTTTCCTTTCTCGCTGGCGTGCTTGGTTAAATATCCCCATTGCTTTCCACCTGTTTGAGGGACACTCATCTCTCCACTCTTTCTCATGCATCAATTTTATGCATCTCCTATTGAGAGTTCCAAGTCATCCCCCTTGAGTTCCCAATGTAAGTCTCGGCGTCTCCCCTTGACCCCCTCTAATACAAGTGAAGTGTTCCCATTCCTCTTCACCTTTCCCTACAATTCTTTCCTCCCCTCTTATTTTGGTTCCTATTTTTTTTTTTTGTCTGCGACATTCCCTGCAAAGGTCTTCCCCCCCCTTTCCCATCAATCTTGTCCCAGGAAAAAATTTTGAATTTTCTTTTCGTCATAGTTGTCTTTCTTGGTCCGAGCCAAATTTCAGTTTGTGAAGCTGCTTGAGTCCCCAGTCGACTCTCCCCTCATCTTTTCTCAATCAAATGAGAGATCTGCCCCCTTCCCCTCTTTCTCCATGAGCAATATCCCCCTCCTCCTAGAAAACCATAGCTTTTTTTCAACCCCTTGTAACGGGTGTTTTTAGTTAAGGCAGATGTGTGACCGGACGGTTTTTATTCTCGCCTCCCTTGGCGTCCTGTATTTCTTCTTTTTTCTAGAGCTGAAGAAGGTACTTCTTCTCCTTCCTCCTGACCGACCAGGATTTTCTCATCAGTTTGTTTTGCCCTCCCTTGTTAGTTAAATCCCCCCCTGATGTACCTTGCCTTGCGTGACCTTCCCCTCCTTTCCCCATGCTTTCTTCTAAGGCAAAAGGCATTCCAGTATCTCTCCCTCTTCCTTTTCCCCTATAGGTTCTGTCAATTAGTTTCACACGGGCTTTTCGGAAAATACAGCATTCGAATCAATTTGAGACTCTGCCTCGGCTTACTTCTGAATGTCCCTTTATCATCCTTTTTTCTTCTCCGGACACCTGAAATTTCGGGAGTCCCTCTCATGCCCCTTGCATTTTTGATTTTACCTGTTCTAATGATTCCCCGCACTCCTTCTTCTATTAATGCTTCTTTCCTCAATGTAGAAAATTCCTCAAACCTTTGGTCTCGAACGTCTGCCGTTTGAGGCTTTTTTTCAGAGCTCCCCACTTCCTAAATACCTGACGACAACGCCTTCCGGTTTTTTGAGGATGTCAGAAGTTTCTTGCCTTCCTCTTTCCCTGTCAAGAGAAGGATGACCCTATCCCTTCCGATAGAATCTCAACCCCTTGAGTGACCCCGTCTCAGACCCGTAAGGACTGCTTGCTTGCGATCTTCCCCCCCGATCAGGACTTTCCCGTAGACCTCCTGCAATCCAACCGATTTCCTCTTCGTATTTCCCGGTTCCAATACCTTCTTTCGTGACCATCTTACGCCCCAACTGATTCTTTCACTGACCCTATTTCTTTCCCCCTTCTTTCACCCTGGAGAGCACTCCCGAGAGATGCTCAATGGGACCCGCGTCACACGACCCACCCCTTCTCTTCGTGTTCTAGACTGTGACCGGCTTTCTCTCTTACATAGACCCCACTTCTTTCGTGCCTTCGATTTACCTAAATGTCCATGGGTTACGGTACCTTTACAGGATTTCTCCTTCTTGTTCCGAAGTTAGTTACCCTTTGTCCTTAACTTTACCGCCGTGGAACCCAACCGTCCCGTCTAGCCTGCATGATGCGTTTCACAAAACACGTTTTCCCCCCTGCCCTAGCCTCCTTCTCCCTTTTTTCGAGATATTTCTTGCCCCTGCTCTTTTACGTCCCTCGTAGACTTTCTTTTTCCACTCAAAATTCCTTCGTCTTGACCGTTAGGGGAAGTTAACTAGCATCCTCCCCTGTGACCTCTTCATGTTAGAACATTTCTCCCCCCTTTCCCGTTTTTCCTATTTTACTGTCGTTCCTCTCCTTCCTTCGTCCTCCTCCCTTCCGGTGTCGGTCCGACTTTTCTTCCCGTTCCAAATGGAATCCCTTTTTTTATGGTATTTACTCCTCCCCCCTTTTTTTTTTTCTGTGAGAGATGCGCATAACAGCCGGGTTGACTTTCCATTTGACCTTCCCTCTTCTCCTCTAACCTCTAACTGTGCAACTGAGAGGGTTCATGATAACTATGAACAAACTGACCCCCCCCCCCCTTATCCCCTGGAACCTTTTGCCACGTTTCCCCCCCCCACATCTGATTTGTAAGTTCCCCCACGGTCCTCAAAATCCAATTGTATGGGACCGCACGACTTCTCGATCGCAAGGATATACCCCCCATCAAAGCTCAGGACCTTTCGAGGATTGTTTTTTTTTTCAAGCCTAATGCGGCTCTTTTTTCCCCTTCTACGAGTATGTCCTGTAACTCATTTTCCCCTAGTCCTTAAGAGAGGGCAACACCTTTAGTTTTCCTCCCTTTCCCTCCCCCCGATTAGTTTTCCACTCTCCCCTTAAGATTGTGCTCTTCCCCCAATAATCACAAACAAGGCATACATCCCCCTCCTGAAGACTGATAATTTTTTTTCTTTTCCCATTTTCTTAGCCTTCTGCCTTTCGGCGCTCCTCCCCGTTGAGTCCGAATTGTTCTTCAGACGTGAAGTCTTTTGAGCGGAAGCTTTTCTCCACCTTCCATTCCTTCCCCTCATCTCCCTTTTTTTTTATTCGCAAGCTGCTGTGCTTCTTTTTCCTTATCTTTTTCTCTCTCTTACACGCCGCCCTTACTGCCGAGCTAAGGGTGCAGTGAGATTCATATGTCCCTCTTTCTCCCCCCCCCCCCCTTCTATTTGACTCCCTCCCCGATTTCCTTACTCTGGCTCAATCCGTTTGTCTTTTCTAATAAGTTTGACGGCGTTCGGAGCTGTACCTTTTCACCACCCATCTCCGCCCCTAGTCTACGGTGCTCTCTTGAACTCCACTGGCTTTTATTTTTTCGACGCTTTCGAAGTTGGTATACGCTGTGGGAACTTCATGTCAGCTGCAGTCATTAATTTGAAAGTTCCCCCCGGCCTCTTCCTCCCTTGTCCTCGACAACAAACCTTGTTGTGTTTTTTCTTTCCGAAGTGCATTAATTCTCATACCAAACCAGTATGATAACCACTTTATAATCAGCAGGTTTAAGCCCCCTCTTGTCTCCTGTTATTAATGAGGGATTTCCCCTTTTTTGAGATCGGCTCCCTTTTAACTAGGCCTCCCTAACCCCTATTCAGGAAAGGAAGAGGATCGCTGGAGGCCCCATTTAGACGGTTTTCCTGCACGATTTAGGCTTTCCTCGGAGGAATTCCCTCCTTAGTTCCCCTCTGATTTCATTTCGTTGGGCGCCAAGTTCAAGGTATTTCTTCCCCCCCGTTCCTTTTACGTAGCTAAAGTCCCTCCGCCCTACTCCTTAAGAAGTCCTTTTTCGACCCCCTCCTTCCAAACCGGCACCTCATGATAGCATAGGAAGTTTAAGACACCGCCACGACGGTACCCATTTCCCCTTCCTCCCTTCCACCCCCTTCACAAATTTTGTCAAACCTTTCTTTTTTTTCTATGCTTCTGGAATTGTTGCTCCCCGTTTTTTGGCAGCCTTGATCAGCATTGGAATGCGTCCCTCCTTCTTGAGCCTCTCTCTTGAACGCCTCCAGCTTGCACCCCCCCACCTCTCTGCTCATCGGAAACACCCCCTAGATGTTTTTCCCACGACAGCCCATTACCCAGATGATTCCTTCAAGCCCCCCTCGAAGACCCGCCCCTTACTTCTTGAATCCTCTCTCTTCGCACCTTTGCCACAGGGATGTCGTAAGAGTACGGTCCTCACTTCTGCGTACTGGGGAGACCCGCCCTCTTACAAGTGGTTCACTCAAGTTCGGTCCTTTTAAAGGTGCTTCAAACTCCTCTTCTGGAGATCCCCTCTCAGACATTTTTGCACCTTAACCTTTGTCGGAGCTGCTGGCCCGATTTCCAACACATAAATGCCCCTTCCTTCCCCTATTTGACTCCCCCCTTCTCCAGAGAGAGGACTTTCCCACGTCAGTTTGGACCAATTGCTTTCCTACTAGCGTTTGAAATGACCGGTGACTCTTGATTCTGGGCGAACGAGACCTCCCTATTTGTATCTTCCCCTCTTTGCGCGGCCCTGTAACCTCTCCAGCCCTTTGGTTTAACGAAGGGGACCCTTCCTTCTTACTATTCTAGAAACAAACAGCGGAGCCGCCCTTCTCCTAGTACGTTAAGCCTGGGGTCGTTCTGATCCCTCTCCCCTTGTTTTTGAGTTTTAGCAAGAACCCCCCTGGCTTGAAAAAGTACTCCCCATCCTGTGCCTTGTTTTTCTCTCTCCCTCTTCCTACCAAATAACCTAATTTCCCCCCCTTTTCTTATAGAAGAACCTGCCCCACGGGTACTCGTTTCCTTTCAGAGCCACATCGTAGACTCTACAAACGTCGAGTTCTCATCGCCCATTAAAATCCTGTCTTACTGTCATGTTCCCGAATCTTCTCTTTTTCCGCCATTTCCCCCCTTTGTGGTTCCTCGTCAAATCGCCATTTCGTGGCTGGGTCGTAAAATCTCCGGACCGAACTTTCTTTCCAAACTGTTTCTCTTTCCACAGCATTCAGCCCTCCCCCTCTTCCTTTTGAATCCAGTTTAATTTGACCCTCCCCTTTTGACTCAACATTTAATTAATAACTTGTGGTGCCCCACTCTCCGAGGAGGTTCTCCGTTACCCGCACAACTTTTTCTTGCCCAGTTGGCTTTGACGAAATAATACCCACCTTTCCACTGCTCATCTGTATTAACAATGGCATGTCTTCCTGCGATAAGACAGGGTCCTCCCTTTTCCCACCTCTGGGAACCCCCTTTTCTTCCATGTTTTTTCCAATGAGTTTCCCTTTCTAGCTCCAATCTGCTTTGTTCAGCTTTTTTCCCAGGAAGTCCCTCTCCTCCTCTCTCCCTTTGCGACCTTCCCTGCTTCCAGCCTCCCCCCCCACTTCCAGTTGCGCAATCTCAATTCTTTCCCCCTGCCTCATACCCAAGTGGTTTCCCCAACTTTCCTTTGGTACGTCTCTTCCCTCTGGCTGTCCTCTTTTTTTCTTTTAACCCTGTTAAGTGGATTGCGTATTTCCTTCTTTATTGCGATGAAGACTGCGTCTTCCATTATAGGACCTTTCCATTCTCTTCATACGTGGGCCCTCTTGCGCCAATGTCCCCCTACTTGAAAAGTCCCCACTTGCTGCTTTTTTTTTTTTTTCTCCGTTCCCTCCTTTCAAAGATAGAGTAACGAAGTTGCCCCCTGCTCACTGCTTATATCCTTTTTCTTATTTTCGTGTGATTCTCGGTCCTCCCACAGTTTTCCCTCCCGTCTCTCCCCTTCCCCCCCTCCCTTTCTACTAAATTTTGACACCCCTCACCGGCTTTACCTGAGAATCTCACTACTAATTTCATTATCTGTGGCCATTTGAAAGTATCTTCGTAATGTTGGGAACTTTTCTCTTGTTCTTCTTCAATTGAAAGAACGTTCCCATTTATCTTCCATTTCATGATCGATCCTCCATGGAGTATACCTCGACAAAAAAAAAAGGCTTATGCCAAACGTATAAACTTTTTCGTTTTGTATCCTACCCTCTACCCTTCAAGTCCCGAAAATATTGGGTTCTTCTTGGCTTTTCCTCCTACTAATTTCTTTGCCGGGTGGTTCCCGATCGTGTCCCTTCGTCCTTCATATCAGGTTTACCTCTAACCTTGCTTTTTTAGCCTTAAGGCCTGCTTTCTGCCTCTTTTTTCACTTGCTCCCGGAACTTCCCCGAGCTTCTCGCACCATCCCCAACACAGATTTTGCGGTGATTCCTGCCTTCTTGGAGCCAATCTTCCCGCATCCCCTATCGTTACTTTTCTCCCATCCACAACACTTCGTCCCCCCCAAAAAAAGGGTTGTTTCTTCCCCCCCCGAAAGATCAGAGAGAGCCCACCTTGTTCTCCCAACACCAGACAACGGCTTCTCGGGTCTGCCTGGGCAAGCTTATTTTTTAAATACCCCTCGCCTTCCTTCTCTTTCTTTCAATTACTGTTTGACCTCGTTCCCCGTTCTTACATTCACCCCGGTTTGTTTTTGTTCTTGGTGGTTTTTTTTTTGGATTGTCAAAGTCTGATGCCTGACTTGTCTTTTCCGGTAAGAATCAATTTATTTCTTACTCTTCCCATAACCTGTCATAATTTCCCGATAGCCTGTCCTATTCGGTGCCAAAAGGTGAACACCCCAAGGTCCCTTTCCTCCTTCTTTTTCATGATTCTTCAGTATGCGATACCTTTCGTCCCCCCCGAACTCATGAGGGATTCACGACAACCCTCTCTTCCTTTTCCAAGGTTTGACCTTCCCTACGTTACCCCTCTCTGTTACACAGTTCCTCTTTCCCAAATTGATTCAATGTCTGTGTGCAGATAGTATTCCATTCTCATACTCTTTTCTCCGCAGTTCATTCTCCTATTCTTCTTTGAAGTCACCTCCCCCGGGTTCGGA
>Ga0179593_1664231_pt1 | contig 11028 bp, 14 predicted proteins | sample CZODoug2_1_08_16_FD_185931 | JGI IMG/M metagenome (GOLD analysis project Ga0179593, IMG submission 185931) | Vadose zone soil fungal communities from Angelo Coast Range Reserve, California, USA - CZODoug2_1_08_16fungal (PacBio error correction) | ecosystem: Environmental > Terrestrial > Soil >... | reverse complement strand
TTTTTTTGTTTTTTTTTCCAGTAAGTTCCCCCTTCGCATGGATGTCCTTGCTGACTCCCCCTCCCCGGAGTTGCCGTTCCCCTCCTCCTTTTTCCAGGCACAGACCCCCACTACCCCTGGAATCCTCGGACTGGCCTTCTTTTCTGACTCCCTTTTCGGAGATCTTCCCTTTTTTTCTTTCATGGCCCCCCTTTTTGATTTTCTTCCCAGCAACAGTTTAATTTGGAGCCTCCTTTCGATCGTTTCCCTTCCTTAGACCACCCCTTCTTTTTAACGCGTTTTTTTTCTTCCTCATCTCCCTGAACCTAACGTAGTTGTTGGCCTATCGAGGTTTTTTTTGGACACCGTATAATTCCCTTCCCAGTCGCTTTTTCTGCCAGTTCCCTCGTATTGCCAAACCGGGACGAACCATCAGCTCTTCCTGCCCTTGATCCAGCGACTCCCTCCCGTGTTCTCCCCCTCCTCCCTCTCCCTTTTCCGTTCAAAATTCTTTCCCAACACCAAAAATTCGTTTCCCCTCCTTCTGAGTGCAATTTTTTTTCTTCCTTTTTATCTGGTTTTTTTCCCCATTGATTCAGTTCTTTCCCCCTCCATGCAAATTGACCTTCAGTGGTTTCTATGTGACAAGCCCCCATTTCCGTTTCCCTGAGAAGACTCTCTTTTCCCCCTATTGAATTTTTGTCGGCGGTCTTCCAAATGAACAGTCGGCGTTGGAGCTCCCACCGCCATGTCTTTTGCATATCCTTCAGCTTCTTCACACCAATTCTTGTCGCGCCCGGGAGTCTTTCCGATTAGTATGGAGAGTCCCTTGAAGCCTCCCTCGTTTCTTACTCCCTAATCCCCTCATCCTCCCTCTTATCTTTCTGTGTTGTTTAGAGAGCTAGTCGGCTTCCAATTACGAGACCTACTTACTTTTTAGGAATTACGCAGACCCTTCCCCTGAAGCCCCCCCCTCCCTTCGGATCTTTTCCTTTTTGTTTTTATTCCCTTTCCACTATGATAGATGGTTTCCTTTCATTTTCCCTCTTTTGACCGTTTCCCCCCTTTGATTCCCTCCCTTACGGTCCTCGTTCAGATCCAAAGGAAGGATGAGAAGCTTCCCATATTCCCCTATTATACTTAAGTTTTTTTTGGCTTTCCTTCTGCCTCCTTCCTTCATCTCTTAATTTAAGGAATGTAAGTTTTTTTCAGTCCAGTCCCCCCCCCCTATACATTTAATTCGACTTTTCCAGTGCCCCCCTCTGTTGGTCCTTCCCCCCCCCCCTTACTACTACGTCCCTTCCCCTTATAGTTTGCTTTCACCAAGTCGTGAATCTAATTGTCATTAGGGTCCGCCTTTCCTTCGTTCGACTTCTATTTGACTGTCTTTATCTCTCCTCTCTGATCCCCGTCTTCTTGAAATGATTCCATCCCCCCCTGTACCCCCCCCCTGAGTTCTTTCTGCAACCCACTTTAATTACCCTGTTAGATCATGGGTGAATAGCCCCCTGTATTTCCCGGGACTCGGGAAATGGTAGTATGATGTATTCACGGTAAGCTTGGCAATGTTCGTGCAACCTAACTGAATTTCTATGAATTTTTCGTTCCATACCGATACCCCGTAAATTCCGAAACCCTTCTCGGCCTTTCATATTCCAATCCGATGTCGCTTACCTCAGAAACTCTAGTTTTTCTCTTTTCTTTCGCTCTTCAGGGTTTTCAAACAAATTTTGTTCAGTCCACTCGGGTTTAGTCCTCCCCCTGGCCCTCATTTGTGGGGGGAGTTTTTAACTTTCCCCCTTTTCACCTTCTCCCCTGCCACTCCGGCCTCTGAGTCCCCTCACCTCTGGTTTTCTGCTGTTGGGACTGGTCGTTTTTTACTTCCCTCTCCCTTTTAAATTAAACTCGCTTTTTTGCACTCTAAACCAATCCTGCGCACCTCTGTTCCAAAGTCAGGTGAGAACACCTTGCAAAACTTTTCCTTTTTGACCCTCTCAACCCCCAGCGTTTTGGTGACCCCCCCCCGGGACTTTTACCCCAATATCCCTGCGTCGTTCCTCGGGACGCCTTCTCATTGCATCCTGCTCATTCCCCACCGGTCGTTCAATTCTTGATGCTTTGGATTGTCGTTTGTCCCTCCGCATGTTGAGTTCCTCCCTTAGTTGTTTTTAGGCCTTTAATGTTCTTTTCAGGTTGTACATCCTAATGGGTCCCAATCCCTAAACCCTTTTCTCAAACTTCCTTCCTCCCTTTGATCCCCCTCTTAGTTTACCCCTCTGGTTCAGAGCGTTTCCCTAAGGTATAGTTTTCACAAGAAAAGCCTTCCCCCAGCCCCCTATTCACCTCCCCATGTTGTCCCCTTACCTACGAATTCTGCCTCTCTTTCCCCCTTTTTTCTTGGTTATAGAGTCCCGGATCTTTCGAGATTTCCTTTAGAAGTGTTTTGTCTCGACTACCCTTGGTGTCCCTCCTTCCTTTTTTTCCCACACCTACATCCTGCAGCCAGGCTGAGCGGATATTTTCCCCTTGGACCTTGGCCCCCTTCAAATTTTTGACGATTCCCTAAGGAGGAGGTTTTCTGTATCTCTTTTTCATACATGATCTTCCTCCAGCCCAATGTCTCGGACCTTTCCAGGGTCCCCTCTTGGAGCAGTTTCATTTTGACTTTCCCCCCCTGGGGTTTACAAAGTCCCTGACTTATTGATCATTTCTCCTGAATCAATCGAAGCCATTCTCCTAAAGATTTCCCCCTCTTCTGGACTCCCCCCGCTTCCCCGGCCCCGAAATCCCCCCCACTTTCAGGCAGGACCTTTCTTTAAGCCCCTCAAGGATTCCCTCTCCCCATTGGTTGATCCTTCTTGAGATCCATGATTCCTCCATCCTTGATACCCAAGTGTCCCCCCAAAACTTCCGGATCATGGGCTCGAGGACCCTCCCGGTTCGTTTGTTTCCACTATTTTCTTTTTTTCCCACCTTGAAAACTCTTTCCTGTCGGCTTTCGGTACCTACATTCCCTCGCTGGCGAACCTTCAAATCACCCTTCATCTTGTATCCCCTCGATTTTTACGTAATCCCAAAGGTAATGAAGCTTCAACTGATTGCCCCGAAGTCCTTCGTCTCGCTTTTTCCCGATCGCTCCCTAGGGTACTTATTTACCGTTTGATTTTTTTTACAATGCACCCCCCTGTTCTCCCTTCTCTTTTGATCTGTTCACCTTTTCCTTGCAGGTGACTTCCGATCTACCTCTTCCAAGATCCTTCAACCTCCCCTCAAGGGTTTTCTCTTCCTATCTAACTATTCCTCTATATTTGTTTTCATTTCAGTCATACCACGTAGGCCGTTCATTTTTTAACAGCCCCTTCTAAGTTGTAAGCCCCTCCCCAGAATTTTCCGGTAACTGCCAAAATCCTGGCGAACTTCCCCTTGCTTTTCTACCCTCCTTTCCCTCTTGTCTTGAATCCCTTCCCTGGATTCGCAAACTCCGCCGGCTTTTTCACTTACCCACAACTCCCTTTTTTTCTGAGCCCTTCGCTACCCAGGTAGATGCTTTTTTCTGTCCTTTTTCAGTTCCTGGGCCCCCTTGACCGTTTCCCCCCGCCCCAAATTGCTTAACGGTCCTCCGATCTGACGCCCTTTTCCTTCGGTCGGCTTCTTTCTTTTCCGAGGTTCCTCTAACAGTTTCTTGTTTGCACCTTTCTTCAGATCGGGGCTCTCCTCAAACTTCTTCTCTCACAGTGAAACCTTTCCCCCCCTGAGTGCATGCAGGTCGCCCTTTTTCCGTGTGGCGGGCGGTTCGTCTGAGAGCTTCCTTCGTTCTCCCTGAGACCCCCCTCAACTTTTTTTTACGATTTCTTTATACTTTTTGTCAGATATCGTATTCATTCTACGCATTTCCCGGTCGATCATCCCTCCACCCCTGATGTCTTCCCCGAACCTTCCGCCCATTTCCCCTTGGTTGATTCACCTCCCCGTTTTTGAGCGATGCTGTTGCGAGGATTTTTTTTGCTGAAACCTTTTTCCAACAGCCCCGACTCTTCCAGCTCCACCTTCCTCCTCCTGAGACCTCCCCCTTTCCACTGTGCCTCTTAATTAAATTCTTTTTTGTTGCTTGGTCACTTTCTCATTTTTCTCTCAGTGGCTTTCCCGTACTTCTTTTCCAAGGCCCCCCTTTTTTCATTGGAGCTCGCGCTTTTTCGTCCCCGTTGCGCTGGGTGTTTTTCTTCCCCCCTTTCGTCGACTTTTTTTCTGCAGTGAAATTTTTTGAGCGTATCCCTGTTCAAGATTTCTCCCGGACTTTTTCGTGATTGCTTGGTCTTTCAGAATCCCTTCTCAATGTTTCGATGCCCCTCCTCCATAAGAACTTCTCCTCGATCTGGCCACCTTTATTTTTCCTCTTTCTCCTTTTCAGACACCGTTTTTGAACGGTATCTCTCCCCTGGTTCGAAGCTTTGCCCTTAGTAGAGTTTCTTGCGCTCCTCGGCGTTACCCCCCTCATTGCGTTCCTTCCCCTGTTTCTCCTACCGTTTCCTTTCCCCCCTCCGGAACTTTTTCCCCTGCAGCCCCTTGCCCCCCCTTTTCCTCCCCCGTATTCCCCAAATTCCTCCTTACGTAAAGTCCTTCCTCTAACTCCTTTGAATTTTTTAGAATGTAAAACGGAATCCCCTGTTCCCCCTAGTTATGTTCACCACCTTCTTTTTATTGTAGGCGCTCCGCCGACGCTTCTTCTTGTGAATTTTTTTTCTTTGGCCGGCCCTCTCAACCTATGTTTCCCTTTGCGAACCCCTTTGACCTTTTTTACTTTTTCATTTTTTTCCCCCCCAGGATTCCGTGGACTTTTAACCCCCGGTTTTTCTGAGTCCCCGGATCTTTGCTAAGCTTCCTCAACCTTTCCCTTTTTAGTGCGTTTCCATGTTATTAAGCGTCCCCTCCCAATACTTTTTTCCCCCGCCCCGCACTTTTGAGGATCTTGACTAAAATCCTTGGATGCCCCTTACCCCCCTGCCCATCTTGTACCCCCAGCTCGCCAAGCCTCTTCTCCTCAAACTTTACATTTCTTGGAATTCTCCACCCCCCCCCCCCTCCCTCCTTAAACCCGGTACTTAGATCCCCTTCTTTTCCTATGCAATGATCCCGGCTCCTCCATGATTTTTCTTTTTTTTCCTTCTTGTCGGCGTCTTCTTTATTCCTCTGTGGTGTTTTTTCTCTACTCTAAGTTTCTTTCTTTGAGCCTCGGGACACAAGAAGTCCCCCACCTGGAAGAGCTTTTTTTTCGGTCGGTGGCCAATCATTGCCTTCCCAGAGTTTCTGAACCCCCCCTGGGTCAACACGTGGTTGTCTTTTTCTGTATTTACCGGACTGGTCACGACGAACCTGATATTCCCCCCACGAAGACCTGTCTTACTCAAAGTGGCTTCACCCCTTGCTGTGTTAGCCCGTTTGTTTTGATGACTCAAGGGGCCCATTGTTCCAGGATTATTATGACTCCGTCCTCCCCCCTGCTCCTTCTCCCGTACAAATAGATATTGGTTTAATAGTCCCCCCCCCGCCCGCTCTTCTTCTCACATGGGTTTCCCTTCGCAACCCCTTTTTTTTTTCCTTTCAAGCGGTTCTTCAACTTTCCCTTCTCGAGCCCTTTTTTTTGGCTCGATTTCGTCTTTTTGAGCACCCCCCCACACTTCCTTTTTAATGCACTCTGTGTTTCCCCCCTATGTCCCTAAGCTTTGCCTGTTTCTTGCTGGGCACGGAACAGAGTGCTCGCTTTTTTTTTCTCCTTTTGCAATTTTTTTTAAAACCCCCTTCCAAAGCTCTTTTCCCTATCCCCTCCTTGTTTGGGTTTTCCCCCCTTCCTCCGGTCCCCATCCTGAATGGCAATTTTTTGACCCTTGAGAATCTTTCCCCTTTCAAGTTTCGTAGACTAACCATCCCTTCGGAATTTGAGGCCGACCTTTGCAAGCCTTTTCTTTTTTTTAACGCCCCTTTTTTTGCGTTTAGCTCTTCCCCTCCCAGCGTTTTTCCCCTTTTTCAAGCGTATGGTCTTTTTAAGCAAAACGTTTCAATTTGGAGAACTCCCCTTCTTGGTGCAACCTCCTTCGACGTCTTCATCATAAACACTCCTTAAGTCTCCCCTCTCTCGGTTTCTCCTTTAAATCTAACCCTATTGTTTAAAAAATATGTGGCAATATCCTTTTTCCATTCACAGTTTTAGGAATTTCCCCCCGTATAATTTCCCTTAATGTTTTTTCGCTGTTCCTGGGATTCCTTTCCCGGGTACATTTCCGGACCCCCTCTCTCTTTTGAAGGTCTCAACCCGGTGCCGCCTTTGGATTAAAGATGAAGCATTTTTGCGATTTTGTTTTAGCAACCCCTTTCCAAGGTAGTCCTCTTCCCCAAAAAACCCCCCTCCCAAGTGACTCTCTGCGCCTGAGACTCTTTTTTCTTCGGATAGGTTTGTTTGGACCGTTTTCCTCAGGAACTTCCCATGACCTTGATGGCTCTCAAACTTCCCTTTTTCCCTTTTTTATCCTCTTCCTATTGACGGTCTTTACGCGCCGGAGCCGTGACGGCTTTTTCTCCTGCTTGGGGAGACACCGGAGGCCTCCTAGCACAATGCACAGTTCAGAGCATCTTCTCCCTTGTGCGCTTTTTTCTTTTTGGATATCTTCTACCGCCCTTTTTTCTGTTAATGAGAGCCACCAGCGTCTTCCTCTATTTCTTTGAGAGAGATTCATTGGTTTAAGGCCTCTTTTTTCTAATCCACTTGCCTTGCTTCTCCCTTCCTACTCTACTCCGTCAATCCTTCGTTCCGGTGGTTGCTTTGATTTTAACTGCCCGCTTCCCCCTCTCCCCTACCCCAACTGTTCGCGGTTCACTTCCGGTTGCTCCCCCTCCCATATTGCCTTCGAAGATTTTCCCCGTGATTTCTTGGTATCCTCCCCATGCCCCCTGTCCAATGCCACGTCCTTCCGTAATTTTCTTGTTCAAATTAACCCCTCCATCTCCCCCCCGCGTCCTTTTGCTCTTTTTTTTTCTTGTTCTCACTTTCCCTTCCGGCTGTCTTCCGTAACATTCCCAGATTTCCACCCGGTTGATTTCCCCCCTTCAGATGATTCCTTTTCCCCTCCTTTCTTCCTTACGCGCTTTTTTGATCCCCGGTCTTTCCCCCAACCTTTTCTTCCTTAATGATACGCTCGCCCATTCCCCCTACGTTTCTCTAGCCCCCCCCCCTTTTTCTTTCTTTTCAATACTGGACTAGCTTTTGTCTTCTGCTGATAAGTTTCCTTTTCTTTTTAGCCCCCCCTGCTAAAGGTCCCGTTTGAACACAAAAGATTCCTTTCCTTCCAAATGTCCCTTTTCCGAACTCTTTCACCTTTCCCCCCCTACTTCAGAACCTATTTAACCGCTTGATTTCGTCCCCGTCGCCCTTATTGTTGAAACAACCTCCCTTTTAAGAATTAATAGTGTTCGTTTTAGTCTTTAGGTCCCTTGCATTTTTCATGATATACGTTTTCAGTAACGAGTTAATAATTTCCCCATCATTGATGGATTCTTCGGCTTGGTAGGAGAATCCCTTCCCGCAGGTTCTCCTCCCTCCACCTCCTTCCTTGGGTTCCCCCCACCTTGAAATAACCCTCTCCAACAAGGTCTTTTGACCCGGGAGACCCCAAATTCCTTTTCTCCATATCACCCAAATGTCCGCTCTGCATTAACCACATCGCTCGGTTTTTCCCCACATTCGCCGTTACCATTTAGGACCCCTTTCCCACTGGAACTTTTCCTTTTTTTTTTGGTCTTTTTTTGCCCTTTCTCCCGTAAAGTTAGGGAGTGCCATCTGCTTTTGGACTTTCCTTTTTTCCTAATTTTTTCCAGCCATTACCAATCCTTTCTTTCCAAGTCACCCCCTTAACAACGCCCCTTCGCCACGGACTCCCTTTTCTTTTTTCTACCCTTTTGAGGGGGTTCCATATCCGGTCCTGCCCCGACATTCCTCCTTAAGACCCCCCCCGCCTCCCTCCTCTTCAATTCTTTCCTGACCTAATTTTTTTTTCAGGTGTTCTTTTTTTGGTACCCCGTTTCCCCTTCGCGCAAAACTCTTTCTATCTTTTTCCCCCCCCCATTTGTTGGAGATCCTCGTTGTCCTATGAGACCCCCCCTAAATTCCCTTGCCATATCCACCCTCCCTTTTACTCGGAGGAAAACCTCTCCACTTGTCCCGGTTCTCAATGAGTTAGGCCTTCTTCTCTTTGGTCCTCTTTTCCTTGACGGAGTACCAGTGTATTCAACTCCACCCGGATAGAGGGAAAATTTCTCGTTGATTTTCTTTCGACCCCCTCTTACCTTGTGGGTCCCTCCTTTCCCTGAAACTAGGAAACATGAGTTGGTATCCCTTTCGCGTAAAGTTTTTCCATCCAAGCCTTCGATAGGGACCTCTCTTAAACCCCCACTTCTGGAAGTCGGACTTTTTTTTTTGTTTTAGAGAGTAAGACTCCTCCAATGGGGCCCCTGAGTGAAAGCTTCCTTGACCCTCGTTTACTCCCCGCGAGATCACCGTTGAAATCTCTATTCGAGTACGGTTTTCGTCGATCCCCATCCCTATGTTTTTCTCCCGTCAATCTGTGTTCTCAGAATTTTTCTTCAAAATTTGGGGGCCCCGCCTTTTTCCCTCTGTGCTTTTTCCTTGGATCTTTCCTCAACTTCAGCGCCGATTGATTCCTTTTGGACGTTTGGTTCCCTTTTTCTCCCCCCTGCCCCCTTCCGGAAACAATATAATCCCAAGCCGCTTTCCCTAAATTCCTTGAATGTTTACGTCCAAGTCCCAAATTACTGGCACGGGTTTTAAAGGGTCCCTCCCCTAACTCCCCATGAAACCTTCACCCCCCCTTTGGGGACTGGACAGCCCCGGGCCCTGTTTTTTAACGCCCGACCTTTCTCCCGATCCCTGTATTCTTTTTCTCCAATTTCATCTTAGGCTTGAAGCACCCCTTACGTCAACGCATCTTCCCAACCGCCGTCCTCCCCCCCTCTCCCCCTCCTTTCCCCTCCCGGTTTCCCCCTTTTTCCATATTTCCCTATAACATATTGTCCTTTGGCATATCTTTTTTCCCCCCTAGGTATGGCCCCCCTCCCTAGTCTTTCTTTTTTTGTCCGTTTCTTTTCTCCATTTCCCAACGTGCAAAATCCTCTCTTTCCTTTTACCTGGTTTACCCATACTCCCCGTCGTTCTCCAAAACTCTTTTTCCTTGCGCCCTTTTTTTGCGACACTTACCGAAACCGTAGACGCCTTTTCCCCCAATCTTTTTCCCGTTTTTCGCGAGCCCTTTCTCTGATTCCTCCCAGGGGACCTAGGACGGCCCTGGCAACTGTTTTTCATTTCTCGAGGACAAAGCCCACATTGAAAGTCCCCTGATTTATGTGTTCCCCGAAGTCCCTTCAGTTTTTTCACTCGGGCCAAGCCGGAGTTGTTGTTGGCTCACTCTTGGTTTTGTTTAATTACTCCTTCCATGCCAGTTTTTCATTTCACCAAAGGACTCACTGCCCGCGGGGCGTAGATTTTTTTTTTTTCTTATTTATAACAGATTTTGAGTCCTACAAACAGAGTTCTCCCCTATCTCATATACCTTTCGATATAAATTCGTTGAATCCAGTAATCTTTTCAGCCCAAGGAATTCCAAAACGAAACCCCTCTTTATCCCAACTCCTAGCCTCCGTTTTTTTTTCCCCTGTCGCTTTGATCGATTTGGTGATTGATAAGAACTTTCCAAACTCTTCTTTTCATCATGAGTCTCCTTTCCCCTTCCCATTTTAATCTTTCCGCCACGAAGTGTTCATCCGACCTTAACAAGTGTCCTCCCCCCATTCCTGACTTCCTACTAAGCACCCCCCGCATTTCCCGGTCCGACGCGTTCTTAAAGTGTTGCTTGGTTTCACCCTTCTTTTCCAATAGTTTCGGTCGTGTGCGACTGTCCTGTTTTTCCCCAATGCCCCAGTGCACTCAATTTTACTTTACTAAATGAAGAAAGGGAAGTCTCCTAGTGATCTATTTCTTTTTTTACTCTGTGGAGGGTTTACTACCCCTGGAGCATGTCTAGACCCCCCAAATTTCTTCTGAACCTATCCCCATGGTACTTCCAAAGACTTCCGCCCCTTTCTTCGACCTGATATAGAAAAATAGGGTTCCTGGTTATAGGTGAACCTTTTGGACGCCCTTAGCCCATAGGGAGGATTAAGTTAATGTCTCTGAACTCGCTTCCCGTTTCTTTTTGCACCGACTAACCTACCCCCCACCATTAACCTTTTATAACTTTTCAACCCCCTTCGTCCACGCTTCCCCAGGCCCTCCCAAAGTCTTTTAGTCCCCAACCCTCCCCAGTACCTCCCTTCCGGGTCTGGCGTTTCGGATATTCCTCCTTGGAATTTTTTTGGGTTAATCCTTTATTCCTTTCTCTCTGACCCTTTCATCGATCTTATCCCTTTTATTTTAATCCGCGTTTTTCGGTTTTTTTCCCTCCGTTTTTTCAGTCCCTCTTTTTCTCCTGGCAAGTTTTCCCCCAAAATGGGCCCACTCCCTCAGCTCTGGTTCCCATCGTTTTCCCCCCCCACCCACCGGAGACTTGTTCCCAAGAGCCAAATGACTATGGATATCTATAGTCTTCCCCTAAAAGTCTCTCTTGGTTCCGTGCTCAGCTTCTCGTCTCGGCAACCCCCCCCCAAAACATGTCTTTTGTTCCTTTTTTTGACCCCTTTTTCTCCGTCCGCTCTCTCCTTTTCCTTCTTTTTGTCATCTACGGAAGATTAAGGTCATCTGGTTCAGAGTATACAGGGAATTTCTAAAGGACCTTAAACCTTTCCACCAAAGTCATCAAATCCAAGCACACTCTTTCAAATTTGGATTCAAAGGGTGTTTTTCTTTCCTATAATTCTTCCTCCCCACTAACCCCTCCCTCATCCCCCTCTCAACTACTCTTTTGCACAATCCTCCTATGAATTCCCCATCGGGGGTGACCCTGAAGATCTCTTCTATTGGTCCAGCGCCTTTTTAGAGCTCTTTCTTTC
>Ga0179593_1576299_pt1 | contig 11028 bp, 12 predicted proteins | sample CZODoug2_1_08_16_FD_185931 | JGI IMG/M metagenome (GOLD analysis project Ga0179593, IMG submission 185931) | Vadose zone soil fungal communities from Angelo Coast Range Reserve, California, USA - CZODoug2_1_08_16fungal (PacBio error correction) | ecosystem: Environmental > Terrestrial > Soil >... | reverse complement strand
TTCGTTGATTGGTGGAGACAGAGATTGCGCTTCAAACTGAGGGAAAAAAACACGGCCCGGTCTTTTTGGTCCGAGGCACAAACCCCGAAACAATTTACTACTTGCAGCGGGGCAACTTGACGTCTTCCCGCTCGGTGGTAAGCCAGCGAAAGCGGGACGGCCGGATTCATCTCGGCCGGGAGGGAGATTACGCGCACCCAAGGCGCGGGGGGCCAGGGCCCCCCCCCCCACAACCCGGCCCCCTGGGCCGGAAATTCGCCCAAAGCAAACCCGGACCGTCCTTCTGGGGTCGCGGGCGCCGAACGACGAGAAACGTAGCCCGGTTTTTCTGGCTGACGAAGGACCGGGGGGCAAGGGACCTGATTCGAAAAAACCTCCCACCGACAAAGTTACACAGGCCGCTCCAGGCCTTTTTGTTTGGGTTCCCCCGGCGCCAGCTCTGTTGGGTGCGGCGGAAACCCATTCGAGCAGCCCCCCCCCCGGCATTTTCGCGCCGTTGAAGAGCCCGGGAGCCGCCTGCGAACATCGGTCTTTTCCGACGCCCACCGCTGGATGAGGGACGATCCAGGCCGTACGGTCTTCGTCAACGCTGAGGGAGAATTTTGTACCTGCCCAAAAAACATGGTGGAATGGCTCGCTGGCGGGCGGCAAAACCTCTGCCACGTCGGTCCCAACACGGCGCTGGTCTTGGGCGGTGAGGGACATTCTTTTTGTTTACATAAACCGGGAGACCTCTTGTACCCTGGGGCAACGGACGGATTTGCGGCGCGGGGCCAGCGGTCCATGCAATTTTTCGTGCGAGGGCCACAATTGCTTGGGTTCTATAAAAAGCTTCAAAAAAAGCCCCACGTTGCCGAACCGTCCGCTGGTCCATGAGTTTCGGGCCCCAAAACCGACGTACAGCGCCAAACGCAAAATTTGTCCGCAGCCAAGGCACGGCCGAAGGGGGGCCGTGTAGGGGGGGGGGTCTTGGAGGCTCGACGTGGGGGGAACCAACGTTTGCGGCAAACCAAGACCGGAAGCTTGGTTTCAAAGGGGACCATAGGGAGACGCATTTATTTTTTTCGCGCCGACAAACAAAGGGTGGTGAAAATAACTGGCGCACTCGAACCACGATGGGCGGTGGCGAGATGGGGAATGTTCCGGCACGGTTTAACGGGGGCGGCGCGTATAAACATGGGGGCCAAAAACCCGGGGCTGGCCGCAACAACCCATTATCCGGGGGGCTTTCACGCTGAAGCACGAAAGGCGGCGGGGCGGGATGATGGTTTTGGCAAGGGCTTGGATAACAGCCCAAGTGCTTGGGAAACACACGCTGCAAGCCGGTTGCGGACAAAACGGGGCTGAAAAAAACGTGGACCGCAAGGCAGCGGACGGGCCCGGAGCTCCTTGCACCGCATCGACATGGCGGGCAAACCAGGTGCACTGAGGCGGGCAAGGTAGGGGCGGCGAAACGTTTTGGCGGGCGGGGGGCGGAGGCTAGGTTTGGCAAAAGGGGTTAAAGGGCAAGCCGGCCCAGGGGGGGGGAAAAAAAAATAAAAACAAAAAAACAAAAAAGGCAAAAGGGGCCAGGACCGCCCGGGAAAAACCGGCACTTGAGGGCCGAAGAAAGGGAAAAAGCTTTGGGCGACAAAAAGGGTGAGTTTTAGGCGAGAAAGAATGGGGAGAGGAGCTTTAATAATAAGCATTAAAAAGTGACTTATCGTCTTCGGTTTAGATAGGTGTTGCTAGCGGTTTTTACCTGCTTTCTTGGCTCCGTGTTTCAAAGCCCCAGGGGCGGTTCTTAAACGCGCTTTAATTTTTTTCCTGATACGCCGACGGACAGGGAATACAAAAGGTAGGGTTCAGGGGAAACGTTGGCTGGCACATCGAGGTCCCGACAGACACCAGCGCAGAGGCGGGCGGAGAAATTTTTCACATCACGGGGCGACGAAAAGGGGGCCCCGGGGCCGGGAGGGCAACTGCCCAGTTTGGGCGGCGGTATGTGCTTGAGCAGCGAGAATTATCTGGGGGCCGGGTGCCTTGGGGCCCCGGTTAAAATAAAGCGAGAAGGGGACCCGCAAAGGGAGCGAAAACGGGCGCATACTTTGTTTGGACAGTAGTGGTCTACCGTTTTTATAGAGGACAATTACCAAAATTTGGGCGCATCACCGAACAAGGGGGGGAAGGTTGTGCATTTTGCTGTTCCCACGGCATGAAACCCGCGTTGATGGAGAGGGCTGTTTTCAACCGCGGGTTTTTTAGCCCAAGAGTTGACCGCCAAATTCCAACGAGCAGGCTCCCTTTGCGGGGAGAACCACGTGGCTGAAAAACGCCGAGGGTATGCTGCCATTCGATTATTCGCATCTTCCCCGAGGGCCATGGGATATTTCAGTGGGGCCCATTTTTCCGGGACGTCTTGGAACTCTGAGAAAAAAACGAAAGCCGCCCATTGGTATGCGCGCCAAAGGGGGCGGATCACATAAAAAAACCGTCGTTCACCTGGCACGGTGATGTCCGCGCGTCGGGGCCCCCGTGAGTCGGAAAAATCCGTTGTGAACAATCGGAGCCCGGCAATAAAAGGGAAAAAAGGATCGGGGACCGGATAAAAAATTCCAATGCGGGGGGGGGGGGGCCTTCGTCCGGAAAAAAATACGTGCGGGCATGTCTGCCGCCACCAAAAACCCCCCCAAAAAAAATTCAAAGCCCTGCCATCATCATCGAACCTTGCCCCGCCCACAGCGAAAAGGCGGATATCCCGGCCAAGGGCGATTCACAAGGTCCTTTGGGACGGAATTTCCAGGGAGGGAAGACCGGTTCCGATTTGCCCCCGGGAAACAAACGGCCGGCTTTACGTTGGGCGCAGTCCTAGGACAGGCCGGTCCACCCCAGCGGAGTCTGGGGCCTTACGTCGGTATAGCCAATTCGGCCACGTGGGGGGAACGTTTGTTTCACCGATATGCCGATTTTTTCGCCGGCGGGGGACCTATTGTGGGCACCCGGCGCCTTTTTGGAGGGCGGGGGACATATCCAGACAAGCTGGATATGTTTCTTTCCCGCAGGCCCTAAAAAGGGACTGTGCAGATGGGTTAATTTCTCGCCGGTGGTTTAGAACCAACCCAGGTCATACTCGACCACCAAAAGGCCCGTCAAATCCTTTCCCTTACCAAGCGTTTGAAAAAAAATCGGCGTTGGCGGGGTGCTGTAGGGAGAAACCTTTCCCCCTGACCGGAGCCGTCCGGCAACAGAAAGGGCGCATTCATTGCGCCCGGGCATTGGAGCCGAAAAAAAAACCCATTCGCTTGGCCAGATCCGGCTTCGGCAATATTTGGGGAGGAGCCGTTTGCGGGGCTCAGCCTTTGCCAGAGGGGGGGGACCCAATTTTCAAGGAGGCAGCGCGGGGGGTGACGGCTCCCAAAAAACTTTCCAGGCACGGGCACGTCAGTGGGAACACGAATTCATCCCAGGGAGGATGGGGCTTTAGTTTGCCGTGTGCGGGTCGCGAGGCCAGGCGCAACAGGGTGCCTGGGTTTAACAAGGTAGTGGCAGAACGCGGAGCGCCGGAGATTTTCCCGGCCGCCCGCCCATCGGGAGGCAAGGTTCAATGAGGTCGTGATAGGGCCCCCCTCGCGGCGAATTCATCGGGGAACGAGTGTTCGGGGACGTTGGGGGGACGGGTCACCAAGGACTGGGAGGCCATCGGCGGGACGGGGCGGGCGGACACGGCGGTTTGTGCGTTTTTTCCCCCCGCCGCCCACACCGGCCGTCGGACAATTCCACGGGACCATTGGACCCATAGAGCAATCGAAATCGTTGAGTGACCCCCGCGGAACAACGGGGCGGGATTGTGTTTCAGGAACAGTTGGGCCGAGCGCCCGGTGGGCGCCGGGAATTTGGGTGCGACGGCGTGCAATGCGGCAACGGGCCATTAAGGTTCCGTTCATAGGCCTGGGGATTGGCGGCCCCGTTCATCATTGCTGGAAAACGGTCACCCGCGCCGGCGCCGGGGCCAAATAGTAAACCCTAGGGAAAGTGAGGGCGTAGGCCTGGGACAGGGGTGGGCCGCATTGGTTTCGTCAACGCGGTAAAGGCGCTGCTTGTCAAAGGGAACGCAAAAATCTTGCAAAAAATAGGAATAGGGACGGGCGGCCCGCTGCCGGTAGGCGGCGTTGCTCCCGGCGGGGTTGCCCGGCAACGTTAATGATTCTTGGGAACAATTCGTGGCCAGTCGTCAAAAAAAACCGTGCGTTTTCGGGAGCCGTGTTTGTTTGGGGTGTCATTTGTAGTTTGTGAAAAATGGCCAGGGCCCGGAACCGAATCCTGCTTTGAGATTAATTCAGGCAACTTCCGGTTGCGGGGAGGGCCGAGCCCTCACGCACTTTCTTGGGGCGAACGAGGGGACGCTGGGGAACGAGGCAGGGGGCAGGATTTTTTTCAGGATTTCACCGCGCATTGAATTTTCGCGAATTACCGACCCAAAGAGGCTCGATCGGAGGGAAAGCCGGATTTCGGGAAGAGGTCGGCTACGGGGGGACGGCACTTTTGGCTTCCAGGGTCCTTCTTACGAGGGCGAAATGCAGGCAGCGTAAAGGGGCCTCGCTGTATGGAGCCTTTATAAATTGGGCCTGGGGGCGCGCGTCAAGGCCGCACTGGGATTTATTTCCTTGCGCACGGAATAGAAAATCAGACCCACCCCTGGGGGCCTTCTTCGGGATCCAAGGGCCAACCCCTTGCCCGTGGGGGCGCGAAGCGACCGGATGCGTCGCAATTTGCCGTTCTTGCCGGTCCTATTCTTCGTGGCGGCCAACACCAGCGGGGCCCGGACTTGGGACGCTGGGATCCAGTTAATTTTCTGGATATCCCGCGTTTAAAAAAGCCACGGGGGGCACGAAGGCGCTCTTGAGTTGGCCGGCGGTTCCTTGATACGACCTCCACGGCATCCATCGGCCTTTGGGGGTCCACGCTGTTTTAAGGCCGTTGGAGAAAACGATGCGATTCGGGCGAAGGTCCGCGCAAAGGTTGTTTTTTGAAAAATCACCCTTCGGGTAGCGAAGGGGCCAGCCAGCCGTTTCTGGGGCCAAACCGCATAGTAGAGGTACAGGGCCCGCCAAATTTCCCCCGGGCAAAATTTTGGCGGCGGTGAGTTGGTTCCCAACTTTCGGTCCGCGCTCCCGGGGCCAGCAAAAAAAAGTAAGGAGGGACAAAATATATCTAATTTTTAATGAATAATTTAAAGTAGGTATTTGTGATTGTTCTTGGTCGAGACGGCAGAGCAAGGGGATAAGGATGGGAGCGTCGGCAGGCGGGGCTGGCGGGGCTTACGTTGAACGTAGCCGACCGCTGTTGAAAAACTCCACCCAACCGCGTACGGCCAAAAAAAAATAAAATTGCGCACGGCGGGCATAGAATATTGCAAAGAGTGTGCTATTTGGGCGGGCCCTGATACCTCGACCCTTCGGGGGACCCTATGCGTTGGCTCGTTGCACGAAAACCCGTAGGCCTGGGGGGCACGGCGCTTGGGGCCCCCTAAGCCACCGCGAGTGGGAGGTGAATTTCAAAAAAAGAAAAAAAAAAAAAAAAAAAAAAGAAAACCACCTTCCTGCGCTGGGAACTTTTCTTCCCGAATATCACGATTTGCTCAACGCCCAAAACAATCAAAAAAAAAGCGTGTGGAACCCCCAAGGGCGCGCGGATTGGTGCGATGTTGGGCTTTGCCGTTGTTTGCCGCGCTTTTTCGTTATCACGGACGCGGGCCGAGACCCAGGAGCCCTTCTGTTGCATGGATTGCTTTTTTTTAAACGGGGACCCCGAATTTAAAACTGGTGCCAAGAATCAGCGCCAAAGTCCAATGGCACCGCTGCGTTGCCACTGAGCCAAGACGGGGGCAAGAAAACGGCCAATTCGCCCCTGCCCCGTTCGGCCTTTTTCTGCCCAACGCCAACAACGACCCCTAAAGTAGGGGGTGGCCCGACAAAAGGGTTGCGACCCTTTGATCGCGATTTTTTTGAGGGCCCGGGGGGTGGGTCGGATTTTTCCTTATTCCTCGAGCCAACGGAGGAAAAGAATGAAGGAGTGAAAAGAAAAAGCAAAAAAGAAACACAGACTTGAAACCCCAAGGGGCGCCTCTGCCCTGCCCATCTTGACGGACCGCTCTGGCCATTTTAAAAAAAAGGCTCGTCCACAGCGGCGGGGGGGCCCTAAAACCCCTTAAACAAGGCTGCCCATTTTTGACTTCGTTTTAAGAGCATGGAGCATGCTGGCCGTGCGGGACACCCTCCTCCCGAATTTTTCGGCCTTCACTTTCTGTATTCTGACAAATTTTCGCACGGGTACTTGGGTGCCGGTAAAATTCGCGGATCCATTTTCGGCTCGATTCCTAGAATACCGCCGAGCCCCCTTGGGGCTCGTCCCCGCCGTCCAGAAAGAAAAACAAGCTAAGTGCGTGGCCCGTGCAGGCGGCCGGGGGGCCCCCGCCACGATATAAGTGGGCTTTGAATATTTCTTCAAGCAAGAATTCCGGTCTCTTGCGCCGGGGACCGTTTCACAAAAACTACAAATGGAACCACCCAAACCAAAAAACCACCTTGCCGAGCAACGGTTTTTTGAACGGACCGGGGGCACGGAATGGTCAGATTCAGGTTAAAAAAAAAAACACGTGAGGCCGGCAAAATCTAACACACCCCGCGGGAAGGGGGGGGGGGGCGCACGAGCCCTTCCCCATCCTACCCAGGGGGCAGGGCCGGCTGTTCGTTCTGTTTTCAGATTTTTTGCCCCCGTTCCTTGAAACCCCAAAAAAAGCGGGCTTATTTACCGCGAAGGCGTTTTTATGGCGACGACGCGAATTGCCACCGATTCCAGGGCGACGACCATTCCAGGGTTAACTATTTGCCCTGGGGCGGCCGTGGCGGGGCCTAAATAGCTACTATAATTCGCGTAGAGGGTTTATTTAACAGTGTGGATACGTTCGCATTATATGAAACGGCTCTGGGCCACAAATCCCCATGGCACTTTCTATCCCTTAGGGGAAAGAAAACGGGGAACTATGCCAGATGCCCCTTATGGCACGGCCTCAGTCAAATTCCCTTGCGCCACCGGTCGCCCGGGGCGCAACAAAAATACTGCTGGAACACATTTTCGCCGTTTCTGCGGAGCCACAAAGAACCCTAATAACCAACAAAGTTTTTTCTCTGATTTCCGGAATGCTTATGGTCATGGGCGAGGGCGTTGCGTTGATTCGCTTGTCAGCCACGGCGGTTCCCTAGCGCCTCGAGGAACCGCGACCCCTCGTCATCCGCTGTTTTCAGGTAGTCTTTTTGATGGGCGGGGCGAGGACACCACGCCGTTTTCGCGCACCAGCGTCCGGGGGTGAATGGAGGCCCCAACACTCTTGGACAACGGGCACCTCGAACCAACACGTCATGATCGCAAAGCCAGCGGGAGGCGGCCCTATCGGAACGGGGGACCCCATTTTTTAAAAACCTATAGCCCACCCACCTTCCCGATGGCGGCGGAGGGATTTTTGTCTTTTCTCGAGGGCCCCCCACCTGTGGACCCGGGGACACCTGTGCGCCGCTCTGGGACCGACGGGGGCCCGGGCACGGAGGCATCTCCTGGGGGATCGATCGGTTTCATGGAAGAGTACGCCTGGAATTTGGTGTAGGGAGGCGCTCCCTAACCCGGCGCTGGTACGCATCCATTTGAAAATGGTTTTTCCCTGCGCCCAGGTGAACGCGCAAGGAGCCCCGGCACCGGCTTCCCAAATTTGCCCGGATGGCCGTATTACTGGCCAAGGCAAAATAGGCTCGTGTTCGGGGCCATCCGGAGGCCCGCCAAAATTTGGTTTTGGGGGAATTGCTTCTTGCTTTGGCCGACCGGGTCTTCCGTCCAGGAGGTTCTTCCCCTACAGCAACCCCCAAACGCGTTTTTCAAAACTGGGGACTTGCGTACGCGGGAAGGGGATGGACGAGCACATCTGCCCTTTTTGGTGGTCGATAGTGGGGGTACTGAGGTTCTTTAAAACCACCGGGGCCCCGTGCGAAGGAAGAAATTTATTACCCCTAGCAAAAAACAGGCTCCCCTACCTGTTAGGGTCTGCGGGAAGAACATTTTCCAAGCTTGTTCTGATACTGTCGCCCTCGCAAAGGCGCTGGGCAAACAACACAATTCAACAAAATTTTAAACTATTATTTTTTCAGAGTCCCGCTGCCAAAAAAAAAAAAATAAGCGGCATTTATTTTCATTTTTTCCACATTTGATTCGGGATTATAAAAAACGCACCAGACCTGGTCCCCCCACGCGCGGATGTAGGGGCCTCGAACGTCAAGGGCACTTGGGAGGGGGCGGAACCGGCCCCGATCTTAGGGGCGGACGCCAAAACGATAAGCGGGCTTTTGAAGTCCGGGGGCAAAAAGCAAAAAAAAAAATTCGGGTGGACGGCATTACCTTCTTGGAAATTCGTTTTTACCCAAAAGGGGGGACCTGGAAAATTCCATGCGGAAATCCGCTTGCTTTGGGCGTCAGAGGGGAAAAAGCGGTTCGATTTGATTGAGAAGCAGGTTGTGAATTTTTTTGAGGCGCGACCACATAAGTTCCTAATCAATTGCACCGTTTTTTTTTTTTTTTTTTCGGACGGACGCCAAGGGGGACCTTGGTTTTGATTTCCGCCGCGATCTTCCTTAATAGCGCCCCGGGGCCTGATACGATTTTCGGGGACCAAACCGGACGATCCGGACACAAAAAACACGCCCATCAACCGTTGCCGGCGGTTGGTTTTGGAGATCCCTGACGAAACGGTTCCTGTGATTAGGCGCTTTGGCAGGCCCGCATACATCGAGAGCGGCGGCTTCGTTATTCCAAGTCAAAGAACGTCCGGGGAAAATGGCAGCCACTGACTTATTGATCCTGGGGCTAGGGAAAAAAATGATGTAAGAGCGGGAAAAAATAAATTCCACGATGCAGCCCCAACCACCGGGCGGTCAGGCGATTTTTCTAAGGTGTCGCAAAGCGAGGGGAGCCGCTGATCCAAACGGGCTGGCCGAAAAAAAAAATATAACGGGGCTCCCTGTTGTTGTTGAAACTGATGGACTTGAGAATGGAAACAACCAGTGCCTCAGGCAATTTCAAAACCGCGAGGGCTTCCAATTTTCGTGGAAAACAGGCATTGGCACACTTCCTTTTCTTTTTCGGCCCGGGCGGAGCATTTTGGGTATGATCCCTTTCTAAATTCTAAAAAACAAAACGTAGTGGAACACTACCCAAAGTAAATATGGCGCTGTTTTTTTCGAGTTTGAAAGCGAAATGGCGACAATAATCGGCTATCGTTTCCCGTTCGTTTCTTCGTCCCCATCGTTATTTAAACGGGGCCAAGCAAAACCGGGCCCATTTCTGCTGGGCATGTCATAAAAACGGCCCCCGCCCACTGCAGTTTTTTTTCTCCTTTCCCGCGAGTCGGCTTTCGGTGTGCCAGTGGGCATGATCTCCCGGCGCCCGCAGCCCCGCGATGGTTTTCGTGCGAGGGGTTCGGGCGTGGGGGGCGGGCCTACGAATCCGCAAAAGGCCGTTTTCTGACTGGTATTCATTCTGGGTCCGCTGTTCGAGGAACCAAGAAATAGGGATTGAAGCGGGTGGGTTAGAAACCGCTTGGGGCCTCTCTTGACGTGGACATGCGGCGCCCGCCCAGTATGCCCCGGGCCGGAAAAAAACCCACCCTTTTGGGCGCCACAAAAAGAGGGGCGTCCTGTTCTTCGGCTCAGTTCCTGCCGCGTTCCCGAGAGGGCGCTGCCTGGGCCCTTTGCCTTTCTTCCGCGGCCCTTGGCCTTTAACCTTGCCACCGGGGACCCGCTCGCAGAAAACGGTATTTCCCAGCCCTTGGGCCCCCTAATTATCAAGAGGCACCTGTCTCCTCCAGGCGATGCGGTGCCGGGCCGCCGTTCGGGCCCTTGGTCCACGTTCAGGGCCGTCGCGCACCGGCTTTGCTCGTTTTGGAGGTCCAGGCACCTTCAGCTCCAAACTCTCCGGCCTTCTTGCTCAGGCGTGAAAGTCCGATAATTGGGTTTGTGGGTCCGCGCCGGGGGGCGGTTTTTTTGGTTGGGGCCATGTAGACGCGCGCGTACCGGTGCGGAACATTCCCTCGCGCATCGTGTCGAGGCGCCAGGTTCACCCAACCTTGTTCGGCCGCGCAAATAAATGGAGTTCTTGTTACCTTGGACCAGCTCACCGTCTTGGTTTTGCCGCCAAAACGTGGTCACGTCGGAGCCACCCAACAGGGCTCCTGCGTGCGTGGCCGGCAACAAATTCGTTGGGGCCCCGTGTCGGTTTGGGCGAACTCAATGGACAGCCGACGGTCGGCAACGTTGGTCGCCGTTGATCTTGAACCAACGAATTGGCCGCGATTGATGGACGCCCCCCCCCCCCCCCACGCCGCAACACTCCGTGCCCAGGGTACAAGAGGTGACCGGGTTGATGATGTCATCCGGGCAAAAAGGGCAGCGCGCCCGTGGAACACGACGGGCGGTTGCCGGCGCAGCGGACTCCAGTGTTGGCCGTACACGTAATCCCTCGGTGACCCGAAAGACCCCGTACGGCTGTTCGTTTTTTCATTAGGAGGGGCGGTGGGGCGTCGGAAGAACGAAGATTGTTTGTAGCAGGACGGCAGGGCCCACACGCGGGGCCTGGGAACGCGCGAGGCCTTCGATGGTCGCCACCAGCGCGGCCCGGACAGGCCGGCGGCCCTGGAACTTGTCGTGAGGTTTCGACCAGGTCTTTGCCGGCCGTTCCCTTCGTTCAGCCAGGGAGCGGGCGCACCCCCGGGTACGTTCGGCGCCGACCCAGAGGATCGTCGGGGTTCTTGGGCGAATTCGCCAGGGCGGTGGCGCTTTTTTTGCCCGCGCTTGGTGGCGCCTGTAATCTCCGGCGAGATGTCCGGGCAGTTCTTTCGCCCTTGCTCACCGAGCGGAAAGGACTTAGTGGGCCCGCGACAGTTAAAAGTAAGTAGAATGCATCGGGGTGTGCTCGGGACAAGAAATGAACGGCGTGTTCCAGTTGAAAGCG
>Ga0179593_1544605_pt1 | contig 11028 bp, 11 predicted proteins | sample CZODoug2_1_08_16_FD_185931 | JGI IMG/M metagenome (GOLD analysis project Ga0179593, IMG submission 185931) | Vadose zone soil fungal communities from Angelo Coast Range Reserve, California, USA - CZODoug2_1_08_16fungal (PacBio error correction) | ecosystem: Environmental > Terrestrial > Soil >... | reverse complement strand
GGCTGCGCCCCCCCCCCGAAATAGACCTTTTCCCCCGTCCCATACCCTTCTTTCCCCGAGTGGAGCTGTATTCCGGCTCCGATGGTTGGTCGCTCTCCTAACGTTTAGAAGATAGACTTCGCTTTTCTCCCCCTTCTGTGATCTCTCCCATTTCCCGGTCGCACGCCCGAGGTCTAACAGAGCTCTCCTTCCCTTTTTTCCCAAGAGGAACTTACGCATGAGCTTCCCCTTCATGACCTTGATCGTAGTTTTTTTCCTCGGAATTTACCGTATTAGTAATTTAGAGATGAACAGTTCTTTTTTCTTTTTGTTTTCTGAGGGTATTTAGGAGCTCCTTTTCCCTTTCCCCTTAAAATCCCTTTCAAACTAGTTGGCTGTTTTTCCTAATTTTCCTCGTACGCGTTCTCTGCGTGACTCGTCCCGGCACAAGATACGGATGTACTTGCCCCCCTTTTAATCAGCTTTTTTTCTTTTTTAAATGGACATGGAAGCGGTTTCTTCTGACCGCCCAGGCACGGTGCTCGCTTTTCACCGTAGCCTTTTTTTGGGGACTCGATTAGGAGATAGTTCTCCCCCATTTCAGGGATCCACTTTCCCCGATCTCAAAAGTCTGCTGTGTAGTCGTTCATTCCTTCCCCGACTCGGCTGTAGGCCCCTTCCCCCTCCCCTTTCTTCGAAAGACCCCTTTCCGTGCGGCGATATGCTCGTCTTTTCTCGTGAAAACCCCTTCCCTCGTAACGAGGGGATCCCTTTTTGTCCAGAAGTATGACCCTGGCAAGCTCCTCCCTCTCCCCTTAAGACTTCCTTTCTCCGAGTAATTCCACCGTTGTTTGTAAGGAGATCGAAGCAGTCCTTCCTCAGTTTTCCTCTTAGGAAGATGTCCCCCGTATAGAGTTTTTTCTCGCGGGGGGACGTCTAAGAACCTGAGAGGAAGGTTCGTTCCATTCCCAGACCTAGCTCGTCCTCCCCTCCTTCCGATTCCAAATATCCTCCGAGAGATTGTTCCCCTCCTCTGGTCGCTTGGAGACCATTCTGGATAGGAAGTAGATCATCCTCTCGCTCCCGGAAAGAGCCTTTTCTCTTGGAATTCTTTCATCTCCTATAAGCACAAGAGGCTCTCTTTCTCGATTCCCCTTTTTCTCTTTCTCGATCATAGCAATACCCCTAAAGAGCCCTACTTTGATTCGAAAAAAGACCCCCCCCCCGGAGTTTTGAGAGCTCCCCCTTCGGACCTTTCAACTTTGAAACCCTATCCTTGCTCTCTCGCGTGGAGAGGATTCAAGAAGCTTTCTTTGAATGCGAAAGGATATTTCTCTCTCCTCGGTATTCTCCCGTGGGCGCCTATCTGGTTGAAAGACACGAGCTCCCTACGAGAGAGGATACGTTTCTCTCTCCGTAGATTCGAACGACAAGCCTTTCTCTTCCCCTTCGAGGGTCGATAGTAGGGCCGATTCCTTTCTTCGTGTTTAGACTATTTTAGAGTAAGAGGATTTCTTTTCTCCCCTCAGAGAACACCTCCCCTTTTCTTAGAGTCTCAAGTAGGAGTCTCCACTATATATTTTCCTAATCCTCCCTCGATGCGATTGAGGAAGAGCCGCTTCTTTCTTACTTCTAGGCCCCTTTTTGGGGGGAGCGGCTGCACGATCCCAATCTCCTGAAGAGAGATTCTTCAGCGTCACTTTCATCGTCCCCCATTCTGGGGTGGTCCCTAAACGAGAGGTTTTCCTTTTTCCTTTTTTCCTAGCTCGCGCTACGTAAGCCCCTCCCCCTTTCGACCACAATTGAGATTTTCCCTTTTCTCGTTCCCCTCCCCCAAGCTTCGCTCTCCCCTCAAGGTGTTTTTTTCCCTGCGAGAGCAATTTCCGAACAGTAACCGCTTCTTTCTCACGAATATCTCCCCCGAGGACCTTGCGAAGGATTTTTTCCGGCCCGTAGGAGTTGTTCTGGTCTTGCAGTCCTCGTTTTTCCCCCCGCTAGGCGGAGAGGTTCGCTGCTTCCGCTCCCTTTCCGCTAGGATAGCACCTTTTTATCTTCCCCGCGATCTTGCGGGCAGAGCTTTTCGCAACCAGGAGATTTCCACGCGAGAGCAGGCTTTTCTCCGTCGTAGGATTTTGATATCCGGCAAGATCCCGGTCTGAGACCCTTTTTTTCCCCAGGATTGCTCTTCGGCAAGAACCTTTTTAAGGCGCGAAACTTCTTCCCACTGCGAACGGTTACTCCCCCGAAATTCGCAGATACTTTTCCGTCCTTTCTAGCCTCCTTCAATAGCTCATCACCTTTGTAGCCCCAACGAAATAGCCTGCTTTCATCCCATCGTAATTGAAAAGACTCTTTCCTTCCAGGCCGCCGACTTTTCACATATGTCCCGGCGCGTTCGATAGGAAAGTAGTAAAAATTCCCCCTGTGCACTTTCCCCCCCTTTACGAGGGACGTCATCGGCTCCTTTTTCCTCGCCCGGCGATCTTTCTTTTGAGAAGGAAACTGGCTTCTCCACCGACTACCGGAGTCGGAGAGTTTTAGTTGAATTCCGAAAAGGACCCCCCCCTCCCTTCCCCTTTGCGCTCGTTCTCGTGCTCCCTTCTCTCCTGCGACGATCGCCTTTCCCAAGAAAACACTGACCCCCTACCCTTTACGCTGTCCCGTGAGAAAGTGCTTTCCCCCCCCTCCGCAAGAAAGGCTCCCTTTTCTTTCCTCAGAAGAAAACCTTTTATGAAGAGAACTCTTCTTGTAGTGTCGGTTTTTTCCAGACAGCGCGTCAAATTGAACGAACACCGCGACCTCTTTTTCCCCCTTCTTTTCTTTTTCTTTCCACTCTCTGGTGGCGCGGCGCATCCCCCCCTTTCTTTGTCCAGCAGAAAATCCCCCTCCCTTCCTCCACGCTGACTTTCCTGAAGGTCAAGCTCGAACCCTTGGTCCCTACGGTCAGTTCCCGCTACTCTTAAGGGCGACATCATCGCTTTTTTCTTGGCCGTCTCCTCGATAGGGGTAGGCAAGTTACTTTTCGTGCAGAGCCTCCAGTGCTCGAGCACCGGCCTATGTCAAGCCCCCTTTTTTTCTCGCCGGTGCTTCTTAAAGAAAGAGCCTCCCTCTTTCCTCCAAGTCCTCCTGATCTCGACGCTTCTTTTGCGCCTCTTGCCTTCCGGCATTTCGTTTTCCCCTCCGGACAGGGCTCGATTCTTCCCCCCCTTTTCGGGTTTCGATTTATCCTTCCCCGAATCCCGGCGTTCTTCTTGGATTTTTCCTAGCTGCGAAGCTTCCCCGTCGAGGAGTGTGCCTTTTCCTTTTCGGGGTTTTTTTCCGTCGTGTCGAAGTCCCTCCTCCTTTCTCTTTTTTGCGGCCTTTTACGATCCCGTTGATTTCGGGAGTGCTCTTGTTTCCCCTTTTCCACCGACACAAAAGAATAAAGAGAGACTTGCCTCCTTTTCCCCCAGCGTCGGCAAAGATCTCCTCCTTTCCTCGATAAAACGGGCGCGATTCTTGACCCATCCGCCTGCAGAAGTCTGAGAGCTGGCCCCCCCTCCATAAGTCGTAGGTTATAGAAACCCTTTTCGACGTTTTCACCTCGTACGGCGCTCTCATTGCGACACTCCTTTCACTCGACGTCCCCTAGGGCTCCTCGTCCCGCTCCCTTTGAAGGATGTCCTTCTCTCTTCCCCGCGGTTTCCCTTGCCAAATTTATCGGAGCAGTCATCCCATTCTTTCGTTAGTCTCTCCTTCTCGTATTACAAGGCTACCTTTGCTTTTTCTACCCATACAAAGAGAGGATGGAGGAGGTCCTTTTTTCTCCTTGCCCGATTGTGACCCTCCCTCTGAGCGCCAGCCGTTTCCCGCCGCCTGCGACTGGGACTCTTTTCGTGAGATTGCGTTCCTTTCCTTATTGCCATATATAGTTTATAATACCTTTTTTTTTTTATTGATAGTTCCCCTCTTTCACGCAGCTTCAAGCGCCCCTTCCTTTCGCCTCTTTCGGCACGTCGTGACAGATGGAGAATAAGGTGTGGGTTATCCTCCGGGCAATCAGTTTTTTTCGTCAGAAAGAAGAGCGTGTATCTTTTTCTCCCCTTTCCCCTCCAGAAGTCCCTTAGAGTTCCCCGTCCGAGAATATATCTCTTGAAGGCTTTGCCGGCCCCCCTTTTGCAGACGTGTGTCTCTACCCCCCTCTTTATAGAATGGCACCTTCCCGGGCGGAAGTAGTGATAGGATTCCTATCCCTCTTGTAGATCTCCCCCCCCCCTGGAGATGAGATATCATTCTCGGAAAGGTGTCCTTTTTTTTTCGATTTTCCTTCTTTGGAGGTCTCTCCCATCCTTATGCGGCTTTCCCCCTTTCCTCTTCTCCCGAAGTCTTTTGCAGGCGGATGGTTTTCCCTTCTCCCGTGGGGACGGTGAGGGAGAGCGCTTTCTCTTTTTCGCCTCCTTTCGACGTATAGATTGGACTTGGGCTGTTTCCCTTACGCCTTCCCGGAACGAACGACTTTTTCCTTCCTCCCCCGAAACGAACCTCCTTTTCCGGCCAGACGACGTCGACGTTCGACTCCCCCTACTTCTCCTCACGTCTCCTTCACGAATCCGTCTTCCCCCCCCTCCTATACCTTCCAAGAATTTTCAGTCTCGAGCCTGTGCTTTGTGAATCCAAAGACTCTCCCCTTTTTCGGTTTCTAAGAGAAAAGAACCCCCCCTTTTTCAAACTCCCTCCCGAGAACAGTACCCTGCCCTTCCCGTCATTTCCAACACGAACTTTTTGCAGTGAAAGAGGAGAACCTTCTTCCCTCAGCGTGGCGCATCTGTAGTTCCGGATCCGAGGCAGAATCCACGCGAGAAGATAGAAGTTCGTGATATGTCCTGATAGAGCACTTCTTCTTTTTTTCTGTCACGCACGAGGTGTACTTCTTCGAGAAGATTTTAAGGACAGGTAAAAGATTTCCCCCTCCGATTGATCCCATCGGTGAATGGTCTCTTGCCGAAAAGTAATTTTTGGATCAGAGGCGATCCTCTTTTTTTTTACGTTTTGAGGAGAGAAGGCCACCTATTACCCGATTACCCCCCCACCCTAGTTTGCTTCTCTCCTGTTAGTAGTAGGATTGAATTCTTGATAGTCCCCCCGAAACGACCTATCAGGATTTTTTAGAGTGTGTTCGTCGCGCCTTCCGCGTAGTGACGGATGTAAACGTGCCTTCCCCTTCTCGCAGGGAAGTTCTGCACCGTCGCGCGGGTTTTTTCTCCCTCCTCCTTCGGCAGATTAGCCCCCAGAAGGCCGTTTACGAGAGAAAGTCTTTCCCTATTCGTGAGTCTGTACATAATGACATAAAACCCTCCCCTCCTCCCTACTCTTTTCATTCGCAAGCCGTTCCTGAGACTATCTTCGTCCGCGTCAGAGGGAAGTCCCCTTCTTCCTCCACTGATCGAAATGTCTCCTCTTTTCCCAGGGAAGGGAAGACTTTTCACTCTACAATTTTGTTAGACTTTTTCATTTTAACGCCGAGAAGTGAAAGAGTAGGGTAAGTCGTCTTTCTCAATGAACTCCTCCCCCGAGGTAGTCGTCCTCTTCCCAAAAGGTCAGTTCTTTCCGATAATAAAAGCATGCTTGGTGTCCCTTGTAAAATGAAAGATCTCCCCCGTCGTCATTTTTTCCCTCCCTTTCAACCGCGGCGACTCTCTTTGATATTTTCCCATCTTCTCTCTCAAGGGAGCAAGACTAGTCCCTTTCCGCCAGGATAATAAAGAGAGAGGAATTCCCTCTTCTTCCCCAGCGATTTTCCCCCAGGTATTGGACTAGGCCCGCTTTCCATCAGCTCCTCCTAGTAGATTCCAAGGTGCGATTTCCCTTTCCTTCCCTAATAGTATCCCAGAGGCATAGATCTTCCCTTCCGAGCCTCCCCCCCTCAGCATCGGCCAGCCCCTCTGGCGAATTTATGAGAAAAGATTCTCCCCCCTCAAATACAGAGTTCCCCTTTCTGCTTTTTCCTAAAGAAGAGTGACGTCTCCTTCTTTTTCTTTCGGTTAGCGAGAACACCGTGCGGCGCCTCGCTTTGCCGAGCGTGAAATCGAAAGCGTCTAGAAAGTTCTAAGCGCTTTCCTGACGCAGACGTCCTCCTAGGAGAGGAAGAGAACCCTCCTTTGGCCCCTTATTAACTTTCTCCCTCGTGTTGTCGCCACTTTTTTTTTCCCCTTCTGGCGTCTCCGCCCCCAGCGCAGGCCTCTCCTCCTTCCCCCCTCGGCGAGTGCTGGAAAGTTGAAATATCTCTCCCCCCCTTTTGTTGTTTTTTCTCTCTTTTTCGCTAGCGACTGTATTGACTAGCGGAGATCTCACTAAGCGAACACAGACGCTCCTTCTTCCCCAACACCTATTGGAAGAGGTAAAGTTTATTCCCTCCACTTTCCGGCGGGGGCGCCCTTTCCTTCCTCTTTGATCGGACGGCTGAGTGTCCCCTCTTGCTCTCGCGCGAGAAACTTTTCTCCATAATGCGGTACGGCTTTCTCTTCCCTCCCAACCTACTCTCGGAAAGGTGTTAGCCCCTCTTCCTCACTAGCCTCGTCGCCTTTCCACGATGGCTGTCGATCGCCGTCCGTCCTTCTGCCAAGATTTTTTTTTTATAGTGGACCGACACTTTTTCAGAGTTGCTTAGAGAAGATTCGTCCCCTCTTTAGGGCTCTCCGCGCCTTCTTTCAGATTTTTGCTCGAAAATGGGGTCCTACATCTTGCAAGGAGAGCTGATGAGCCCTCTTTTTTTTTTTGCCATAAGCCTTCTTTTTCGTATCCCTCCCTCTAGTTCTTTCGGCAGAGCGCTCGCTTATCTAGTTCCCTCAGGAAGAATAGTCTTGCGTCCTGACTCTTTCAGATCGTCGCCCCCTTAGTTTTCCCCCCCCTTTGACGTCGGACGAGTGGCGAAACCGCTATTAAATAGAAAAACTCCTCCTCTTTTGTTGATCTTTCCCCCCCCCCTCTTTCGCGAGACCTTTATTCGACGAAGAACTTCAGTCTCTTTTAAGCAGCTCTCTGCCACCTTAAGGATCGGCTCCCCCCCCGACGGCCCTGAACTCGTGCCTTCCCCCAGGGACTATCAAAATTAAAAGTGCAGGGATCCTCCCTTCTCTTTCCCCTCTCCCGGTGCCCTTCCTCCTTTTTTTCGGCGATCCGAGCGAGATAGTCCCCTTTTCCCCCTTCTCAGGAACTGTTATGACAAGAACCCTCTTTCCTTCTTCTAGTGTGAGGGATTCAATGAAAAGGAAAATTCCGATGATTTGTCCTCCCTTTCCCGGCCGTCGCGACGGCGTTCTCTACTTCCCCGTGCTTGATAAAAACTTCCGAGATGCCTGTTCTCCCTTCCCGGTCTAAGCACCCCCCCCTTCCCCTTCCCTGCACTTTCGAACAACACTTTTTTTTTTCTCTAAAGCAGGGACTCTTTTCGGGGCATAACGTCTCCCCCCTCCCTCGTCACAAAGACCCCTTTTCCCAACGAGGGTGGTCTTCCGAATCGTGTTCGACCTTTTTCCTAAAAAGAAATAAACTACAATTATCCGAGTTTAAAGATAGCCAATACTTCCCCTCTGTCCACAGTTAACCTCTTTCCCCCCCCTCCTTCCTAAAGGGGGGGTGTGGTGGGGGCGGAGGGGGTTGTTTTTTGGGGGGGGGGCGTGGGGGTTGTGTTTGGGTGGGGGGAGGTGGGTTTTGGGGCGGTTTCAAAAAACCCCAAAACAAAAAAAAAAAAACACCCCCAAAAACACCCCCAAAAAAAAAACAACCCAAAAAACAACCCCCCAAAACAAAAACACCCACCCCAAAAAAAACCCCAAAAAACACAAAACCCCCAAAAAACAAACCCCCCCCATCCTTCGAAATCATTAGTCCCTTTTCGTAAATGTTCCTCGAGCTAGTGTTCGTCCCTCCCCTAGCGGGTGAGAGAAGACGGAACCCCCTTCCCTTCCCTTTCTAGAAACCAGCTCTCTCTCACGAAGTCTCCCGCGCGTGAAGTCACTTCTAACTATAGAGAATGAAATACAATTTCCCTCTGCTCTCCCCTTTGTAGAAGCTTGCCTTTTCCATTTAGTGTTGCAGCATTTCGATTAGGATGATTTTTTTTTTCTTTTTTTTCGCTTTTCTTTTCGCCGCCTCCTGTTTATTTGATTAAAAGCTCCCCGCTCCTACCTATTTAAGGTTATTCGTTTCTTCCTTTTCCCGGATCGTTTTTCTTTCTTTTCCTTGCTCGACGTCGCTGTAGAAGTCTACCCTAGTATGGCCCCTTTTTTTCGTTAGGAGGCGATGATTTTCTGGTTTTCAACGGCTACGGAAGAGAGATGGAGAAAAAGCACCCCCGGTCCGCGCCTTCTCTTTCCTCTTGTGGCCAGCGCGACAGCTCTTCCCCCCTCCCCCCTCCCCCACGATCACAAGGGCTTCCCCCCATACGACTGCCTCACTTTTTTTTTTTACCGCGGTGCGGCTGGAAGCACCATTTCCGTCATAGCCTTTTTTTCTCATTTCAATGGCAGACCTCTTCGCGAGCTTACGACTCGAGATCATCGCCCTTCCCTTGGCCGGTAAGCTCATAGGGTCTCCGCTCACGACTTTTCCTGTGGAAGGATTGCGATGCTCCTTTTGTTTGCGCATACTTGTCAGGAAGGCGGTAGATATTCTTCTTTTGCGCCCACAGAATAGTGATTCCCTTTTTTCCCCCCCCCCCCACCCTACCCCAATGTGGAGGTCCTTTCCCCCCCCACCCTCTAACCCCTCTCGTTCGTCAAGCTTCTCTTTGAACCTGTATAGAAACAATGCGCTTTCTCGAAGAAGGAGACTGTTGCTCTCGACTTCGTGAAGAGAATGCCCTTCCGACTATATATATTTTTTTAGAGAGATCTCTCGGTCCTTCTTGAAGAAGATAACTCACTCGCATGCCAGTCCGCCGGCGGCTTCCCCCAAGGCTGGCCTTCGATCATGTTGATCTTTGCCTTCGTGGACAGAGATGTGACTCCTCTCCTAGCTTTTTTCCGCAGGTATGTCCTTCCTCTTTCTGCCTCAAAGCGAGAGCTATCTTCCTGGGCGGGCAGATAAAGTGTTGCGTGCTCCCCTCCCCCTTACTTGCTCAATACGTCCCCCCGAGAAGTCGTTCTCGTTCCCGAGTGGTCTCTTAAATCGACAGCGAGACGTTTCTCTGAAGTTTCCTCCGGTGATCCCGCTAGGGCTTTTTCGGGGTCGCGTTTCCACCTTGGCTTCTACTGCGCTTATGAGGCTGGTTGCTTCTCCTCTCCCAAGGAAATAACTTTCTTGGGTCCAGATAGCGACTTATATATGGGAGGAGATTTACTTCCCTTCCTCTTACGATACTTCTCCCCTTTTCCGTTTTTTTTCCCTCCGCCAAGTGAAAAAGAGAACGTCCCCCCCCCGAATCCCCTCCCCTCCTCTCAGGAAAAATGCGACGTTCCCCTCCTCTCCCCCGACTTCGAAAATCCCGGAAAGCAAGCGATAATTTGCCCTTTTTTACCCCTTAAAGCCTTCGTCCATTGCGGGTTCCCAAGTTAAGCCACCGCTTTTTTTGCTCTGCCGGCCTTCCCAAGAAACCGAAAATTCACTCCTTCCCTCTTGCCCGTACGGATTCCCCCAAAACCCCCTTCTCGGCCGTAAAGCGGCGCAACTTTTATTCGAGATCCCCCCTCTTTTATAGTTCCTCTCTTTCTTGTAGGGGTTCTGAGAGACTATTTTCTATGAGTGATCTGCCTTCTTCTGTGATCCCCTCTTCCGGCTCGCACGCCCATCTTTATTGCGACCCTTTTGACTTAGTCGCCGGTGACAGGCCCCTGTCAACCTCACTCTGTAGCCAATTACTGTCCTCTTTTTCTTTTCTGAGCGGCCTTAATTTTAGAGATTGACCGCCTTCTATTAAGATTGTAGTGAGGTTTTTCTATATTACTTCAGATAGAGCAGTCTCCCTAGTTCGGTTCTTTTTTTTCTGAATGGGTACTTCCTATTGTCCCTAGCTGATAGTAAAAAAGAACTCCAGATCCCTTCCTGAGTAAATTAATTTTCTTCGCAGTCCTCCCTTAAGACGTTGAGGATGAAGAAATTCTTCGGGACGTTTCCCACGTAGAAGGGTCTTTTCTCAAGAAAATTTTAGAAGTTCTCACCGGACTTGTATAAGAGAAGTCCCAGTCTTTCCTCGAGGATTTTTTTCTTTGTGGTTCATTACTGCCCCTCCTCCGCGATCTTAGATATTAGACCGCCCTAGAGCTTCTGCTGGTCGAGGGTACCCACTTACAGGATCGACACTCGTACATATTCTCTCCTTGCAAGTGGAAGTGTTTCTTCTTAAAGAGAAGAACGTATTCAAGCCAGGAGAAGAGGCCTTTCTTCCTCCGAGAGAAGGAAATTTCCCTACAGGAGCCCTTTAGTAGGTCTCTGATAAAAAGCGTTCCTCTTCTTCCTCTTTGGGACTCCCCCGCGAGTGCGGGTCTCCTCTCCCTAACGATCTTTCTTCCTATAGTCGACGCTTTCTCGTGGAAGATATTGAACCTCTTTTTTTTATCTCCCTCCTAAAGAATAGTATGAAGAAGCGATAAGAGTAGCCCTCCTTGGAAAGAGAATTCGGAAGACCCTCTCCTTCTCCCAGGAAAGATAGGCACATCTCTTCTCCTACTCTTTCGGTTTTGAAAGTACTCTCTCAGCCAGGAGAAGCGTGCTTTCTCCTCTTCGGCGTTCTCTGCAATAGTTGACTCCCCTCTGAGGACCAAGATATCTTACTTCGCCTAGAGTGGAGAGGAGTTCTTTCCCCCTCGTTACGTCCTCCTCCCCCGGTCTCCTTTCTTCTAAACACCCCTTTCTTCGCTATTTTTTGAGGGCCCTTTGCAAGAGACCGATCCCGTTGACTTGGCTTCTTTTGAGCGCTCTCTTCTCGAAACGAAGTCTTCCCCTCGAGGGCAGAGCGCAAGTTATGTACTGGCAGATGAAACCCTTTTTTTTTTTCTTTTTTGACTTTTCTCTCCGGATTGGAGAGTAGTTATCCTCTCCCCCACAGAAGAGTTCCCAGTAGGAGAGAGGTTT
>Ga0179593_1522957_pt1 | contig 11028 bp, 8 predicted proteins | sample CZODoug2_1_08_16_FD_185931 | JGI IMG/M metagenome (GOLD analysis project Ga0179593, IMG submission 185931) | Vadose zone soil fungal communities from Angelo Coast Range Reserve, California, USA - CZODoug2_1_08_16fungal (PacBio error correction) | ecosystem: Environmental > Terrestrial > Soil >... | reverse complement strand
CCTCCTGGTAGGCTTTCGTTCTGAGAGACCTTTCCTACTCCCCTCCCCTCCCCTTTAGTGGGTGCTAATTCGGGTTGTTTTGCAGTTCTGGGGTGACGCGCATCCTGATGGCGTGTCGCAAGACGCGGGCCGTCTTCCCCTACAATTCGCAGTAGATGTTCCGTTTTTTTTTTTTTTTCCTTTTAGCGTGACGCCCTTACCAGATTAATCCTTCTATGGACGGAGTGTTTTAGTCTTTTTTCCTCCCCTGAAGTTTCGGTAGGCTTTCTACGCGGTTTTTTAAATCCTGTTGATCCTAAGGCGTTGGGCCATCTCGACCAGCGGGTCGCTATTGGTCACGCCTTTCTTTTTTAGTTGATGTCCAAATTGTTCCCAACTTTTTTTCCCCTTGCCTTAGGAAACACTTTACGGTGGTTCGGTTCTCACTTTCTAGAACACAGCAGCGACGCACCCTTTTTTGCCCTTTCCCGGGGGATCGGTTCCGCACATCATGAGTTTGCTTCCTTTTATTTTTTGGTCCGCAGGCGGTTGTCTATAGTCAACTAGCTCCCTAGGGCCAATCTGTGCTGCAGCGTTCCCGGCTCGCCTCTCCTGACGGGTTGTTGCCGCTATTCCTCCCCTTGAGTAGCGTGCCTTTTTCCCTTTGTATCCGTCATCTTTTTTGTCCGATTGTATCGTCGGCCTTCCTTGTTGGCCTGGGAAGACCCCAGCTCCCTCCCGGCAGATTGCTTCTTCCTTTCTTTCGACCCTTTCTAGGATAGACCCGATTTTGCCTTTCGCAGACCGCCGCGCCGTCGTTTTTTTCCGCTTCTCCGGTCCCCCTTTCGCCCACCTCTCACCTATTTTTGTCTTCCCTGCTTCCTGTTGAACCGCCAGCGTCCCCTAACTTATGGCCCTGTTGCTTACTTCAACTGTAAACGCAGATCAGGGCTTCCTGAGGTCTCTATTTCAGCGTTCTCTCCGATGTCGATCCAGTTTCTGTGCGGACTGCGAGCGATTTTTTTTCTGCAGAAAAGTTTTTTTCCCCCCCTAAAAAACTCGAATCCCTTCCGTAATTGTGTTCGTCCGTGATTGACCCCCCTTGAAAGTGATTCTCTTCGTTTGGGATGGTGACTTTTTTTTTTTTTTCTTTCCTGACGAGAATGACCTTGGGTGGAACGGCATCGGCCCGTTATTTTCCCAGAAGTGGATGTTCGGCCTATCATAAGGTTCTTTCTCACTTTATTCGAAAAGGGTCAGCCGTTTCCAAAACCCCTACCTTCTTTTTCGATCGCGCGGCATCTTGCCTCTTATATTTCTTTTGATGCTCAATGATTCTTCCTCGTTTGGGCTGGTTCGGAAAGACCTACACAGTCCTGTTCTTCCCCGCTTCAAGACACTAAATTTCCGATTTTTGTAAAGAACAGAAGATCGAGGAGGTCCGGTGACGGCGTTGGCCCAAGATGGGTCGAGGCTTTTCCTCCCCCTGATGACAAGACGTCCTTACCCGTCCCCTTTTGAAGCGGAGTCCAATTTCACGGTTCCCTCTCTTTACCTCGTCCCCCTTCTCGTTTGCGCCGACCCCTCTTAAGATGTAGACCAGCAGTCTGTACCTCCCCCCTTTGGGCGTGGAGCCCAGCTTGATACCTTTTGCTGTTTTCGATGTGTCGTGTTTGCGAGACATTCACCCCTCCTTCCCCCCCCCCTTTGCGGCTTCGGGGGGACTGTAACACCTCTCGACCGCATTCCCCCAACCTTTTCCCGCTCCATTGAGTATCAATCCTCTCCACCCTCCTTTCCCGGCAGGGCTATGTTTCCCTCCTGGGTCGTGTCTTGACGAGGACACCCCTGTTGGCTTCCGACTACAAGCCCGGCGATTCGCAGACTTTTCCCCCCCCTTCGCCCATCCCCAGATTGGTCCAGGTTAGAACGTGAACAACTCCTCTTCTGCCTGAGTCTGAGGCGGGTCGTCCCCTTTTTATGCGCCCCGTGGGGGAGATTTTGCCTTTTTCTTCTCGAGCAGATTGGCAGATGAACGTTTTTAGGTTTTCCCCTATTACTGTTGTCCCCCCCTCTAGAGGGATGATGCGTCTTCTATGGATAGGTTACATAGCCCTTTCCTCCGGAAAATAGTCGCCGGTTTCTTGAACCCTGGCGGTCGCTATCTTTGGTGGAGGTTTAGCCCCCCTTTTCTCCCCCCCTTGTCACCCCGAATAGCAGAGACCGCTTTAAGTTTTTTTCTGCAAGCGACGGAGGACAGACATTTCCCAAACGCACCTCCAATCGTATCCAGCTTTCCCCCCACTCGCGGCGCACCCAGCCCGCCCCATTTTCCCATCCTTTTTCTCCATCTCTGGATTTGTCGGGCGGCCGCCCCCCCTTTGTTATTCGAGTTGTCCCGAGATAGGGACCTTCGGTTTTTCCCACAGGCCATTTCTTTTTGTCATCCTGTAAAGGCGCGTGCATCAGTTCTCTTTTTTTCTCACGAAGCAACCGGCTCTTTTCCGATTGGGTCGTGTTCGGGCGTCTTCGGACCCCTCACACGGTTAGTCGGAGCGCTTGATCTTTTCGTCGTTGGTCTTGTCCGACCCTGACTCCCTTTCCCGTTTCTTCTTCCTCTAAATCATTTATCTCCAGACCAGATGTTAGGAAGGATTCTGTAGTCGGAGAGGCGCAGTTTGTTTTGGTCGGCCTAGTTTTTTTCGTGTGCGACGTTCCACTTTTGAAAATTCTCCCCCTTTCCGTCGCTATACGACCTCACATTCTGGCGGAACCTCCGTTTTTTTTCCCATCCCCCTTTTCTGGTACGACCCAATGGAGCCCTACAGCGTGGCGGCACCAACTTTTTTCGCTCCTCCTCCCTTTTTGGTGGTCTTTCCCCTGATGGTTGTAGCCGCGAACTTCACCTTTCTTTCCTTTACCTATCGCTCGCAAAGAGCATTGATCTCCCTTTACCGCGAATGACTTCTTTAGCCGTGTCCCCTCCTTCCCCCCTCCTCCGGAGTATCTTGTTCATGGTTTGATGAGTTTAGGAACGTGTGATTGATACTTTCGGTTCAAACTCGGCCCTGTGAGTACACCTTCGAGGTCCCCCCCCCTCTCTTTGTGCAGTAAATCACGCTTTAATGCCCTTTTCTTCTACCTGCAAAAAGGTTTCCTTCAAGTGCAGCCACCTTTTTCTTGGAAGCCCCCAGGAGTGACCTGGGCGAAGGGGTTCTCCCCGCGTCCATGTTTCCGGACCATTCTTCCTGACATGACGGAGACCGGGCCGACAGCCCCTCGTCATGAAGAGGGGTAAATGGCGCGCCCAAAAACCTCCCTTCGTGCGTCCAACTGACCCAAGTGCTCTCCCCCTCCCTTTTATCTGTTTAGGAACATTTTTTCCTCGGCATAGACCCCCCTAAACCCGAAGGCACACTTCCTGATGTCCAGGGGCGATCCCCGTCTATCCGCCAGTTCAATCTTTTCACACCTTCTTTCATAGAGAATTCTTACGTCCGCCGACGCGATACCCCTTTCTGTTAGAATACACGGCAACAATTCGACCACAATTGGCAAGCCCAACCCTTTTTCATTGGGCCAGTGCCTATGCTTTTTTCTCTTTTCCCGGTCAGGAGGAAAATAAGGGAGACCGGATTCTTCCCCTCTCGGCCGAGAGTCTGCCCCAATCTTGCTTTTTCCGCGGAAAGATGCAATCCCGCTCCCCCCTGCCTTCACTGTGCATCGCCGTCGGAGTCCGTTTAAACACCCTTTTCCCTTTCCTTTTCTGCGTTAGGCTCTTCTCAGAACCCGCCCCCAAGGTGATCCCACCCAAGATCGTCAAACGCTCCCCCCCTCAGCGCGGAGTTTCTTTCGGCGGGTCGCGACCGAATCGTTTTCGAAAGGACCCCCTTCCCTTCTCTCTCTCTTTTTAAGAATACGAAGTTTTTTTTTTTAGAGGAGGGAAGTTTTTTTTCGTCGCGTATTCCTAATTAGATTCCTCCGCTTCCCCTCCCGCTCCCAGCGCTGATTTTTTGTGGGCGGGTGTCCTTTTTTTTCTCTCTGTACGCTTGGGCGGCACGTCTTTTGATATTCAGGTCCTTACAATTCCCCCCCCCAGAGTCCGTTGTTCTCTTTCCGTGCCGTACCGGAAGTCTTTCCCTTTCCTTTTTCGCGATGGCAGGCGGCCCTATTGATCCCCTTTTATAATATCTTATTTTCCTCGCTTTCCATACCTGGTTGATCAATTCTTTTTTTCCCGCCCCATCGGCCTATAGAACCTTAGGGGTGTCCCCCTGCCCCTTCATGCCCTCAGTTAGGGGAGATTAAATTTTTTCGAATTTTCTACCTTGAAAAGGTTTTTCGACTTCCCTTTTCTCTCTCCCCCAAGCCTCCGAGATAGACACAGACTTTCCATGAATGGCTGATATAGTGCCGGGTACTCTCTTGACGTAAGGGGTTTTTTTAAAGAGCGTTTCCTTCCCCCAGTCCAAGGTTAGATCTTTCCACCTTGCCCAAGGCAGTTTGTTTCCATCGGGTTCACCCGTCCAGAAGGGTTTGGTTCAGAATTTGACTTCTCACCCCCGCGGTCAATTAGCTGTTCCTGACAAGTGTGGATTCCTTTAAAATTCTCCTTGCACTGGGAAGACGTGATTCCGCGGTTCAGTCGTTCCCCAGGTATCCCCCCTGCCCTTCGGAAGATTTTTTCCCCCTTTTTTGTTGAAGGCATGCCCGCGTTCCTTCCCTCGACCGCAGCGCCCCCAGTCCCAATGAGTGACTTTTTTTCCACCTTCGAACACCCTTGACTCCTGTACTTTCTCCTGTTGAAATCCATGAGCCCCATTCTGGTCTTTTCCTTCCCTCATTCTAACAACGTCCTCATCCTGCTTTTTCGCGGCGCCCGCTTTCAAGTAGATCGTATTTTGTCAGATCACTTCTCTCGCGACGGTTGCGCATTGCCAGCAGTTGATTTCACTGCTCCTCGACTTTTCTATCCCTCCCCCGAACTTTTGTCGTAGATGGCGACCCCCCCCCCCCCCCTTTCAGTGCTCTCTCCCCTTCTGATGGATCACGGGCTTTTTTCGACCGCAGGACTGGTTTCTTTGAACCCTGGTCTTACTTGGGTTTGGACATATCTTGAGCTTTCTTCCCTCGGTTTCCTTTCCTCTCGCCAACCCCTTCCTCCCCCACCTTCCCTGTTCCTGCCGTCCCGATTAGCGAGTTCCTCCCCATATCTGATGTATGATGATACCGTCGACGTTTTATTTCTTCCCAAGCCTACCCACGATGTTTTTTTTTCTCCACGCTAACGTCGCCTCCGTCTGGAACCCCCCCCCCCCGGCGTCGCCGAGCGGCTTCTCCCCCCAATTCCTTCCTGACCGACTTTTATGATCACATTCTCTTTCACCCGTGGGAAGCGGCCGGCCCCTCGTTCTCCACTCTTCCTCGTTGCGTCCTGAAAGAAAAGAATATAGATTTTCTTCTTTTCCGCTGTCCCTTCTGTTTCTGGCGCTTCAAGCTTTCTTATCTGGTTTTTCTGCCTCCGGTCCTTCTTCTCCTAACTCTTCCCCCAGCTCCAATCGTCCTTAGATTTGGTCAAATGGATACCATTTTCTTTTCCGTTCTTTCCACCACTCCAGGCTTATCATTCCACCTCCCCCCTCTTTTTCGCAATATTTAAGGAGACCTTGATCTTTCCTATCAACAGGACCAGTACTCTTCTTCCCTACCCGTTCTCTGCCCCACCTGCATGGGAGCCTCTACCCACGTTCTCTTTTCTTTCAGCAAGCGCATTCCTCCTAACAAGATCTCACCCTTCTTCGGTCTCCCCTACATCAGCCCTGACCCGCATATATTCCTTCCTCCTTTTTTTTCGAGAGATGCGTCACGTTTTCTCTTGTTTTATTCAGAGAGGGGGGAGATCTGGCGTTTTGTGCCTTTTTTGTTAATATTACAGATGCGTCCCGGTCTTCGTCGGCGCACAAGCGAGTTGTCCCATCATTGGATGATCGATAGCGGTACTTTCTTCTTCCCCCTCTGACATGGCCCTGTGCTTCTGAAATTGGATTGAACGATTCCCTTCCCGTCTCAATTCGGTGTTCCTCTGCCGAACGTAGGGGCTTCGCTTGCCATCTCAGAAGTGACGTCGGCTTCTCCCAGCGGCGTATCCTTCGAAACCAGACCCCTCTCCTCTTTCCGCGCCGAGGCACAGTCCCCGAGAGGAACTGCTTCCCATCTTGGCGTGTTTTTTTGACCCGCAACGTCCTTGAACGAAAGAGCGGGAGCACTTTCTCCTCTGTTCCCCACAGGGCCTTTTTTAGAGCGGCGGGTCCCCCTTTTTCCCCCTCAGGGTTGCCGCGAAGTTTCCCTGGGGCACCTCGGCGGCCCCTCTTCGCGCGGGTTAGGTCCTATCGACAGAGGAACCGTTTTTCTGTCGGAGCGTTTCCCTTCGTCCCCCGTGTCTGTCGAACAGCCTCAAGTTCTCAATCCATCAGTAAAGAAATAATGACTTCAGTTCCGTCTCTGTCAGGCGAGCTCCCTTTTGTGGTCGGGCAGGGGCTTTCCTTTCAGTTGGTTCACAATAGCCCCCTCTCCATCTCGTCTCAGGGAAGAAATCCTTTTCCTCAGAAGCCTGGGACGATTTGTTAAAAATCTTGCCTCCCATGGGCCTTCGATTTCCCCGTGGAGAGAGACCTTTCATTTTTTTCCTGAGCCTCACCGACCTTTTGGTGGTAGTTTAGGGTTTCCTTTGGTGTAGCCTTTTTTCACAACTTCTGGTAGCGGCCCCCTTCTCTCCTCCACTCTTTTAAAGTGGATACGTCAAACTACTTCCCACCTCAGCGTCACAAATATGCTTCTTCCCTCTCTTCCCCCTGATCTGCTTCCCTTTGTATGATGATTTTTTTCGTAGTGAGCGAAGGGAGGGCTCCATGTCCTTTTTACACTCCTTAAGAGTTCTTTTCCCCTGTCCCCCAAGAGAATGTCTGGAATTTTCTTATCAAATAACGTTTTTTCTTGAGGTCGGCGGTAGACAGGTCCAACTAGGTGTCTCCTTCAGAACACGGTAGATTATTCTCCCTCCCCAGGGCTGCGTTTGAAAATGTTGGTTTTCCCCAAAGGAACGTGCACCCCCCCTTCCCCTTTTTTCCTGACGACCGATCTGGCTGTTTGACTTTTTCTTCAGTCTGAAAAACCGGGATGCCCACCATCCCCCTTCTCAGGTGAAGGGATGATTTTAGTTTTTGAATCCCGGTCCGCCCCACCTTCATGAGAGGAGAGTCCCCCCCTTTTTTTTCAAGGCCTTGCGCCGCAATTGCTACTTTTTTCGGACGATACGGCAAATTCCTTTAATAAACCCCTGAGGCTTGATTTAATGGGTGCCTTGTGGATCAACTGAAAGTTTCACCCCCCCCCCACCTGTTGACCCCTTTCCGGTTTTTTATTACGTCGAGTACCTGAGAACCTGTGTTCAAGTGTTCAGTCTTCCACCTTCCCTAATCATTTCCTAGAAAGAACTCTCCTTGCCGAACTTTCTCACATAGGAGAATCTTGACCATCCTGGGGTCAGATCCCTGAGCACAATATCGGCCCTTCGAATTTACTCTAAAGTCCCTTATGGAAAGGCGGTCCCTTCTAGCTACTTCCAGGACTTCAGAGACCCCCCCCCCCCCCCTCCCCCCCCCCCCCCCCCCACCAAGGACATCCTTAGAATACTTCCCCCTTAAGTATCCTGGAATTTCTTGTCTTGCCGATCTTCTCAAGTGACCTCCTCCCCGAGTATGCTCTCGATCGTCCAAAAACCTTGCTCCTGAACCCCCCCCCTCCTCGATGGCGGTAGGGGGCCCCCCGGTCGCCGCCGCGTCTCTAGTCGTGTTTGAACGTACATCCATTACCTTGCCTCTTGTGTGTCGTCCTTTTTTGTTTTATGAGAAAGACGGTTTTTGCTGTAGGTGGCGAGACTTTTTACTTTTTTCGAGCCTACCGATCCCATCTCCGGAGGTTTTTGTGTGATTGTTGCTTTGTATGAAGATCTTTGGCTACTGGAGTTTCCCGCAGGCAGGTAAGGCCTACGTATCTGGTTGACCGTGCCCTGCTTCCCGATTCCTCTGTGAACTGAGTTCTAGGCCCCCGTGCATGATAAGGGAACTTTGGTAACCTTTCCTTTAGTCTTCTGACTCCAGATCGGGGTTTTTCACTCCTTTGGTGATCTTCCTTTGGCATTAGACAAGATCGACCGTTTTCTCGGACGTCCCTCCTTTAAATGAAGTGAGGTAGATCTTTCCAATGCCTGTTTCGAATTTTCCGTATTAGAACACCCCTGTGGTTATTCAGAGGTATCTCAGCAGTCGATAGCCCACAGATATTGTAATTCTTGCCCCACTGTCCATTTTTTGCCGGGCTCGCGACCTTTTCCCCCAGTGTCTTTTTTCTCCCCTGAGCAGTTGACGTAGATAACTGTTTCCCTTAAACCTTGAGCCCCCTTCCCTTGAAAGCGGTGAACGGATTTTTAAGTTTGGGTTGGGCGTCATTTTCTCCCGCTTTTTTTTTCATCAACCTTAGATAGAGACCACCGTCAGTTTGGGTGGTGGGTTTTGTTGGTGGTTGTGCCCCTCCTTGCCCACTTTTTTTTTTCACCCCGCTTGCTCTGTTGGGTTTGTTCTTCAGTTGCAGAACATTGAAGTGACACTTTCATTACGCCGGGGTCGGTTGGAAGACTTATTTTCCCCCTCAGAGATTTGCCCTCGTTAAGCTGGAGAAAGGTTGTTATTGACGGCCATATTCCGATTTGACGTCCGACCGCCTAAAGTCCAGTCGCCCAGCGTGATCACCTGCCTTCGCACAATTCTCGTACAATTTTTCCTGCCCGACGTTGAACCCAAGGTGCCCCCCCTCCTCGACAAATTTCCTAAACGTATCCCCCCCCCCGTAAACGGAGCAGTGCTTTTTCCTTCTCTTGCCGCATTATGTGTATTAGATGCCGTCCTTTTCATCACAAAGGCTGGAGCGACGAGTGAGTGCGCTATTCTCCCCACAGTTCATTTTCGGCGTCACACTTTCCCGCCAACCTAACCCCCCCCCCTGTTTTTCTCGGATTCTGCACAGGTTTTTAATCCTGCCTCCGACGATAGGAGCATGGCATCTCCTCGCGGTCATAGGTGTGTGCCGAAGAGCCCCTGAATGGTTTGTGGTTGAACGCATCCTTCCCTTGCTTTTCCTTTTCGAGTTTGGCTGTTACTTATATGAAGCCCCAGGTTTAGGCTACTAGAACCGGTTCGCCGCCCGACCACCCCAGATTTGCCGACTCGAACTCTTCTTCTATTTCGAGGATCCCATGTTCTTGATTTTCAATGGATGATACGTCAGATTTATTGCGGGGGGAGTTGCTTCCCCCCCCCTGACCCTACACTTGTTTCCTCGATTTCGCCAAGTTTCCTTCCTGCGCTACCCGCTGGCAGATTCGCGAACGCACAGATGGAGGCCGCGGTAGTTTTAAGATGGGCCGGACGTCCGGCCTCAATAGCCTCCCATTTTCCCCCGCCGCATCTTATAACCGTTGTTACACCTGTTGACCCCGACGGCTTAGAATTCCGTTTTCCCGATCTCGTCACTCTCCCTTTCAAGGTTGTCGGGCTCCCCTAAGCTCTCTGGAGACTAATCTTTTATGGCGGCTTTTTGGGTGTTCCGCGCACGTGAGGCCTGTTTTCTGATTTTTCCTCAGGCGTTGCTATCCAACAGAACTTAAATTTTCTTTCTCGATTTTGGTGACGCCCGAGAAGAGTTTCGACCCATAGACACTCAATGCGACCTCTCCGCTTTTACTTTCCAGCAGGTTTTCGTCAAACGGCCTCCGGACCTATCAACGACCCTTTATAGATCCCAATCTCCCTTCCAGTCACCACATTCTCTGTTCTAAGATACCGCCAACCCCCTGCTCTTTCAGGATAGCCATCTCCAGATAATACCACCCTCGCCCGATCACCAGCCTAAAGTACCGACTTCATCCTCTATCCTTTTTTTTGTTTCGAGACTTCGGTTCACTAGGTGCATCTTTTCTCCTCAGTTTTCTGGGCTCTTTTTTTTTTTCTATTACGAGCTTCTTTCTTCCAGCTAGTATGGGGTGAGGGTTTTGGCGCCCAGAGTGTTGTAATAGCCGTACCTTGGGATTCCTTTCCCTATGAGATTACTGGTCCTTTATTTACATAGCCCTGATCTTTCCTAGTCTATTTCCAATGACATAATGAGACGGTCCCTCTTTTCGGCGGTAGCTCCCGAGGGTTCCGCCACAACCCCCGCAGCCCTACCCTTGAAGTCGGGTCTGCTCCCCAGTCGGGGCCAGTCCACAGAACTCCCCATTCCTGTCAGATGGACGGCAGAGCTCCCTACCCCTCCCCTTTTTTAAATAATGTCCATTTCTTCCTTTCGAACGCAAACCCTTGAATGTTTCCCCTCAGTAGGTTTGGCCTCTTTACCAAGGTGGTAACTGTTCTTTTCTATCTTTTGGTGTTTCATAAGTTTTTTTCCAGGTTAGGGCGTAAGCTCGAACACCGCGCAAGCAGATTTCCTGCCCCTCCATCGGGTTTTCCCCCCGGTGTCCTGGAAGCTTTCGAACCAGCTTTGTCCTGAGGAGTGATTTTCTCCACTTCAGTGCGTTGCGTCTTGTCATCAAACGTAATACCGAGTACCTATCATTTTTACCCTTCCTAGAAGCAATAGATGACCTAGGTTTCCTCTCTTTCACTTAGGCGATCCTCTTTCTTGTGCTAAGTTCGGGGGGGGTTTGCTCTTGGCGTCCCCGTGTGATCCATTCTCACCCGAGATTCTTCATCTCGTCGCTCTGACTCCCCTTCTGGCCGAAAGCCCGGGCCCTTTCAACATTTCCCCCCCATTTCTTTTCCGCTCCCGCAACCATTTTTTGAGCCCGTTTAATCCATCTCCTTTCCCCCACGCGTGATCAATTTCATTTGTTCGGATCGCGACCACAGCGTCGGTAGGTAGTTCCCCGCTGGTTGTCTCTTCAATCACGTCCTTGCATATCTTCTCTCTCCCTCAAATTTGCTGGTCGTTTAAGAT
>Ga0179593_1442015_pt1 | contig 11028 bp, 11 predicted proteins | sample CZODoug2_1_08_16_FD_185931 | JGI IMG/M metagenome (GOLD analysis project Ga0179593, IMG submission 185931) | Vadose zone soil fungal communities from Angelo Coast Range Reserve, California, USA - CZODoug2_1_08_16fungal (PacBio error correction) | ecosystem: Environmental > Terrestrial > Soil >... | reverse complement strand
CCCGCTGCGGCTTGCTGGTTGCACAGATTCCTTTCTAGGAGTTCTTTAGACCTATTCCTCCCCCGCTTCCACCCCTTATTGTGATGATAGAATAGGCCTTCTATGGATTGACCCTCTCCATCCAAGAAGAAGTTTCGGACTTCAGACATCCCGCAAGGTATTAAATTTCATTCCCCGTTCCCGCTTTCTCCCCTTCGAAAGAATCCGCCCCCTTCCGTCGTGTCATTCGAACTGCTGTTGAGACGGTTTTCTTACCCGGTTCTTTGTCGGCGTTGAGGGTGTGACAGAGTTCTTCCTTTTCCGCTGGTCTGCGGCTGTCTATGGTAACCATTCTTTCTTGGATTCCGTATCGATCTTGCTTTCCCTCCTCGTGGAACTGTGCCTGGGCACTTGAGTAGATCGTCCAGGTCGGTGCCGGTAGTTTTTTCCTTAGGACCAACCATCTCCTCCCCTTCTAGATTGGGACCCTTATGTGTTGTTGTTGAGTGAGATCATTTCGGCACTGTCCCGGCAAACAGACCAAAGTTCCTCTTTTAACGTCCCCTGTCCCCTTCACAGTTAGCCGAGCTCTGCCTTAGAGTTCCTTTACACCCTTCTCCTTGGTTTCGCCCACTAACGCCGTTCCAAGGGGCGACGACTGCTCCCCCCCGTTTCCCCCGCCTCCGTTTGCGGAGGGGGCGACCTCCCCATTCCACGGACTCCCTCCCAGGTATAGAACCGTAGGCAGACCCCCCTTGCCCCTTCTTTTTGTTTTCACGGTAGACAAACTACGGGGATTTCCCTCTTACCTTCATGTACTCTTCTTCCCTTTTACCGCAGGGCGTCGGATGAGGTTTTCGACCTTCTGGGTTTTCGTTCTCCTCATGCCTGTTCGAGGCGTTTGTCCCCATCAGGTTTAGTCATAGTGTTCTACTACGTTTTTTTTTCCCCTTTCTGAGTCACCTTTCTCGCACCCATCCGCTTTAGGCTGTTTTAACAAGTTTCTTAGGCCCTCGAGTCCCCCTCGCCTTCGGTGAATTGGTCTGAATCCAGCGTTTTACGCTGGCCCCCGCTCCGCTCCTTTACTCACCGGGAATCTATAGTCGCTTCACTTTCATGGTAAGTGTTTCCTTTCCTATTGGCCGTCCCGCAGGTGAATCAGGTCTAGTGGTCGGTGAATACCGTCCCTGTGGCCCGCCCCCCCCCGCTCCTCGTCAAATACCGGATTCACTGACTCAAGTTTGACGTCCGGTTCCGCCCATTTCTCACGCGTTCCTCCCTCCTGGTACTCCTTTGGCCTTCTTCAAGGACTTCCGTTGTTTTTTTTCCCCCTGATTTTTGCCACTTTTGACGCTTCCTTCGTGACAGCTGAGACCCTTTTCCTCCTCTCAGTAGTCCCCCGTGATTTCGTGCGGCCCGGCAGAGCTGGCCTTGCTTTTGAACACCGTTTTTCGCCTGTTAGGTTATCTTTGGTTTTCAGGACTAGTACGTTTGCAGTTGAGCTTTTTATGTTTTTTTTTTTGGTGTGGCGGTTTTTTTTTTTTTCTTTTGGGGGCGTTTTTCGACGCACCGGCAGGCCTCAACAGAGGTGCTTCGGTGTTTGATCTGGGGTGTTATGTGGTTAAAAAGTAGATCGATCCGGTCTGGTGCTCTTTGACGTGCTTGCCTGGTTGGACCAGGTCATGTCGTTATTTCAATCGTCCGAGAGCACCCCAGTGGCGGGTGCCTGTGAGCTGGTTTGAGGGTGAGTTCACCCTTTATTCAGAGCCCCTGTCCGGGTTGAGGACGGTGCACGTTTCCTTTCCTGGCAGATGTCTCGGGTCATTCTTCCCAACTGTAGCGCAGACGGACATTCCTTTTCCCTGAACCACCGTCTTTTTTTTGCGTGGGTATAGTCGGTGTCTGGGTTGCTGCTGTCACCCCGCGCCAGAATCCGTCAGTTCATTTTTGAGGGGGGTCGGCAGGTCGTGATGACTTCGATGACGAGTCGTCTTGGCTTTCTCGTTTTTCCCCATGAAGCATTGCGGTTTTCTTTGGGCCGTCACCGAGTCGCCTTCGAAATGGTTTTCCCCACATTCATTCGAGGATGGTCTAGGCCAGCTGCACGCGGCCAGCAGGTGTCTTTTTCTGGATTGTTACTTTGCAGGGGACCAGTCATTCCCCCTTTTTTCCCTGTCTCAACCTTTTCCGCGTCTGGTTACTTCCCGCTGGTTACACCCTCCCCGAATATTGCATGTGCCCAAAGGAGATTGTAACTCGCCGGTTTATTTTTTTTTTCCCCTGTGCGATCCCGTTCTCTCCAGTCCTTTGTGGCACCTGTTTTTGTTGCCAACGAACCGCTTTGGTTTTTAGGTGATTGTAACCGTTTTAAGGTCATTTCTTGCCCGGCGGCAACGTTGATAGCTCCGTTTCAGGAATTCATGCTCGACCCCATGGTTGATTTCCTTTTCATCGTTGGCCCTCACGACGATCAATTCAATCGGCGGACTTTTCCTTTCCGTTTTTCTCCCCGACGTATTAGGCTCTGATTGTGCTTTTCGTCCTGTGATCACCCGTGCCATGCCTGGTGTTCTTAATTTCACCCCCCTCGTGCATTTGATTTTTGTTGGGGTCCAGCATCTCATATTCCTCCCGTTTTTTTTCTTGATGGCTGTCCATTCCTCAAGGCACGTACTTTTGGGTATGCCTGATTCCCTTTTTAGTTTGATCACCGGCACTCCATAGCACAATATTCGACGTCTCGTTCTCGTTTCAGTTGCCCGGCAACGTTCCCTCGGGATATTTCCTTCGTCTGTCGTTCTGCGCCCGTGAATTAATCCGGTCGCGCTGCTTTGGCCTTTTTGATCCAGCCCCCCGTTTTTGCAACCACCGAATCCCGCACCGACGATGCGGTGTTGGCCGACCCACAACTTGCCCCCACAGCCTTCGTGTTTGTTTTGGCTTAAGCCCGACGTCATGAAATAACGAAGGTTATTCGAAATCTACGTGCCTTTCCGACTATTTTGCTCTCGAGCTTTGCGCTCCGAAAGGCTTTTTCGTTCCGACCGTGTTCGCTGTGTCCCTTCCAGCGCGTCGACATGCGGACAGCCTTTTGCGCGTCCTGTGCAGCATAGCGATATCCCGGTGTCGACTTTCAATTTGCTACCTCGCGCTCTTTTTCAGCGACCGCAAGGTTGTTTTGTCCAGCTCCCCCGCCTCTGACTTTCCTTAATCGCGTCGTGCCCACCTTCCTTCCTTCCCACCCCCCGTGCTACGGCGCGGGGTTTGACTTTTTCAGACACTTCGTCCACACGTAATCCCCACCTACTTACGACCGGGTTTTATTTCCCTTTTCCCCTTGCCTTTCCTCCGTGCTACGGTAGTGTCCCTTTATGCGCTAGGATCGCTGTTTTGAACACAGTGCCTTTCCTGACCTTTCTTTTTTGCTGACCTAAACCCAGGTACATCTTAGTCCTTGCACAGGCTGAAAGTCAGAAGGTTTCCGGCTAACACCGCCTCGGCGTTTTGGTACCTCTCTGCCACTTTTTACCCCACCAGTTCCGATAAAGGGTCCCCAGACCTTATAGTTTTTCCGTGTGCACAACTTGAACACCCTTGGACTTTTTCCAAACGAGCAAGGGTCGTGTCTGCGGTGCTCGTCTCCTGCAACCCCAAACAGCCGGGATTCCCCGTCTCCACAACACAGTTTCCTACCTATTTTCTTTCGCGGCTATGTCCCACGTCGGCTTCCGCCACCCCCCCCCTCTCACGAAGGGACCTCTGGGTTATCATCAAGGTAATACCTGCCGGCACGATCCTTCTATTTTTTCTAGTCTGGGATTTGCCTCTTAAATCACTTGTCTCATGAGCTCCACGCGGTGACGCCATCCTTTCCCGAACGGAAGGCCGGTGCCGAGGCCAACTTCAGCGGACCTGCCCCGGGAGATGCGGCCCATGACGTCCCCATTTTTGAAATCCTCGGGACGAGTTCTGAGGACCGTTGTGAACGGTTCGTCCCCACAGACCACGATCCTCCTATCTCCGCCGGGCCAATCGTAGGACCACACCAGGCGATTTCTTCACCTGTGGGACCTGCATTCATGGAGTCGAGAGTGACAGCTTTCGCCCCTGGTTTTTTTTCTGCGCCCTACTCACACTCAGGCGAGGGGCCCTCGCTTTGCTTTCTGACCGAGGGTCCCTCACGCTCGGGCGAAGATTATAGTTGGTGTCCGATTCTGTTCAGCGGAGGCTTGAAGACTATGACTGAAAAAGCTCTTACATCTTTGTTACGCTGCCTCGGCGGGCTTTTGGATGGCGTAGACCTTCTTTAACCTCCCCCTCCGACAGTCTAATGGAAGATTAGTTTCTGCAGGTCCCTTGAAGACCTGTATTCCCGGCCCCCCCCTTCCCGGACAGTCTTTCCAAGCGGTCGTCAAGTTCTTTCGAGCCGGGTCGTCCTACAGGTTCGCATGCTCAAGTCGGCGTGCGGTGTTCTCTAGTCCGAGTGCGTTTGATGGGTGCCTGTTTTTTTTCCCCTTCTGGATTGTACTTTCTGCTTAGCCGAGGCGAAATTTTTCTTCTTCCAGGGTGCTTAGATAGTCCAGGCTTTTCTTTCGGATGGCGGAGAAAAAAGGGAACCTGTTATTTCCCCCCCTTTTTTGGATGAACGATTGCATGTTGGTTTGCCCCCCTCCCGCACGGCTGGCCCTAGATACCACCCCTTCCCCCTGACACAGTCTCCGAGCAGTAGGTGCCGTGTTTTTTTTTCTCTCCGTCCCCCCCTCGGGGTAGCAAGATACCTGCCGCCGCGTCCACTCCCAGGGTTGCCGTCGCTTTGCTACCCCGCCCGACCCTTGCGGGTAACCCAGGTAAGGCTTACCCCTTCTCCTCCCTTTTCTTTCCCTGTGTTTGAGTCTGGGCACTGGTGGAGAATCGTTCAGGAAGACCGTATGTCACTTCGACCGTCGTGGCTACTCGGCTTCATGTCGCATTAGGACGGCTTTTCGGACGAGGTGCGACGGACATCCAATCTCACTTCCTCTGGCCGAGCTCCCCCCTCGTGGTGGACGCGCTATCTTTCGAAGATACTCTCCCCATTTTCGTCGGGCCACTTCCTTCCCTCCCCTGTTCGTTTTCGGCTGGAACATTGCTCGGTCCGCTCATTAGTAAAGCTCCTTCCCTGTCGTAAGTAGTTGCACCACCAACCTGTCGAGACGATTTCGCTCGCCTCCCTTGACTCCCCGGCCGCTGTCACCGTTGATGCTACTTCAGTGTTGTAGACCTGATTGGACGGTTTTCTCTCTTCTTCTGATCGTTTGTTTTTTTTTGAAATCCCTTTGGCCTGCAACGCGAACGTCCACCATCCCGGATCATGGCCCGAGTGTTGAAGTAGAGCCTAAGTATGTCGGTCACGTTACATCCATTATTGGTCAAGTTGTCCCTCTCGCAAGGACATATGGGATGGATAACGTACACATGTTGTTCTGACGCTTCATGCGGTCTTCTGTTACAGGTGGTAGTATCCACTTACCGAAGATACTTTTCCATCCTTTGCCGGTACGGACGATTCTGGCCCTTGTTGATAAACCTTGGAGGACGGTCCCGGGTGGATAGGAAGTACGGTTTCTTATGTCGCTTTTGGTGATTCTGATAGGGCTGTGTTGGGGACTTTGGTCGTTTCTGTTGGTAATTGCGGCGTGGCGTTCCTCCCCCTCATGGGACACGTCCCGGGAGGTTTTGGTGTCTGATCGTTGTTTTCCCTTTTTTTTTCCTTCCTGACGACCGGTCTGTTTTTTAAGTTATTTATTTTTTCTCTCGCAGGGACTTTAATATGCCCCGGCTCGGCAGTGGCCCGGCATTGAATTTTTATCCCTTGTTATTTTTCCCTTTCCCCGTTTGTATGTCACGCTTTCTCCTGGCTTGGTTGTTTTTTCCATTCTATACCGTAGCTGTGCATACTTTAGGCCACGATTCCTCCCTCAACCTCCGGAGTGGTACCTTGGACTGGGTACAACCCCTGTTAGTAATGTGGGTGTTCTGACTTTTTTGTTTTCGGTGCGTTGTGTTGTTGGAAGGTCAACATCAGATTTCCTAAATCACAGTGCGGTGGATTTTTTGGGCCGGGCATTAGTTTTTTTGACTCGGATGACGAGTCGGATCTTATCCTTTTCTGTTTTCCTGACAGCCTTTCCCGTTTTTTACCTTTCGCAATTTGGTTAGAATTTTTCTTCTTCCCCCCCTTCTCTTAGCGGTCTTTTCGCAGGCCCTGTTTCTCTTCACAGCAGGTTTTTCCTTCAGCCCCGGTGCAGTCAAGCTCTCCCTTCTGTCATTCTCGGTACCCTTCCTCCTCCTCTTTTGTAGTCCGTCGGTTCCCAAGCCGGGAATAGGTTTCATTGGCCCACGGAGATGTCTCTTCTACGAGCCTTTTCTATTGTGGCATGACTTCGATTCCTTTGATCCCGATTCACGTGCTTTTTGTGCACATGTTTTGTTCTTCCACCTCCTCCCCGTTTTTTTTTAGTTTTTCGGGGTTTTTACCTGCATTTTGTTGGGTGTTTTTTTGTTTGAACGCCCGGTTCAAACCAACACCGTGAATATTAGCCTCCCGGCTTTTCCTCAGCAGGGGTGTATCAGATTGGTACTACTAGACGCCTAATCTCCCCTCTTCTTTCCTGCGGAATTGAACAGCCTGCTGGTTTTCCCTCTTTGTGCTGGTGAGTTACGGTGATCCCCCCCTTGCTTTCCTCTTGTTGTTGGTCCCCAAGACGTCAGGAGGGTGGTCAAGAACCTCTCCCCTTTTTTTTTTTCTTTCTTGTTCCCCTCCTTCTTTTTTTGTTTTTTGTACAAGGCCGGCACGGGTTCTTTCCTCCCCCTGTCATGCACAATCTTTTCTAGTCGTTCTTCTTTTTCTTCTCTTTCTTCCCCGTCGCCGGATTCCTGTCTTCTGGTCGATATGCGTGACGGGTACCTTAATACAATGTGCCTTGTCGTGTTCTTCCTCCCTTCCTTGTTGCCGCCTTTTCACAACAATTTCAGCAGAACCGCTTGGTCGTTGGTGCCCAACACAGGTTTTTACAACAAAGCAGGGCGTGTGGTTATTCTTCTTTGCCGTTTCTTTCCCCCTCCGCCCTGGTTCTTAGAACATGACAATTCATCTATCCTTTTTTCGTCTGTACCGCGGTCCTTTTTCTTCCGCGAGCGGTGCGAAGTTTCCTTGCGCGGGACCGCCGTTGCTTTTGGTCCATTTCTTGGGAACTACTAAAAGAATGCTTTTCCGTTCCTTTCTCTCCCCTCGCAGATTCCGGTGTTTCTCCCCCCTTGTAGAATTTTTTTTTCATTTGGATACGCGAAGTTCTACCTGCCTTCTTTTTTCCTCGAACTGTCCGTCTTAACGAAGGAGAACTCCCTTTTTCCCCCCCCCCCCCCTCCCTTGTCTTTTCTTTGTTTCCGGAATTCAACTATCCGCTCTACCCGGCAGCATCCCCCTCAGTACGACGGGGGTTATTCCTTCTCCCCTTGATCCCTTCTGTATTCGCTACGTCTTGTTAAAAGGATTACATCTCTTATTTTACACGGCTTCTATTCCGTGTTTCTGCCCATCCAAGAGGAAGGTCCCTGCCCCGGTCTCCAGACTGCATATTGCACGTGCCACGTTAAGATCCCCCCCGCTTTTCTCCCCTGTTCAAAACTCCGTCTTCCCTAGTACTCTTTTTTCTTTAAGTACAGTTCTAGTTTACGTGGCCCCACTGACCCCCCACCTGAGTTCTTCCCCACTTCTTTTTTCCCTTGCCGGTTTTTCTGCGTCGTCCTGCCCCCTCCCCAACCCCCCTCCCTTTCCCCGACATTTGAAAAACCAACAAAAATACCCAATCCATTTAAGCCCCAAAGACGACTCTTTTTCCCCCTCCCCTTTCCCCCCCCCTCTTCCCGCCAGTCCCTCGGTGTTACAGAATGACAGCTATTTCTTTTCCGGCCGATCCTTTTTTTCTGCTAGTAGGCTAGGTTCTTTCTCGACAATTGTCATTTTCCTGCTCTAAGCGTAATAGTTTAGCCATTTGTTAATTACTTCCTTGCTGCTCTTCCCCACTTCGCCCCTTCGGTTCGAATTAGTCATGAGTTATCCCTCCTAAACCCCAGTTCCTTTCTTCCCACTCCCCCCCGGATTTCTAGTGCTGTGTTGGTCCCTTGGAAAGACACTATCCTCCCTTCTCTCCCTAGAGCGGAAGATTTACGGCAACTCCAGGCTCTCGCGACACTTGTTTGTACCTTAGTCTTCAGGGTGTGTTCCTATGAGTGTTCCGTAGAACTTTTCTTCCCTTTGGTCTGCTCCCCCTCCCCCCGCCTAGCTAGTGTACGGGGTCTGAACCGATTGCAGTGTTCCCGATAAAGCTCGTTTCTCTGATCGGGTCCCCGCCGCCCCTTTCTCGGTCTTATTTTCCAAGCACTGCCTTGAAAATCTCTTCAACCATTATGTTCAGTTGCTTCTCTTCCTTCTTCTTGGGGCTCTTCGATCCTTTAAAGAAGAAGCGTATGAAAATGTCCCTCCGCGTAGGCCCCTTTCCTACGTACTGGAATTGTCTTTCCCTGGTTTACTCGACCATCGCAGATAAATGGACTTTTTAGGTTCTTTCTTTTTTTTTTTTTCCTCTCCTGGTTTTTATTCCGGTTTTTAGTTTCTAACCCCCGAGTTTTTTCCTTGTAGTGATGTTGATCCTCTTACTCCCCTTTTTGCTTTTTCCTGTTTTTTTTTTTTTGGCGGGTAACAACGTGAAGGTGAGTTCCCCCCCCTTTTCGTTCGCTCTTCCTTTCCCTGTTCATTTTTTTGATGACACTGAATTGCATTTTCCAAATGTTTTCTTTTCTGTCGTCTCTTCCATTCGGTGCTTATGTTGTGGCCGCTTGGCCCCCCCACCCAGGAAGAAATCATGGAGCCTCTCTCTTCCCCCTTTCTTTTTTTTTTTAGAGATTCTTTTTTCTGTGTAACTTCCCTTTTTAAAACATCCCGACCCCCTTAATTACGTCGATCCCCTCCCCCTTGCAGGACATTTTCTTCTCTTCTCCTTTAGAGCGATTTACATTTCCCCCTATGACTTTTGTCTCACGATACCTCTCCCACCATTGAAACTCAAAATTTTGCCCCGTCTCCCCCCACCCCTGAACACGATCCTTTTTTTCCTTGAACTTTCCTACGCCCCCCTTATCGAATTTTTTTTTAGTCCTTCTTCGGAGTTTGAGTGCCTCTTACTCAGCCTTGAAGATTCTTCCGTCTCCGTATCCGATTAGGTCTTTTCTCCTGGCTTTTTTCTTCCCTCTGGCTAAGGAACTCATCACGCCTTCCGAGGATTCGTACCCACCCCCCCCCCACCCATCTTTTTTCCCCGCGCTTTTTTCTTCTCCTGAGTAGATATGAGAAAAGGTTTGGGAACAGTCTCCCCTCGCGTACTTTTCTCCTCTTCTAGAAACACTCGCGTTACGATCGACTTAGGTACGGAGTTGCGCATCCCCCATTCGTCCTTTTCCCCTCTCGCTCTTTTTTCCCCATGGCATTAGAAGGTCCCCCACTCTTCCTACTTTTTTTATTGTTGCCGACTCTAGGGATTCTGAGTTGCCTTTTCTCTAATGCTTTTTTCTTTTTGAAACCGTTCCCTTTTTTTCCTTACCCCTCCTCCGTAACAATCTCTTTCTCCCCTCCCTGTGTTGAGTCAGTTATCCGCACTCCTTGTTCCTCCATGACTTGTCCCTAATTTGGCTAAGACAGGATCCCAGTGCCTGGTGTGTTCTTGTTTCTTTCACTTTGGAGTTTCTAGTTCTTTCGTGCAGCTGTCGAGAATCTCCGCGACTCTCCAACTTATCGGCCGGCAAAGGAACTCTTTCTTTAAACCTTTTTCTTATTCCCCTATTCCTGGTTTTTTTTTTAAAGTCTTGGTGGCTGATTCTCCTGGCCTTTTTTTCCTCAGGAGCGCTTTTTTCGATTGATGAAATTTCTCTTGATTATTTTGCTTCGGTTTTTTTTTTCACGGCTTTTGTTGGTTTTTCGCTCTTCACGAAGGACATTCCCTCGGGTGTTTATTTTTGATTTGTGTTTGTTCCCTTTTTTCCCAGTTTTCCTCTAGGCTTTTTGACTATTTTCCCTTAATCTTTTAATGCCGTTGTTTTTCCCAGTGTGTCTGCAGGACGTGTTCCCCATTCGTCGTCTTCCTGGCGATCCTGCCTGCCTTTCCTCGGATGGCCTTTGGTGAATGGGTACAAGTATTGAGTCAGTCTCAACACTGTTCTTCCCTTCCTTGTTTGTCGATTTGTTTGCATCCTCTTTTTTCGGCCAAGTGTATAGAGCCGAACGGGTCAGTTTTGTTCCCTTCCACCGGGCTTTTCTTTCTAGTTTGTCCCTGCTTTTTTTTTCTCTAGTTAATTTCTTTTGAGGCTCCAAGCCTTCCTTCTCATTTTTTCTTTTTGTGGGGCCTTGCAAGGTGCGTGTTAGACGCTTTGTATTAGAGTCGGGTTTTTCTGCATCGATTCCTGTTTCTGTATCTTATCCGATTTGCTCTAAGAGTTGTTTCTTTTTCCGGTTCGAAAACTCCCTTGCTGGTCGGCAGGCCCTTTCTCTCTGACCAGCATGTTGGCGGTATTTTAGACGCTGGCAGGTTGACACGCTGCTACGTCTTTCCGTTACGGGCCCCTTCGCTATATTCTCTACTCGGGTCCTTCTTCCGGATATTCTTCCTTTCCCTGGATAATGTCGAATACGAGACGGTTAGGTGTATGATTTCTTTTCCCCGTCTCACGCCTTCTGTGTGGTCAATGTTGTGCGTTCTCCTGATCCCCCTTTGGTGCTTCGTGTTTTTTCTTTCATTTGTTTTCCTCTCCTGCAACCCCCTTTGTTCTTGCCAGCTTTTCCCCTTGTCCCTGGATAATTTCGAGTCGGAAATCTCCTCCCTCAATTCACCTAGCGGAATTTTTTCGGTCAGACAAGGACGTACTTTTTTTTATCAATCTTTTTCTTTTTTTCGACTTTCTCAACCCGTGCCCGGCCTGGGTCCCTCATCCCAGAGTTGAGGAGTTTCCTGTTCCCGT
>Ga0179593_1390103_pt1 | contig 11028 bp, 17 predicted proteins | sample CZODoug2_1_08_16_FD_185931 | JGI IMG/M metagenome (GOLD analysis project Ga0179593, IMG submission 185931) | Vadose zone soil fungal communities from Angelo Coast Range Reserve, California, USA - CZODoug2_1_08_16fungal (PacBio error correction) | ecosystem: Environmental > Terrestrial > Soil >... | reverse complement strand
TACAACCCCTCCTCATTTCTCTCCTCAAAGAAATTCGAAGTTGGTTTGATGGGTCTTCTGTCGTTTTTCCCCATCTCGGTAAACTTGGAAGTCCACTTTTCGGGTGGATACTCTACTGACGGGGTGCCTCATTTTGGTTTTACCTTAGCAAACATTATGTTTTTCCCCCCACACTGAAACGTAAGCGGTTCCGTACTTGCATCTTGTGGAGTTGCCTTTGGTTTCTGCGCCACCCCGGTAGTTCTCATCCTCTTCCCTTCCCAACTTTTTCCCTCTTTGCCACCTCCCCACCTTTCCCCCCCTGTCTTTATCTTCCCGCACTCGGGGCACCGAAGTTTGGGTGCTCACGTACATTCCCATTGCTCTGCCCCTTCCTGCACTCCATTACTCTTTTCCCATTATCTGGACAATCCTTTTGTTTTCCCCCCATTCCCAGCCTTCCGAACCCCCCTCTTTTCAAAGTCTGGTACAGATCCATTCCTCGCGGCGGCGCAAGTTCAACTCCCCCCCTGTCGGAGAAAAAATCCTTCCCCCTGGTGCAAGGTCTGTGGTTATTTTTCCCGAGAGGTTTGTTTACATTCCTCCGCGGATATTGGCGACCCGGCGTCTACCCGGTGGTCCACTTCCCTTACGGTTCTCCTTTTTTCAAGGTTGTGAAGTTTTTCCCCGTTTTGTAACCTTGTCTTACCGGAGTTTATTTTTTTTGACTTGCGACCCCAAGTTAAGGGACCCGCTGCCCGTAGCTCGTCAACCCTCTCGAACAGTGGTGTTGCTCGTAGCCCGATCTTTTCGTGTCAACCCGCTGCAACCTCAGTGACGTCTTCCTTCCTGACGAGTTGGCCCCCTCCCCCCCCCCTAATTCCACAATTCATTCTCGCTCCCCTTCTTCGCTTTGCGTTTTTTCCCACTCGAGTTTGCCAGCCTTTCTCTAGTTGCCGGAACCCACTGTCACACCCCCGTTTGCATTTATCTGCCCTGCGTTCTCTCCTTTTTTTTTTTTTATCCAATCACCGTACGCGGATTCAAGTTTTTTCTTTTTATGAGCACCGAGTGGCTCTTTCTTAACCTTTTTTCAAACCGCCCCTGTGTACTCACTTCATTTCTTCTGGCTTTACCAGACTTGCCTATTCCCCCTTTCCCACAGATTATCCCCCCTTGCAGTATACATGTTCGGGTTTTGCGCAGCGCCGCCTTTTTCTTTTCCAGGTTTGGTCTCTGCGTCGTCATAGGAGTCCTACTTCCCAGTCACTCAGACCGGAACTCCTTCTCCCCCAGTCCCCGGCATTCCTCCCCTATTTCCCGGATGTTTTTGCACTTCCAATTTTTATCAGCCTCGACTCATTTTCAGAGAACTTTACCCAGATTGACTCTTTCCCTCCTGCCCCCGCTTTTTGTAACCCTTTCCATTTTTTCCTTTCCTTCCTTCTTGTACGTCTGAATAAGGCTAGTTGTGTATGATGAGAGATGTTATACCTTGTCCCATTCTCCTTAAGGGTGGGGACATCTATTCCTCATTTACCAAGTTCTTCACACTTTACGTAGGTAAGGGTCAACGAGGACCCAGGCCGCCAGGTATTCCTTTTTTTTTCTCAAGTACCAGATTTTTTCCCACCAACTGTTTTGGCGACCTGTTTTCTCGTATGAAATCAGAACTCCTCAGTTCCTATTTGCTGACCGTCACTCTTGATTGAATACCATTGTTTCTATCATCTTTCTTCCACGGTGATTCCCCTTTTGTTTTGAGAATTGCGGAGTAGCCACAAAGTATTCTGGGATAAGTCTTCCATTCGTCTCCCTGTAGCGATTCGTTTTATAACTCCTCTTTCTCCTTTTCTTTAGTCCCCTTAATTAAGGGCCGGCAGGCAACTTCCACGAAGGCATGTTTATAAACACTTTTATGCGTCTTAGTCGTTTACGTTCTTTGCACTTTTGCCCGAGACTTTCTGGGAACACTCCTGCCCAGCCCATCAGTCCTAGTTGGTCATTTTTGGTGATTCCGGGCCCCCTTTTTCCAGGACCTCTTCCCCCCCAAAACTTGTCCACAGCCTGTTGCTCCCATTTCGTTCTGTTTCTGAATTTGTGTCAGAACCACTTTTATGGTACGTTCCCCCCTTGCCTCCAGTGAGAGAGTAAGAAGGGCCTTCCTTTTGGTATCGGTCACTAGGTTCGCAGTGCTGTCCACGTGTGATCTTCTCTGCTGTTGTCCCTCCTACGTGTTTTTGTTGTTTGTTACACCTTAAAATTGCCCGTCGGAACCTATGATTCCCTCCCCCTCCTGTCCGTCTTGACATCACTTGTTGGCTGCAGTGGGCACGTCCAGTTATTTCTCAAAACTTAATCCAACCTCCTTTGTCTGGTCTACACACTTTGTGGTTCGCCCAAATTTTCCCGATTTCGGTTCCTGACTCACTCTCCCATTTCCCACCTCGGAGGATTTATTGTCCCTCCTGTTGCAAATCCCTTTTTTCCCATTTACCTCGACCGTACAAGAAGCCTACTTCATTTCCTTAAACCTTTACATTTTTCTTGTCCTTTGTTTTTAGACATGCGGACTTGTATTCCCCCCCTCAACCCAGTTTGGCCTTTTTTCAAACATAACGGGACATTTTTCTTACGGTGAATCGTCGTATAAAAACCAGTAACCCTTTGGTTGTTTTCTTCCACGCCCGTATCTTACCTTCCGCCCCTCCCCTAATATCCACTCCCCACCACCCATTTCTTCTTTCGTTCGGGCCCCTCTTGGACACTTCGCTTTTCGTTTTTCTACGCGCCTGAAGGGCTCCACTCTGGTGTTAACCACATTTTCCTTTTCGAAAGATAAATGATGCCGTTGTCCCTCCTTCCCCTTACTTCACTTTGGGGCTGATCCTTGCCCCTATTTGCGGGTCCACAAACATTTCGACTCCTTTACATTAATAATGATCCCTCCCCCCTCGCTCGACTCTTTAGTCGCTTTAAAGACGACGTATGGCCCTTTTGTTGTTGGCGTCGTCTGATCTGCTCAATCGTCCCATTTTCCCTTTTTCCTCCTGCGTTCGTGATTGGCGCTTCCCATTCCCTCTGCAGAGGTGGTTAACATATGGACAGATTCATTTATCCGTTCTTTTTTTGCTTTTCCCATCGGGGTACTTGTACTTTATGCCTCCTCTCCTGCAATCTCAAAAAACATGTTTCACGTTTTTGACTTTTTCTATGCGCCCTTTCTCCCAACCGAAACTGGAGCTGCCCTCGCTTTAGTTTGAAGTCGCTTTGTCCCTCGCTGGGCCTCCCTCCTTCCTTTCGGTAACGTACAAAGGGTCTTTTTCCTCCCTTGCTCAGACCCCTCTTTGTTCCTCGACCCTTGCTCTCTATTTATCCCATACCTACTACCTCTTAATCTCAAGCAATTTGCCCATCCCATTCCCCCCTGCGGTTGTGAACGTTTTTTCCTTTTTCCAGCTGGCACAATCTTTTGACACGATACAGTGTCCTCATAATTTGTGTCCTGTGGTTTTTTTTCCCTGTGAACACCTTGGTCCGTCTTTCTTTCTGCATTTTCCCCCCTGTTTCTACGGGTTTGGACACCCCCATCCTTTGCTGCTAGAAACCAAGGTTCCGATCGTGTTTAATCTAGTAGGCTTCCTTTACCGTTTTAAGTCGATTGCTCCGTTTTTTAAATTTTTTTTTATTCACGCTGCCAACCCCCCCCCTTTCCCAACCTCCCCACCTTCCTTTCATTTCCCAGCTTTTCTTTCCGTTTGCGAATATAACGGTCGGAAATTAAACGGCGGTCTGCACACATCCAGAATTACGGCCGGATTTTACCCGTCTTTCCCTTTAGCCCCCCGCTCTCTCCCGTGGTTCCTTTCAAATCCCTTGTTTCTTCTTGCTGGAAGTGGAGTTTCCTTTTACCCTCTATTTCACATTCTTTGACCCTCAGTATACATTTTTATTTCCGTGCAGATTCATGTTCCCCTGTATTTTAATCATCCAATTTCTGTGCCCGCTTTCTACTACCGTGTTTGTGCAGGCTTTGGCAAACTCTCTACCAGGTGCTGCCGTTATTTGATGGGAAATCCCTTGTGGCTCTACCCCCCCATTCTTTTCAGATCAAGAAATATTACCCTCTTTTTCCCCCCGTCAGGTCAGTTTTATTAAAATCTTCCCAATCCACCCTGAGGTTCCCGAAACGTTGAGTCTTACCTAACATTGACCCTGCCTTTACCGCATTTTTTTTGTTGCAGGGCAAACCTTTGAGATCCGATGAGACATCAAACCCACACCTGCCGCGGATGCCTCCTTCTATCGGGTTGTTTTATCTCTCTCTTTCCTCCCCCTTCCTTGTCTTCCGACTACACCCAAGCTCTCCCTGGTCTTCCCTGGAATAAGAAATTAGCCGGTTTTTTTTTTTCCCTTCCTCTCTTTTCACTTTTGCCTCACCCTCTGGCACGTTGGCAGTGGGCCACTTTTCTTTGTCTTTCTTCCTTTCGGTAAATCATTTTGCTTTTTGGTGTCCTTCTCATTATTTTTACATTTCCCAGGAACCTCGTGGTCCGCCGCAGGTAGTCGGCATGAAGCTGCCGCTGCATTTTTCTCACCCTGGAGTTCCCCCCCCCCCAGAGCATGCCCCCCCGCCCCTTGCCTCTTTCAAACCGAAATTAAAAACTTAGTTACCCTCCTTGGTGCAAAGAATTTGGGAGGCTACCATGAACCAGCTCTTCCCGAATTCCCTTCCTTGACTCCTCAACTGTATATGGAAAAATCTTTCCCCCTTCCCACGCCCACTTCTCTCACCCCACTCTCGCCCCACGGGCCTTTCGGAAAAGGTTACCCTGGCGTCGGCGTTTCCATGCATCCCCAGGCCTTCTAACAGAAGGAGTGTGCTTCCCTTTTCTTTTTGTTAACGTTTTAGACTGTTTTGTTGACGCCCTTTGCTCATGCCTATGAGCAACGGCGAGACTCAATTTTCCGTTTTTAAGGTTTTCTTGTCCTCTTTGAAACCTTGTTGGGCCTTATTTCTCCCCCAACGACGGTGCACCGTCTACCTGCTTTTCTCAGAGCGGACCTTTCAACCCCACTTTTCCGGACCAGCAGCCGTGAGTCCCCTGCTACGAAACCCTTTTTGGCTGCGGAGCACGCATGTTTAGTCAACCCCCTTACTACAAATGAGTGCCCTTTTTTTTCCCCATTTCAGACTTCCCCAGGTTGTCATCCCCCACCAACCCTTCCCTCCCAACTTTCTGATCGTCTTGACCCCAAAGGCTGGAGGGCTCTTAGTGTGACCCTGCCTCCGAAGTGCCTTTGAAAACCCCTTTGGTTCTTGCCGTTGGCATTGGATCCAATGTTATAGCCGATTTGTTTTCGCGGTATTTCAACACGTTACTTTTTTTCCTTGCGTCGGCTTGGAGACCCTAGGGTTGTCCTCCCTTTACACAAGCCCTGTGTACTCCCCCTCCTTTCCTTTATGGCTACCATCGCTGTTCCCCCTGTGTGACTACACTCCAGCGACGGCAGCCCTGTTCTGGTTGGGCGCCATGCCGCGGCAGTTATCTTTTCCATGTTGGGGCGCTGCAAGTAGATGAGTAATAACGGAATTCCTCCCCCCTCCTTCCCCCCCAAGTCTTAGAAAAGCAAAAGGATCCACCTTCTTTTCCTGTGTTTCAAACCTCTTTTCCCTGTGCCTCGAAGGACTCCGAATCATAGCGGAGATTCCCAGCTTACTTTTTCCTCCTTATACGCAACTCCCGCGGGTTCCTCCCCCTTTCCCCATCCTTCTTATGTAAGGCTGATTTTACTTGTTTCGAGCTAAGGCGTCGTTGTGAGCGATCTTTCTCTTTTATCCCCCCCTTCAGCGCGCAGTTCTTTTTACCTCCTTAAGAGGGAACAACTTTTTTCCCACGGATGGACTTTTCCGGTAAGGTTTTCCATCTCGTTACTTCCTAACGGTATATTGTTAGATTCCCCGTCCCCAGCTTTGAACAAAGACTTGGCTCCCCTGCTTGGCTCTCTTAAATCCTCACTCAGAAGTTTCCCCTCTGGCTCCCAATGAAATCTCTTCTCCAAAGTTTTCCTTGCTATATTTTTTTTTTCTGCCCTGCGTAAATGTTTCTAGTCAATTCTTCCTTCTAAACCAATTTCTGGATGTGGTTCCTAGATCTCTTTTTAACCCCCTGTAGTTGACCCTGCATTTTATGCTCCTTTTTAAGATTCCCCCTCTCATGCAATGGTTCCTCTTCCCACAGTCCCCCTTGCACGGGCATGTTTAGCTTTTACCAACAATTTTTTGTACTTCGTCTTGTACGGGTTTGCACTCTGCCTAGAAATTTAGTGCCCCTGGACCCCCCCCCCCACGTCCTGTTCACTGGAGGTAATTTTCTTTCTTTTCTCTTCCTTTGGTTTTTAAAACCCCGGAAATCGTTTACAAACTTTTTTTCTTTCCCGTTTTGTCAAAGAGTCCCCGTCTTTTTCTTGATTTTTTTTCCCCCCCAAGTAGGTTGCGTTCCCTTGTCAGGTTCGCGAGTCAGCAGGGACTTTTTTTCATTTTCGTTTTCCGAATAGGTAAGACTTCTGTCCTTGTTACCTTTCTATCTCCTCATAAGTGTCTTTTTCTTCTCTCCCCAAAGTTAACAGCGTTCCATCGGCGCTAACAATTCTTCCCCCTTTCCTCCGAGACGTTGTTCAGGTTGGGCAACTTCCTCCCCTGTCGCAAAAACCCAAATTTTCCTCCCCCATCCTGACTCTGGTTCTAACTTTTTCCCTTTCGCCAATTTTGGACGATTCCTGGTTTCTTTTATCCCTTTTACCCATGACACAACTATGGCAGGTCTTTCTTCTCCCTGTGACATGAACCTTCTCTCGTTCCCTGCCCGTACCCGACGCCTTTCCGTTTTTTCCTTTTTATCTAAAAACCTGCCCTTTTTTCTTTCTGCACTCCTGGTTTCGGACAAGAACTCTTGCTTTTTAGGTAAAACATATCTCCTTCTCTTTTTCTCCCTCTGACTCACCCCAGTCTTAACCTTGGGCGACTTCGCCGTCATCTCCCCAATCTCCCTTTTTTTTTTTGCATGCACTCTTCTCAAGAACCCCCTCTTTCCTCTTCTCTTTAGAACTCCTGACCTTCTGCCTTAGTTCATATGATCCGGGCTCCACTCTGTTTTCAACAAACTTGGTCCTTTCTCTTCCCTATATTCGTTTATCGATGGACCCCCTTAACCTTAGGTCCGGTGCGGCATAGACTTTGTCCCACAATCTCCCTCTCTTTCCCCCCAGCTAGCGTTCTATCAATCCTTCTCTTCCTCCCCACACGAAATTATATCTTCCCCTGAATCTCCTTACAGCCAAGAAGATGGAATTTGCTTTGCTTTTCGTATATCGAGACAAGCGTTCCCATCTGTTCTTGTCTCCGCTTAGTGATTATGAGTATTTTCCAAGTATGTCCTCTTCTTCTTTGGAACCTCATGACGATTGTTTTTTCATGTATTGGACGACCGAGCGTTGCCCTTGCTTTTATTCTTATGAATAAGCTATCGCCGGCCCCCCCCGTCACGTCATACAAATTCCGCGGCGTCTGCCCCCCAGAACCGGCCCGTGATGTCTCTTTTGCGTGATCGGGTATGGAACACCCCGTGTTACGACCCTAAGTTCCCACCTCCACTTACCCGTTGAGTTGGTTTTCCCTTTCTGCAAGAAACAAGCGTCCCTCCCCCTCCTCCCCCACACAACGCCCTATTTCCCCTTGATTGACACCTCCTATACATCGTTCCACGCACTGTCCTCTACAATCCCCCCCTTCCTTTTTTCAGTGGGTTAAATTCCTAGTTTCTCTCGCTTTCCAATTTAGATTGACCCTCTTCCTCCCTTCCCCATGCTATAAGCCACTTTTCTAATTTGTTGGTTTGTTTAACGTTCCCCCCCCGTTTTTTTGTTCGTAATTTCATGCCACGCGTCTTTGCGGGGTTGAATCCAGATCGGTCCTCGCGCCACCAGGTTACGTCAGCTTTTACCCCTTGAGTCTGCGTACATTTTGAACCCTTTTTTTTCATTTCCTGCTAGGGCCCCGGTAGTGAATTTCTTCCCCCCGTCTGTTTTGATGACTCCAACCTCCCCATCTATACTACCTGTTACCCCGTAATGGCCACCTTTATTCTTACTTTTTCCCCATCCCGGGTTCCCAGCGTTTCAACAACCGGGGGCTTTCCACCATCCACTCCTTAACGTTTTTTTTGATCCTGACTTGTGATTACCTTTTCCTTAAGCCTCTCCCTCCCTGGTAATTCTTTCCCAGCCTGTCTTTTCAGAGTGATGGTGCCTTGTCCCCTTTTCCTTTTCCGCATTTTACTATACAGGGTGACAAGCTTAATTGAAGTTGCCACCCTTTTTCCTCTTGTTTTCAAAGGTCTTTGTCCCTCCCCCATTTTGCCCCCCATGAGGCTATTCTTCCATCGTTTGTTTTTAATGTTTTCCCAGACATCGTTCCCCGTTGTGCAATAGTTTATTGGACCTACCTTTTGGTAGATAAAAAGTCATCCCCCTTCAGTTTTTAGCCTTTATCTCTTCTTCGGCCCCGCTGACGGTTCCGTGGATTAAAACTACCTTTTCTAATTCCCAAGACCCCCCCTGAGTTTTTCCCCTCCCGTGCTTTTCTACCCCTAAAATTTGGCCACTTCCCCTTTCTATATTGGGGGACACCCCTTTGCTCTTTACGCTATTTCCTCTCCCCCCACCCTTCCTTAGGATTGCATATCTTTCCTGTTTTCTGTTATTATTATTTTAATAATAATAAGTTGGTGTGTTTTCTTCTCTCCTTTCAAACCGTGAATGGTCTTTCTCAATGCCCCTAGATGACCTTCCCGGTTGGTTTTTATGGGAATTCTCATTCTTCTGTGGCCCTCCATTATCGTCCCCTGGCAGTGTAACCCCCCCCCTTTCGTTGGCGAATCACGTTAGTTTAAATCTTTTCTTGTTCATTAGCTTTATTTCCAATCCACTGACCGTCCTCCTTTCGCCGAATTGATCGGCATGAACGTCTGCTGTTTCATTTTTTTCTCTGCCCCCCCCCCCCCCCCCGGTTTTCCCTCCTTGTACTATTATCAAACCTGGTACGATTTGCCCCCCCCTTCACCAACAACGTTTTTTCCCCCTCCATAGAGGGGCCCCCCCGAATGTTGACCCACGCCATTACCCATCTCTCCCGTGACCTGCATCCTTTCTTTCTTCCCTGGATCTGTGACTCTCGTCCGTGCCACGTCACCACTGCATTTCCCCCCCTCCTCCCACCGGTTTTTTTCAAGATTACACTGGTTTCGTCGCAAGGTAAATCCAATTTCCCTACTCCCACTCCTGCCGTGTGAAGTAGGTTTGATTTGTGTTTCCCTCCTCCCCCGGGGTCCCAAGCCTGCCCGCCGGTGATACTTTCTCTTTACCTGGATTCTCTAAAAAGTTTGCCGTCCCGCCCTTCGTTTCCGTTGTTTTTGCCAAATTTTTCCGAGTAACCCACACCGTGTTGACCCTTCTACGGCCGGAGCATAGCTTCCCCTTTTCCAAAACATTTCCAGGACCAGCAGCAGTCGGAGTCACCGCTCTTCTAACACCGTTTTTTGAGCTCTGCTTTCCCCCCCTCTCTTTATGTCCCCCCTTCCCCTGGAAACGTTCCTTTTCCTGTCGTCCATAAGAAGGGCCCCACCGTTTTCCCCTTTAAAACCCAGACCTCCCCCCTTTTTATGCGAAATTTGGGCCGGTTCAATCGAGTGTGACAAGCTCATTCTTTTTTTGCTAGATGAATTCCCACTTGACAAACGACCATTTTGCTCTCCATTTCTCTTCCAAGGATTTGATAGTAGTTGTTTAGCTGTATTTGTCAATCAATTACCTGTCTCTCGTCGTCTTGGTCGGGAACGGCATTTTTTGAAGGCAAACCATTTCTTCCCCCCCTCCCCCCTCTTAGTACCCAGAATTGTGACTTCTTTGCCTCCCCCCTCTCTGTTCAAGACGAAATTCCAATAAACGTACTTTCCTCTCTCCGCTTTGGTGCTCATCTTAAGTTCATTTTTCTCCCGGTTCAGGTGTCGGGCGATGCTTCTGGAGTCTTGAAACTTTCCCTCTCCCCCTTTCCGTGCTTTTCTCCAAGAACGTCTACCATTTTTCCCTCTTTCTTCACTCATGCAGAGGCAAATATTGTATCCTTCCCTTCTAATACGCGGCGGACACTTCCAAGCTTTTTACTTCTCGCGCAGATTCCCTCAGCACCCCTTCTTTTTCAATTTGCCAACGTAGTGCTTGTTTTTCCTTGCTAGCTCCTTTGATTCTCTCAGGGAGTTTGAGGCCCTTTCCTGCTTTTAAGTGACCCCAGCGCGCAGGGTGGTCCCCTGATTCACCCCATTGGCACAAAGTCTCTCCCTTTAGTGCCTCAGTTCTTTTCCTTCTTACGTCAGCTTTTTGCATACATGGCCCCTCTTTTTGAACCAAAACAGGTGTTTCCCTCCCTTTTTCGTATGACCTGAGAAATCAGCCGTTCCCGCTTTGCGCCTACGCCATCTAGAATCCATTGGTTATTGATTTCAGATTCTCTTTTAATTGGACTTCCGGCGTAATTCCCTCCCACCCACCCTTTCGGTGTTTGGATCCGAGCCTGCCCCTTTCCCATGTCGATTATGTTTGAATGCCTACTGTTGCCCAGTTCCCTCAATTAAAGGTAATTACCTTCGGATACCTCCTTCCTTGTCCCGGGCCCTGGGCTTTTTAGTCTAAAAATTCGCGTCTTAGTCGTTCGGGTCTCCTTTTTTTTTTTCATGAGCCCTTAGTGGCCACCGCGACCATCCACCGCCTTCCCTCCCCCTTTTTTTCCTGGATAGAGTGATTCTTTTTTTCTGTCCTTTCACCCCAGGAAATCGTTACCAACTTTTGGCGTCAAACTTCCCCTTTTGCTCACCATTCTTGTTTTATGGACTTTTGTTTAGATCACCATTCATTCCTCGTTCCCCACATATACAGGTTCTCCTCTCACAGGAGCCCCTAAGTTTTCTTTCCAATAGGTTAGAAGGGTTCCTTGCC
>Ga0179593_1283743_pt1 | contig 11028 bp, 18 predicted proteins | sample CZODoug2_1_08_16_FD_185931 | JGI IMG/M metagenome (GOLD analysis project Ga0179593, IMG submission 185931) | Vadose zone soil fungal communities from Angelo Coast Range Reserve, California, USA - CZODoug2_1_08_16fungal (PacBio error correction) | ecosystem: Environmental > Terrestrial > Soil >... | reverse complement strand
TGGTCATGACCCCATTATGCACCTCTAGTTTTACAGATTCCCAGATTCCTGGTTCCTCCCCCCAGTAGAATTACTGTTTCCCACCTTTTTTTGGTCTACTTTCTTCCCCCTGGCTTTTTATATGTGCTTCCCGGCTCTGACCGCTACGCTTTTTCCACGGTCAAGATGTCCCTCTTTCCGCTGTTTGCCTCTCTCAGACCCCCTTCCTGTTTTTGATAGTTCCTTTTTTCTTTGCCCCTTTCAATCCAGGTTTTTGCGTAGTCGGCCTTTTCATTTAAAGTACTTCTTTTGAACCAGCACTCTTTTTGTTTGGTGCGCCTTCTTGCTACCTCCAACCCCGTACGTACGGCTTTTTTCCTACACGTTTTTTCCGTTTTCTCAGGACAGCGGTCCCGAATTTTTTAGACGCCATAAGCCCCCCCCCTTTCGCGGTTTGGGCGGGCCTATTCGGGCTCCCTTTCTAAGAAGTTTGTTCTCGTATTCACGCCGTCTCCCCTTCTAGCGTTCCCTTCTTGCAGCTTTGTAGCAAGTCCAGTCTCAACTGTCGTTAGCGCTATTTCCGAGGGTGTCATGGTAACTTTTTCCCTCCTCAGAGTTTTTCCTTCAGTCCATTGTAGTTATCTTTTGTTTCTCCCGCTTTTTGTTTTGACCACGTTTCCTGGAAAATGTTAAACTGTTGCTGACTTCTTTCTTTGCGGCAGGACTTCTCGGCGCCCCTTTTTTCTTCCTCTCTCCCCCTCAAGGACACACTCTCATTTTTTTGCCTCAGTGTTCCTAGAGTTTTTGTTTCTTTCCGCCCTTTCGCATCCTGATTTTAATGTGTACCTGTAAGTTTTTTTTTTTTCTTTGCTCCGACGTGTCCTTTTTCCCCTTGAATTCTCCCCTGCCACGTTTGAACTTTTCCTTTGCCCTCGACCTTTTCTCGATCCGCCCCTTTCTTTTGCAAATTCCCCCTCCTCAGGTTTTTTGTTTTTTTCTTCCTCACCTCCCTCTCCTGTCCAAACATAGCCCCATCCACCCCTCCCGTCTTCGATAATTTGGCCGCTGTCTGTAGCACTTTTTTAATCGGCCCACTTTTTCTTCAGAGGCCTTTTTTTTTTTTTGTTTCTTGGGACCCTGTTTGTCTTTTACGCCCCCCTTTCCCCCCTCGCCTAGCTTCGTTTTGTCATTTTTATTTGTTTTCATGTATTTTTTGTTTCCCCCCCCTGTTCCCAGTGCTCAAGCGTTTCTTTTTCCTCTTGCTAAGCTTTTGAATCCACACGATTGTAGACACTCCCTTTTCATCTTCCATATTGTGCCCCCCCCCTTCCGTTTCCCCCCCCTTGCCTTAAACACCTTTTTTGACATACCACGCGGCCCAAACACTACACGCGGCCTTCTTCATAGCGATACCGCCGCGTGCCCCCCCACTCCCGACGATTTTTTGTAGCGCTTTTTGTTCCGCCCCGACCCTCCCCCCCACACGCGTGTGATCCTATTTCAGTCAATCAGAAAACCTTGACACCCCCCCCGAGGCAAGCGACTCGTGTTCGGCCTTCCCTGTCTCAAACTTTTTTCAAGCCCCTTTTTTTCCTTTGTCTAGAAACCCATGCCCGCACCCTAAGTCCCTTTGATTTTGATCGATTTAAGATTTCTAGGTCCCACCCCCCCTCCCCCCCCCCTTGTCCTGATGGGATGTCCCACTGGGTACCAGTGCCGGTGTACCCCGGGTTTTGTCTCTTTCTCTAGCAGAACCTATTGGCATCCCTTTTTTCCCCCTGCCCCACGGTCCCGAGAACACCCCCCCTTTTTCCGATTCCCATGTTCGCGTTAGTTGTCCTTGTTTTTCAGACAGCACTGCGCAACCCTTTGCCAACTTTTTGCCCTCCTCGACTTGATCGGACAGGTCTTTTTTTTCCTTCTCCCCTTTTTTTCGTCTTCAATTTGAGCTTTTTTTTCCTCGCATCATTTGCCTTTTTTTGCACCGGAGCAAATCTGCCCCAACTCCATCTCCCCCAGGACGGTGACCTATTCCTCTCATTTCTCTGTCCTCCCCTCCACAAAAGCTTTTAGCGCACTTGCGTTTGTTACTCTATGCTTCCATTTTTGCGGGCCCCTTCAAACTTTGCCTGGGATGGAGTGGCAAAGCCCGATCGACACAGTAGAGCGGCTTTGAGCGTCCCATGCCCCAGTTTTATCAGTTTTTCCCCCAGTTTTTTCTATTCACCCTTTTCTATTGCGGAGAAGTGTCTTTTTTAACACACCCAACTTGCTTTCCCGCCCCGTTTCACTATTGACCTTGCTCACAACGGCGTTTTTTTTTTTTGTGTATGGAAAGTTTTCAGTGTCTTGTCAGCGTTTTTACAATCTGCCCCTTTTTTTAGTTTTTCCAGCTCCTTTCCCCTGCCCCCTCTTACTCACTTTTTCGCTGTTTTGTATACCTTTCGTAAAGTACTGGTCCTCTTGGTCAAGACTCTTTGTCCCCCATCCTTCCAATTTTCTGTCGTGACTTTTTTGTAGCAGCGTCCCTTGTCCCCACGCACGCTAATTAGTTACTCGGTCTTGTCACTCGTAGATTTAGGAGCCCTTTTCCGCACCCTGGCGCAAAGACTTGTTTTGTTCCACCGTAAATTTCATTTTTTCCTAACTGTACTCTCGTTTCTTAGCATATGTTTGTGTTTTGATTTTTGGTCTCTTCTTGGCTGGAGTCACTAAACCAAAATTGTCATGTCCTGTATGTACTCCCCTTGAAAATTAGCCTTTTACCTGAAACCAGCCTTTCCCCGTTCCTTCTTTTCCCAGAGTTTATTAGTCCCTATTCCCACTTTAGTCTTGGAAGCCTCTGTCCTTCCTTTGCCTTCGCTCGTCACTTTATTTTGGTTCTGGCAAGTCTCCATGCTGCTGGGCATGCGTTAGCACCTTCGAGATGCTTTTAAACGACTCCTCTTTTCCTTCCCCCGTAGATAACGCTATTTCGAGCGGCGCGCCTGGCTTTTCGAGTGGCTTTTTTGCGGTTGCATTTTGTGTGGAGGTTTTCTTTTTCTTTTTTCTCCTTCTCCTCAGTCCATGAAACTATGTTGCAGGAGTAACCTTCCCCCCATACAGCGTCCCTCAGATTCTTTCTTTTTAGCCCCCCCCAACCACTGTTTTTCATCTTCTTCGCAGACGTATTCACCGGTTGAGTTGTCCCTGCCGAGTTCCGTTCTTTTTCTTTTTTTTTGTTTACCCTCATTGGAGCAGTTCTATATCATTTTTTTACACCCCCTGGTTATTTTCCCCCCCTTTAAGTAAACTCTTTCCGTTTGCTTTGTTGGTCGAGGATTTCTTAGCCGGGCGCCGTGCGCTTTTCTTAACTCTGCCTGAGCGCCGTTGTATTTTTTCTTTTTTCCCTCCCCCCGATGACATCTGCTGATTTGCCCGTTTTTTACCTCCTTTTTTTTTTGACCCTTTCCCCCCCTCTAGTTTCTCCTATCCCCCATCGTTTTTGCTTCACCGAAAAGCTATGTTTGATGTTCCTCGTCTTTTGAATATCTTTTCCCACAACTTCTTTATTGTTTCCGAGTCACTTGAGTGTACTGCTTCACCTTTAATGTCCCAAATGCCACCTCAAGCCCCCCCTCCATCATACAATTCACCCCCCCCCCCGAACAGTTGTCTCCCTGTTGCTTTTCCGATTTTGAATAGCTTTTTTTTTTCTTTTCTGTTGTCCCTTGGCCTCACTTCCTTCCCCCTCTTCCCTTTGACGTTCCCCTCAATCGCAGCTTCGTGACGCACTTCCGCCCCCTTAGATCCTCTTACACTTCCCCACTTTTTCTTTGTCACACAACCTCCGTTTAGTTCCTTTACTCCACCAGCGCTCCAATGCAGAAGTTTCATTTCGTCTGACGTGCATGATTATTAACCCCCCCTTTGTCCCGTTCCGTACTTTCATTTTTTTTCCCCTTTCTTCCCAGTTTGAATGGTAAGTTCTTTCGTCCCTCATTTCGTTTTTCCTCAGTACCCACCCGAACTTTTGCAGCAACACTTATCCCCCTCCCCCTCCGACTTTGTATCAAATTAATCCTTTTGAACCATACCCCCTGGTGTGTGAGCTTTTTCCTGGCGCTTCATTTTTTAGCGATTTCACTTCGGTCGGTCCATGAATATGGCTTGTTTCCTTTTGTTTTCCACGGGCACAACGGGTTTTTTCTTTTACACCTTTCCCACCCCCCCCCATCCCCCTCCCCCAGAAGCTTAATAGCCTTACCTCTTAAACCCCACAACGTCTTCTCTATTTCTTTACAGTACCCCGATGCTTTCTCCCTTTCAGCTGTGTTCCCGGCCCCCGACCTTCAACCCCCTCAGGAGCCTTACGTAGCGGCAATGGGTTTTGTCTTCCTTTGATATTTTCTAACCCCCCCCCCCCCCCAGTGTAGCTCCCTTTTCTTTTTCGGTTGGTTTTTTTCGTGTTTGTTTCCCTCGCCCCCGACCCACCATGTATTTCCCCCCCCTTGACGTTAGCACCCTCCTTCAACCCATTTTGTTTTGCCCCTGAGCCTACGAAGTGGTATGTCTTCGGATAAACTGTCTTTAACACCAAAGCCCTTTTTGCCCTTTCTTTTTTGTTTTTCCCCACTTAGATCCCCCTTGCTCGCGATCCGAGCTTTTTTTTTCCAGGAGGACCCTTTTCATGTAAACTCATTTCGCGTCCGGTGATTTATTGGCATTTGTGCCTTTTTCGCCCCCCCCTTCCCGGCTCTTCCCCCCGCATTGGTTGCAGTTCCACCCCAACCAAGTTGTTCCTAACTCTTTTGCTGATCACAATCTGGTCCCTGAATGCGAATCTTTGGCCTCGGTGACTTCATGCTCCCCCCCACTTCACGTGGGCGCTTTGATGCATTTTTTTTTGCAACATTTTTTCGCCCTTCTTGAGGTTAGTTCCAGCGCGTCAATGGTTTCTTTACAGAAACCTTTGCCACGTTTTTTTTGTACACATTCCCCCCAAAGACGCCACAGTTTTTTTTTTTATTTTTTTCTTTTGCCAATTTCATCAATACCTAGTGCCACTTTGCGGCCGTGATACAGTTGCCGGATCGTTTTTTTCCCCCCCCCCAGTTTCTGTTTTTTTCCCCGTTACGCATCCCAGTTACCCCTTAAGCCTGTCTTCACATCCCTGTCTTTTAGAATGTTTGCTCTTTGGTGGTTTAGGTTTTTTTTTTTTGCGCCCTACGTCTTCTTTCCCACGCGCTTTCGGGCTAGTGCTTTTGTCAACAGCCCCCACGGTCCCCAGCCGAACCAAGCCTTGAGCGACTTGGTTTTGATTTTTCACGGTTCCGTAGCAGGTTCCTTATGCCGAGATTTAGCGTTTTTTCTTTGGTTTCTTAGTGTCTTTTGCACGTCTGAATTAAATTTTTTCTGTTGTCTTGCGTTCTTCTGCAAGCTCCAAAATTTTTTTTTTCTTTTTTGTTCACAATATTTTCAATTTTTTTGGGAACGACCCTTCTCTATTCCCTGCTGCTTTTTCCACCTTTGCACGTAATTTAAAGATTTCACGTTCTTCCTATTTTTTTCCCCTTTTTATCGTTACGTTCACATAACTAATCATTGCGCATCCTTTTAGTTTTGAGACAGGTGACTTGGCGGATTTTCCATTTCCCCTTTTCGCCCTCACCCCCCTCACAAGAATGAAGTGATTATTTACCTCCTTTTTCCTCTCCTAGACGGCATTCTACCTTTCGATCATTCAGCTTGTTTTCATCAGTGGTTGGCTTGGTTTGGTGTGGCGCTTTCCTTCGGTTTTCTTTGTTTCGTTTACCCAACTGGTTTTTGTTTTCTGCGTGTAAGGTGGTTGCCCTCACCGCAAGAGGCTATCGCCGCGATTCGGACGGCTTCGTCAAGCGATCTTTTCCTTTTTCTCCCAGAGGGGTTCAGATCGGAACCCCCACTACGTGGGGTTGTCACTCGGTTTTTTTGCTTTTGGACCACTTTACCTCTTCAATTTCCATCCCATAACTTTGTCTGTCCCGAAAGGTTTTTCGTTTGACCCCCTTCGTTTTTTAACGTTGCGAACTGGCTTACCTGTTCTTCCCCACCTTGTTTTCTTTTTTTTTTTTCCTCCCTTTTTCTGGGCGCCTGCGTGTTAGCCGTTTTACATGCTTTGTACCGGCCTACTCAAGCCACTAGTAGGGCCCATAGTGTAATTTTCTTCTTCTACGCCGTCAGTGGAGGCCCCCAATGGTCCTCCCGGACGGACTCCCCCACACGGATAGTTTGACCGGTCGCTTGTTTTTTTAATTCCAGACCGAGCCTCTGTAAAGAAGACGAGTTATTTACAATGAACCCATGACCCCTGCGGACACGCTTTCTAAAGCCCCCTTTTTTCTTTACTGCAAACGAGCTTTTGTTTAATTTTTTTGAAGTCCGGTTTCGTCTGCGGTTCCCTCCCCCAGCGGACTTCCTTTCTGGTTGTGATAGCCCGTCCCCGCCCCCGCCGACCACTCCTTTCCCTCACTCCAGACAGTGCGCGTTTTAGATAGCAACGCGTATCACGGGGTATACAGTCCGTACTTGTGATCTGTGTTCTTTTGCTCCGCGAAGGTTTTCCGTTTCTTTTGGTGATTGTTTCCTTGTTTAGCTTGGAAGGTTTTTCCGTCCATACCCCCTGCTTTGTGTGTGTCTTTTTCGCCCCCTTAAGGTCGCATCTGCCGCGGAGCCTGCTCTGATGCAACTATTTATATGTCCAACCTTTTTTCTTTTCCGCATGCCAAACCACCCAGGGTCCAAGTTTTTTTTTTGTTTCCACTACGATATTGCCAACTTACCGATCAAGTCAAGTCATTGGGTTCACGGTTCTCCTTTTAATGTTTTCACCTGTCCTGTCGCTTGATACCCCTGTGAGAACTCTTTTCGCCCGCGATATTTGCCTCTTTTCTTTAAGCTCCTTGTCTTTTCTTCACTCACGGGCCATTTACATTTCAGCATATTACTTTTTCCATGTAACATTTATGCTCAGTGAGGCCCTGCAGTTTTTCGCTCATCAAACCTGGTTCCCCCCCAGGTCCCTCTGCTTTCCCTGTCTTCTGAAACGGAGCTTGGTTCCGAGTTGCAAGTAGGTTTTTGAAAGCGTGACCCAGGTGAACTCAGTTTTCTAATCGTCATTGCCGCAATCCCGTTGGGCCTGACTTTTTGAGGTCATGTCATGACTTTTTGTTTTTCGCCTTTGAAAAGACTGTGTGACCCGCTGTTTAACATTCGGCGTTTTTCTGCTGTAAATTTTTTTCTACCCCTCCCCGTATATCCCTTCTCATCTCATCCAGTGCGTGTTTGGCATTCTTTCTACGGTTTTTCGATTTTCTCTTTCAATTCTTCGATTTTTATTGACCACTTTGTTTGGTTTTTTCGGGTCATCGGCTGCATTCTCTTTTTTTCCCCTAAGCCGGCACCCATGCGCGTTTGCGCTTGTTCCCAATCTCAATGTTCATCTTGTGTCTTTTTTTTTTTTCCTCTTGTCATACCTGACCCCTCAGTTTTCTCTCCCCACTGGTTCGTCTGACATATATGTTGGTTTTTCTCCGCCTTTCGGCATGTCACGCGGTTGGACCAGACATGCCTATGTCCTTTTTCTGACACACTCTTCCCCCTTCTTTTCCTGACGAATTAAGTTTTGCAGTCTGCCTGTCGATGCTCCCCCTCGAAGATCCTTTTGGTTCTTAGTCGCGCTTCTTGGACTTTCGCCGGGCCTTTCAATCCCTTTTCTGATACTGTGATTTCCTTTGCGTTTTTTTGCTATCGACGTTTGACTACCCCGATTTGTTGAAACTTTATAAGCCTTTACTCCTACCCTGACCTCCCTCCAGTCCTTCCTCTTAGCCCTTTTCGTGTCAGTAATAACCCCTTTTTCACCTCGTTGGGGATATTTGCCAACTTTAAAGAAATTGTCCAGCACATGTTTTTCCGTTTTTTCGCCCTTTTTCTTCAGGTAATAACCTTTTCCAAATGTACTTCCCGGGCTTTTTCTTATGGGTTAAATTACCCCTTACGTTTTTCGCCCCCAAATTTTTGACGACCCTTTTTTTCCCTTTTGGTCTTTTTTAGAGTCGGTCCCCTTGTTGATTATGATTCCTCCCCCTAAAGATTAGAGGCATTCCCCCCCTTCGGCTGATGAGCATCCACTTAAAGACGTCTTTTTCCCATTTCCAGTTTTCTCTTTCTGAGTTTTCCTTTCAATCTAATTTCAGTGAGTTCCTCCCGCCTAAGTTGCCATACTTCTTGTTTATAAGAATCGCGCTCTTTGCTGCCCCCAATCAATTTTTTACGCCCCAGCAATGACCTACTTATGAAAGTCCTGCTGAACCCCCCCCCCCTCACATCACTCCTCCCACGTCCCCCCCTCTCCCTGCTTCTTCCCCTCGCCAATCTTATCTTCCCTATCACCCCCCACTCCCATTTCCCACTCCGCCTATTCCTAACTGGTCCTCCCGTTCTGTCTCCGTGCGTCAACCCTAGTGACGCTCTCCTGTTCGTCTACCCTTTCTTCTGTGCCCCCATTTTTAAGTTTCTTAATTTTTTTTCCCTCTTCCCCTTTGTGGGATCTTACTTGAGGCCGATGGCCCTCTCTCCAGACTACTGCTGCCCCTTCGTTTTGTTCCACGACCAAGTCCGTTTTATACTTTGCGTTTCATAGCCCCCCCATTCGCCTTCTGGCGATATTCCTTGCAGTGTCGCTTCACCCCTCAAGTTGTTGGTTTTTGGTGACTCCCCTCCCCCCCTATGCCCCTTTCCCCCCTCCCCACAATATAATCGTCGAGTTCCTTCAATTTTTGTTTGTCTGATTCTTGCCAACAATTCTAGGGCTTTTTTCACACCCTGGATTTGTTGTCGTCAGCTGTTGTTACAGCCTTTTTTTTTTCATCCTCTCCCCACTGGGTCAGCTATCCCGTCCGCAAATTTTTCCATTTTTCCCTTGCCAGTCTTGAACTTGGGCTAAGGTTTTACTTTTGCCCTTGAGTACCAACCCGTAAATAGGAAAGGCTTTTTTTCCTTTTGGTCCGACTGCTTTCCCCTTTTTCAAATTCCCCACAGGGGAGCTCACCCCCTTTTAAGCCCTTTCAGTGTTGACAAACCCGATTTTTGGAATTTGCTTTGAGTGCCTCCCCTTTCTCCACCCTTACATTCCCTCACCTCCCGTTTACCGCGGATCCCAATATCAATTCCGCTTTTTTCCCGCCTTAAAAAACTTATAGTCTTTTTTTTCTTGCGGCTTTTTGTTTCCAGTCCCGGACCCTTTTTTTCCCCCAGGCTCCTTGTCTTAGGCCCTCTTCATGGGAAGGTCATCTCCCCCAACTGCGCCCCTTTTAGAACATGATTCTTTGGGACCTGTTAATTTTACTGGTTGTTGTTTTCCGTCTGCAACCGGAGAACCTTGGGTTCTCCGGAAGAACACCAGGTTTTCCTCTCCTAGGATGACTCTCTGGCAGGTATCTTAGGGCCCTTACCCATTTTGTTTGGTCTTTTCCCTTTTTTTTCAAAGGGGGTTCACCCGTTGGACGTTTTCCTTTTTCTTTTGCTTTCCCCTCGTTGTTCCGTTTTTCCCGCCCCTACACCTTTACCCCCCGATGACCGGGGACCGCTCCGTCTGAAATCAGTTTTTTTTTTCTATTTTCTTCCCCAAATCCCCTTTCCCTTTTCCCTGGGCTTTTCTTTTTTAACCAATTTTGTGAGTTTTTTGATCACTTTTTTTTCGTGGACCTCCCTTTTTTCTTGTGTGGGCAAGGGTCACCAACTCCATCGTTCTTTTTTTCGCGTTAAACGCTATTTATCCATTTTATCTGGATTTTTCACCCACATCCCCCCCAGCTCCTGTGATTCGAAGTTGGCCTCTTTCTTTTTTTTTGTTCCACAACTTGCTTTTTACTGAGGTCCCTTTCTGACCTGAGTTCACCACAGGCTTTTGTCTCATCCCCCTGACGAATTCTCAGGCTAATATTTCATTTTTTTTGGCGGGCGTTTTTTTTTTTCTCTTCGCCCCCCCACACCAGGGCATACCCTCCCTTCCTCACTGAGTCTTTCCCACTTCTTGTTGTTTCAGTTCATTGGTCTGGCTTTTGAGCTGTCCCCATTTTCGCTACCATTTTTTTTTCTGGTTCCCCCTCTCCTTTTATTTTGGGTATTATTCTTAAGCTGACTCGGGTTACTACATCCCCCAGTTGGCAGCATGGTCCCTTTCGACCCGTGTGACCCCCATTAATTTCTTTCTCTCGTGGACCTTCTTGTCCCCGCCGCTCTTTGGAAACTTCTTTTTTATTACTTTATTTACCACTTCTGTAACAGCGGGCATTCGTTTTTCCAATGCCCCCCACTGTGACCAACCGTCAGTTTAAGTACTCGTGACCCTTTTTTTCCCCCCCCGATTAGTTTTTTTTTGGTCTTTCGTTTTGGCTTGGGTCCCCTTGCGTCATTTTTTTGGTTTCGCCCTGCCTTCTTCCCAAAATGTTTTTCCCAAACTGTCGTCAATTCCTCCCGGGACCTTTACCCCCTTTTCAACCAAAGAACCTGGTCTTTATCTGCCCCCCATTGAGGTGTGAGTTTTTTACCCCCCTCCCACTTCCTTCCTTTTTCTGTGGTCAGATGCTGTTTCTTGCTTGATGGATCCCGTCGTTTTTGTTTCCCACCTGCCCCACTAGTGTCTCCTGAAAGTTTGAGATGGGTCGCGTTCACGAGTCTTTTTTGTCCCTCTCCCTCAGTGGTGATACCTCTTAGCCAGTTCCTCTGAAGCGCACCGAGGGATGAAGGTTGCCGCTGTAGTTCCGTTTTGTTTTTTTTTTTTTTCCTGTCGTGGTGCTGCTTTTTTTCCTTTTTACCAGCCTGTATCCGTCACCTTTTCTGCTTTTTTTCTTGAAATGATCCCCCATTATTCTCAACTCCTAGCTTTTTTCTGAGTCCCCAGACCCTGATATCCTACGTGGTGTCACCAACCCACCCACACCTTGGCTTTTCGTGGTTTTTCTAATCGGCAGTATTTACCCTTTTCACGGGGATGATGTCCCTCTGGAAACGGCCCACACCACCCAT
>Ga0179593_1510673_pt1 | contig 11029 bp, 12 predicted proteins | sample CZODoug2_1_08_16_FD_185931 | JGI IMG/M metagenome (GOLD analysis project Ga0179593, IMG submission 185931) | Vadose zone soil fungal communities from Angelo Coast Range Reserve, California, USA - CZODoug2_1_08_16fungal (PacBio error correction) | ecosystem: Environmental > Terrestrial > Soil >... | reverse complement strand
CTCCCCCCGGATATACCTTTCCCTCTTGGGTTACGCACGACAGTAAATGAGGATGTCCCTTTTCCCAGATACGCTTTGCGCCGGCGTTCCCCGACGCACAGAGCCCCTCTCTAGGACGATTTTCCCCCTCGGCCCCCCCGCTCCCGCCCCCCCCACCCCCCCCACCCTGGAAAAGAACACGTTGAAGAGTGAGTTGAAAGTAGAGAATGTAGTGCTGGGTCTTTCGGCGATCATACCTTCAGAAACTGGGTATTTCTTTTAACTTTATAACCCCGGTGCACGTCTGATTAGGGAGTCCTAAGGATACAGAACCATAATTTTTTTGTTTGGTTTTTTGGTGTATTGTTTTTTTTAGGTTTTGTTTCACACGCATCTCCCCGGGCCGCCAGGCCCCCCCGTTCCTCCCTCCTACTGAAGTCCGGGAGCGGCCCTGAGCACCATGATCTTCTTTTGTTTTATTCTTACCTTAAATTTTCATCCTACCCCCTCCCCCCCCCTACAGAGACCCACTCATCACTAAAAGGACAGACTCCCGCACGGCCGCGTACTTAACCTGGGACCCAGCTGAGCCAACGCTGCGTCATTTTTAACCCCCTCCGATTAGTCCTTAGCCATCACCTGATTCCCCACCCCCGAAGAGACCGTTTTAGGTTTTAGCCAGCTTTCGTTTCGACATAGTAATGACACCACTCCCTCACGTTTGTGTGATTGAGGGCGGACACAGACGAGGCCTGACCCCCCTGAATTGCGCCCTGACCCGCACTCGGCACTCGAGGGGGTTTTTCGCCAGGGGTCTTGCCGCAACGGGCCCCTTCTTTGCCTCTCGGGGCTTTCCTCCCCCTACCTCCTCGTCGTTTCCCCCCTCAGATCCGGTTTTCCTAGTCCCCATGTTCTCCCCTACTTCTCGCCTCCGCCCGCCGAGCTGTCCCCTCGTAAGTTAGCCCTTCAGCGTAGTCTCCCACACTCCCACTTGACCCGTGGCATCCCCCTCTCCATCTTTGACGCTGCGGGCTCGCACTCGTGGCCCCCCCAGCCCGGCCTTTTTCGCATCCCGTCACCCACCTGGACCCCGTTCCTCTGATTTGATGCGGCCAGATCACGACCCTTTTAGATTCTTTCTTCGTCCACTCGTACGTCCCTTGGTGCAGCCAACCCTTTCACCCGGGCCGGCACCCTCCGCGACGGCAGGAGCGGCAGTCCGCCAGCTAGCTCAGGCTCGTTACATCTTGCGGTTCACTTTCACCTCCTCCAGTCCCTTTCTTGCCCACGCAAACACCCCCGTGCCCCTGCCCCGGCCCTCCTTTTCGCTTTACGGCCAGTCTTTGAGTGTCTCGCCGACTTGGGTTTGTTTGGGGTCTGGAGCCTGTGTCCCTTTTTAGGCCTGGTGCAGCCCTCTGCTATATCATTTGTGCTAGCTCTTGTCGTTTATGACGACCCAGACCAGGCTTCCTGTGTGACTCTGTCCTTTTTTTCTATTGTCTCTCTTTGGTGACGCACGTTTCCACTGGTTCGTGTCGCGCCCCCTTGTCATCGTTTTTTACCGCGGCGGATCGCGTGAGCTTTTGGTCGGCCTCCCTGCTCGCTCGTGTGGCCTTTTTCTTGCCCTTGCTCGTTCCCTGCGCCTCCCACACGTTTCCCTCCTTTTTAGTTCTAGCCTTCGTGCGTTACTGGTCCACTCCTACATTTATTCTTCTGTTTGGTTCCCCGTGCCACCCATTCTTGGCGGGCGTTTTTCCGTTTTTTTTTCCCTCTGGGACTCTTTGTCACGCTTTTGGGCTCTGCCATCCATTTATGTGACAGGGGACTCTGAACAGTTTGTCGTGACTCCCAATCTCTTTTTTTTCGCCTCTTCGAACGTTTTCCCGCCTTTTTACTGGTCCGTTTTTTCGCTTTCCGTGGGTCTGGATCCCGTGTTTTCTTTACTGTGATGTGGTTTTGTTTTTTGTCCCCAGTTTCCATCGCCTTTGCTCCGGTACCCCCCTTCCTTTCATTGGGCCACAGGCCGCACTGTTCCCCTGACTGTTCTCGGCTTTTCACTATACCACTTACCTACCCCTTCGGCACCATGATTTACTAACGAAAAGGTGTTTTCTTCCCATGGCGGTTTTTCCCCAGTCCCCTTTTATACGGACGGTCCCCCACGTCCCACACTAACTCAGAAGTACAGGAGTTAGATCTGAAAATTATTATGAGCACCTCCCCAAACTTGCTTGCCTTGTTCTTGATTAATTTACTGGCGATGAACTTTCTTTTCAGTCCTCGATTGGACGTGTGCTTTCTCTTTAGCCTCTAGGAACCCACCGCTGCCTATTTCCGGTGTTTGCCAGAACAAACAGCGCTTATCCGTCCCTAGCCTGTCCTTCTCTTACAGCACCCCCCTTCCACCGACGCCAAAGTTTTGTGTGTAGGACAGCTTAATGCCGGTGTGCGAAACCGACTGCTTCCGTTTGTCGTCCCCCGCACAGGCTTACTATTCTTTTCCATCCGCAACTTTTGCGCATTTTCCCTCGTGTCCCCTGAGTTAATGCTCACAGTTCTTATAGTGTATCAGAGCCTTTTTTACCACCCATAGCCGACAGCCCAGCATGTGTAAGGCCCCCATTTCCCATCCCCGAAAAACGACGCCCTGACATTTGAAGAAAAAGGGCCTGTAACTCACCTCCAAGCGAAACCCCAATTGAATCACAACGATATAGAAGTTATTCGAGTCACAAAGCTCCGAAACTCTCCCCCCTCCATGTAAGCTACCCCCCTTGCTCACCCCTTTTCCGTAGGTATTTTAGTTGAAAGAATAACTGGATCCTCCCCCCAAAAAACATACATGAGGCGTCCCCTTTTTTATCCCCCCCCATTTGGTGCCCCTGCTGTGCGAATTTCTCCGCCCCCACCCCTTTTTGGCGAAGCCCTCTTTATCCCCCCCCTACACCGCCACGCCGCCACCATCATCCTTTTTGATTCGCTCCCGACCCATGTCGCCACGCTCCGTCTTGTAATGAACGCAGCTTCCTAGTTCCGCCTCTTTTTGAAATTGGCCACTCCCTTTTGGCACTTTTTTTCTCACCAGTGGTGCCCCCTGTGTGTCGGCGTCCCATTAGTTTATGCCAATTTGTTCTCCTCCCTGCACCTCACCCTTTGTGCGATCCGAAAGCCCCCAATTTTCACTCTCCCAAACCTCATATAGATACCAATTGAAACCTGACAATCTCTTCCCCCCGCACCCCCCCCAGTCCACCACCGATCGCTACGGTGCCTCACCTTTCGTCCCTGTCCCCCCTCCCCCCCCTCTACCCTCTCACCATGTCTGTCAGATCCTGTGTCCAGCCCCCCCATTCCTACTTCTGTTCCCCCCTCCCCCCCCTCTTCCGGATTGCATTTTCCTTGTTTAAGTTTTTATTTTCGGCCCCCACAATTTACATTAACCGCCACTCGCGCTATGCGCCTCCCTTCCACCCGAAGTGCTCCCTCCGCAACTCGCCTCCCTCCAGTGCCTATGCTTTCGGCGACCAGTTCCTCCCGAGGTCTCCCGCCCCTCCCCCTGCTCCCCCCCCTTCCGTTTGCACCTTTGGCGTTCCGCATTTTAGTCTCAGCTCGATGAGCCACCGATGTTGTGCTTCCACTGTTCATTTCCTGCCCGTAGTCCTCATGCGCTTATTTGCGACATTTTTGCAGTCACATACACAGTGTTCAGGGTCTTTCTCTGAGCCGTGTCCATGTGTGAAGTAACTCCCTTCCCGTTCTGTCTTCGTGTCTTTTTAATTTATGAGAGTCCTTTCGCTTCCTAATTACCAATTTTTTCTCATATAAATTCTGTTTCCCCCCCTTATTTTTTCCTGGGTGGATTGAGTTCCTGAGTTATCTCTCGCAGTGTTCGAATCGGCCTCGGGCCCCTTTTTACGCTCTTTGAGGGGTCTTCTTCTGGAGATCTTGATGTTTTCGGATTTTTTTTAGAACGTTTCCGGTGTTTTTCCTGTGTCTTTTTTTTTCATCCCTGTTCCAAAATTCTGCCGCCTGCGGCTCCCTTTTTTACTCTTTAGAGTGCTTGGCGGCCCCGCCGCCGGAAGTCAGCCAGTCACTAGTCCTGCTCGCCGTGGCATCCTCTTCTTCATGCGTTCTTTCCGTGCCGGATCCCCCGCATCCGTGAGTAAGACGCCTTTTCGTTTTTTCTGATCCCCGTATTCCCCCTTTTCCACCTGCTAATGTCCCGCGTGTATACCTAGGTGACGCCATTACTATGTGATCGCCCCGTCCTATTTCCTCCCCTGTTTACATCTCAGATGTTAGGCGAACATGCAGATTGATCCCCTTTCGAACTCACGTGGTTCTGGTGTTTTGTCTATTCGGCACGCCCCCAAGTTCTCGGTGGACGGGAGGTCCTTTTAACTCATCCTTTTCTCTGCAGGGCCAACACCCGATGGTGCTTGACTTTTTGACTCGTCCCCCGGTCCCTCTTCGTGTCAGTTTTCGAGACCTCTCGTTTAGTCTTTCCCCGAGTTTGTTTGGGTAGTTCTTTTTCTGATGGGCTACGGCTTCAGTTCAAGACTAAACCCACGCTGAGACGCTCTCAAACTTACTGTACCCGGATGACCTCTGCAGCCGAAGAATTCCGAAGAAAGCGGGACCATCCGCGGGAAGATGAGCTTCCCCCCTGTGTAAAGGTAGAGAGGATTTCTTGTTGTTGAGAGAAGCACATTCCCCCCCCGCTTGCAACTAGTTTTGTCCCGCTGAGCCACAGTGCATTCCAGGGAATTTTTTTTAAACAGCGCACGTTACGCCTTTTAACTACCATCTCCACTCCTGGGCCCTTTCCTTCCGCTTTTGTTGGTTCGCTCCGCCAGAGAAAATCCCCCCAGATACGAGGATTCCCGTTCCGTTGCTCTTGTCAACTAGGCGGTACTCTGATTTCTTCCCGTTTGTCCTCTTTTCTGTCAGTTCCCTCAGCTCCTATGATTTTCTGTTTTGTAAAACCCCCTCTGTTTTAAGGTGGGTGTGCATCCCTGACCCTTTTGCCACCGCTCAAAATGTTTTTTCGACCTCCCCCGTGAGTTACCTGAGACGAGGGCCATTTGCTTACTGATTTGATGCAACCTGTCCACCTAACCCCAGTCTGCCCGTTACCCCCTTACCTTCACGTCACGCCCACCTTTTTTTGTGTCTTTAGTACCCCTTTTTTTTTTTCCGCCTGAATGCATTTGCAGCTCGGCCTTTTCCTCAACTAGAGTTCTCCGGCACACCATCGACCCTCTTACTCCCGCCTTGTGGGCTTTGCCCTTGTGCTGCGTTTTTCCTCCAGTGGTTCTGTACGTTCTCTCTGTCAGAATTTATACGCTTTTTTTTTGTACTCCTTCAAATGCACCTCCGTGATACGCGCCGCTGTTTTTTTCCAAGCTTTCTTTCTCGTAGCTTCCTCCTTCCCCACTGGTTCGCTCTTTCCCCCCACTTCCGACGGTTTTTTTTGTCCCGCGTATGAGCTCCTCTCGATTTTTTGTCAGCCCCATCCGTTCCTTTAAATAGTCCTATTGCTCGCTTTTGTCGTGCCCTTGTGTGAAGCCCTTTAGGCTATCTGACACATAGTCCTGTACCTCTTTGTCCTGGGTGTACTCGCGACCCGCCAGATTTTTTCTCGCCGCGTCAAGTCCGTCCAACCCGCCGGCCCCCGTACCTTTGCCTTCTTGTTTTATCCTTCCCGTAAGATCTTGCTACGTCTCGTCACCGTTGACTCAGTGTGGACTTAAAGTTTTGTCGTTACCAGCGATTTCCTCCCTTTTTCTCACTTTTCGCCCCCTTCACCCCGAGGACCGCGGTCACGCCGTATTCGCCTACTGTTTTTCAGTGTTTTGCTCCGTCTTCTGTCCCATTTTTATGTCCTGAACGTCACAGCATTGATTTGAGAGAAACACCCACGTTGCCCCCCCGACGTTCGCCCTCTCCCCCGCTCCACCCGAAGTGTCCCGTCCTGTCCCGGGCGGCCGAGCCGTCCATACCTTGTCAGGCTGACCCACGTTGCTCCTTTCCCTTTCCGTTTTTTTTCTACGCATGTGGCTTCACTTTCACTGGGACCGCATTGCCCCTTGTGTCCCCAGGACCGGCCCCTCTGTCCCCGTCATGACTTTTTCCATGTTGTTTTTGATCTTGTTTTGTTCCTTTTTCTCCCACGCGTGGTTTCGGGATGGGAGGCACCTTGCGCCTTTCTCCCACAATTCTCTTTCTAGCCCCCCGAGACCGATCTCTTCCCCCCCTCCCTCACGGCGGCTTTACCTTTTCGAGCCCCCGGCCACGATGCTTACTTGCATGGCATTTTACCCCTCCTCCCCCTTCAAGCTGTGGTGCCGACACCCCCTGTCCGACAATGTCCACTACCCTTCGGCTGCGCTCCTGTGGGATTATTTTGGTTGCAAAGCTCCCCGGTCTATTTGTCAGCGCCACCATCTTTGACCGCGAGGCCGCGGAGTCGCTAGCTGCTATTTCTTTCCAGCTCTTTGGTGTTTTCTGATCTTTCGTCGTCGGCCAGATGCCTGCCTGACCGTCTGTTTTTTTTTGCTGTTATGAATACTACTTCCGTGCCTCACTCGGCAGTTCGCTTTCTGCCTTGTGCTGAGGCCTCAAGACCCCTTTTTTCTGTTTTACTTTTCCCATGAGTCTTGTTTTTTTTCTTTCGTCGACTTAAAGCCTCCCGTGGGGTCACCTCGCCTGCTCGCCGCCTTTTTCCCCCCCCCCCCCCCTTTTCGCAGTTTGCCTAGTTCCTTAATACGTTGTGTTTTCTGTGAGGCCGGTCTCTCCTGTTTGCTAGGCACCCTAATCTTGTATGCTTCGGACCCATTTTTCCTCGGCTTTCGTTGCTGGTTCGTACCCCCCTCCGTCCACTCGGGGCCCCCCCTTTCCATCGTCCAACGCATGTTTTCTTGCAGGTAATTATGTGTGACTAGGTCCCCAGTGTTTTTTTCGTCTGACGCCAGACCCCCCCCGTACATATCATTTTAGATTATTGTAACCGTGTGTGTTGTTTTGAGTTTCTGGTATTGTATCTTCTTGGTGTACAGCTCATTCATCCACCCCGATTATATAGGCGAGTAGCTGTTTTGTGCACATGTATCTTGCTTCCTCGCGGGCCGGGGGTTTCGGTCTGCGTTTTTTTTTGGGATAGTCCTCCCCTTTTTCCCTGCTCTTATTGCTGAATGCCGTTTTGTGTTTTGTGTATTTCTTTTCTTTTGAACCGGTGCCCTCGTTAACTATGGGAACCAAACTTCCCCTCTTTTTTTGGGCTCCTAGTCATTCCCCCTTCCTAGCCCTCATAGTTGCTCTATTTTTGTTTCCCTTTTGCAAAGGTCTGGACCTCTTTCTTGTTAAGCCCAGTCCCTTTGGCCAAAGTATTCGTCCGCCGAGTTAGGCCTGAGGGGTCTTTGCAGCGGAATTAAATTTCATATCCGAATTGCCCGGTGGTTTCTCGAGACGTACTCGTTTTTCCGCCCTGACTACTGTCTTGTGGTCTGCGTCCATAGATCCGAGTTTTCACTGTCGTTGTCTAGGTCTTCAGGGTGCAAGCAGTGACACTGCCGCGGCTTTTTCCCATAACGCATGGCTTTCCGTTTTTTTCCCCCCAGACTTTTAATCAGCTTACTCGTTCGCTTTATGATCCTTATTCCCCTACAGTTCCGACCCCCGAACCACTTTGTCACTTACCCCATTTTTTTTTTGCATCGTATTTTTGCCCCTTATTGCACCTTTCTTTTTCTCTTTTGGACTTAACGTTTCCTTGATCTTCTCTCTAACTGAAATATCTGGAGCACCATGTGTCCCCCGTGACGTTATGACCTTTTTTATGTCTCAAGGAAATTCTTGATGGTGTTACTAGGAAATTTTTCCTTTTGGGCCCCCCCCCCAATGGCAGAATAGCGCGCAAAGACCCCCCATTGAGGCAGATTCCTATGTCCCTGCTCGGAATCCCCCCCTCACCCCCCCCACCACGCCCCCCCCCCCCCCCCCCCCCCCCCCCCCCCCCCCCCACGGAGTCTTTTTCTTGATGTCCACAAGCAACCTGTCTATCCCCTCCCCAGAGAGAGGATTAACGCTCTCGTTGACCGCCCCTCGGTTTTCCCCCCCACCCCCATGTACGTGCGCGTCACCGCTCTCGATCCCCTGGTTCCTCGAACTTTCCGTAGCCTACGGCTCCCTTTTGCGTTCACCGCCCACGCACTGATCTTCTTCCCCCCACCCCTCCATCTTGGGCTGTCCCTTCTGGAGCCCCCCGCCCGCCACTAGCACCCGACTTCACCCACGTCCCACAGCCCCGTCGGCCCTTCGGCACGAAACTCCCCCTTTTTATTGCCTTTTAGACTTGCTACCGCGCCTTTTCGGTACTGCTTGTTTGCAGCTGCCCCTTCGCCGTCCCACTCACCTAGAAGGAGCGCCATTCTCCCGAGTCGCACTGTACCGCTCTTGACGACGGCCAAAGCTCTCGACCCCCCACCTGTACCCGTCTTTCTCCGCTCTCGGTTTATAACGGCCTCCGACCGTGAAAGCGCCTAAGCCGTTCACGGTTGATCTTGCAGATTTGCATCAGTGCTTGGTAGCGCGCGTCTCCCTTATCCATTGTGTTTCACCCCCCACAGCGGTTCCTGGCACCCCTCTTTTTTTCCGCATCTCATCGTACCCCGTACTCGTGCCTGCATGGCGTCGTTTCACCCTAACTTCTTGCCTCCCAAAGTCTGAATATGTCCGGGACTGGTGCTGTTACTGCTGTTATCAGATGGTACCACCGGTTTTTTCTGTCCTAATTCATCCTGTGTATACTCAGTTTTCCCCACATTTACCATTTTCCACTCGATTTTTATTAAATCTCAGCCGGAACCCCGGATAGATTCAGCCAGAGTGGCCCTGGAATCCCTCATATTTGGAGTCTGCTCCAGGCCTTCTTTTTTTAGACGAGAGGCCGAACGAATAAATCCTATGCACCAATTTGTTCGGCGATTTCTCCGTCAGTGAGCATCCCCACTTTAGTGCGCTGCCCATCGTTCAACTTTGTATTTCACTTGCTTCTGCTGCCCCCGGGCCGCCCACCGTCTACGCCCCTCCTGCCCCCTGCCGATCGATTTTGCCTCGTTCCTTCCATGGATTTTGGATTACCCTTGAGCCTGGGGATGAGACCTCTCATCCGAAGACCTTTCGATCTGAAGCGTAGTACCTTTTCCTCCTAAGAGGGTCGGCGCCAATATCTTTTTTTCCTCGGTCCGGGCTTTCCTAAGACCACCTTTTTCAAGAGTTGGGCCCGAGAAGTGAAGCCTCCCCCCGACCAGTTGTCTGAGACCCAGGCCGTGACCCCCCGCGCGCTTACGAGAGTGGGGCGGGATCCGCTGGAGGAACCTCTGTGCCAGGTAAATTAGAGCAGCGCATTACGCGATAGTCAAGAGACGATTGACAGAAAGGCCCGGTGTTTATCCAGTAATGACCCCGAGTCCCTAGCCCCACAAGGACTAAGGGTCTTTTCCCCGAGTGCTAACTTTTTGCAATGTAGTCCTGAGGATCTCTGCCGTTATTGTCTTAGCGAGTCCCCCGGAGAGATTTCCCTCTCTAGCTAGTCTTTTTCTTATGACCCCCCCTCTACTTTCTTCCGAGTCTTTTTCATGTGTGTTTTCTTCCTTATCACGTCTTTCTGTTTTCAGCCCACTCACTTTGTTCTGCCCCCTTACCCGATCTCCCCCCCCCATCGTTTCCCCACGGACGTTCCAGTTTCATACTCCCACGAGCTTTTGCCCCAATGCTAATCATCGCGACCGCCTTTCTCCTGAGGATCCCCGCCTTCTTGATCCCCCTTTATGTCACCGCATGATCCGTTAGATATACTTCCCTTCCTTGAGAGGGAGGCACCCGTCTGATGCTTGAAGTTCCTTTTGACTCCTTCCAACTCACCTTTTTTTTTCCCCACCTTGTCACGGCTGGACTTGCCGGTTTTTCCCTGCAGTGGGAGGAGATCCATGAGCACTCATTTTTCGCTAGGTTCCGGCTTTACGATGATGGTCGGGTATTACGCTATTTTTTGTCGTGGATTTCGTGCCCCCCCCTTCCCCCCGATTGGCTGCCATTCTTTTTTGCGGTAGTGGCGTTCGGCACGTTACACTTCTAGTTGCCCTCATGAGACCTGCAGATGCCTTTTGAGCCATTTTTGCCACCCCCCTGGTCCTTGTGTTATTGTCGCGGTACTCCCGGTGTACTGTTATAGCCCCGATCGAACCTTATAATTATCATCCCCCCGACGACTTGATTTTCTGCTCCAACCCGCAGTCCTCCCATTCTTTTCCCAGAGAAGTCTCGAGTTGTTGCTCGTCGGTTAGACGTCTTCAGTTTGTGAGTCCTATTTATTTTCCCATGGGGTGAATGTGGCTGTTGATAAGTTCCCCGAAAACATGTCCTGCTTGTTTTTTGTTCAAAATGTCCTGTTAATGCTCTTTTTAGTCTTTATTATACCGTCTTACACCCCCCCTTGTGATACTTTCTCCTTTTACCTACTGTTGACTTTATCGACGGATTCCAATATATCCTTGGTTCTCTTCAGTTCTGATTGTTTGATACCCTAGAAAGCCCCCCATTCAGATATGACCTTGATATGCTGCAGTTTGACCCGGGTCCCCTTCTGCCCTTTTTTATCTCATCTGACCCCCTTACGGCGTCCCCCAAGATCGCACCCTTTTTCTTTTTTTTTTCTGGACATAGGTTTCCCAGCTGACTTTCCATTTTCTCTTTTAGTAGGCCCTCCCTTAGGGCGCTCGTGCCCCAATTATGACGGCCTCCCTACTATGGCAGTTTAGAGGCCGGATCCCCCCCCATTGTTCCTAGTTCCGGGCACCCCCGCAAGCTTGCGTTCATTTTTCTACAGTCCTGCTGGCGGATTCCTTCTTGCGTTTATGTCGCTAGACTTCGGCCCCCCCCCCCCTGTTGTAACGGCGCGTGCCACTCTGTTTTAGACCTTTAACCGTTTCCTTTTTTCTTTTTATTTAGGATTGCCTACGGGTGGCAAGTTCATCCAACCCAGACGTTA
>Ga0179593_1353184_pt1 | contig 11029 bp, 16 predicted proteins | sample CZODoug2_1_08_16_FD_185931 | JGI IMG/M metagenome (GOLD analysis project Ga0179593, IMG submission 185931) | Vadose zone soil fungal communities from Angelo Coast Range Reserve, California, USA - CZODoug2_1_08_16fungal (PacBio error correction) | ecosystem: Environmental > Terrestrial > Soil >... | reverse complement strand
TATTCGTTCCTCCTCGATTCCTGAGCCGTTGAGTAAACCAGGTTTGACCTGCCCTCCTCCTGCGCCGCGTTTCCCCCCCTATCACGCATCGTCTTTTTGTGGTTCACCTGATGGTAGTGATTCCACTTTTTGGTTCCCCCCGAGCCGTCTCACGCCTCCCCCTCTCTTTCATCGGTTCTCGAGCCTTTGCTCGACAATCCAGCTTCTCTGCCTCTCGCACCGAGCTGGTAGAATGTCCGTCGCTTGCGTCCAGGGGAGTTCCCCGCCCTCCCTGCTTTCCTCGTTCCCGCTTACTTCTCCGTAGGGTTTTTTTTTTTCTTTTGCGCGATGTTGCCTTTCCGGACAGGCCATTGAAAGTTCTTCCTCCTTAACGAGGTGTTCTCTCGCTCTCTAGAGAGAGTTTCCCATTTTTTTTTATCATTCCCGCCTGAAGGATACTGTTTAGGCACCCCCCGTTTCAGGCGATGTTCTTGGATTTCTGGGTCTGATTTTAGTTTTCTTTTACATATCCTTCACCGGTTCCTACAGGGTCTGTTTTTTGACCCCTGACGGAGTTTGGGGGAAGCCAGCGTGGGTTCCCTTTTTCAGGTCTGCATCCTGATCTCCCAGGAAAACTTAAGCTCTCTTTCCCTGTTACCCAACTTCTCAGTCTGCGCTTGTATAAGATCTCCAGCCTCACCAAGGCTTTTTTTAAGGGTCAGTTGGAGTTTTTCAGATTTGTGTCTGGAGAATCACCTTCAGGATCTCCTCTGCTCATTTCGAGGCGAACTCTCAAGGCTTATCCTTTTCGGTGGGCCCCCACCACCCCCTTGTGTCGTCTTGCTTGTTCTTTTCATTACTTCACTGGTCGGTTTCCTTTGGGGTTTTTTCTGTTACCCCGTCCCCCTAATTATCTTTTCCCTTTTTCCTTGATTAGAGCACAGTCCCCTTTTTTCCTGTTTGGATTTGTGTTTTTTGGATTCACGTACTTGTGATTAGTCCTATCATTTTTTCTTCGTCCCCCGTCCGTGAATTCCATTGCCTTTTTCCCTCCTTCTCTGGATCTTTTTCCCTTCTTTGGGTTTTCGATTAATTTGTGAAATGGCCGTCTGGAACGGCCCTTGTTGCCTATCTTCCCAGATGCTGTGACGTTTTAATGCCTCTTTGTCGTATCTGTCTCCTCTCGGTTTCCGTGGAGATTTGGTTCCGGTCTTTTATCGGATGACACCCCCCTGTGGATTCCACCCCCTTCTCGCCTTTCCTTCCGTAGAACGATCGTCCTCACCTGTTTGTTGTGAAACCCCCCTCTAAACATTTCTGTTTCCAGGAGATATCCGAAATTTTTCGCCCAGCGGATTCCTCCCCGTGCTGTTCAGGGTGAGGACCAGTCTTGGGTTGGCCGTTGGTCTTTCTTCCCCCTCAAATAGAGAGTCCTATCATCTACGCCTTCCTTTCTCCACAACGAAACTGGCGATACGCGACCATTCCCTTTATTCTGGGTCCCTCCTTTTCGTCCCCTTAGTCATATGGTGATGAGTGCTGAAGTTCGTGAGGCTGGTGTCTTAAGACACCCTCCCCTTTAGACGGTTATTTTCCTTTTCTACATCGTTTGTATATTAGCAACTGCCTCTTTTCCTGCATTGAGTTTTGCCACCGCACCCACTCTTAATTTAGCTAGTCCTCTGCATGGTTTTTTTTCCTCGCTGCGTTTTCAACCGTTTCAGCTCGGATAAGAGACGCTTTCCTCCACGGAATCCGTCACGGCCTTTCCGGATCTCTTCGCTCAAAGGTCCGACCCAATAAATTTCCGTCTCGAGAGTATTACTCCTCCTTCTCAGCCGGGATTAGAGCCGATGTTCCCCTGATTCTTTCCTTGTTATCCGCTGTCATCGTGGTGAGGCATCATTTAGCCTGAGCTTCCTCCCGAGAATGTTACCCCTTCCTTAAGATCCTCCACCCCTCTGAGCGCGAACCGTACTCACAGACAAGTGCTTATACTTGATTCTTCACGTTTCTCCTCTCTGTACCCTCTGACCTTTTGATCCTCCCCCCTCCTTCCCCGTAGCTTCCCCAACCCCCTGCCACCACCCCCTGTAAGACGTCCTGCAGCATCTGTTCCCTTAAACACCTCGCTCCTTGTCATCCCCCCTTAGCAGCTCTTTTTTCTATTCCTTTTCCTCGTTGTATTTCGGATATTAGTCGCTCTTTTCAACGCCAAACCTGTTCTCGGGTTTTTCGACTAGCTTGTTACCCCCTTCGGGCTCGCGGAGTTTTTTTTCGGTTGACGAGCGCAAGCTCCCCTCCTCTCCCCCGTGGGTTTTCCAGGATTTTTTCGTCTTCCCATTGTCCGACGTTAAGCTCTCCCCGTTTAAAATGCTCTGGCTCAATATTAATTTTTCCTTGTTTTTTCCCCCCCCCTATCCTCGTTTCTTCAGCTCTGGGAAAAGGTCCTAGGTTCCTTCCTCCTTATCCCCTTGCGTCAGATCTCTCTCCTCCGCCGTTCCCCTAGTTCAGCATCCTTCCGTCTGCCTGTAACTCTCCCCGGTCTTTGGCTCTTCTCTCCCATGAATCAAATACCCCTAATACTGCTGATACTGTCTTCCGTACACTTCCCTCGTTTTTTGACTCCTTCCCGCGCAGAGTTCTTACTCCGTCTTTCCGAGTTCCCTGTGCCCTTTTATTCGCCTGGAATTCTCCTTCTTGCCAGTTGTAGCGTTCCGTTCCTCCCCGGATCTTTTTTGCCCCCGGTTCAGCAGTGAAGTCTCTGAGAGGTTACCTCCTGTAGAGGTTAGGTCCCCCCGTTTTCTTTTCGTAGAACTTCTCAGTTTCGTACGTTGTTTCTTTCTATCGGAGTCCCCCCTCCCGCAGTTCTCGTCTGAGGGACCCTTTCCCACTAGCCGTGTGACCCCGGTTTCCTCCCCATCTTGGTTTTTGTTTTTTGCCCATACTTTAGACTCGATGAAGGTTGTCATTATTCCCGTTGTCAGTTTTCTTTCGTAACGGTGCGGGCTGGTGAGGCTTTTCCTCTCTCTCTTCTCTCGGCCAACTCCGTATTCAAGGCTCCGCTCCCATCACGGCGGTCAAGAAGTTTTTCGACGATCCTGTTCACGATACCTTGTCATGCTGATTTTTTTTTTGTTTTCGAGTCCCCACTCCGTGCTGGACAACCGTCCTCCCCCTTATGTCTGGCTTCTGCGCTCCGTAATGAAAGAGATACAGAATATTGAACGTGCGCGATTTCTGATCGTGCCCCCCACAGCCGTATCCGTGCCCCTTCCTAGTCTTTTTAATCATGTCCTCCTTTGTCCGTGATTTTTTTTCTTCCCCATAGGACGTGTCCGAACTTTGGTTTCTTTCTCCTACGAGTTTCGTTTGTCTCGCGTCTTTCAAAACCTTACTTGTTCCTTCTCTTCTGCCCGACGCGAAATAGTAGTATTGACGCTTCTAAGCTGTATTTCTTTTGTCTTCCGCTTGCTTTCGGAACCGTTTGGTATTTACCCTCTGCGAGCCCTCTCAGCCCGCGCGACGTTTTTTTCGATTTCCTTTAAACCTGAGCGCTCGCCTCAGGTCCGTGTGGGCTAGGTTCAGGTGTTTTCTGGTTGTCAGTTTCGTTTTAGTTCTTGTGAGACCCTCACTATGGTTGCTTCTTCTTTCTTTTGTTTCCTTTGTGCTTTTTTTCTCCCCCGAATCTTATTTTCTCCTCCCTCCCCCCTTTTTTGATCTCTATCTTGGCTTCTACAAGCAGAACGACGACGTAACAATACGGATCCCTCCCATCTTCGCGGGATCATCCCTTTCCGTCCGTCCTTCCCCCCCCCCCCCTCCCTACACCCAATTAACCCTGACCCCTTCTCCGTTCGGGGCTTTCGCCATTTGCGTAATTTTTCTCTCCGAGAGATCCTCCCCCCCTTTTTTTCCCGCCCCGATCGAATACGAGGGTTTTCAACAAATACCTTCTCTTCCCTTTCCGCTCGAGAGTCTGTTCTTTGTCGAGATGGAAGCCCTCATTTTTGCCTTTCCAAATCCACCCTGACCTTGTCGTCTCCCCCACCGCAATTTTCGGCATGGAGGGTTCTTTTCCCGTTTCTCAAGAAGTACAACCCGCGCTCAACCTTGCTTAAGAGGCGGTGCCTGTTTATAGTCCCTCGAGGACAATGGTCCATGAGCCTTTCTTGATTTTTTTCTGACTCCTCGGCCTTCCTATGTCTCCTTTTTGCATGATGAGAAGCCCCAGCCCTTAATCAGGTGCGGCGTTTTCGAAGCCCTCCTTTTTCGGTGAGTTCTCCCACGACCTCCTTTCCACTTTTTCTCGTAGGAATTCCCTTATTTGTGATTCCCGGTTTAACTGTGTTCCTTCGTTTCTGTGTGTAGCATTTGAAGAGAGGAGTCTATAAGGCTCCGTCTATCTTCTCTTAGCTCCCCCCACGCGCCAGCGGTCCCTCATTCTACTCCCGCAGTTTCGCACCCCTTGTTTCTCATGCCCCTATTCGTTTATTCCCCCCCCCCGTAATCTATTCCTCTGGCTAGAACCCTTCCCTCCCTCGGGTGTGCCGCCGGGCTTCGTCGAACTGTGTCCCTGACTCACTCGTCCGAATGCTTTCTTCCCCGTTAGACTCAATTACGATGTCCTCTCCTCTTGTTCCCCGTGACTGCGCCGTGTCGCCTCCTCGACGATGCCCCCCCCTTCTTCCGGCTTCTCCCCCCCGCTATTTGGGCCTGAGGAAACGTCCCTTGCCCACTTGTGCAGTTCTCCCTGCTCCCTCAGCGTACGAACCTTTTTCTGCTTTATCGACGTCCCTTTTCAAGTCTTCCTCGTACTGCCCTTAACGAAGTCACGATTTTTTGGGTTCCGTCACCTAGCTTTTTCTTTTCTTTTTCTTTGGGAGCGATCATGACCTTTGTTTTTTTTTTTTTCTTCCTCTAATCTCTCCGGGCCCTTTTCCCCTCCCCCCCGTTGGGGATCTTTCCTCCCCCTCTCTTACGTAGTTCATCGATCATTACATTCACCTCTTTCCTTTTCCTTCCATCTACCCTCTAGTCCCCCCACCCCCGGTAAAGCTGCGATTCTTCCCCCCCAGTCTTTTGAACGCTGGTCGCGCACCGCGTACTCCTTCAAGCCTTTACCTGGGGGGCTCTTCTTCGAAGGAGTCCGTATCGACATGCCCCCACATCGCCAAGTAATCCTCCTGGAAATCCAGCGGTCTACCCGCACCCCCCTTCCACTTCTTCTTCGACTCAGATCTGCAACTTTACAAGAAGCCCCTTCGGCTTCTCTCATCGAGAGTTGCCTACCCCGTTGCTCCCCTTGAGATTTTCTCTTCCCCAAGCCGCTGGCTTGGGTCGTTCATCGCATGTTTTCATCTGTGATAGCACGTCTCCTGACCTCCCCTGCCCTTGACCGATTTTTTTATTCCCCTCTGATCCCTTCTGAAGGTTTTTTTCAGTAGACCTCCCTGGTATCTCTCCCGTCCGATTACTTCTACGGCGCTTTCGTCTCCCTAAATTTTCGCCCCGCTGGGCGATTCGCCTTGAAACCTCCTTTACTGCCAGCTAGATATACTTTCCTCCGCGGTTTCCCCCCGAAGACAAACGTCTTTTTTTATCCGCCTTTTCTTTCGCTCTCGAATTCCGTCTTGTATGAATCCTTTCTTTTCCGTCCCTTTTATAAGAGTAGCTTCCAAAGTGACGGTTTCTCCTCCGGCGACAAGCCTCTCCCTTTTTCCGATTAGCATCGACTTCAGGCCCTTTCTTCTTTTTGTTCTCCCGCGCGACAGCGGACACGTACTTAGATTAAAAATATGTCGCCTCCCCTCACCCTTAATGGTTTGTTGCAGTTTCTGCCCGTGCCCTTAACTGCAAGCGCGGCTCATCCCCCCCCTCACGAATTTTTTTTCACCCCGGCATTGCCCTCCCCAGCGCTTTTTGTTCCCAGACTCGTTTTTCTTTCCCTTTTCGTTGCGAAATTAAGTGAGTGCTCCTGTCCCTGATGTGATGCACAGACCCCGGGCCCTTTTGAGGCGGATGTCCCCCCTCCCTTAAATTGCGGCCTACTTTTAGACAATGCCGTAGTCCCTCTTCCTCTCCCGTGTCCCTCCCTGGTGTTTTTTTTTCTTAACTCGAACATCAGTGCTTAACAGTTGGCCCGATATTGCTTCCCTCGAGAGTGCCTTTAGCCCATTGGAGTGTTCGCTGGCCTCCCGCTCAAGACCTTCCCCCCATTCTAAATCAGATAGCTTAAGGAGTTTACGATCGGTGTTAACGTTTCCCTAGATCCCTGGTTCCTCTCTTTCCCCTTTTTTCACTGATTCACGGATAGACCCCCCCCCTCTCAGAAGTTTTAAGAGAGGTTCTGATCTGTGGCTCCTTTGCAGAAGTTTCCTTTTGATAGTCCCGCTTTTCGAACCGCCCCCCCCCTCCGGGAGACAGCATCCCCACCTGCCCCCGGCATGGACCCCCCGACTCCTCCCCCAAAGCCGGAGGTGCATCTCCCTCTGCTCTTCCGTACTTTTCAATTGCGCATCACCCCCTCCTAGATTCATCTCCCCCCCCCCCCTTCCCGTCATTGAAGACCCCCCAACGCGCCTGAGAACTTTTTTCCAGTTTTTTTTTTTCCCCCCAAATAAGTCCGCTTCCTCCTTCAGAAACAGGTTCCTCCCTTTCCCGTCCGAAGATTTTTCTATACACCACTAGATCCCCTTAACTTCCCTCAAGCAGCCAAAGCCCTTGTGCGAGTACAGTCCGCTTCTCCGAATCTCTTTTGTACCCTTCCCTCCGAAAGGCGGTCTTTTCCGATTACGTCCCTAACCTTCCCCCCTTTCCCAACCTTTCCCCTTTTCCCATCCCTGTGTCAGGGCATAAAAAATTGTGATGTTTCCCCGACTCCATCAACAGTTTTTCCCATGCTAGCGCTTGTTGTTCCAACACCTTTTCATAGCCCTTCCCCTTTCCTATGCCCAACTCTATCTCCAGCTCGATAGGCGCCCTGTAGGCACGTCCTCTTGTCCTTCCTTTTTGAACTATCCCGCCCCCTCCGCCCACAGAGCACCACCGCGCCGTTCCGCCATAAAAGGTCTTCCTTTCAGTCGGTGGTAACGTGCAAGGGCCTTTTAGTCTCGTCTCTGACTTGTCCCCCACCGACCTCGCTTTTCCGATGGCAGAATTCGCCCCCTCTTTCCTACAAGGTGGCGCTCGTCCGTCCGAGAGAGCTTTTAGCTGTCTCTTCAATGCTCTTAAACCTCTTCCCTTGTCTCAGTCTGAATTTCCGCCGTACGGCTTTCGAATCCCTTTCCCCCCTGCCTTTGGGCAAAGTCTCGCCCACTGAGTCCCCTGACTTCTCCACGAGAATCCTCCTGATTTCCCCCTCCCTTTCTCGTTGTTTTTTTCTTATCCTCGGTTGTCTCTTGAGGTTTGCTTTTCTCGGGTGGTTTTTGGCGACGATTAATTCGGATTTGGCAAAGGGGGCTCACCTAACTCCTTATGGAACCCTGCTCTTTTCACACTGGATTCTCTTGTCACTCTGAATTATTATCCCTTAACGCGCCCTCCCCTCATTGTTCTTCGCCCCCCCCCCCTGGTGCTTTAACACCGTGGCGCATTCGTCCGAGTCCCCCCTCTCCTTTGGACTAGCAGATCGGGTTCCGTCTTCCGTCACGAAATAACCGCGTGTTATTAGCTTACCTTGCCCCCACTTTTTTGTGGCGTCTTTTTGGAGGCGGGCCGGCTTCCCCCTGGCAGAGGGCCCCGTCCCGGTGTTTTGAAGGAATCGACGTTCTCGCCGTCCCCTCCTCTCTCGTGGTCCCCTTCGGCTTAGGGGGTAGACGCTCAGATACTTTTTTACACCCGCTGCGGCGTCGTCCCTTTGAAGTTTTTTTTATGTTGTCTTTTCAATACGGTCCCTTCCTTGTTTTATTCCCCAGGGGAGTTGGCACTAGCAGTCGGTGTGTGGGGTTCAGCGTGGTTCGTTCATTTCCTCCTTCTTATCTTTTTTTCCCCCGAATTCCTGTTATCTGCCTTTTACTATCCGACGTTCTTCGTGGTAGCATCTTGTAATCGACCTTTGGCATTAATTTAGTTTCTTCCCCCTGTTGATTTTTCCTTTTTTTCTTTTCGACCCCCCTTCGTAGTTAGTCGGCCCTCCCTCTAACCTTTTCTCAAACTCCTTCGACTTAAGTTTGGGCAAACCCCCAGGGTCCTTTCTTGCTCGCCCTTCCATTCCCTCTGCGCTGATCAATTGAGTTGGGTTTTTAAGTTTCCCAAAGTGTACTGACGTCCCGAGTCCCCTTCTTTTGGTGTGCTCTTTTTTGGTGTTTTTACCGGCGGTTTTGGCATTCTTTCCAGCCTTTTGGCCTACGGAAACTGCCTTCTGCCCCCCTCACGCCTTTAGTAAAAGACTCCTCGCTGGCCTCTCGATCTTTTCTTGTTAGAGGACCCTTTTTCAAAGGGTAACTATGGGCTCAATGTTTTCTCTTCCACTTATTTTTTCCTTCCTTTCTTTCCGGATAGCGTTTCTAACGTCCTCTTGTTTTCACGTTTCTTTTTTGTGCCGAGTAGGTTGATGCGAGGCCAGCGACACCCCACTGGGGTGTGTCTTCAAGCGGCTTGCCGGTTGAGATCTCCACTCTACTTGAATTTTTTTCATCCCATGTCCCTGTGGTGTATCCCCCAAGCTCTTATCACTATGCTTCCGCAGTGGACTTGGCCCAAGCATTACTGCCCCCTTTTCTTGGGGTTTTTCCTTTTTTTAAGAGTTTTCCTTTTTCTGTTTTAAAACCCTCTCTTTCTATCCTTTTTTTTCCGTCAATTGAAGAGACACTCTCAAAGTTGATAGCTTCCCTTACCCCTTTCTTGGCTGGCCCCCACACATCATCTTGTTGATTTTGCCGTGTTCCTCCTTCTAACTACCTATTGTTTGGTGCTGCTCCCTCTCCTTTTTCTTGCTGAGTCTTCCCCCCCTCCCCCCGAACCTACTCCTTTGATTTGGCCTGACATCGGCTTATCAAGTGAGAAGTCTTTTCTTTCCGGCAGTAGTTTCAATACTCCTTTCCGTCTTTACGTTTTTTTCTTCTCTTTTATTCTAGGGCATAGTGTATTTCGCCATTTTCTCTCCAACCTTTCTCGACGCCGTGGCATACAAGTGACGCTCTGTTTCTCTGCGATGAGCGTCTCCTCCTTCTTGAACAATAAGTTTGACGTCTTCCGACGCCTCATCTCTCGTCTCCGACGTGACTTCTTGCTTCCATTCTTCGGCTCGATGTTCCTTCCCCTCTTTTCCTTTCATTTATCCTTTGACCTCTCCCCCCCCCTTCCGATTTTTCACCATTCCCCGTGTTGTTCCCTTTTCCAAACCCAATCTGATTCCTTTTCGTTTGCCACAGAACACGGCCTTCGACAGGGATCTCAAAGTTCTACAGCTGGATGCGTTGCGGTCCAACCGCTTAGCCCCCCAGTTCCCCCCCTCTTTCGCCACAGCATGCGCTTGGCACGTCGAACACTCTCCCAGTTAATCAACTGAGAGCAACGATTTGATCCTCCTCATTTGACATTTTCTCTTCTGTTTGATTCCGCAAGGACGTCGCCTTTTTTCGTGTTCCCTTTTTTTCGGCTCGTTGTCGATTTTTTTCTCTCGACATTCCTGCGGCAGTCGCAACTCGCGGCCCCCCCCGGTTTTCCCTGGAATTTCTTTGTTTAGTCTTTCAGACCCGGCAATCTCTTTCGTTGCTCCTCGCTTCATGGAGTTTTTTTGTTTCCAGATTCGGTGGGCGTCGTCTTTGTCACAGGCAATATTCCCCCTCACTTTTAAGGATTATGCTCGATGCCTTTTGCCTCTCGACCCCTTCAGCAGCCCTGGCTTTCCTGATGTCAGCGACAATGTTGGTTTTCCCCCCCCACCCCTTGCTCTCCCAAGACAGAATTTCCTTTTGCTTCTATGTGACAAGTACTTGCCTCTTTTCGTGGTTGTTGGGTGTATTTCCTTTTGCGAACAGGGAAGTCTTCGTCCCCTCGGGGTCCCTTTCTCTTCGGTAATATTCTGCCTGACGGGCCGTACTTTTACCCCGGTGCCGCTTTGCTTTTCAGCCACGTCTCACAGCGTTTTCCCCTGTTGTCTAGTGAGTTCCTTCTCACTTCTCCCCGTTTTTTTTTTTTCTTATTATCGACCAGCGGTCGGCGTCGAAAACACGTTTTCTCCTTCTTCGTAGTTTCGTCGATCTCGAAGCGAGTTTCGCTCAGTATCCCTATCCTCGTTTTTCGTGTCCCTTTTGTAGAACAACTTTTCCTGCGTCTTTCCAGCTTTTCCATTTTTTTTTCAAGAGACCCTGGGTGGCGTCTGGTCAGATAGCAGACTCTCGGAGCCGGTGCGGCGTTGAATCCCTCTCGATTATTGGGAAATCGTTTCGCCAGCTTCCCACTTTTCGCTACGAAGTTACCCACTTTTTCCATCACCCGGTCTTTTTGCTCCTCGTTGAACCGATTCCTTGTCGTGTCTTTTTTCTCCCCCTCCGAACCACGCGTGCCGCCCCAGTTCGGACTTTTTTGCCGCGGGCCAATTTCTTCGTCGAAAGAGTTTTCCGAACCTTGCTCGAGTCCCCACCTGCCCCAAATTTTTTTTCCCCCCCTTTCCAGTCGTCGAGCCCAGTCCATCCTACTTTCATCTGTTTGTTACCTTGTTTGTAGCGCAGGAACGCGGATCACCCCCCGCATCCAGAACTTTCCCCCCCGTTTTTAACCTTTTTGTGTTCCTTTTTTTTTAGGCTTTGTCCCCTCCCCACTGCGTAGGACTCGAGAACGACTTGATCTTTTATCTTGTAAGATTAGGTATGTCTCCCCCTCTTCTTCTTAGCTCGGTCGTTGACCATTTTTAGATTAACCGATCGTTTTCCCTCTCCTGCAGAAGCCAGGAAGCCGTAAAGGGAGAACATGAGCTATTGCATACGAAGGGTCTTGTTCCGGTTTTTTTTGGTCAGGTAGTGGTCGGCCCCTTGTTGTCTTTTTCTGACTGGTTATAATTATTTTGATTTTTTTTAAGTTTGTACATGAGGGTGGAGCAGAAAGC
>Ga0179593_1308521_pt1 | contig 11029 bp, 14 predicted proteins | sample CZODoug2_1_08_16_FD_185931 | JGI IMG/M metagenome (GOLD analysis project Ga0179593, IMG submission 185931) | Vadose zone soil fungal communities from Angelo Coast Range Reserve, California, USA - CZODoug2_1_08_16fungal (PacBio error correction) | ecosystem: Environmental > Terrestrial > Soil >... | reverse complement strand
GGCTCTTGGGATCACTTTCAGTCCCCTTTCTCCCCTTCGACAACGTCATGAAGGTTGGTCGGGTCTGAATTTTTCTTTCTTCTCCTTTCTTTCGAGGCAACGATAAGGAGATTTTTCGTCTTTGTTATCGTATGTTCCCTAAACCTCCTTTAGTTTTTCTTCACAGGCAATGGGGGGTTTGGCCCGCTCGTGATGTTTTAGCGCGGGCAGTCCCTTTTGCCTTTTTGAGAGCACGGCAATTGGTGAAGTGTCATGGTTTTCACAGCACCCCACATTTCTCCCCTCCTCTTCCGCCCATGTTGTACTGACCATCCCCCTCCTACGTGCCTGCGTTTTTTTGTTGTAGTGTGCCCAGTTTCAGTTTTTTGGGTTACGTTGTTTTAGACGGTTTTTTTTTCCAAAGGCTTGCTCTAGTTTAGAAGGATCTGTAACGTTTCCTCATAGGTCCTTGGTTTCCTTGGTCTTCCTTTTCTGACGATCTTGCTGTCTGCCCCTATGACGCACATTGTCCACCTAAAAAAACAGGGGATCTCTTTCCTTTTCCCCTTGGTTCGGGGTTGAACACTGAGGGCCCCTGTTTGAGGCTCTTTCAGCTGTCGGGAGTCTGTTTTTGCCGGAACGGATTACGATGTAGATGGTTTTTGGAACTGGTACCCCCTGTTTCGTCCCCCCCACCTCTTCATCCCGCGACACCCTAGACGTGCTCACGTTTGTCCCCTATTTACGTTCTCCTCCAGTGGTGTCCGGGACGAAGATCAGGCCGTTTCGTCGGTCTTTTATTATCCTTATTTGGTTGTTCTTTCCCCCCCCGACGTTTTCATTTTGGTGACGCTCATCCTTTGGGGTTCCCAGTATACTTTCAAAACGACGACCGGGACCCCTATGGTTCCCTTTCTATTTGATGTAGTAGGGTCTGTTTCTTTTCGGTATAATTCGGGGCTTAACTGCTTTCGCCCCTGTCTCCAGTCTTTCGTGCGGTCGATCAGTTGTCCCTTTTTTCCGTGTCCCAATACGGAGTCGTTTTTCCTCCCCTGCCATACTGTCAACAACGGGGGTCGCTTGTACTCGGGCGGCTGTCCCCCGGCACCTTCATATATAAGTTAAACCCCCGCGCCATTTCCCCCCCCAAAGTTGGCCCCCGTGTATGCCCCCCCCCCGACCGTACACCGTTTTCGGTTTCACCTTTGGGGATTTTTGCTTTCCTTACGCTCCAGGTGACTTTTGCCTTTCCTCGCTGGTTCTTTCTGGGTACTTCCCATTACCCTTGCGGGCACGGGAAGTTTTCATATCGAAACGGTTCTTCCCCGTTCCCACCGACCTTTCGCCCAGGGTTCCGGGCTGTTCGTTTGACTTTAGTTTTTTTGGAAAGGGGAAACTGGCTTGGTTTTTGTTGGGCCTTTTTCCCCTGACCCCCCACTCCCCCCCCCGTTTTCGAAATCTATTAAGAAACAAGTGTTGTGTTTGGCGTTTTCTACTGAAACCCCGGGGTGTTGCCACGCCTTTTGGTACGGTTTGGCCTGTTTCCACCTTTGGGTGATCCACCCCGGCAATATTTTTTTCCACCTGTCTCCCAGGACAACTTTCCTGCTTTTTCTGAAGAGTAAACCTTTTCCGGAAACCTGGACACCTGGCGACCGGTCCCAAACCGTTTTCACCTTAAGGAACCCCAACTAAGAGTTTGCAATGGTCTCTCCCACAGGGTTAAAGGCGTCCTTTTTTGACGAAACCCTTTCCACCTTTCGTCCTCCCTTTTTACAGTTTTCGTCACTCCCCCCATGAAGGAGACACCCCCTACCCTTTCCTTTCCAAAATTCCCTGCTATGAGTGGTGTGACAAGATTAATGGGGTGGGCCTTGTCACCCTCTTTGTCCTATTGATTTTCAATCTTTTCCCCAGTTTCCAACACCCATTTGGCCATTTTTTTGGTCTGCTTCGGTACCCTATGGGAGGTAAAGAGTCTTCTAGCCACCTTCTTCCAGTGGAGGGGGGTGTAGCTTGCACATCCCCCCCTGGTTATTGTTGACCAACTTTCCTTTTGACCATTTTCCGACCTTTTTGGATGACTGGCCCTTTTGCCCTTTGAGCTTGGCCGCCGCTTTTTTTTTACCTAGCTCCGAGTATGTAATTTTTTTTTTTTTCAACATGATTTTTTGGCACGGTCACCCCTTTTCGGCTCTCCCGTTTTTTCTTCCCTTTCTTTAGGGGATACGTCTTGAGTAAACATATTGGGCTCCAGAACCTCCGGGGTCCTTCCTCTCCCCCCGCGACTTACTCCTTTTTTCCTGGTGTCTTTTTTCCTACAACCTTTTAAACGGGTCCTATGACCGGCCAGACCAGTTACGCCGTGGGGCGAAACCGTAGGGTTTTGGGATGTAACCCCTTCCCCAGGGACCACCTCTGAGCCTTTTCCCCCAACTATTGTCTCCGTGGTGCGGAGGCATCCCTTTTTTTTCTCTGCATTTTAGGACAGAGTCTTACTTTGGTTAATTTTTTTTTAACACCCTGCCCCTTTGCCCCCCACGAGACGGTCACTGTTTTCCTTGTGTTGGTCTTTAATTACCTCGGGCTTCCCCCCCTTTGTTCCCAGGTCTCTTCAGTTGCACGCGCTTCACTGCTCTTTCCCCCTGACTTTGGCAAGTGGCCCTTTGAGCTCGAGCGGGGTTTTTTTTGGACCCCAGTCCCCGTTGAGCGACAATGCACCTTATCCCCCCTTTGGGCCGACCACCAGATACATTTCCCCCTTTCTTCTTTTGTGGAGTATGACCCCACAAGTTCCTCTTTCTTTATTGGTGAGGTTTCCCCTGGTTGATTACGCTGCACTTTTTGTGCTGTAGTTTTGTTGGAGGGCCTTTTGCTTGGCCCCGTGTGCCGATGGTCCCCCTCTCCAGTTTCATTGGTCCTCAGGTCCCCTAGCCCTCTATTCACACCTTTCCGTTATTTCGTCTCTAACACAGCGCCATTAAGGAGAGGACCCGGCTTTCTCTCCATCTGTTTGTTTTTTCCCTACCCCTCTTGTACCTGGTGAACTTTAATTTGGTTTTGGTCATTCCGAAAACCTCCGGCAGCTTTAATGGAAGCCTCTTTGAGTTTACAAATTTTTGAGAACATTTCCTTTCCGCCCATCTTTTTCGGGTCCCCCCTCAAAGGCTTTCTGGTTCTCTCCCCTTTCTTCCCCTTCACGCTATTTCGCGCCTATTTTTCAGTGCACTCTTCTTTGCTCTTTTGGAAAATAACAGCTTTCTTCCCCCCCCTACCCGTTTAAGCTGTCTCCAGGCGGTCCACCGCCCTGACTTTTTCGGAGTTTTCTTTGGTCTGAAAAACTCTGCCTCCAGTACATTGGATTTCATGTTCCCCTTGCAGCCTCTTGGAGCTCCTTTTACCCTTCCCATGGTAAACACCGGTGGCTATCCAAAGGATAGGCGTATAATTGTCCGTGAGTTGCCTTGCCGGACTTTTTTTTCCCGCGTTTTGGGAGGTTACCCCACCATTTTTTTCCCCTCGCTTGATAGTTCTTGACTTCCCGGACCCCTTGTCCCATGGGTCGCCTGGGCAGGTTCCATTTTCGTGATCAGCCCATCCCTGTGTTGTCACGTGGGGGGCTAAGAGCCGTTCGGGTCCCGTGGTGACTTCCGGTTCGCGACGTGCCCCCCCGTCGATACTCCCACTAGCAATTAGGGATCCCTTTCCCTTACAACACTTCTGGACGAATCTGATGTTGCCCAATTTGGGTTGATCCCTGGTTAAGGACCGGGAAACCACGGCCCCCTAGGAAGTCCCGTGCGCGGTCATTGCCTGTTTTGCCCGTTGAGGTAAAGGCCTCTTTTTGACCCGGGTTTTGCTCTGGTTGTTCTTCTCCGGGGTCGCCCTCGTTGTCGGTTCTCACCCTTTTTCCCCCCCGGTATCTTGTTTTGCCCTTGCATACCCCCCCAAGTTGCCCTTGCCGCTCCCGTAAACCTTCACCAGTGGAGTACTGGGGTGTATGTCATTAAGTGCCCCCTGGAAACTTCTCTAATTAGGAATGTCCTACATAGTTTGAAGATCCTTCCCCGCCTGTGGTCCAAATCAGGATAAGTCCTTAAACTAGTTCTCCATCATCGGCACCTCTCAGCGCTCCCCCGATTGCGGTCCAGTTTTTTTTTTCAGGGTAGAGGGTTTTTGAGACGTTTGAGACTTCCGAAGGGAGGCCCCCCGTCCACGGCCCCCTTCACTTTTCCATTGGAATCCCTCTCGCGTTTTTTCATTGTTTTTTGCTTATTTGCCGGAACTTGTCTGTCGCCCACAGTCGGTTTCTGTCTTACCCTAACCCCTTCAAAGCTCTTTTGGCGGTTCAATTTTACAGAGATCTTTTGCCGACGTATTTCGTCCCTCCTGCTTCCTCCCCCCCCGTTCCACAACCCTGTTGTGATTCGTCTCATATAAAAATTTCTTCTTTTTTCCTGTACCCCTCGCGTTGACGTTTCATTCGTTCCCCCCCCCTCCCAGGGAATCCGGTCATGGTTGGCAGTTAACGGAGTCCCCCATATTTTTGTGAAGGGGCCCTGACCCTTTTCTTTTTTCCCGGTCCCATGTAGGATCCTGTCTTAAGATTCCAATGATGGGCTCCGGAGCGGTCAAACGGTCATACCACGCCCATACTAAGACACAAAAAAATACCGGTGTTGGATTGAAGTTTTTTTTTTGTGCATTTCTCTGGGGCTTTGTTTGATTCAAATTCTCCTCCCGTTTTTTTTTTTATCCGTACAGTTTCCCCTCGCCTTTTTATGACCCTCTTACTAGTAACGGGGGGAAGACCCCCCCGTTTTTTTGTCGATTAATTTTTTCTTTGTCCTCCTCTCAGGATTCCCGGTTGTTCCCCCTGACCCCCTTTTTTGGCTTACCTTTTTTTTCCAGTCCCTTATCTTGGAAGCTAATAATACCCCGGTCCCTTCTATTTCTCTGTTTTCCCCCCCCTTCCCCCGGGTTTACCCGGGGTTCTTCCAGTTTTTCCCTTTTACAGGTTTTTTTTCTGATTTTTTTCCTTCACGCCCGTCTTGACACGGTCGTTGGTTCCCTTCCCTTATTTGGTCCTAAAGTCGTTTTTCTGTCTGTGCCTTTTGGCTCCTTGTACAAATTTTTTTTTTTTACCCGCAATTATTTTGTAGTGATTACTTCCTGTCCCCCACCCCCATGGAGAAAGGGTCCCCCCCCCAGGTGGGGTTTCCTTGCCCCTGTTTTTTCCGGTAACTGTCACCAAGCGGCCTCAGGTCACCTTACCCCACAACATTGGCTTTTCTTTTTTTTGTATTGGACCTACCTCTTGCGGTGCGAACCCCCCTTTTCTTTTGGCCCCTCTTCTTAGATGAAGAAGTCTTTTTTAGGTTCTCGCTTTCGTTGCAACCGCTTTCTGGAAGTTCTATGACAGTTAACATTGGTCCCCTTCGGTTACCATTTTCGTTTTTTTTATCGGTCTGACGCTTATTGTGACCCCTTGTGGACATCCACCCCCCCTTCTATACTTTTCCGTTGTTTTTTTTTTCCATGGTACTCCCCTTGGGAAGTTTGTTTTGTTGGGACCACGATTCAAGGTCTTTCCCCCCCCCGGGCAGAAGTCTTATAACCCCTTGTCTGGAAACTTCCCCACGTTTGGTTCGGGATGCAGCACGTTTTTTCCCAACAACCGTTCGCTTTTGTGGTTGCCGTAATTTGTGCCACCACGGGTGGTCTGACGGGAATAGGGGCCGTCTCCGCTTCCGATGTGTGTTCTGGTTTGGGCCAAGGGTTCTTCGACGCAAGATTTTTCCCAGGATGACCGGGATTTCCCCCTAGTGTATGGTTTCAACATCTGCTCCAGATCGCGTCCCGTGTAAGCCCGGGGTTGAGAACACCCCTGAGGAACGGGCTTTGTGCGAGGGTCAGGTGATTCCTTGAGAACTCTTTGGCCTTTCCCCCCCAAAATTACCCTTGGATCGGTCAGGGTTTCTTGTCTTGGTTCAAGAATCCCCCCCCCTGGAAGGAAAGCGCCCACAATTGTCGGTTTTCCCGGTCTTCGCCGTCCTCATCCAATCGTCCGTCACGTTTGGAGGTCTGGGGACCCATGTACTTTCCCACTTTTTGGGTTCGGATTCTCTTCTCTCCAGGGAGGAGTACATGGGTGCTCTCCTGCCGGTCAACCCACCTTTTTTTCAGGTTCCGTACGGGGGGGGGATGTCCTTCATTTCTTCCACTTTCCATTGTTTCTGCTGCAAGGAGGTGCCACTGTTTCCTGGTTTGTTTTCTGTGTCAGCTGTGTCTTGGCGAAAAAAAATCTTCGCGTTTTTCTGGCGGAGGAGAGTGGTGACTTTTTGTTTGATCGGGTGAAGTTTTCTCTCTGTCCGGATTCTTTTCTTGACACTCCTCCCCCTTTTAATTCCGTGGCGCGGGTCCCCTCTGATTCTCTGTGTTTGTTCGTAAAGGCACACGGACCTCTTTGTTCTTGGCGAGCCTTTCTCGACGAATTCTCTTGTCTTGAGACCCGGCTCCTCCTGTGCGTGTAGTGTTTGAGACCGGCGTCTTTTCTGTCCTTCCCGAAATCAAGATCTTTCAATGTCCTGTCCGTCCTACGTCAGGATGGACCCCCCCCGGTGGTGATTTTTGATTTTTTTCCTGAAATAAATGCTTTCTGGCGGGAGCATTCCCCCCCAAACGTATTCCTTTTTAGTCGGCCGCCCCTCCCGCCTTTGTACCTGGCCACCTCTCTGCCACCCTTTCGATCCGAGTGGGCGGTTTCGGGCCCCACGGCAATTGATCGTTTTGCCTCAGTGGGGTAGACCCAAGGCGTTGCTCGCCTTTTTTTCTTTTTTTTTTTTTTTTTTCCGTGAGAAGGAATCCTGTTTTATCGGCTTTCTCGAGGCCAGATTGGTGAGACCCTGGATTGTCCTCTTTTCTACCTCAACCCTTTTCCCCCCTTACTATCGGGCTGTGCGGGGTGTTCTTTTTTTTTTCAAGAGCTGATTTGAATCGAGGAGCCTGAGTTTAGTCCTCACCTTTTTTGAGTACTTTAGGTTTTTGATTGTTTTTTTCCATGTTGGACCATGTTTTCCTGCAGCCGCCTGTTACGTAAGGGTTTGAAGGACTTTTTGGACGTTTTCTTACTTTTTCCCTCTCGTCAACTCAAAACTTTTATTTCTTGGCGTAAGCGAACGGGAGTTAGCCTCTCCGCTGTACTTTCTCACCGTGTATTACCAGAGATTTTTCCGCTATGCGTAACCCCCAAAAACTCATATGCTGGCTCGTTCGACATCCCTTAATGATACAGTTTCCTTCTCCCTTTTTCGCATCTACCCTTTTTTTTCTTATCTTTTGGAAAAAAATGACGTCGTCTTTTGACCCTCCAGCTCGTGACTTTTCAAAACAACACAACCAACCCCCACCAACCCCAGTTCGTGTTTCACAACTCTTCGTCAGGGTTGGTCTACCTAAACAGCCCCGGGGACCTTATCCCGGTCGTGCCCCCGGCCCCGGGTTTTTTGTTCCCCCCCTTTGAGGATTTTTACTTTCCCCCCCCGCTCCCTTCCAAACACTTCGCTTCTTCTTGGTTGCGCCTCGCTTTTCCCGCTACTGGGTCTGTAGGTCTTACAGTTTTTTTTTGCCTTGGCCCCGAAAAACAGGCCAGATATGTTTTTTTGTGCGTCCTTGGTTCGGTAGACGCTCCATTTTGTTGAAACCCTTCCCCTTTCTTTTGGTAATAAGCATCTTTTCTTCGGTTGCGACAAACGGACAAGTGCCAAGAATTGATTTTCAATCTATGCCCATAGGAGGGTTTACGGGTCTGTTCCAAGTGAAGGAGAGGCTGGTGCGGGGGCAACTCAGGCCCTCAAAACCCCCCCCCTTCCCCCCCGTCCTCCCCCTCAAGGTCAAGCTTTTTTTTCCTCCGGTTGTTTTAGTTGAGTGTCTTTCAACCCCTTTCTAAGGTGCAGTTTTGTTTCTTTGGGGGACATGGGGCGTCGCCCCCCTGACAAGGGGCTCCTGTCTTTGGATTCCAGTTAAATGCGTAGGAATCGCCAAAACCCTGGCCCCCCCCCTGTTTGCCAATTGGGTCGTACCTGGTCAACAAACCCGTCTCCTTTTTAGTGTTCTCCAGTTCTCTAAAAAGCCAGGGTAACGCCAAAACACTCGACCCTTTTTTTAGGATGATCTGCCTTCCCGTTTTCCTTCACAACTTCCATAAGTCGCCAAGGGTTACCCTCCCCGAACCTTTTTTTGTCTTTGCGTCTTACACCCCGACATTTTTGAAAAGTGGTTGGTTGAACCGACTATTGCTTTGAGAAGAACGAATATTTCTGGACGGCCTGTTTAATGGAAGTTTGGCCGTTGCCCAGCCGCCTGAGAATTTCGTGACCCCGACGGGGAAAACTCCCTCAGTGAAGTCCATGGCTTTTCTGCCCCCCTTTGAACGTGTTTTTTACCCCCGTAGCCCTGGATTGTCACCGTTAGCGTTTCTGGACTACCATTTTCTTTTTAGTGACATTTGGGGGCCGCCTGTTGCGTTCCTTGCTCTGTCCTTCCGAACTAACGTGGTCATTTCTCCTTGAGCCTTTTTTTCCCCCCCATTGATCTGGTTATGAAACATGTCTCGGGTAGTCTGTAGGTTCTGTTCCGATGACTTGCTCTTCAGGGGCGCCTTTGTGATTGTTCCACGTTTGGTTTCTTTTTCTGACGTGACGGAACCCTCCCCTTTCCCTAACGATTCCTCCGTGAAGCCATCAACGGGATGCCGTTCGGACCCGATCTTCATACCCCTCGTGCGAGTCCCTGTTGGGAGAGTAACCCCCACGTTTCCCCCGTTTCAACCAGAGTTGTTACTTCTTTTTAGTGTTTGGATCTGATCGTGACAGATTGAACGTGGTTTGTCTTTTCAGTCTTGTTCTGGTGTTGACAAAAACCCCTTCCCCCCGCCACAGCCAGTTCTCTCTTTCCGGTGGAGGTTTCAGTTTAGGAAGTTTTCTACTCTTGGTTTAAACTTTTTTCCCTATGAATTCTTTTTATCAGCTGAACGGAGGCAACGGCGCCAGCGACCTTCTATCCGTAGGAGCCGCCCTTGCCGGTCACCTATCCGGTCTTTTTCCTGACCCCGCGCACTTCCCCAAATCTTTTTCTTTGAGCGATTTCTTTGCCAAACGTTATCAACGTAGACCCTTTTGGGAAGTTCTCCTGGGTCCTGGGCCGAACTTCCATCTATGAAGACTGAGTTGGGGTAATGGAGGGCTTTCGTTAGTCAGGAGCGATTCCTTCCTGATTACCCCCCGTAGGGGTTCGGAAAGTCGGCACACCTGAATGCGTTTGTGCGATTACCTTGATCTGAGCCTTATCCCTGTCCTTCCGAAGATGTGGCGGGTTCCCTAGGGACTCTTTTCGAATTCCCGGTTTAAGTGACCATTTTTTCCAGTTGGGGAGTTGACGGACCATCCTAGTTCCATTATAATTCTCGACCCCTTCTTTTTCCCAATATGTATGTGAGAATTCTTTCGGCCCCCGGCCAGCCGCTGCTGTCTCCCTCCGGCGCCTGAGAATCACGCTGCCCTTTGATTTAGTCATTGCTTTTCGTATCTCGGGCTTTGCAACGGGACCCGTGTCTTCGCAGGGTCAAGTTACCTTGCAATATCATATTGTTTTTCTAGGAAGTCCGCGTTTTTAGCAGTGCCCCTGTGGTCCATAATGGAGAGTGGACTCCTTCCCAAATTTTTGCTGTCTCTCTCCAACATCTCGTTGGGTAGGTCTGCGGTAGTCTCCCTTTTTTTTCGACTGAACACGAGTCTGTTTTTGAGTTTCCTTCAATACTACTTTTCCTATTTTGGCGTTCCAGGACAGGCCCTTGGGTTTTTATCCTGTTTCTTTGGTTTGGGTCCGTTCCGGTCCCCCCCAGGACCTAGCCATTTTCGTTATCCCTTGGAACTTATTAATAAAAGATGGGTTGAATTTGGTTTTTTCGCCTTTCAGCTTGTACTCCATCCTTTTCTCGCTACTTCAGTTTATCCCTTTTCTTCACCATTTGACGCCATTTTTTTAAGTAGGCTAAAGATCCCCCCATGCCCCCGACGCACCACCCCACCACGCCCCTCTTTCTGGTCAAATAGGTATTCCGTAGGAGGTTTACCATGCCGTGTCAGGCTTTTTTTGACTCCCCCCTGATTCACCGCGACTTTCCAACACGTTGAGGCCTTGGCGGTTTCGTCGCAAGGTGTGCGTCTCAGTTGGCTTTCTCTAATTGTCCCCCCCCCCATGGTTTCACCAGGCTCCTGCCCCTCCTCCTGGTTACGTTAAAAGTTCTTCTTTTCCTTTGTGGCTGTAAGGGGTGTTAATTGTTTCCGGTGATTTCCGGGGGCGCCGCTTTTATCGGAATTTCGGGTGACCAACGGGTAAGTAACTCGTGCCCCTCGACGAAAATCTGATCACGTGAAGAATTTGATCCGCCTTTTCAATTTTTTGTCCCGTTTGGATTTACTGTCTCCCCCCCGCTTTCGAAATATTGGGTTTTTCCACTAGGTTAGCTCCGACGCAGTTTTAGGAAAAAGTCGGAACTGTCCACGTCAACTCGTTTGTTAATCCTCTGTGCGGTTACGGTGTTTCCAAACTCCCGTTGGCCGTTTTTAACCCCAGTTTTCCCCCTTGTCTCGCTCGTGGTTTTGGTCGGGAGGAGAATCACTTTTTGCACCTACTCCCCCAATGGTCCTTGTTTCCCCAAAACGTCGAAAGAAGCACTACTGCCGTAGTGGATCCGCCTGACACACCCAAGACCTGCTCACACAGCCAGGATCTCCTTTTTCCCCCCAGCCTGAAGGAGCTTCTGTTTTTTTTGTAGCGCGTTAGGCGGACATCCCATGAGCCTGTCTTCCCCCCCTTGATTGGAAGTGATTTCATGCACCCTCCCTTCCAATTTCCCTGACCGTTTTCTCGAAACCTTAGTTATCGTTCCTGATTCCCATTATCTCTCTCCTGGCAACCAGCTAGGTGCACCCCTTCTCTGTCCCCCAGTTAACGGGATGTTCGTGCTTGAGTCGTTCGTTTGGATCTG
>Ga0179593_1539290_pt1 | contig 11030 bp, 13 predicted proteins | sample CZODoug2_1_08_16_FD_185931 | JGI IMG/M metagenome (GOLD analysis project Ga0179593, IMG submission 185931) | Vadose zone soil fungal communities from Angelo Coast Range Reserve, California, USA - CZODoug2_1_08_16fungal (PacBio error correction) | ecosystem: Environmental > Terrestrial > Soil >... | reverse complement strand
CCCTCCTTAGTTAAGCGTCCTTTTGAAACCTTTTTGACTCTTCCCCTTCTTTGAAATTTTCCTTTCCCCACGATTTTTTTTGGCGAGTGGTTGTGTTTTAAATTTTTACTTACTGTGGTCACTGCTGGTGAACGGCGACCTAATCCTCCCCTTCCACGCTCGAACCTTCGCGATTTTTCCTCGTCCCATGACTCCCCCCTTCCTTGGGACGTTTTGTGGTCGTCTAATTGCACGCCCCCCCCCCCCCCCCCCCCCCAGTGGATATTTGGTATTGACTTTCTGATCAATGCGATAGTTTGGCAACCCCTGTTTCGTTTCTTGTGGGGGATGGCATTTCTGCGCCCCTTCTCACTTTCATACCCCCCCCTCCTTCCCGCCTTCCCTTTGTTTGAGGACTGTCCCCTAGTACCCACCTTTTCCCCGAATTCAGGCAGGAATGGATTGCTGTTTTTCCGGTCCGGGCTGACCGAAAATGTCTTCCTAATATCTTTCCGTGACCTTCCACCTCTGGGCTCGTCGAGTTTTTTCCTTGGCTTTCCTTTGTACGCTAAGGGTTCCGAGCTTTACCTTCACATGAGTTCGCCCCTTTGAACAACTTTGAAACCCGTCCTTTAGTTCCCCTCTTTATGTACAAGGCAACGTTCCCTCCCTACTCCTGGAGGAGGTACTTTCTCTGGACTCTCCATTCTTGATGGTTTTGCCTCTACTACTTTGAAAGGGCGATTTTCCCTCCCTACCAAGCTTATAATGTTTTTTTTTGATATCGCGACCAGCTTCTTCTTCTTTCGCGATCCCTAATTTCAGAGATGAGGGTTAGGCTCCCCGTTCTAAGCCGTTTTCTTTCAGAAGCCCCGTCTTTTCGGAGGCAAGGCCCCTAATGAAAGTAGGGCACCTGTCCTACTCTTTCCCCCAATGGAAGAATGTGCAGGTCCCTCTGATCCCTTGATTCCCGATTTGATGTATCCGGTTCCAGTTTGTCAGGCGCAAACCTCTTTATGGCAGTGCCCTTACCCCCCCGTTCCCCCCCTCTCTTACTCGATTATTATACTTTTTCTGCCCCTTGCAGCCGAGCTGACCGCTTTTTCGATTTTTCTTGTCCCCTTTCATCCGGAGGAATTTCTTTTTTGTCATCCCTTTCTTGTTTTCCCGTCTCCTCCGCCCAGCATTTCTTAAACGAGAATTTCACTTTTTGTCCGACGGCGTCCTATTTCCCTTGCCCCCTCATCCCTCTTAAAGGTTGTCCTCAATTTCTTCCCTTCTTAATTATCCAAGCTTAGGAGGAAAGTCCCTCTCCAAGTTTTCTGTCTCAGTCTTTTGCCTCGGGTTTCTTGCTTATTTTTCGCTTTTCCTAATGCCCCAGGCCTGGCCCCCTTCAGTCCATTATCTTTCCTAGCCGGCCTCTCCCTAATCCTGTCCCTTTCCTTTTTATCTTTTTAAAGACATTTGCCTCTTTTTACTTTACCATATAGTTACTGGTACTTTGAGTGGTAGGAATTTCTGCGCGACGTGCCCTTTGTCTTCTTCACTTTCGGCACTCCTTGATTTCTTGGTAGCAGTAACTAGCCATGTCCTATTCTTTCGGCTTTTTCTCCCCTATTGGTTCGTATATTAATCGGTTAGTACCGTTCCGCTTTTTTTCGCCAAAAGCTTATACCGACCCACTACGTTTCTTTTCTTCCCCAAGTCACGTGCGATATACCCCAGTCCCCCTTCTCTGCGCCCCCTTTTTTGCGACCTTTGAAGTCCAACCTTCAGTTTGGCGCGCATCGCTAGACTTTCCTACCCCGCGCTTTTTTTTTACGGCCAGTTCTAGTAAAAGATTCCACTCCCATATCCAACCTTTTTCCCAGGATTGAAAAGAAAGTAGCGCTCGCCTAAGACCCTTCCCGATCAGTCGCTTCCAAAGCTATTTTTACTTTCGCGCCCGATGCCTGTAGGGGACCTTGCTTCTTCTGCTTTTTTTTCTCGTGAGTAAGTATGGTCAGCCGCTGCTCTTCGGTCCTTTTCTTTTTTTCTGTTGCCTTTTTTTTGGGGAACGGCATGTGGATCCTTTTTTTTCCGATCCTTTTTAGACGTTCGAATCATCAGGTCTTGCCTTCTACTGATTAAATCTTCCTCACATTGGGCGGCTGACAGAGTATACTCCCCCTCTTGCTTCCAAAGGATACGAGCTGAAGCCTCTATGACCAGCGCAGTTCTCCCTTTCCCGCGTCTCCTGCCCCGCCGCTCCGCCCGGCATTACGGACGCACACAGTTCTTCATTTGATGCGGACTTCTACTTGCGACCCCGAGGCCGATCCCCTCTCTTTAGTAACTCCCCGAGCACCATCCTCTCGCTCGGTTCCGTTCAGTTCTAGCATGAAGATTCCCACTTTTTTTTTGTTTTTTTTCCCCCCCCCAAAAATGCTCAACTCGAGCCCTTCACTCACTGCCTGTGGTCGCCTGCTTTTTTCGATTTTTCGGCGTTCCCCTTTTCGCTGCCCTTTCCAGGTCGAGGCAACCTTTCCTCCTGCCTTCTCGAAAGAACCCTACACTGCCCCCTTCCTTCCTACACGCCGGATTCCTGGTTGTTTTCAAAGTTTGTCGCTCGCTTTCAAAGGCTTTCTGCTGCGCCCGGGGTTCTTAGTATTTTAGCCGTTGCAGAGAGGGTTCTTTTTTATGAGAGCCAACTGCAGAAGATTCCCCGATTCTTTTTCTCGATCTCTCTATTTTCTTAATCCCCTCCTTTTGTTTTGTTTCTTCTCCTGCATACGTGCAGCGTCAACGGCTTCATTCATCCTCGTCCTATTCCCCTCTCTTCCCCAAGCTTTCTCTACACACCACGGCTAGCTGGATGTCTGCAGGTGTGAACCTCCGAGGGCACCAATGTTTTCCCCCCAGTCCTTAATTCTTTTTCCCTTAATTTTGGCGTCTTGGGCGAGCTCTACCGTTCTTAAGCCGAAATTGGGTCCCCCAATTCCTGCTCTGCCTAGCAGTGAAGACCACCTATCTCAGTTCCTTTTTTTAAAAAAGGGCCTGCTGGTATTGTTAGATGCAGTTTCCCTTTCGGGAATTCCCTCTTTCTGACCTTCCTTCCCCCTGAACGTGACCTCCCTCTTCCTTTCACTTTCGACTTTCCCTCCCCTTTTTCTTGCCTCGGTGCGACTAAGAACAATTTTTCCCCGGCCATCAATAGCCTTTTTTTTTCTTTTTTCTGTCCCCCCCTTAGGTTCTCTCTCGGTGGATTTCCACTCTTTCTTCGAGTCCGGGCGCGTTTTTCCTTCTTTGAGCTTTCGCCGGTTCACTTCCATTTTTTTTTTGGCGAGTACGTCCTCCGCACCTTGTTTTTCGCGTATTACTTTAGATCAGTAACCTGCCTCCCTTCGTTGTTTTTTTTCTTCACAAACGCGTCCCCCTAGTCTCCACCGCATAAACATGCAGTTCCCTTTTGTTTTTTACTGCTCCCCGCAGCCTTATTCGTCCTCTTTTTCTCGCGATATCCTGTTTTCCCACCGGCGCTCCCTTATTTTGCCCCTTTGATGTCCCAAAAGAGAGGCCGCTCCCCCTAATCTTACCTGGCCTATTCTTATGCTTATCTTCTCCCCCGCTCCTTTCATTTTGATTGTCGGTTCCATAATCCCTATCCCATTTCCCTTTTCACAGCTTCTTGTTTCTTCCCATGAGGCCCCACTAGACTCATGTGGCCTTCCAGGTAAGCCACCGATTGTAGTCCTCGACCTCTTCCCCGTATATTGTCTAAGTTCCTTGGTCCCCCCCTTTTCCCACTTCATTCCCTTATTTGACTTATACCCAGCATTATTCGAAGATCTTACTTGAAACTTATGTATTCTGAACCATCCCCCACCCTGCGGAAGAATTTCAATGATCCTATGCCTTTTTTTCTGATCCAATATAAAGGCTTTCTTCTCCCGACAGTGACTGAGCTTTCATCCTTTCCCAACCAAAATTCCCCATCCCCCTGCTCCCTCCATTGCAATCGAAGATCTCCTCCCTGGTTTTTTTTCCCTTTTTCCCCAGATGAGAGATTTCCATTGAGTCCTGATGGTTTGCTTGCCCTTTTCTTCAACTTTGGCTCTTTGCCGCCCCAAAGCTTTGCTTGCTCCCATTCCACCAGAAAAAGTGAACTGATCGGTTACTTTTCTGATGCGAGGATTCTATTTCCTCTCCCTTAGATGTCCCCCCACGATTTCCGAAGACTAGGGGAGCTCATTGATGCCCGTCCTGACACAATTCACGATACGAGTGTCTTCTTTGATCAGTTTGCAAATAACTTCAGCCCCCTTTCTCCACTTCCCCGGATTCCTTTTGCTTCCCCGAGCTTTAGGTATTTGCTTCTGCAGCGCTTTTCTTTACCAAGTTTGATTCTGTTCCCTACTCTTTTCCGATCGGAAGAATTCACCTTGACCTCCCTTCCCCCATGAGAGAACTCCGAAAGGAGAATACTTTTTCGAGCGCTACCCACTTTCCGTCTCACAGATTTTTAGCTTCTGGCCACAGTTCTGCCGTTGGACCCCACCGCCCTTCCCGCATCTGCTCCCCCCCTTCTTTTTTCCTAATTTCTTAAGCTTTTCCCAATTCCCGGCCTTTTTGCCTTTCTGACGTGGAGCATGGCCTTTTAGCTCCTTTCCTTTGGCGTTCTGTCCCTCACACCGGCGGCTTTCCTCTAGCGCCCTAAGAGGCTTAGGTTTTTTTCTCCCCCCTCCTTCCCTTTGATCAATTCCTCGATGGCTAGATAATCCCGCCAGTCACCCCCTCTCTAACTTCACCTGGTTCGTCTGCCTTCTTTTTTCGCCACCTCGCGATCCAACCCCGTCCGACTGTTTCTAGTCCGTTAGTAGCGCCTCTCTGTCTCCTTCCGAAGGGAATGCTTCTCCTCCCGTTTCCGGTTTCCTCTTCATGAGTTCCGACAACACCTTGGTCTCCCGTACGTACACCTTTCCCGCCTTCCCCCCTTCCTCGCGTTTTGACCCTCCACTCTTCAAGGATTATTCCCGTCGAGACATTTTCTTCCCTTCCCCTTTTAAAAGGCACTACATTAAGAAGGAATTCTTTTTGTCACTCCCCTGTTCTGTTTACTAGGGGTACTTCCCTCCCTGATCTCCCCCCTGCTTTCCCTCTTTCTCGTGTTTATTGCCATTGCTCCCACCCGCCATGCCATCCCCCCCTGCCCTTGAGTTTCCCACATGTGCGATGAAGATTCCTTGCCCTTTTCCCATTTGTTACACACAACCACTCAGCCTTCATTCAATTTCGACCAACTTCCTTTCCACTTCTTTCCATTACGATTCCGCCCCAATCCTCGCTGTTTCACCTTCTGTTGTGATCTGCGCCCATCAACAGCGTCTTGTGATTGGTAGGCCGTTCGGCATTGGTTTTTCTACCTTTCGTTCACTTCAGTCCCCCCCACCCCCTTTACCCCCCCCTTTGCTGTCCCTTCATGTCTTCATTGCGATTTCAATCTTTGGTTCTTCACTAAGATCGTTAGTAATCTCTCTCCCTAACTCCTCGTTTTGGTTCCCTACAGAGGAGGAGTTCTTTTTTAGTCCCCTCCCCCTTTGAAATATTCCCTCCCATTGATACCCCTTTACACACAGATGTTATGTTTTCTGGTTACATTGAAGTTCTGGGGTTTTTTTTTTCCCTGCCGGGGAACCTTCCTACACGATCTACCCCCCCCCCGGTTTGTGGGAGCTAATCAAATCATGTACCCGTAGATTGGGGATCGTGTTTGACCAATCGGTTTTTGATTCCTTTACTGAATGAGGCGGACTGATAGTTTTGACTCCCCAACTGCCCTCATAAATGCAGCTTCTCGCACGTGTTACCTTTTTGTCTTTGAGCTTTTTCCCTTTCTTCTTTTTATTTTCTCTTCTAAGATCAGAGAATGCCCCCCCTTCCTCTTTTTCGTTTACTTGAGGACTGAACCGATCCGTTCTTGTCACCCCCCCCCTGAATTCCAGGAGGAATGTCGGTTCCCCTGCCCCTGTAGTGTGAGTCCCCTGTCTAGACCCCCCTATCATGATTTCTAACCTAGTAGGTCTCTGGAAGTGGAGAAAGCCCCCCCCCCATCCGTAACGGGTTCTGCCCCCCATTTTCACATGTTCGAAAATATGTACACCCCTTCAACAACGATATTGAGAAACTTCCCTTCCTTCTTCACGGTAGTACGCAGGGGAGACGTTCTTTTCCCTCTTTCTCCGCCGCTTCCCAGTAGAGACTTTTGGCTACCGGCCCCCAGAGTGGTTCTACGCCAGTCATCCTCTCCGGTTATCTTGTGATAGAGCGGAGTGTTCCCTCCCTTCTTTTACGCGCACCAGCGTCGATTACCTCCCTCTTCTTGGGTTGCATTAGGCGCTGTACCCCTCACGGGTATTCTCCCGAAGCAGGCATTTTAGAAGGCGCTTTTTCCTCCTCCGTCCCGACGGGCCCCCCCTTCGGTTTCTCTTGAAGTCGGAAGAAACCCGGCACCACTCTGATCACCTGGTGGCCTGATGCGGATGATCCCTTGACCTTTTTTTGTCATTTTTCATTTTGACCTCCTCTTTCAATTGGCTCGCCGACCTGCCGACGATGGGTCGTTCGCTTCCAGCCCCTCTCCTGATGCTCGTCATGGTGATCGCGCGTTGGTTTTTTTTCCCTTTTTCTTATGATTCCCCTTTTTTCGTGGAAATCCGAAAAGAAATTTTCCCGACTTGGTCATGTCCAGACCCGCTATTTTTTTTTTTTTTTTTTTTTTTTTTTCCATTCCTCGCGCAGCAATCGCCCGTTTATTTCTTTGGCGACGGCGTCTTTTTTTGCCTCGCCGTCCCCCCCTGCACGTACCCTTTGCTCTTTCTTCCATCTGACTGGAAGGCTCCCCTCATCTTTTTTTTCACTTCGCGCCTCGCCCCCCCCCTTCTCCTCCTTTCCTTGTTTCTGATTGTTCGCTAGTTGATCCCACACCCCTCCAGCAATTATCTTGATTGGTTTGACTTCAACCCTCATGAAACACACATCTTCCTCTCTCTCCTTTTGTGGGATTTCACGACCTTTCCTTTCTTCCGTTCACCGATATTGCCGGAGACTTTGGGTTGTTTGTCTTGCGAGGCCTTCGCCTTCCCTTACTTCTTTTAGGCACATTCGATAGCCTTTGCGCTAACCACGCTTCCCTCCCCATATGGCGCTGGATGAAATCATTCCTCTTTTTTCTCCCGTTTTTTCCTCTCTCCTACTTTCTCCCGAGTTCTTTTTTTCCTTGTCGTACAGATAAACGCCGGGTAATGCTTCCCCAATCTTCGCGATATAAATTTTTCCTTTTTTTTTGCGCGGACAATCGTGCGCTTTCCATTTTGACTTCCCATCGTCACCCCTGGGCGCATCGACTAGACTCGTCCCCCCTGGTTGAAGTGACTTTCAAGATAGTACCCATCTGGCCCTCCCTCGCCTCTTGACAGATAGTTTCACCTCCCTGGCTTCGTCCCTTCCCGTTCCAGTCGACAGGCCCACTCTGGTTTTCCTTTTCGCGCCGACGCTGACTTTTTTTGACTTCTTCTGCGGCAAATTCTTCTTTCCTTCTCGTAAGACAGATAAGCGCGCCCGCGCAAGTGGCTCTTGCCGCCGCCCCCCCCCTCTGGTGGGAACCCAGTTTTTTCCTTCCGAAGGTTCTTCATCTTCGTTTCATTTCATTTGGCCGGTCGGGCTTACAACCCCTTTGAAATCACCCTGAGGAGGAGGACAGCCCCCGACCCTCTCTTTCCCCTGTATCTCCCTCTGTTGGAAAAGCCGCTGGTCCTGTGCAGTACTTTGCGCCGGCTCGCCGACTATGGCGGTCCCTTTTTCTTCTTCCCACACCTTAGGCTCTTTTCTTCCGTCTTCTTAAGTTTTTTTTCCCCTAGTAGAGCACGCGAATTCTAAACCCTTCGTCTCCCTTGTCCAATATCAATATCGGCTTCCCCCGGCTTTTCGTAAGAGTCATACCCTTGCACGCCAAGAAAAAAACCCCCCCACAAATTTTCTCACCCTTTCTCCTGCCACGGTTTGTCTCCCCGGAACTTTCTCCGTGCACGGTTCCCTTCGATATCTCCTTCTTTTTTTTACTTCGGGTCGAGATCGACAATCCCCCTCACCCTTTTTCCCAACGATTCTCCGTTAAGGTGGAACATTTTTCCCTTTATCACGGGATTAGAGCGTTTGGCTCCGTTCTGGTCTTCCTGGCAGCTAGGGGCGGCTTTGCTGCCTAGTTCATCTGACCGAAGTTTTCTTCTTTTCCATTCTTCCTCTCAGTGGTTGTTGTGATCTTCTCTAATCCTTCCCTGTTTTCTTCCCTGGCCTCCTAGAAACGCCTCACCCCTGCGCCCTCTACCCACCCGGATCGATCCCCTCTGGTTATAGCGAGTCCTTCCCCACCACCTTTTCCCTTTCTTGATCGATCCTTGTTGTATGTAATCTGTCTTTTCGCGTTTGGTCTTGTTTCTCGACTTTCCCTTTTCCCTTGGAAATTTCTGATCTCTCCCGATTCTTCGCGGTTTTTCACAGGTTGTGCGTGCCGTTTTCGTGAGGGTCAGTTTGTTTCGTTGCTATGTGACGTGCTGTTTCGGCCACTGAACCGTTTACCTCGTCCTCTCCTCCGCTTTTTTCTTTCAAATAACATTCTCGTTCTTCGTTTTCACCTCTTTAGAACCTTCCGATCCCCTTTTTTTTTTTTTCTGCTTCCTCCTTCCGGAGAGCTTCTCCTTCTTCTCCTCCCTTTTACTCTTCTCCCGCGGTTTCGAGAGTTTCCTCGTATCCCCTTTTCAAACAGCAGGATGGCTCGCTTCCTATGTTCCTCCCCCTTTTGATTTATCCTCTCTAATTTAGATCCCCCTCACTTTTTTCCAACCTGATCGTCGCCAAACGCGACCATAGGCTCCGTACTCCACATGCCGTTCCCCCAACTGCAACTCGTTTTTTCCGCTATCTGATACTCTTCTCCTTTCCCCCCCCAACTTTTTTTCTGCCGCACCGAATTTTGCCCCCTCCCAGATCCCCAGCCTCTTCCCGAGCCCATGAAAACATCACTGCTTTGATTGTTCGACTTTCTAGAGGTTTGATGACTAGTCAGCACTATATATGTACCATGTTCATTGTATGTCATCCCATTCTTGTTCCCTCCCCTTTACCACCTCTCTTTGCGTCTCGATGCGCGTCCACTTTGAAAGAAGCGGTTCCCCCCTCCCTGCGCCACCCTGATTGTCGGCGCTCCCTGCTATTTTTCAACGACTTTTTTTCTCTGCTACGTGACTTTTCCACTTTCACTTCCCCTCGCCTTTTCTTTTGTCCCGTTTCAAATATTTCGCGAGTAGTGTCCTCTCCATTCTCCCCCATACAAGCGAGGGCATCCCTTCTTGCCCCTCTCATGTATATGTTAATGCTTCCCCCTAAAGGCTAATCAGATTTCTTGTTTTCCAGTGTCCAGAGTAGGGTCCGATACCAGTCTCAAGCCCCCCTCCCCCCGGTTATCCTTCATTTTCCCTTTTCCCCCCCAGAAGGCCACGGTCGTGTAAAGCGCAAAGTCGCGAAGCGTCAGGCCTATTGAGCGTCTTTTTGAGTCCTTTTTCGGATCCCCCCCTAATTGATTAGGAAGACCAACGTTTCCTGACCACTAGAACCCCCCCCTCAGAATTTCCTCAATAGGCTGTACCGCTCTGCTTCCAGGCCCTTACTATATGGCACCCTACCGAGGCCCTCTTTTTTTCCCCTTCCCCGATTTAGCGCCGATTCCCTCCTTAAGCAGTGGCTGCATGATCAGGTGTCCCAACCTTCCTCAGTCCCACATCCTTTCCCTTTTTTTTCCTTTTCTCCGCTTTCCCCTCATTGCTTCCGACTTTTCCCCTTCGGCAAAAGGTCTGCGAGTTTCGACTCGACCCGCATGCCTCCCTCCTGAAAGAACTTCCCCTCTTTTACGGCATTCGGCTACTTTCATACCCTTGCCCCGCAGATCGCAGTCAGGTATTTACTTCTGAGCCGATGTATTTTCCAAACTTTTCCTGCCCAACAGTGCTTGCCCCCCCTTTTCATCCCCTTTTTTTTATCCAATAGGTGATTCCACCGTTATCTGTTATGCCTAGTACGACTTCCTCACAGTCTTTTTCTTTTTTTTTTCAACTTTACGTCTGTATTTTCCCTTTTTTCTTCCTGGGCCGCTTATGTTTACCGCTTCTTGGGGCATCGATCCCGAAGAGCCTTGGATTCGTTCTCGCCTATTTGTCGCGATAAGTCTCTGCGTTCTCTCCCTTTCACGACGGGACAGCTTCCTTGATATTTTTCTCTTTACTTTCCCGCGTCTGTCTCCCGTTTTCTCGTACTTAAGCACCAGTCTTTGTTTCTTTCCAGGGTTTAGTTTTCCCTTCAAAGTTCTCTATGCCCCCTTTCTACCTTCTGTGGTGGTTTTCCTTTGGTCTCAAGAAGTTCGAAGTTCTTTTTTCTAACGTTGTTGAATCTTGCCGACAACCCCCCACGATTTGGCGGAAACCGTTAACCTTGGCGCAACCTCCAGCCTGAATAGAAACCCCCTATTTTTCACATCCCCCTTTATTGACTTTCTTAATGCCCTTTTTTCTTTTCCCATGGAAAATTGTCCGCACCCCAGACTTCATTATCGAGGTTTTTTGATAGTTGCGATTAATCGGGGCACTTTCCTTCCAGTCATTCCTTCGGTTTCCCTTGAGATGTATGAATGCTCCTCGCTCCATGTCCCCCCCCCCACTGAAACTCGCAACCAACCCTACTTCTTGCTCCTTTCGCCGCTTTCACGTGTCCTCACCACCCCCCCCCTCCTCCCAGGCAATTGAGCTTTGACCCCAACTCAGCGCCACGCTTTTAATACGCTCGCGCCTCAGGTTTACGCTTTGTTTGATTCTGTCCTCACTTTTTTTTTCGTGTCGTACACTTCAGGCAGACCGTCAATTTTTCCCTTCGTTTTAAACCACACCAATCCCCCCCTTCACCTTTGTTTTTTTTGTTTTCCCTCTTCCTTTTATGCCCGATGTCAACCTTTTCGGGCGACCCTTGTT
>Ga0179593_1474874_pt1 | contig 11030 bp, 9 predicted proteins | sample CZODoug2_1_08_16_FD_185931 | JGI IMG/M metagenome (GOLD analysis project Ga0179593, IMG submission 185931) | Vadose zone soil fungal communities from Angelo Coast Range Reserve, California, USA - CZODoug2_1_08_16fungal (PacBio error correction) | ecosystem: Environmental > Terrestrial > Soil >... | reverse complement strand
TCATCGATGGAGACCCGGTTGAGAAACTCTGTCATTCTTTTCCCTGTATCCAAATCTCCCTACCCCAATTTTTAGAATCGCCGGCAACTTTTTTTTTCCTGTAAGTCCTTTTCCTGACTACAGACTCGCGGAAGTTCCGGCACCCATTGTAGTCTTTTTGATTCTTTCGCAATCTTTTCAAGCCGGGCCTTTTGCGACAGTCCATTGCAGGAGCCTTATTTCCAGGGACAACAACTGCCTCCTCTGGTTTCCCCGATTCGTTGTCACTCCCCGGTCCAATTTACCGGGATAAGAATTTCCGCCTCCCAATAGTTGGCGTTCTTGTTCCTGGGGTGCTGACAGTACTCTGTTTTCCCCCGCCCTTTTCTCCTTCTCCGATCATTCAGAATCAAGTTGTTGCAGGCTGCATTTTCCGAGCGTCATCTGGCAACTTTTTGAGTTATCTGCTGCTGCTGGTATGAGATTCATCTTCCAAAGAATTCCATTCTACAGAAATTCTTCTTAGGTTAGAGTTTCATGAAAAGCCCCCCCCCCCTGGCTGTTTTGTTTTTCAAAGCCCTATAGTGATTAATGTCCCTCCCGCTTTACCGGAGCCCCCTACCTATCTTGCTATATGAAGTAACTGCTTGAGGACCCCCAACGCTGTTTCCCTCCCTCGTCCCGACCCCGACTTACAGACTTCTCCATTTGAGTTCCCCCGTCCCTAAGATTTGCTTGCTCCCCTGTTGCCTCGGCTCTTTTTTTGTGCCCCCTACGAAACCTGTCCTTCATCGAAGATTGGTCGTCGTTCTCAACATCCCTCCTTGCCCCCGTACCCCTTTTTTTTATCCCAAGCTCTTCCCGCAATTGGCTCGACTCGATTGGTCTCCGTTTGTTGCCGAGGACGTTATCAGCAAATTTGCTTGCGCAGACCCGCGCTTTCAATTCTGTCTGAGCCAGGTTCCACAACCGTTTTTCGGCGCACAGCTCGTTCAAACGGATTCGCGACCATCCATCGCGATCGTCATACTCCTTTCTTCTTCTCCTTCTTTCCAGAGTTTTCTCTATAGCAAAATCCTGGCCAAGGCCTCCGGAATCTCTTCAACTTTGCCATACGCTTTTTTAGCTAGCCGTGTCGCTCACCCCCTTGCTTCCCCAGTTAGGAACTAAAGATGCCTTAGATCGCTACCGCTTTGGAAAATTTCGGCTTTCAATCTTCCCCGGCATCCACCCTTCCACCTTTTCCCCCCCCCCCCTTCCACAACGTGGGCTTACTTCTGATGCTTCTTTCTGGGTGACCCACCCCCTATTTCGAGTTCCTCAGTGATTGGTAACACCGCCGATTCTCCCCATTGGCTACCGTGCACTTGGCTGCCTTCCCCCCCCCCATGCACACTAATTATGTGACTGAAAAACCTTTCCCCCGACTTCTTCGATTGGTTCACAGCATATGAACGTACGTCTGCATTCCCCCATTCTTTCTCCGAGTTTTGCACGAAAGTGAAGCACTTCCCACAAGCCTGGTGATCTTCCGCCCTCCTCCCATGTAGAAGGGGTTTTTGACCTCGCCCTGCACCCTCCGAGTATCATTTTCGTGTTGTTTGTGTGGTTTCTTTCTTTCCCTTCGTGATCAGTCTCTTTTCATTCTCATGTTTTTTCCGTCACGTCCATCGGTTAACTTCAAGGGGCTCCATTTCTCTCAACGAATTTCCCAGACTTCCTTTACACATTTCATAGTTGGGATTCCTACTGTAGCTATAGGCTCTAAAGCTGCAATATAACAGCTCACCACAGATTAGCAGTCTACCCCCCTAAGTAGTTTAGCGTATCGGCACACCGCATCCCCACAAGACCCACCCCTTTTTTATGGTTCCTTAAAGGTACAGAGGTACCCCCAACCCCAGGGACAACACCTTGCGCGTCACGACCTCCCTTTCCCTGTTTAACCCTTTTTGGCCGATTTTCCTCCCCAGGATTTCGACCCCTTTTCTACAAAGCCGCGTTTCGTACCTGCGTCCCCGTTTTTCCCCTTTTATCGCGGTATCTGCGCAGATTTTTCGCGACCATGATTTTCAGTCCCGGCCTAAATGTTTAACTTATCTTTTTCCCTCCTCCTTTTTTTTGTTGTGGATAGCGTTGCACCATGTCATTCTGCTGACACCTTGCGTCGATTTTGGCTGAGAACAAGCATTTCCCGCGGGTCACATCCCCACAACTTCTGCCAGACGAGCGAAGTACAAGCGGGTTTGTTTTATTCTTGTGTCTAGTGTAGTATCCTTGTACGTCCTTTGAAATTTTCATTCGATGAGTATTCGCTGAAAGTATTGACCTCGCCCTTTATTTTTTGGAAGTTAAATAAAACAATCTTCCCCCCCCCTTTTTGCTACTTTTCTTTTTGCCCTCTTCCTTTCCCCCCCCACCCCACCTCCCCCCCCACCCCCCCCCCCCCCCCCCCAGTGCCCCCGCCTTCACACCCCCCCCCCCTGCCCCCCCACCCCCCATCGTTGGAGGGTCAATGTGACTTTCTTCCCTCCGGGTTCCTCCGTCTCTCACCTTAGGTAAACGCAACCGGCGTTCCATTCCCGCTTTGCTTGATCGTTGATCTCCTTTCCGCCCGCCGCCAGGAATGATGGGCCCGTCTTTTTTCCCGTTTGGCCGGGAGGAAGGAGAACTCCCCCCATACGTCCAGATAGCTCGACGTTCAAGGACCAAGCCAAACAACTTATTTCCAAATCTCCTACAGATATTACCGTTCCTCCCCTTGCCGAAAAAACCATCGGTAAGTTTTTCGTATGTTGTCTAGGTCTCTTCCAAGGATCTGTTGCGGGTTACCCGTCTTCAGTTACCCTTCGTTAATTTTAGATGTCAATCTGCGGCGGTAAGAGTCAGATTTGAATATTTCTTGCTCCATATCCTTTGGATCAATTGCGCATCATAATTAGTGTGCCTTCGTTGGCCCGCCAAACTTACGTTATGAGCGCCTTGACCTTCGATCCCCCCCTTCTCCCACAACCGCTTTCCTTTTCACCGACTGATTAACGTTAATTTATGCCGCTCCAAAATCCCCTCCCCCTTCCGATTCCGTAAGCCCCCCCTTGGTTCATTGACGTTTACTGTTTGATTGTTGGGAGGGTTCGCTCTTCGGTTTCCGTAGATCTGCCTCCTCTTTAGAAGACTGTAGTACGGTTTTTTAGCGAGGTTTTTCTGCCCGGTCTTGCCTGGGTAACCACGATCATTCCTGCTTATTTGCCCCCCAATTTTCTTTAGATCTAGTCACGCTGAAGCGCTACGTAACGCTGCCTCCCTTCCCGAAGATCCGCTTGGATTTTTATTCTTCCCCCTTTTGTGGTTTCACTCCCTTTTTCAGCAAAAGCGTTTGGACACCTTTGATTCCCGTTAAAATCCCTTGTGCTTCGGTTTTTTCCTTCCCTCCCTCCTTTTATTCGTCTTCTCTGCCCCCTATTGACACGGTGCCCGCCGATACCGTTGAGCCGCTCCAGTCAATTTTGATTGTGCTCCCCCGATCGTATAGAAATGTTCCGGGGTTAAGTTCCTTCTTTCTTTGTAGACGTTTTTTCCGTCCAAATCCTTCGGATGTCTGGAACCCTAGCGGGACCTCCCTTCCTCCTACGTCCCCCTTATTGATCCTCTGCTTTTTTTTTTCCAACTTTTCTTTTTTGCCGACCTCCCCAAGGAGCGTCCTTTCCCCAACGTTTCTCTCGGACAGCTTTGGGTTCCCCCCCTTCACCACCGGTGAGTCCAGCTCTCAATGACCCGAAGTCGTCTTGTTTTCAAGCTCTCCGCCCCGCTCTGTACTGAATGGATTTTTGTTACCGCCATGGAGATTGATCTTTCACGCCTCCCCTCGTTCTCATCCCTTTCGGAATCCTCATCCACGCTCATTGCAGTTACTTGGTTCGATCCGAACGGTCCCGTTTCCCCCCTATTCCATCTCTTTACATAAGCACCCCCGAAAACAACCTTTTTTCTTATGACTTTTTCGTCCCCGCTTTTTTTTAACCGCGTCCATGTCAGTCCTCCCCGACCCTGCCCCCCCCAACTACCAATGTGACCGCAAAATCGTTGATTCCCTTGAAAGGCTCCATATCCCTGGGCCTTGGGCTTTTCGTTGCCCCTTAGATGGGTCACAGGAGAGTTTTCTTCGACCTCTCCATCTTCCTTATGGCCTGTTCGCCAACCCGTCTGGACAACTGCGTTGCTCACGGGCCTCCCCATTCCCCCCCGCGACCTTTGCAGATAACTGTTTTCTATTGTCGTTATCCCCCCTCTGACCTATCCACACCCCGCCGTTTAGCTCTCTTCCTACAATGGTAGATATTTGTTCCTTTCAAACCTTTCATCTTCCTGTTACTGGTTCTGCCTCGATCTTCCTTGTCCCCCGTTTGTTTGTTGAAGATCGATCGGCTTTTTCCAACAGCAGAGGTCCGATGATGTTCCCCTTCCTCAACTATCCTTAGACTAGAGAACGGCCGTGGGGGAATGGAGTCATTCATCTACCTCACGCCCTTTTCTTTTCGGCCCCGGTCGTTTGTCCTTGGGCGGCCTTGCCCGTTTTCCAAGATTCCTGTTGGCCGCACTGAAATGAAGGGTAGATTCTAGGTTCTTGTCCAACAGTAGTGTTTTCCCCCTCGTGGCAAATCCAATGGAACCCCGCCCGGAACTATTCCGCCAAATTTCAGATTAATCGTTTTGCTTCCCATTGTGATGATGAGGCTATTTCCTCTAGCCATGGTTGACGCGGTGCTTTGAGACCGTAGAAGCTTCATCGACTCCGCTTGTTGTGAAGAGCCGGTCAGACTTTTCCCTGGCTTTTTTTTTCTTAGAACCACCCCCTCTCGCTGTTATGAGATTGACCGCCTGCTTCTATGCAGCCCCCCCCCCCCCCCCCCAGTTACTTAGTTTATGTCGAGTACCTACAAGCTCCACATGGCTGTCCTTCCCCACAACGCCGGTGATCAGTTTGAAGGCCCTGCCACTTGCCCGCCCCCCGTTAGCACTTCCAGTCTTATCGAACTGGAAGACCGGGTTCCGGAGGACCCCCCATTGGTGTGAACTCCGCGAGCCCCTCAGTTTTTCCTAAGCACAATTTGCGTTTCGTAACTAAGCCCCTTGGTCTCTCCCTCCTATTTTCAATATTGAATTTGGCACATCGAGCCCTCCAAGTTCCTACTGCCCGAGCTTTCCGTGAGTTTCACCCAAGAAGTTCCTGCCCCCGTACAAGGCCGATACCCCTTATTTAGCAAAAAGTATGGCTCTACTCTATCCACTTTCGGATGCCCTTTCCTCAGGAATTTACTCAAAATTTTTGTTTTGAATTGAAAACTCTCCACTGACCTTGTAGCCGTTTCCCCAACTCTTTCGGGACCTTACACCGTCTCTAGAACACACAGCGCTTCTTAGGAAGGGTCGATTTTCTATGAGCCGATTCCTTTGGATATCTACACCAACTTCCAATCCCTCATGGAATGTCTTTCCCCAACCCCATGGCTAAACTTTAAGCGCCCCCCTCCCGTGTCGCTCTACATTCCCCCTATGTTCCCGACTTCTTTTCCCATACCGAATAAGTCTTCCTTCTTTTTTTACCTTCCCCTCTCCTGAATAAAACCCTTAAAGCCCTCCCCCACCGTGGTTCCTTTTTACGCTCTCATGTTCTTTTTCTGAGTTGCATTCTCCCCTCCGGCCCCATCCTGGTAGGAAAATTTACCGATCTTTTTGACCCCCAGCCCCTTCTCTCGCCCAAGGATCTTCCGCCTTGAAATCTTTTTATGTTTCCAAAAGGCAAAACTCATGGGATTAATACCACCTTTAACCGACTAGATGATCTTGCTCAATGCCAATACATCCCCGCGACGCCCGGTGCAGCCCCCCTTCCGCCTCTTCCCACCTTCTTTATGCATCTTGCCACATTCCGGCTGGGATATAAACCCCTCCTCCCCTAGAAGTAGGTGATCCCCCGCCGACATTTCCCCTTTTCTTTATTAATTGAGATTCAGGGCGTTTTTTGCGTTCAGTTACAGAATCCTATACCATTTCCGTATGGGTATTAAAGGTCATTGTCCGTCACGGAAACTCATCGGCCCGCTTCCTTATACTTGCGTCGAGGTCACAAAATACCCGTAGGCCCCCCGCCTTCATCTGGGACTTCAGACCTTCCCCAAACCTGTCTCCCCGGGCGGAAAGAATACGCGCAGAGCAGTGCACATCCCCCCCCCTTCCTCGCCCCCCGGTGCCCCCAGTATGCAACCGCTCCCACCCCAATCTTCCACCCTAGAGAGCAGTTGCAACTTAATTTGTGATGCGACTTCACCCTCAAGCAACCCAACTGGAAAACATGTTTCTTTTCATCTCACTGACAAAATCCCCCCTTCAATACAGTGCTTTCCCTACAATGCCGTCGAACGAAGACTGACTTAATTTCCCTCCGCCGTCCAATTTCCGTAAACCGATGGACAGCCCCCCCAGCCGCGTTGCCCGCTCTGCCCAAATCCGGATATCAGGTAGTGGAGGGACCGTATTCTGACCCTGATGTCCTGTCTTCCCTTCCAATGTTTCAATTCTTTCCCCTAATAAGTTTGGGTTTTGATTGAACCATTGGATGCCCCGGCTACTACTTGTGACTGGCTTCCAAAATCACATTCTGCAAGCGTTGCAAAAATTGAGGAGTTACTTAGACCTCTTCTCTTTGTTATTATTTGCATATATTTTTTACAGTCCTCCGATTGGTCTGTCGCAAACGGCAGTTAACGTTCCTCTTCTTCGAGTCCCTTTTTTCTCTCCCCTTTAGTCCATCGTGTGGAAGGGACCTAACATCACCAACCTGTTGATTTTTTTCTCGTCTTGAGTTTACCTATTTGAACGATCTTCCGTTGACTGCTAAGCGATTTTTGCAGAGGTGCTTCTTTTTTCCAAGGCTATTGGCCAAGCACCCCTAGCACTCTTTACAAGGAGGGAAGTCTAAGAAAGGCCGCGTCCCCCGCCAGAGGAAACTCTATGCTTTCGATAGGGCGGGAAGGATTGACCCTTTGTAGAAAGTCGGCGCAGCAGAATCCCTCATCTACTGCACTGACAATAAGTAGACTGCCCAGATGGTTGAAGGGAAGCGGAAGGACATTTCTTCCTACAACACTTTCCCAAGGCCATTATACGCCGTCTGTGCAACTTTTCAACGCAAACCCCCTTCACGGATCTTCGATGACTCACCCCCTAGTTGAAATGGTATCGGTGATCCCCCCCCCAAACACCCCCCGTCGTAAGTCCTTCTTCTTTATATCCCTGCTTTTACAATGTCTGAGCACTTGCGTTTTTCCCAATGCGTGAGCCCAAGGATGCTGACATACAACAACCCACCCCCCCCAAGATCCCCCCAAAAGACCCACCACCTCCCCGCCCCCCCCTCCCCCCCCCCCCCCCCCCACACACCCTGTCGGTTCCCAAACCTGCCCCTTTTTTTTTTAGTCTGGTCAAGGTTCGTTTCCTGCACTTAGTTGCCTGGTGGACATTTTACCCACTTGTTTTCGGTCTTTCCCTCTTCCTTGTATTGCCTCTCAGTTGTTCAATTTTCTTTCCCACCGAACTTCACGACTGTTTGGTCCATGACTCCAATCCCCTCTGAAAAATAGTTCCCCCCCCAGCTAAGAAACAAATTGTTATTTAACTTTGAATTTGGGGAGGCCTTCTCTTGGATTGGACGCCGCGTTTCATCCACTTTTTCCTGAGAAGACTTTTCCCCTAAGGTAGTCTATATTGAGAAGTGTTACTTCGCTTTGGGTAGATTGGGGACATATCTAACCTGTATTGTCCCCAGACCATTTAGGGAGGTTTACAAATATTAATTCCCCCCGCCTGACCTGCATTTGAGGATCATGGAATCTTTTTTATTACTGCCCTCTTATAATATTGAAACCACCCATTGATTGGAAAGGCCGTTATACTCTGGAGGCCGAGTCTCGATCGGGGTTTTTGACGACGGGGTCGCTGCCCCTTGTCTTGTACACACGTGTCCCCCTGCATAATGGCTTTTTTTCGCCAAATTCATCCTTTTCTTGTACCTTTAAGGTTTTGCCCACTGGCCTCTTTCTTAGGATTAGATCCATGACTTTGAGACTTTTTTCCTTCCCGATAGCACCCTTTCCCGGGGGCCCTGGAATCCCCTTTTGTCCTGCATGCCCAAGTTTCGGATGCGGAAATTTTTAGTGGCGCCCTCACTTTGACTATCGATGCAAACTGATACGCGCTCGAGCAAAATAGTCTTCAACTCACCCCTTTGGCTGGTGTTCCTTTTTCACCAGCTGTCCCGCTGGTTTTGACCCGTCTTGTTTCACTCACCACCTGTGATCAAATCTTTCAGATTCTCAGGTTCTTTCTTCCTGCGTCTCTGGAAGCTCGGAACTGGCTTTGACGGACCTCCCCCCTGGAGCTTTGTCTTTAGACCCCCATTCGCCTTCCTGATGCCCTAGAACGTTTTCCTGCGAAATCTCTCCTCGCCTGCATTTGGGTAGGCTCCCGTCAACGTTCCATTTCCCAGCAGAGTGCCTCTTCCCACATCCTTCCCCCCCACGGTTTTTCTGAATGAAGCTCATCTACCTTCCTAAAACTCGTCCCTTTCATTCTGCTACCCTAACCCATAAAGCAATTGTGGCCGCCAACCTCTTTTTAGGCGGACCCAATTCCTATCTCCTTTGCCCCCCCTTTTCCCCCTGGTGTTGCAGAGCGGTAACTTTCTTAGGCTGTTTTAACCTCTCCCAGCGCCATTTTCCCCCCTTTGCATGTATTTTCCCCCCAGTCAGTATTTCCCTCCGTTGCGCCATTCCTCCAGGCCCTGCGACGGTCAGACTACCCTCTCTATTGCCTTTATCATTTGGACTTCCATTTCCACCCACCACAGCCAGTTGCTTCCCCATACCATTTTTCTCTTAGTATTATAATCGACTTTCCTTGGTCTCACATTTGAGAAATAGCCCCATCGCTACCTATCCTCCTAATAAGTTCTTTTTTCTCTCATCTTCTTTCGCCCAGTTTAGAACTACGGTCCCGATGATTGTCCCCTGTCTTCCCCTTAGCTGACACTCAAGGTAACAGCCAAACGGTTGTGTTGAAGCCGACCTGCTTTCCCATTCAATAGCTCCTTTTATCCGGAAAAGTTTTTGAATTGGGCGGCCTTGCTCAATCCCGTGCCTCACTGGAATGTTTGCCTGAACACGGCCATGAAGTATCCCTTTCGAGTTTCCCTTTTTCCAACCCTCCCGTACTCACAAATCTCGTGGACCCACTGAATTTCCCCCTTACGGGCTATTTCGACATTCCGCCCGATTTCTTCCCAATTGTCTGATTCGATATGACATTGCAGGGTTCGAGTCGGTTATCCGAGAAGCTCCTGCAGAAGCCCATTTTTTTGCCGTGTTATGAAGCGCACTCTGATTTTTCTGGCCGTTGCGTCTTTTCCGCCAGCCTTGCGCGTGTCTGACCGTTCAAGTCTCCCCTATTGCGTCCATGCAGAGGTCGAGGACGACCCCTCCCCCCTTGTTTACTTCCCCTCAAATGGCTCCGGAAGAATCGTTGTCCCCCGTTTTTTTGACGCCGCCCTCCTTCGATCGTTTTCTCTAAGTGGACTTCACTTTTCGGTAATCCCCCAAATCTTGTGACACTCAGAGCGTTTCTTACTCCCCGTTTCCTTTGCACTCCTTGTTCGTTTCGTCCCTAAGATTGACGCTTTCAAGAATTGGCCAGTGTCCTTCAATCCCTAGCCTCCTCAACACTGTCTGATTCTTCACTCCGTTTGCTCGTTTTCAAGACGTCGTCCTGCCCCCCCGTACAACCTCCCGATAAGGCTCTTCTGCAGCCTCCCAATTTTCATTTGTCGAATAGCCCAGTTTCTTAGCCTTTTTCTCAGGCGTGCTCAAAAAGCTGTTGTCGAGAACCGAGCATTCATTTCGTCAGATGCGCAAACTAGTTTCGGCTCCAGGTCTTACACGCTTACCCCTCCCCCCTCTATGATCGGAAGTGACTGGATGAGATCTTCCCGCTTCTCTTATTTCAAATAACTGGCCCTCAGAAGCTCCCTGATTCTTGGACCCAAGTCCTGCAAGGACCCATTTTCCCAGTTTCTAGATTACCCCGGTATCAATGTCTCTTAATACGCTTATGGCACCGATCTCTACCTCCGAAAAGCGGCTTCAACATTCCCCCTTCTTTTCAACCCGTTCACAGGAAAAAACCCTTTTTTCTACGTTTTTCCTCCTCCTTGCTGATTTATTTCGTCCAAGGACCCCCGAATTCTGTCCCCTTTGTTCCCTCTAGCCTTGGGGAAAAGAATATGTAATGATCCAATAAAGGACTTCGAAGAGGTTTATTGGTGATGTACACACTTCAAAAAATTCTGATCCTCACCACCCCATTGACCCAGATCGTCGAAAATGGGTTTTTCACCGATCCCCGATCCGTCTTCAGACTCCATTGTTCCTCGCTGGAAAGCCCGTTTATTCAGCACTGTCTGCCCTGGCTATACTCCCCCGAATCCCCCTGATTTCCCGGTTAGGTTTTGACTTCCCGCCTCCCTTTTTTGACCGCTTCTTCGTCTTCCGGGTGTGTTGCGGTCCAGTGAAGGTCTGTCGTAAGGGCCGTTTGGTTATTGATCAGGTCCTCCCAGTAATTATCGACTACCTCATTCTTCAATTTTATTTTTTAGAAGTGGATATAAAAGCTAAGGCCCACCAAAGACTGTCCTCTGTAAGTTCTACTGCTTTTGGCCTCAGGTGCGCACGGGGGACCCTTTCAGAAATCCACCATCACACCGCTTTTCTAGGTAAAACCCATGCGGGGCGTATGCGAATCGGAAACGCCCCAATCAACCCACCCATTTGATGGGCCCCGTTCCTTCCCAAACGCTTTACCCTCCCAGTTTTAGGCAAATACCTTTCCGCAAGACTCCCTCCCTTCGGCCGATTTTTGTCATCAACCATGAGTATCGTCTTTCCAATCCACCCTCGATCGACCCTGCGGCAAATTTTTGCCCGCGGGTGCCACGGTGTCGG
>Ga0179593_1355464_pt1 | contig 11030 bp, 12 predicted proteins | sample CZODoug2_1_08_16_FD_185931 | JGI IMG/M metagenome (GOLD analysis project Ga0179593, IMG submission 185931) | Vadose zone soil fungal communities from Angelo Coast Range Reserve, California, USA - CZODoug2_1_08_16fungal (PacBio error correction) | ecosystem: Environmental > Terrestrial > Soil >... | reverse complement strand
GTTCCAGTCCAGTTGTTGCGTAAACTTCTAGATCTATACAGCCTCGGTGTGGCACGTCCTTGTTCGACTCATTGCATCGACGTGATTCAAACTCCTTTTTTCTTCCTGCGATAGTTTATTTAGCTCTGATCCGTACCTTCCCCCCAAACGTCGGAAGGAGCTCGACCTCTCTAAACGGTCGTCCGTTTTTTTTGGTCGATCCTTCGTTCGAGAAGGCCCTTCTCTCCTGTAGGCTTTTTTTGTCGTCTCGTTTCTCGGACGACCAGTCTTCGAGCTTTCCCCCCAATCGCGCTCATAACTCTCGGCTTCCGGGTACGTTGCCACTTTTAGCCTTTCCCCTGCGGAGTGGTCTCCGTAACTTTCTAAGACATTTTGATCCGTCTCCCGGACAAGCCCAGCCTCCCCCCCTCCTCGAGTTTAGTTTTTTTAGTACATTTCCCCTTGTTAGAAGGTGGACCGCTCCACCAGAAGCTTTCTGCTTGTTCCTTGTTCCGCTTAGAGCGTCGACCCCAAGTTGTTCTTGATAGCACCAGAACAGAAGTGTAGTGCAATCTCCGTCCTATTACCTCGTTGAGTCTCTAGGTCCAGAGAAGTAATCAGACGCCCTTTCACCCTCTCTTCCGCGGCACCCCAGTAGTAGCTCGATATATCCGTGCTGACGCCCCAGGTACATGCGTGATCTCGACCTAGTCCTGACGGTGTCGTAGCGCACGTGCTCGCGTTAATAGAGGACCCTCTTCTCGCTCTTTTCACCTTTACGCCTCCCCAGGTTCCTTTTTATGCCATTATGGAAGATATGGTCCTTTTTCTATTGATCGTCGAATTGGTTCATGACTGGAGATAGACGTTCTCCTTCTTCCGCTGGTAACTTTTTTTTTCCACGCTCCTATTCCCCCCTTCTAGACTGATAGACTCGCCCCTCTAATAACTTTTGGGTCTAATTTACTTGACCCTCTCCCCCCTATTCTCATTCGATTTCTCCGGAAATGTAGCTGTCTCCCATGAAGGATGATAGTTTTTCCCCGCGGTTCTACCCATCCTAGGAGTGCTTCTCTCCCTATCAGCGGTACGCGAGTAAGATAGACGCTTCTTTTATCATGATTCTTCCGTTGATCTAACCCCCTCTCCAGCGAGCGGAAGCCTCTTGGATAAGGCGCTTCGAAGAATTCTGTAATCCCTTAGACTGTTTTTTCATTACAGAACCTCTCCGCAGACCTTAGATCCTTATATTTTTTGTAGAGAAGTTAGGGTATTTCCTCGATACATAGACCTTCGACGAAAGTCTTTATATGCATCATATCTTCCTAATCTACTCTCTAGGGTCATTTTTCGATAGATTCGAGGTCATCCCTCCTTCTCCAACAGGCTCTCGACCCTCCAAATCGCACCCTCCCCCAAGTTTTAAACCCTACTTCTCGTCGTTGCTATAACTAGCAAGACTCCAAAACGGCTCCTATTCCCCCCCCTTCGCAAAGTCCGAGCGTCTCCCTGGACCCCTTCCTCTCCCCCTCACACACCTTGGTCTCTCCTAGTTTGGCCCGTTCTCGATTTGACACCTGGCCTTTCAATTCGCTGCCGGGAGCAGACATCCACTATTGGCTTATTCCACCGGTGTTTCTCTTTCCATGGAAGGCGCTCTTGAGGAGTGCTTCCCCTCATACCGTGTTACAACGGTCCTTCGCCAGAGTTGTTTGCTTTTCCTTTTCCATATTCTTGTGATGCTAACTGATCCCCTTCTCGCTCCCTTTCGCCAGTTGCTTTCTTTACCCCTTTTTTTTTCGTTTTTGAGTTCCCCGATTTAGCTATTGACGCGGTTTCGGCGCCTCCCTGGAAAACTCCCACGAGTTTTTTAGTGGCCTCTCGAAGTGTTTGTTCTGGCATTTTTCCCTTCGCTTCTGCTGTGATTTCCTAATGGTCAGCGGCTAAGAGATGCTGCCGCCCCCTTTTCCCAAGTCTTGGCGCTTCCTCTTCCCTGGGACCTCGTTCTTTTTTCTCCGTAGAAGCGTGTCCTCCCTGGAGACTGTAGTGATAGCGCCCGTTTTTTTACACGTCGACCTAGTATTCTATAGACATTTCGAGTTCCATGGCTGCCGCTGGTGTTTTCTTTCTCTCGTTTTTCTTTTAGTCTGTCCCTCGAGGCGAATTGACTTTTCTCACTCGCCTTCCTCTTGAATGGAGCAGCTTCTAGCCCCCGACGCGAAGGAAATTTTATATATCTGTCGGCCTGGCTTGCCCTTTTTTCTACTACGCCGCCGACTTTCAAGGTTTTCTGATGCGGATTCTCCACCTTCTTTGCTCTTTGCGCATCACTTTTGAGAGAAAAGTATCCTCCTGCAAGGGTTTCCTCGGTTTCACTACCCTTCCCTAGTTTTCTTAGAGATTTCCTTTTCATTCCCGCGTCCCCCTTTTGGCCGGCGCTGGAGCCGCCTGTTGACGATTGACGGGTCCTGCAGCCTTCTAAGCTTTCTGTTGCCTTCGAGACTTCCACTCCTTTTTTGGGACGCCTGGAACCACCTGAGTCCTTCTATTCAATCGCACCTGACTGTATGCCGGGAGCTCATTCCCTCTTTTTCTCTTTTTCCTATCCCTGTTTTTGACTTATCTAATTTACGTCCAGGCTACAGTTGTTTTTGTGAGGCTCTTCGACCTTCGTACTCTTTTTTTCTTCGGCTTTTCTTTTACTTTTCGAGTTGGAGCTCCTCGTCCTAGCAAAGGCGTAGAACTCAAGATGGCCGTTTTTATTCTGGCGCTTCTTCCGTCTGCTGACGGAGCCTTTTTTTCGTTCCAATCTCGGGCTCGGGGAGAGGTTCCACGTTTGACTTTTACCTTCCGTTTTTTTGCGCAAGCCGGACGCGTTTTCATCTATCCCCCCTGGCCCAGGTCTCCCTTCTCGACCTTCTTGTAGGCTGGAGCCTTATAACACTTACAGGCTTATCTTCTCTTGTCGCTGTCTGTTTTTTTCCTTGGCGATGTTGTGGGTGTGCTTTTTTTTGAGCCCCTCTTCACACTTCGCTCCCTCACCGATATCGTTGATGCTCTCCACTGACGCCTGAAGTCCCTTTGCACGACAGCATTGCTCTAGTCGTGTCTCCTGTGCCGAACGCCCTTTCGATCAAGACTTCTCCCAAGGTCTTTTCAAGATCTGTCCAAGACGGGCCTCTCCGCCTCTATCTCCCACTCCGTTTCCTGGGGCGCATCCTCTCTAAAGCCTGGCACCCCCTGCCCCCGTTTCCGTTCCCTGCGGCGAATCTCTCAACCTAAACCTTCTTTTTCCCTTCACTTCTCTAACCCCCCTGTGTTCTTTGTCATCTGGCCTCCACCTCTTTAAACCCCTCGCATCGTGGAAAAGTAACAACCCTACTGGTCTCACGCCTGACCCTTTACCGGAAAAGTACCCGCGCTCTTTTCTTCCTGGTGCACTTAACCTCTTTCGGCAGCAGCCACCGCTTCTTTTCTTACTTTCTTTTTCCGGTTGTGTGGTTTTTCCCCTCCTCAGCGCAGTCCCGTTGATATTGCGCACGTTCAGTTTAGAGCGTTGATGTTTTTTTTCTCCGGAAGGCATAGTACGTCCCCACGGCCGTTTTTTTGGAGCCGGCCTTCTCTCGCCTGTTGATGTGATGTGGCTCTTCTTTTTTGCTCCATTGATTCTCCCGGTGCTCGCTTTACAGTCGTCCCGTGGCCGATGTTTGTTATCCGCTCTCCCCGCTCCTTTTTCGTTGTCTTAGGTCTTTCTTTGCTGTGCCTGGTGGACTCGATCGAACTTCCTCACCGATGATCTGAAAACGCCGTCGGCGATTCTCTCACGACTCGTTCCTACCTTTCGGCGTCCTTCTGGCAGTCGAGTTCTTTTATTCTTGAACTGCCCTCTCACATCTTAGTTGTCTTGAAGTTTCGCTTTTTTTGCGTAAACTGGATTTCTCGCCTTCTAGTTTTTTGCCCACGCCGCGTTGACCCTCCTTCGGCCCGGCCGCATCTTGTTTATCCGTAGCGGACGTCTTCTTCTGCTGTCTCCGTCCTAGACGACCCCCCACAACGAGAGGGTACTGGTTTTTAGTCCTAATCATTACTTCACTTTCCGAGACGATCCTCATGAGCAAGGTATGACAGTGGTCCCCCCCCCTTAACCGTGGTGCTTTTTACTTTTTCTCGGAGAGCAGATCTAACTATATGTTTTTTATCGCGCCGGTGTTCTACGTCGTCCTGACGAGAGCCCCCTTCTATTCGCAATTACCTTAGTACGAGCAGAGAAATTTTTTTTTTCTCTTCCAGTTTCTTTCCCCCTAGACGGTCTTTTCTCGATCGTTAAGTAGAAGAGACCTATCTGGCCTAGAGCTTCCTTTTCGACTTCTCTCTAGTCCAAGGCCTCGCTAGCCAGAGAGCCGGCCGAGAATTGCTCCCCGTGTTCTTGCTCCTTCGGCGTCCTAGGAGTGCCTCTATTCGGGAGACTCCAAAGGCAGATCGACTCTAAGGAAATTCTTCCAGCATATGCTCCTACGATTCCTATCTTGACAGGCCTTCTGCAGAATTTTACAGGTGAATAAGCCCTGAGAATAGAATAGGCGAGAGGACCCCCAGAAGCCGATATACTTCTTGTGATATCCAGAGGACCCAGGCAATTAAAGGAACAAACTATCCCCTGTCCGGAGCCGCATCCTTTTTCTGTTCTGTATGGTGTTGCTTCTAAGCATCACCAGCTGTGCTCTGTCCTATGGTCACAAGACCAGACAAATCAAGAATTATCCTCACGAGCTTCTATACGGACGATCCCTTTTTTTCGCCCCTTTCGAAAGCCGTAATACTGGTCCTGGAGCCTCTCGATCACCCATAAAGGATTTTCTCTTCTGCTTGTATAATGAGACTCTGTAACCCACCACCTGCTAAGGCCGGCCCTGTCCCGCAGTATGCCCTTGGTTTGCTCCCGACTTATGACATGCCGTTTCGGCCCTCGACGATTTCTCGCAAGCCGGACCCCCTAATTTACGCGCCCCTCCTGGTCGCTCGTCTTAGATTCTCGCGGTTGTGACCCCAACGCGCTCATTTACCTCGTCTCTCCCTAGGCTAGACATGTCGTGGCCGCTGATGGCGACTTTTCCTAGTTTCTTTTTCTCTACCCCTTTCGGCGTAGCCGGGTGGACGCCCTACGTTACTATTGCGCTAGCTCGCCCCTCTTCGCTCCTTTGATAGCTCGCCGATTTTTCCTCAGAGGTGAAGACGTGAGACGTTTCTACACCTGGTTTGGCCCCTTTCGTGGTCGCCTTCTTTTTCGGTCAACCGGACCGTCCCTTTCGTTAACTCCCTTTCAATCTTTCCCCATCCGTACGCATACCCCGCGTCGGGTCTTTTCACCCGGTTGAGGAGTCTGCTATTGGCGCCCGGTTCCGTGCGAAGAGTCCCCTGATCCCGGAACCGCTAGATAATAAGGCTATCTGGGCATGCGAGGCCTATGTGACTGGACTTTTTCTGTCGGTTATCCCTCAAGAGGTCGGCCTTTTTGCACTTTACCTTACCTCTGCCCTGATGACCCCCCTTCAGAGGAAGGTAGTGGTCCCATATTAGACCCCATTTTTCCACCCTGCCGAGTCCCTACGTTCTCCTCCGTGGTGGCGGTCTCAGCGTGCACCTGTCTACTCTATGCGCGTACCTAGAATTCTTGGCTTCCTGCCGCATTTTACACCATCTCCTTGCATCGGACGAAGTTACAAACTTTAAGAGATGGGCAACATACTTGCAACCTACGTTCCCTATTCGTTTTTTCCCCTACCTTGCGCCAGTACGAGTTGAATATCCAATTCCTTTACGTCGATCTATCGCGATTTGTTTCGCTCTAATCTCGAAGAGAGAATAGGTTGTTCCCTCCCAATTTAGTTGGTTAGGTCTCTAGCGAGGCACGGCGCCTTCCTGGCCTTTTTGATCGTCCTTTAAAGAATTGTCGTTTCGATTGGGTATCGCTGCTAGAGAGACTTTCGAGGGTTAGCGTCATGTCGACTCGCTTCCGGGCTCTCCCGCCCCTCTTCACTGGTGCCCTAGCCTACCCGTTTCTGTCTCCTCCTTTTTATTCCTTTGCGGCGCATGCGCCTACAAGAACTAAGGCTTTTTCTCTCTCCGGTTGTTTTGCTCGCTTCCCTCTTAAAAGGCATACAGCCCTATTCTTGACTCCTCAAGTCGGTTTTTCCTTATTCGACAGAGTCTTCTTTGGGTAGAATTCGTTGTGTAAAGTTACTTACTCCCCCGTGCCGTCTATCGGGGTGACTCTCTTCTGGGTGCACGGGCGCCCCGGTAGGCGTTGTTTTTTTGTTTTGTTGTTTTCTTTCAGAAGACCTTTTGCCCGGCCTGCTACCCGATACAACACGTTGGCTCTCATACACCCTTCACGTGTTGCTCTTGCTCACAGCTCGGGAATGCGGGTGCACCTACACTGCTCCGTCCTCCCCTCACTTTCCCATGCTAGGTCCCGTAACCACCGCGTTTCATCTTTTAGAAAATACCTGTTGTTGAGGTTCTCTGGCGATTTAGTTTAATTTCCTTTTCTTTTGGGTCTTGGGAGGGAAGTGAGTTCATCCTTCCCGATCCTTTTTTTTTACGTCGACAACTGAGGGAAAACTCTTTTTTCGTTCTCGCTCACGATGCGTGGTAGCCGGGGCCTCGATCTTCTTTTTTCGTTCCCGTCCGACCCCGTGAGACCTTGTGAAGCCTGACGCCCTTCACGAGAGAACTTTTGGCTGTTTCTAACCGGTTCGTAACGGTCACTGTTTCCCACCCTTCCCCCCTGACACCCGCCGACCTACCTGAAGCTCACTCTTTGCCGTTCGTTCTTCCGTAACAGTGACGTGATTTCCGACTGTTGTTCGCGGCGGAGTTGCCCCGAGCTGTTTTCGCTGTCCCCTCCGGGCGGACCTTGGTCTTTCTTCCTCGCCTCTCGGCTCACCGGCACCTATGACCCTCCTGCGTCTGCGCCGCTGCCTGTCGTTCTCTCTCTTTTGGGCTCCCATCTTAAGTGCTCAAGGTCCCGTCTTTCCCCGTGCTAGTTTCGCTCGAAATCTCAAGTATGTCGTTCTTACCCTCCTCCACTTCGTCCCTTTCGCCTTGGAACTAGCCAACTCCCTTTATGTTTATGCCCTTAAGCCCGTGCGAACCCCTTCTTCGAGCACATCGAACCTGACGCTCTCCAGTCTAGATTCCTTAAATCGGTGTGCTTTTTCAGATTGACTGTGCTCTTTTCGTCTCGTTTGCTATTCTTGGCGGCGTTTCACAGATAGAAGATCTGTGCTCAGTCTTTCTCCGATTCCCGTTCATCTTTTTTCGTTCCTTCCTTCCGCCGCTATAATAGTACATTCCTCGTATACTTATAGCTCCCTTGCAGCCCCTGCCACCTCTCTCCTCGGACTAGGTCCGCTCGCGGATGAAGATCGAACCTACTTCCCGAATAGCAGTGTTCTTTGACACTTCTTATCTTTTTGCCAGCCGTTACGCGATTGAGGTTTTTTGCCCCTTTGAATCGAAAGTCTTACACTCGTTACCCCTCCCCCCTTTCTTCTAGGGCCGTTGTAGGAGCGAGCCCACGGAATGTATCTTTACGGTCAGGCTTGAATCGGCCCTTCTGCTTCTCCTCCGAGCGATCCCTCCTTCTGACGTGACACGTGAGAGGCTTATGCTGCTGAGTCTGAACCCCCCGACAATTTTCTCGACCACTGTTTAATAAGTGGCGCCTGTGTCCTCCCCCCGGGACGGAGAAAAGATATGGGCCGTAAAGGTTTTCGGATCCTCTTTTCTGTCCCCTCCTCGTGACATCGGGCAGCGCCTTTTAAGAGTATCATATGTGAGTCTCTCTGCAAATCTGGCCATGAGGAAACCAGCTCCCTTCATTGTGTTCCCTCTCAGTTTCTCGATCACCGTTCCCCTTGAATTCCGGCCCAGACAGCCGTCCCTCCTGATCTATGATTGACATTTCGTCCCTGAAGGTCACCTCGATTTTGGGGTCCCGCCCCTGAGACCTACGCCCGCGGGTGCCGAAGCCCCCTTCTTCTCCACAGCCCGCATTCGCTCCAACCTCCGCCCCCATAGAATGAGGCAACTGAAGGAAAGTTCCTCATGGATCTAGCACCTCGTACGGCGGGTCCCGCCGTTTTCGGCTTTTAACGGGTGTGCTTTTGCGCAATTCTCTTACGGACTTGATCCCGTAGGTTTTATTCTCTTTCCCATGCTTAGTTCTCAAAGAGGTGGAATGGTTATTTTTCCTTATAGCAGCATAAGTAGGCGTTCCTTTTAGACTCTGATCCCTAAAGCGGAGTTGGATCTTTTGGTTTTTCCACATGAAACTGACGATGTTCTACGCTTTCCCCCCTCCTTTAATCCACCCCCCAGATCAGTAGTATTTTCATAGTGGTGTTGCCGTTAATGTCACGTGATTAAGCTCCTTTCCTAGCAGAAGTGATGATTTAGTAGCTTGAAGCTCGGCTTCCCTCGTTTCCTACGGTTCTTCTATCATGAAGATTTCAATGTCCGTGCCTTCATCTTTTCTCCCTTTTTGCGTAAGATCTTACCTCCCGTCATCAGATCTTATCGTTCCCGCACCAGGCCATCTCCTTGTTTTCCTCCTCGTCTTCCCCCGTGAAGCCGGTTTAATAGTTCCTCTCCGACGTTAGACTCCTTTTTGATGAATGTCGCTTAGAGGCCACTTCTTGTTTTCCCTCCATAAAGCATAGAGGACCTAGGTCCATTGAAGTTCCCTTATATGGCTCATCCTTTTCGGCCTGTAGAATGGTCCTTCCTTGAGATAGCCCTACTGTCTCTGCAGGCTTCCGGTAGAACATGGCCCACGTCTCTCACTCGTAGGGATATCCCTCGCATTCAAAATCTGGGTAGCCGTTTCCCAGTCCAACATCATGATGGTCTTCAGGGATTGGAGGACAGTCCTGGATCGCCTGTCTATTCGCCCGTGTGTCCCCCCTTCTTGAGTATCTCCGCTCGACACGATCTTGATGTCTCTTGGAAGTCTGATCTCCCGTTTCATAGAAACTCGAAGTCTTTCCAGAGCGCCGCGATGGCCAGCTCTCGATTGGTTTACAAGATGTTTCTTGATTCCTCGCCCTTCCTCCCCCAATATCAGTTGACTCCTAAGTTTCTCCTCGTATCTGAACTTCTCCTTCAATCCTCCAGGCTCCGGAAGGTTTAATTAGACTTCCCTAACGAAAGTTCTCGTTTTCCTCTTTCGAGCTTTGCGTCCTGATCTAGTACTTCGATCGCCGTCAGCACGAGCCACCCGCACCCCTTGCTGATGGGCTCTCCCGAGAACCTTACAGTAAGCCGAGATAACGCGCATCAACAGTTTCACTGGACAAATTTGCCTCCACTAAACGTTCGTGAGCGCCTTGGCGGGGCCCTTTCTTGTACCTTCCCCGTGCCTGACCTTTTCTGCCGTGGTCTCCCTCCCGCTCTGCTCCCTCTCCCATGGCCTATCCCGTTCCCCCTGTTTGCTTTCTCAAACGTAATTCCCCCCCTTTTGAACTCAGTGAGACCACACCGGGTTCCGAACTGCTGACTTGAATTTTCCCCAATTCAGACTATGAGAATTTTCCCTTGTCAGTCCTTCGTTTCTTCTATCAAGTTTCGACTTTCCCGAGGCGATATTCTCCTTTTTCGGTCTGATGAATTTCACCACATTTCTATGGCTTTAGATGGAGTCTCTCTTTCGAGTCTGTAGATAGTTATAGTTGACGCACGTTTACTGTTAGATTCAAGAAAGAATCTTCAACCGAGCTTGTCTTTCCATCGAAAGCGACAGTAGGCTTGAATCTCTCTTTCTAAAGGTCTATCGTTGATAGACGCTTCCTTGGACCCTTTAGCCGCCTTGTTCTTTACGTGCGAGCGTCCCCTTTGAGCAGTTTAGTTCCAGCTGCAGATTTTCTTTGAAGGTTTGGCGATCTCTGCGCGTTGTTTTCAACGTACCTAAGCAAGGTTCCGGACTCCCCTCTTTTCGTCAGCGAGATTTAACGCTGATCTTTGTCCTTTGTTCCCCCTGATGACGGCCTTTCTTGCCGTTGATGTCTGACGGACGAATCAGTACCAGTTCTGGAGCTGCTGTCCTTTTTACCACGTTTTCTGTTCACGAGGACATCCCCTGATTTTCTGAATTCTTCTTAATTTCGAACCGGGTTGACTCCGTTTCAAGCCCCCCCGAGCCCGCGATGTTTCCTACGTTTCCTCCCGGCCCCCGATTCCTCCTCGGCCCGCCGTCGTCGTCTTGTTCGGCTCTCGCCTTTTCAGGCTGGACTCTTGCATTCCCTCCTGCGACAGCTCCGCGAGCTCGAGAGCGATGCCTTTTATGGAATTTGTTCAACAATTGATGCATTGCTCCGCAAGACCTTCTCTTTCCTTCCGTATATCTCTAGTTTATCTCCCTTTTTTGTTGCTCGAGATAATGCTCCCGGCCTCTTTTTGAGTCGCCTTCGGCTAGTTACATTCCCCATACTGACTGAAGAGATCCCGGCGTCTTTTTCTTCTCGGCCGTCTTCGGGAGCTTCTTTCCATTCTTCCACGTCTTAGAATAAACAGTTTCCGTTTCGTTTTTACGGTCTCCTTCTTTCCGCCTACCGTCTCGGCTCGGTACCAATTCTTGCTCCCGGTAGTGAGATCAAACAGTGACGGGCGACCATTCATTTTGCCTCCCCGGTCCCTTTAGTCCTCTTACGATAACTGGCTTCAACATTCCCTCCTTTATACGGTCTTGGTCCTCCTTTTTAATCCAACGGCCGCGGCTATATTCGCAACGCCCTTCTCTTCTGCTTCTCATGATCGTTCAAATGGATCTCTTTTGATCCCATCCTGCAACCTTCGTCCTCTTCCGTTCAAACGATCCCCTCCCAGGTTTAAAGATGATCCGCCACGCCCCTCTCTTCTCCCAATTGAACAGACTATGATGCTTCCTCATACCCGACGGTCTTTGCCTTTCACTATTAACTCGCTATCAAGAAGTATCCCAGGTCTTCCCTCTTACGTCGCCAAACCCTTTTTTATTCATGAGTCGCTCTATA
>Ga0179593_1184682_pt1 | contig 11030 bp, 18 predicted proteins | sample CZODoug2_1_08_16_FD_185931 | JGI IMG/M metagenome (GOLD analysis project Ga0179593, IMG submission 185931) | Vadose zone soil fungal communities from Angelo Coast Range Reserve, California, USA - CZODoug2_1_08_16fungal (PacBio error correction) | ecosystem: Environmental > Terrestrial > Soil >... | reverse complement strand
TGCATCTCTCCCCATCCCTTTTCAGGGTAAGTGAATACCGTATACCTTCGACCCCCATGGAACAAATAATACTTGACCCCCCTTTTTTTATTTACTTTTTCTACGATACAGTCTCTTTGGTGGGTGACGTTCCTCCCACGGTGAGAGTTTGGTTTCTCTTTACTAATTTAGTCCTCCCAAGTATTGGTCCCTTTTAGGATCGTGGCTCTCCCTCAATCGGTTTAAGTGTTTTGCAGTATTTTTTCCTGCTTGTTCGCCTCGCTCATTTGCAAGGAATACAATGTTTATTACCCCCTTTTTTTTTTCCAGTATTCCTTGAGGAATACGTGAGAAACCCCTTTGTTTTACCATATGTTTTTTGCCGTCTTCCTTCCTGTGTCTGACCCAAACTTTTGGGGTTAGCTGCTGCCTTTCAGGCCATCATTAGTGATATTTCCGCGCGATTTTGCAATTTGCTCATTTCCTCCTTTTGTTATTGCATATTTCATTGACTTACTTACTATTCCTTCTTTGTATAATTATCGTATCACTGAATCAACATTTCATCTTCATCTAGGCCAGGTCCTCCTACGCCCCGATATGCCTATGGTTTTTTTTTCTCAGTATGGTGCGCCTCTTTTTCTTTTTTCCCCCATAAAACATCTTCGATCGGGGACAGGTATGGGCCGCTAGGGTTGTCTTTCTTTCCGATTCTCTTTTGGTTATCTCCTTCTTTATGACAAAAGTCCGGGCCAATAAGATACCTTTTTCGATATCTCCTCGGTACGTGGGTGGAGTTTCCCTTTCGGACATGATTCCCCCTGTAATCTGGGTTGCTTCTTTGTTCCTTTGTTTTACTCAAAACTCAATTCTCAGCCCTTTCAGGTTTTCAAAGTCGAGCCCCGCTCCTTTTACTTACTTTTTCTGAGTTTTGGTTTTGAAACTATCCTACTCCAACACTTAAGTCTCTTTCCCTTTTTTTTCCCCTTCCGGGCCACAGGTTTCCATTTGGGCCACTGGTCTGTGTAGTAAATTCTTATATGCGTGCCTGTAGACTCTTTCCAGGCGTCTTCCGAATTGAACTTTTCCATGGCCGCGTCGTATATCTGGGGGCTTTATCAGACAGTCTTAATTTTTATTTGCGCCTACCATGTACCCGTTTTTTCTCCGAATTGTACACGATTTGTAAAGGAGTTCCCTTGGACGACTGCCCGAGAAGTCCCTTCCCTTCCTCCTTTCTTCGGTTTTGTTCTCCCGAGAGCGGCCCCGTTTTGATTTCGTCTTTCTCCGTGCCAACTTGTCCGCCTTCCTGGTCCTCTCAGGACCCGGGGTTCTTGTATATTGGCGAGGATGCTCGTTTTGGTTTGGTAGGGTAACGGCCTTTTTTCCTCTTCTTCCTGACCCTCCCCTCGGTTTGAACCTGGTCCTTGGTATTCCCGTTAGAGACCCTTTTTTCAGGTTTTGGGTCGGTTGTATTTATGACAACCCCCTCTCTTGGCCGACCTTCTTTCAATGCTCCACGACGAGCCGCCGATCGTCTCCGACGTTGAAGAGAAGGCTTTTTCCCGGGATTACTTCTACTTTCCAGTCTGGTCTCCCTCGGCCACTTTTTTTCGCCCGACTTTTGCGAGGTCTTTGTTCTTCGTAGCTCTTCCTTCTCCCTTGCTTAATCACGAGTTTGTGGTCCCCCGACGACGTGTTATTTAGGCGTAAGTACATCCAGTTTGACGTAGGGTTCGGGTTCGGGTATTTTTCGACCTACCCACAATTAAGTTTCCCAGGTGTAATAGGACGAAGGAGTCTGTAAAAAAACCACAGTCCTCCTTTTTCTCCTATAGGGTCTGTCAGGTCTTTTCTCACGACACCCTCACCCCCTCCGGATTCCCCCACCGTTTTTCTTCGATTGTCCTTCATATCTAGGGCAGGTCCCAGCTCCCCAGAGATCGTTGATGGTATCAACCAATCGTGTGATACGATCCGCCCATCACCACCTCTCTTCGCTTAAAAGGCGGTTCCATTTTTTCCCCTGTGACACATGAACTTTGGGTATCCGTTATTCCCTATAACCTTCCCGACTGGACTTCCGAAGCGCATCAAACCTTCTTCAGGGACCGCGGCGAGCTCAGAAAGGACTTATGCGGCGTCACAGAGCATCATCAGCAATACCGTCTTGGTTACAACGGTTTCCGGGGACCGACTTTCCAGGTTCTTCGGGGGTAGTCACCCATTCTTCTTCTACTTCGTCTTCTCCTTAACCGCCCACTCTCTCTTCATCTTTTCCCCCCCCCCTCTTCTCCTCTCCCATTGCCTTACTCCTCAATTACCCTCAACTTGTTCTCTTATCCTCCCTCATTTTTCCAATCACCCCCTCCGCTTTCCTCTTCCCCCCCTCCCTTCCTGCCTGTCCCCACAAATCTATCCCATCCTGATTCTCCCGCTCCGTCCCCCTGACTTTGCTATACGGTTACCCTCTGGACCATTGTCTCCTCCGTATCCCTCCCTGTGCACTCATATACGCTAATCCCGCTATCACGCTCTTACCTCCTCTGCCCTCTCTCCGCTGCTCTCCCCCCCCTCGTGTTTACTCCCACGTACCTATTGTCCTCTTCTTTCTCCTTCTCTCGTTCTTTGCTGCCCCTCCCCATATGCCTGTTCCCTCTCCCTTTTTTCCCGCTTCCTTGCTCCCCCTCACTCCCCTCTCCTTTGCTTCCGCCTTTCTCCCCCTCTGCCCCTCCCGTCTTGACCCCCCTCCTCCCTTTTTAATCTCTCTTTTATCCTTCTAACTCCTTCTCGCCCCTTGCTTACCTCCTACTCTGTCTTCCTTTTGTGTCTGTGACGTCCTTTCCCCCTTACACCCAACTCTTTCGCCCCAGTATTCCCCCTCCGGATTATTGCTACCCCCCCTCTTCCCTTGCTCCCCCCCTCCCTATCCTCCCTCCCTACCTCCCCCCCCTCCCCCCCTCTCGATCTCCTCTCCTCCCTCCCATCCAATCCTCCTTTGTTTTTCTCCCCCTCTTTCTTGTCGCATGCTGTTGCCCTTTTTGCCTCTTCCTTTTCTATTCCTTTCGCAATTCCCCTTTTCTCTTCCCACCCTTCCCGCGCTTGCCGTTTTCCTTCCATACATCTCTTCCTTTTTGCGTTATCACCACCCCCCCACCATCTTACTCACCGACCCTTCTCCCCACCCCGTCCCTTGTTGCCCGAATCCGCCCCGCCGATTATCTTTCTCCGCTGCCCCTCCCCTGACCTTTCTCCTACCTCCCCTTCGGTGACCCTTGTCCTTGGTCTTCACCCCCTCCTTTTTCTACGTCCGATTCTCGGCTCCCCTTTTCACTGCCTTTTTCCACATACTTCCCCTTCGCTCCACCACCCTCTGCTTATTCTTTCCATCCCGCTGGCCCCTTTAGATCAACACCTCACGGCGACCCCCCTCGACGGCGCGCTGCTTACGTTTATATTATCCGTTCCGGTAGTTTCCCCCACTCCACTTGTTTGGCTTCCCTCTTTGCTTCTATTACTCCGGCTACGTTACTCGTTTTACTTTATCTCCCCGTGTCGCTCTTGCTTCTTCCTATCCCACTTCCCTCCATATATCCGTTCGCATCTCTTCCCACTCCACTCTTTTGCCTCGTCACGGCCCCGCGCCCCCCGTACCTCGTGCACTCCAACTTGCCTCTCAGCTTGAGCAGTCCACCTCGACCCTTATCAACCTGCCCCTGTCGCCTTCTATAATTATGGAGCTCCCCTGCGAGCCGACTTCGCTGTTGAAACCTCCTAGATTTTGACCTCCGTCGAACACTCCCCACCTCTCCTCCTGCTCCACCCACCCTCCTCTCTTTCCCCCCCTCCCCTTCATTCGCCTCTCTCTCTTCCCCCCGTGTGCCGTCCCGGGCCCCCTAGCTCTACATCATCACTCCCGCGCGAATCCTCTAAATCTACTACCTCCCTCCCCCCTCCACTTCTCTTCTTCCTCTTCCCCCTCCGATCCCATTTCTTTCATTGACGACGCTCCCGGCTATCATCGCCTGATCCTCCTTGTACAGATACCCGTCTTATTTCCCCCCCCCTATTCATCCCGCTCGTCCCCCACCTTATTCCCTCTTCTATTTCCGGTCCCCTGCACACTTTTTTGCGCACGGCAAACTTCACTTTCGCTCATTTCCCCCCCCCTTTTCCCCCCGCACCTCCTGTTTTCCCTCTTTTATCCTCTCCTCTCTCTCCTCTTTTTCATTTTCGCTTTTTCCCCCCCTTTCGTGCCCTTTTTTCCGTCCCCTCCCTCCTGCTCTCAGCCGATCCTCCTTTGTTTGTTCCCATTTTCTTTCCCCCCCCTCTTCTCCTCCCTCCCTCTCCTTTTCTCCGCACTCACTCCCCACTCCTTCTTTCGTTTATATTCGCACTCCTGTTCCTCCTCCTAGTCCCTCTGCGCCCTCTCTTTTTTATGCACCCCCTTTTCCTCTCATCCCACTTGTACCTCCTCGCCTTGCTTAACAAATTTCCCAGCTAGGGTTTCTCCCCGTTGTCCCACTTCGCCCGATTTCCCCTCGCTGTCACTCCTTTTGTGTCCTTCATCCCCATCGCACATCCCATCTCCCTCGCCTTCGTTCCACCCCTCTCCCCTGCCCTCTTCCACCTTTCCCCTCGCTGGTTCTCCACGCACCATTTCTCCTCTTGGTGCTCTATCTGCAAAAATTAACCGATTGCTTATCCCTGTTTCGCCCAAATCCTTTTTGCCCCCTTTCCTACGGTGCCGCTCCCTCATCTCCTTCTCTCCCCTCCCCTTTCTTCTCTTTTTGTCCGGTCACTCTCCTCCTCTCCCTTTTTGGCATTACTGAAGCTCCCTCGACGCCACCATCTTTTCCTAGTGCATCGTTAACGTACCAGCCGCTACCCTCTATCGTCTCTGACCCCTTGAGTTCGTCCTTAACCCGTACCCGGGCACCTCAAGACCCCACAATAAACCTACTCCTCATACCTCTTTTGCTCGCTTCTTTTTCTTCCTCCCTTCCCTTTTTGCCCTTTTTTTTCCGTCCACCCCTCTTCGTGTTTACCCCGCCTACGGTGACCTGCATGTTCACACCCGCTTCTTCTCCCTCTCTTCAAGTCGTCCGAGCAACTCCCCTCTTCTGCCTTTGCCCCCTCGTTTTACTCCTTGCCGTTTTCCCGTTCCTCGTCACTACCCTTCTCTTTTTTCCTGTTCCCCCGTTCATACTACCTGTTCCCCTCCTCCTCCCCTTTCCTCTTTCCCTTTCTTACGTTTACATCCTATCTCCTCACGTTCTTCGATTCTTCACCTCCTCGCCATGACCCTCCACTCTCTCACTTCAACTCCCACCCTTATCAATCTATTCAACAACTGTCTTCACCTCCCCTCCCCGCTTCTTCACCCAACCCCGGCCCACCCTTTTATTTTACCAAATCTCATTCTGTCCCCCCCTTCTCTCCGCGTGACCGTTACCTCTATCCTGAACTGACGTCCCCTCCTTGTCCTTCACTTCCCACTTTCATCTATCCTTCGAACCTCTTTTCTCCCCGGTCTGTCGCTGGCCGCCCGCACTTTACCCCTCGATACCCCGGCTTCAAATGTAAATCTCTCTCGCGAAGCCACCTGCTTTTCTGGTCTTTCTCATCTCCTCCACCCCAGCCTTTCGTCTCTTTAAACCCTATTTTTTCCTCTTTCCATTTTTTTTTCTCTTACTCACTCCCAAGATTGACTCTTTCCTCTCCCCTACCTACTTTCTTTGACCCCCTCCAAATGCCTTTCCCTCCCTCTCTTTCCGCCCTTTCTTCTCCCTCATTCCCTCCTTCCTATTCCTTTCTCTTTCTACTCCCTCCCTCTTCGTCCTTGCCGCATCCGGCCGGATCTCCTTGACACCGCCCTTGCTTCGCCCGTCTCTCCTCCCGTCTCCCTCCTTCACCACCTTTACCTTTACCTGCCCTTCTTTCCCCCCACTTTCCCATCGTTCCGCCTCTACCTCTTCTACCCCCGCTCCCTCTTTTTTCCCACACTTTCTGTTCCGGCCCTCGGCACCGATCTCGCTTGCGCCCAGCAGCGCTCTCTCTTACTATAACTCCTCACCCCCACACACACCCCCCTTCCTTCTCTTTTTATTCATTCTCTGACTCGTCCCTCTCCCCAATCGGTTCCCCCTCCCCCTTTACACATCGGTCCCATCTTCCGGTTTCGTCCCCCGCCCCCTCTGTTTGGCCTCTTCGCACCCCCCCTATCCTCTCGCCATTTACTCCGCCTGCCCCCTTTAACTTCCCCCTCCCCCCTTGCATTCACCCCCTCTCCTACGCTCCCCCTCTCTTCCCCTGAGTTAACCCTTGCCTCTGTCCAACCCCTCCGCCTACTCCTTCTGCCTTTCCCCCCTTGTCTACCCCTCTTCCGCCCCCATCGCTCCTCCCTCATAACTCCCTTCCCTTCCCCCTGACTCCTGGCACTCCCCCACCCCTCTCCGCCCTCCGCGTCTTATCCCCCCCCTCCCCCGTCTCTACACTTTTTCCCGTTCTCTTCGACCTCCCCCCTTGCTTAGACCCTCCTTCCATCCTCGCCTTAGCTTCCTTCCCTCATCCTTCTCGTCCCTCCTTCCTTACTCCTTTCAACTTCCCCCCCCTCCCCCCACCTTGACACCATCTCATCCCGCATCCAGCATCTCCCCTGTGTTAGTTAGGCATTCGTTTCCTCTATGGCCTCTCCGTCAGATCCGTCTCATATGACATTTCGATCCCGTTTTCTCGCCTCTTTTCGCAATCTCAGCTCTTTTTGTACTTCCGCGCTCTTCCTCCGCCTCTTTCTCCTTACCCCTTCTTCTTTTCCTTTCCCTCCCGCCTCTTTGGGCCCTAGATCCCCATCAACCCGCTCTTACGCCCCCGCTTCCATCACTGACCCAGCCTCTATTCTTTAGTCACCTCACCCCTTCTTTCCTATAACACCGGTCCCCCATACATGTACTCCTCTCTTTTTATCGTTCACTCTTCTCCTCATCTCGATCCCTTATTTCCCTGCCCGATACGTTCATACTTTTATGCATCTGCTCGGCCCGTCCCACTCTCTAACCTTTCAGTCTCGGTCCCCACTCGCTCTGAGTCCCTGCCACACCCCACCGCCCCACCCCCCGCAACTTCTCCTTCCCACTTACCTATCCCCTTCCCTTCTTCACACTAAGTCTTTGACTCCCCTCTTTGCCTCCCCCCCTTTTTCTTTATACCCTACCCTCCTTGCTACCCCGTCCCCCCCCACACGGCTCGCCCCCCCCTCCTTCCTCCTCCACCCTCTTGCGTCGTATACTTCCCAATTCTGCCCCGGCGCATCTCCTTCCCCCAGCTTGGCTTACTTTGCGCGTTATACCGTCCTGCGCGCCTCACAGCCATAGCCATTCCCCCGACACCCGAACCTGCGCACCCCATCCTTAACATTACAGCGCTTTATCCCTCTCTTCCATCGGATTTCGTTCAGCCGACTGAGCCCCCGGTCAACCCCCGCCCCCCTTTCTCCCTTACCCACGTCTTTCTTTTGCTTTTGCCCCCCCCACCTTCTCCCGTTCTACCACTCGCTTCCCTTCCTCCATCCCTTCTTCTTCTCCTCGTTTAATCCCGTCACACCTCTTTTCTCCCCCCACTCATCTGCTTTCTCTCCCCTTTCTCACTTCCCCCGCACCCACTCTTACTTTTTACCCCCCTCCCCCCCCCGTTGCCCGCCTGCAACTCTCCCTCCTCGTCCTCCCTCTTCTCCGCTTCCCTTCCCCCCTTTCTTCTTTTCACTCCCCTTTAGTTCTTCTACCCCACCTTCCCTTCCTTCCAGTCACCTTCTTTCTTCCTCGTAGCTTCGCACCCCCAGGGGGTGCCTGCATTCTTTTTTTGTCCCCTTCCGCTCTTATTCCTATTATTTTTCCTCCCCGCCTTTTTCTGTCACCCCGTGTTCTTAGTATTCCCTAGTTTTTACGCCCCATGTTATCACACACCCCGCCCCTCCCCGGATTCCCTTTCTCCGCCCCCTCGCCGCCTTTCATCTCCCCACCTCTATGTCAATGTCGGCTCGTTTTCAATTCTTACCATGCGTCGCCGCCGTCCTTCCTCCGTCCTTCAGTTCCCCTTCGCCTTCAGCAATGGACCGCCATAAGCTTTACGCATTCGTGGTGGACATCGATGAGAGGCGTGTGTAGAGGAAGCAGATTTCCTACTCCTTATTTCCTCCTCTCCTTGACTTGCCGCAGTGTTTTGCTTTCGCTATTCGTTCCTATACTTCGTCCCCTTGCCTAATACTCGCCCCCCTCGCTCTGCTTCCCCTCACCCTTTTTCACTATTCGTTCGTTCACCTCTTGTTTGTCCTTCTTACATCCGTTTTTCCCTTACGGTTGCGGGCGGCTTCTCCTTGCTCCCCCCCATTTCCCTCCCCTCTGTTTCTCTCCCACATCTCTCGTCGTACCGTTTCCTCTTTCTTATCTCCCTTCTCCACTTGAACTGACAACGAGCCGTTGATCCCCTATATCCTATGCTCTTCATATTTCAAGGGCCCGCGGCGCCCCCCACTGACGGCCGCATTCCGTAGTTTTTGACAATAGAACCTCCTTCCTTTGTGCTCCTGTTCTGTTTTTTTGTTTGCTCATAGAGGAAGGCCATAGATAGGGGTCCCGACAAGTCTCTTTTGTTTTTTCCCCCCACCTCCTTGTCCCCTTGCTTGTGTGTGTTTTTGGCGACCCAAATACCACTACCCCGAGGGTGGCTTTTCCCCTATGCTTGCACTCAGTGGTGAGGTCCTCCTCAAGTTTTGTTTGGCCCCGCCTTCCAGCCCTTTCTACCCTGTCCGTTGAAATGTTCCTCGTTTACGTAACCCCCTCCTTCCCAAGGAGGAGCCTAACTGAACCCTCACCTAGACCCTCCCTACTTCCCCCGTTCCTCGCCCTCCCCGGCATAAAAGTGCCGAACTATGGGCGTCCCTTTTCACCCTAACCGGGAAAGGCCCCCCCGGTCCACCTGACCGTCATCCCGCACCCAACTGGGGCGTTTCTGGCGGGATTCTTTTGTTCATCTTTTTTTGCTGCGCGCGCCTTCGGCCGCTGGTTTCTCTTCTTTGCAAGTCCCGGCTGTGTTTTCCTTATCCTGAATCCACCTTGTCCTTTGTCAGCCTGTCCCCAACTGACCTGTTTTTGTTGATACGCTCGCTTTTTGCTAATGCTTTCTCTTCTCCGTTGGTTGTATAACATTCCCTCCTTGTTTTCTCCCATAGATAAGTTACGGACATCGTCCTTGGGAATTACAATATTGTTCTGTGTCGTTGAGACCAGAGACATGACCGATCCTATAAGGGTCTAAAGCTTCTCTTGGTTTTTTCTTCCCAACTCCTTCGTCATATTTCCTTGGTTACAGTGGGTTCTATAACACCCTCCCTCCACCTATCCGCAAAATTGATTTTCTCCACGCTTCCCGTTCATGCGTCTCCCACCCCAACTGTGATGAGGCATGTCTTTTGACTCCCTTCCTTCCGCCTGACAAGACCGCAAAAGTCGGGCGTCCCTTCCTTCTCCCCGATGCTCCACAGCTTGAACGTCTCTCAGTCCCATCCTCCCCCGACTTCTGGTCACGTTAAGACGCTACATTTTCACTTGGTATAGCTTAGCGGGCAGGAACTGTTTACGTTGTCCTTTATTCCACCTTACCCTCTTTCCACTTCTCCCTTAATGGTCAGAAGGGGAATTTTCAAGTCATACGTCCCTCCCCCCAACCGTCCCCTCCCCCGCAACAGGTTCTTCCTAGCGCCCCAAAGTAGAGTTCCAAAACTGGGGAACTGTCGACGTTCTTCGCCCTTCACATTTGTCCACGGAGAAGACCATCACCCCCTTGGCTCTGCTGACTCCCAGAACCGGCCCTTGATCCTTTTGCGACGTGGAAGGTGCCGGATTTTTTCCATTTCTCCCCATTTTCCCGCGTTTTGCTACCCCCTCCCCCTGTCACCATATCGTCGTACCCCCCAAATTCTGGTCCCTTGCTTCGGATCAGCCCGGCCTGTCTGTCTACCCTTTCCCTCCGAACCTTGCCAAACAAGAGTCATTCGCATCCTCCGGTAAATATCTTCCACGGCAAACGCCCTTCTCATTAATCCCCCGTGGCCCCCTCCCCTTTCCAATTTCACCGCTAGCATTACGTTGTTGGATTTCTTCTCCAACACCCCCAAGAACCTCTCATTAATTACCCAGGGCTGGTCGTGACTTTTTATCGCTTCTTATGGCGGGATATCCTTTGTTCTACCCACCCCTGAGACCGTGCTCTCCTTTTTCTTTCCCCCCTGGAGGTTTTCTCCCTCGACCCGGGCAATCCCAGTCCTTACACGACTTTATATAGAACCAGGGCCTCTGTGGTCGAAACTTTGGCTACAGCCCTTTCCAATATACCCCCCCACCCGACTTTTCCTTCGGGCGAACAATTACACCTCTGGTCCCGTACCTTTCCCGTATCGCAGAGGTTCCTTTCTCCTGTATCTGCACAATGATGCTAAAACCTCTGTAGCCTTTGTCTGAGCTGCCCTGGCTTCTGACATTCTTTTTTTTCTTCCTTGATCGGATAATGATCCACCTCGAGTCCATGATTTAATCGTCCATGACCCAATATGCACTACCATGATTTTTAAGGACACATTTCCCCAACTCTCCTAGGACCCTTTTCCATTTCTGAACTCAGCAGCTCCCCTTTTGCCGTACAATTACGGGGCAGGCACCCCCCCTTCTTTTACCCAATTTTTACGTTTCTTTTTCCTAACGGCAGTAAGTGCCCTCCCCTTCCGCACCACTTTCCGGCATTTGCTATCTCCAACCCGGCTTTTGCACTACTTTTTCTCACAAAAAACTTAACTGTTGCCTGCTTCGCCAGCGATCCTCAAAGGGCTTTTTGCGGGTGACCCCCCTCCTTTCCCCCCTTACAAAATAGACAACACTTCTCCCATGGTGTTGTCACTGCCTCCGTTTTTTCTGTCAACTATACATCTTCTACCTTTTCCCCCTAGTTCAGTTACCGTCTGAGTATATTTTAGTTTCCTCCGTTTTCCCCTGAGTTGAACT
>Ga0179593_1671562_pt1 | contig 11031 bp, 15 predicted proteins | sample CZODoug2_1_08_16_FD_185931 | JGI IMG/M metagenome (GOLD analysis project Ga0179593, IMG submission 185931) | Vadose zone soil fungal communities from Angelo Coast Range Reserve, California, USA - CZODoug2_1_08_16fungal (PacBio error correction) | ecosystem: Environmental > Terrestrial > Soil >... | reverse complement strand
GGACCTTGTTAAGTCTTGGCGCTGTCTGTTTTAATGGGAGTATATTTTAATCTCCCGTTTTTTGTGAGGGAGAGTATTAGCACTCGGTTTTTCCGGGGTGTGAGATCCAGCCCTAGAAGGATTTTTGCCGGGCCAGGTTGCTGTTCCGATTTGAGGCGTCGTGAAGTTTTTTCCGCCTTTGTGCCCTTGTGCTGCGCAGGAAATGAGGCATGCACTTGCGATGTTGGCCTGAGGTCAGTAGTCCCCTTTTCATGTAGCCCCTCCCCTTTGACCCCTGTTCGCCGAGTAGGAGCGCTGTCACCTCACCGTCTTGTTTCTCAGTGGGCTTCTCTCGAATACTGTTTCTAATGTTTTTAGTGCCTCTTCGCTCCCGGCGTTCAACGTAAGAGTTGAAGTGGAGTTCTGCTTTTCCTCCTCGCGCGCTCCTCGGCTTGTACTTGTGTGTTTTGGTTTCGCGTGTCTCCTTCTTTAGTCGGTCGTTCCCTTTTTTTCCGGAGCTTTTATTTCTTTTTGTCATTTCTTTTTTTTTTTGTCTGCGCGTCGGGAGAGTGGTGGGTCCGCGCGCTTTTTGAGAGCAGAGGGGTCTGTTGTGGCAGTTCGGGGGGGGGGAGGCTTCTGTGGGTGGTGGGGCGGGGTTGTGGGACCTGTGGGTTGGGGGCTTCTTCTCGTTCGTTGGGTGTCCCCTTTTTGGTGGGTGTGTGTCAGGTTCTGGGGTGTGGGTGCGTTTCTCTGTTTTATTCTCCAGACGTCACACGAAGCCTGAGTACCCTCGCGGTTTCGTGTGTTTCCTGTCCGTGGGGACCTTGGGGGGGTAGGGATCCGGCTTTTTGTACGCTGACCTCTTCCGCATGACAATCCTTCCTTCGGTCCCTTCCTACCTCACTCCAGTCTTTCCCGTGTATTTTATCACGTAGCCGGAACTCCCGATCCCCTTTTCGGCTTTCCCGTAATTTTTTTTTTCTGAGGCCCAGACACAACTTCTTTTTCTTATTCTCCCCTCCTACCCTTTTTTTTTGGTGTTCTGCTTTCCCGTTTCCTCTTCTCGGTGCTCCCGGGCGAAGGGCTCACATTCCCCCTGAGGACCTTTTTCTCCTTTTCACTCCCCCCTTCATTTCAACGTTTGGCACTACTCTTATCACAGGTTTAGAACTGCATGTGTTTCCTTTTCCCTCCCCGACAACAACGAAGGAGCATTGTTTTGAACCTTGTCTGCTCCCCCGGGTTTTCCGTTCTTTTCCCTTTTTTTGCGCTTTTCCTTGTATGCCCCTTTTTGGCATTCCTTTGGCGTTTCTCAAACCTTCCCCCATTGTGGCTACCCGAGATGCCATGCAGCGTCCGATTTCCTTCCCCCCGTTCCTCGACGGGTTTTTGCGGGCACCTCTTTCTTTTCTTGTTCAAATGTTCGTCTTTCACCAATGTTGTTCCTTCCCTTCTGTCGTCTTTCTCGGGCCCCCGGGGAGCTCGAATTCGTTCAGGAGGTACCTTTTTTTTTTCTCAGCTACCCCCCCTCTTTTGTCTCTTCGGTGGTTCCTTGCCGTTCCCCTTTGTGTACAATCCGTTTTTTTCTGTTCCCGTTGTTTTTCCCCTTCGTGCGAGACAACTTGTCCTTCCTCTGATCTCTACCCTCCATCTTTTAGAGTTCTGTTCTGCCCCACAATCACACCTGTTTTCCTTTTCTGGGCATTCCTCTTTAGCCATACAGTGTTTTTAAGTTTGTGCACGTTTACGTATTTCCGTACCCCCAAACTTTTTTACCAACGGTATAGTGCTCCCCCCCCGTTTGGAGCGTAATCTTGAACTTACCACATCCTTTCTTGCTACTGTCAACTTTATAGACCCTATCCCCTCCGCCGGGTTTTCCCCCTGCGACAATGCCTTACCTCTTTTTTTTGCGGCCCGTTTCCCTTAACCATCCGCATTTTTCTTTTTTTTCCCGTCCCCTCGGCATGATAGATCTCCATTAGTTTCTGGCGTCAAATTCTTTCCAGATGGTGTTTTCCTCCTCCTTACCAATCACCCCATTCTTTATCCCCCCCAATGCCGAATTTTTTTCAACTTTCTTTCCCTCCGCAGGAAACCTCAAGAGTTGCAAGTATGCTTTCGGAAAAGGCTTTTTCTTCTTTGAGAGACCTTTTCCCCCCCCTTGCCCCCCTTTAACTTCCCTCCAATGTGATTTCTGCCAAATTTCCATTCCCTGCCCCTTTTTTTTTTTTTTTCTTTTTGCCGGTCGACACCGGTCTCCGGAACGTCCCTCCCCCCTTAATGATTCCTTTCGCTCCACTTCTTTTTTTCTGTGACTTCCCCTTTCCTATACCCGCCTCTTTTTGAAAGATATCTCCGGTGCGGATATAGGTAGTACTGATAATAATAAAAGGACAACACCCCACGGACCCTTCCCCTTATTCTTTCATACAAGCGTTGGCCCCCTTCTTGCGATCGTTGTTGATTTCGCTCGTCCTTTTCCCTTCCCTCAGGTGTTCTACGATTTCCACCACGAAAGCCCCTCCCCCCCCTCAAATGCCCTCCCTCCCCTGGCCACCCTCCCAAATGGCCCCAGCCGCCGAACTCCCCCACTCCCCTCCGCCTCTCTTTTGGCGATGCGGTCTTGTTTTGACAACCTCTCCCTCTGCACCAAGACCGGCACCCGTTAAAAAGCTCATAAGTTTCTTTTTTTTCCTTCTCCGCAGAATCCTCCAAGTTTTCTCGCATCTCCTTCCCACATTGACCTATCCTCTTTCCTCCAGCTGAGTTTAACTTTCGTTCTATTGCACCTTCCCCCTGATCGAATCTTACAGAGAGGATTCTCTGAATTAGTTGAGATGACGATGTTGCCAAAGGCGGGGTCTGATTTTTTCACTTTTGCGACTATCCTTTCCCAATTCTTTTCCCTTTCATCTGAAAAGCGCCGCCTGTGCCTCAGCGTGCTTCCTCTTTCTTTTTTCTCTTTCCTTTTAGGAGAGTCCCAACGCTTTCTTAGTCCCCCCTCCTCTTTTTGGCGAGTATAACTTCTCTTTACGCGAGAATTACTCCCACTGCTCATAAAGATCTTTTTTCCCCCCACCCCGGCTCCCTGGGAAACATTTGGCCTGCTTCCCTGAGCCAGCCTGACGCTTTTGGTCCTCCCCTCTTTTCCTCCAGAACCAGGAACGTTTTTGACAAATCCTCTCTTTAAACTCATAGGTTTCCCTGTCCAGATCTCCTTTCCATGTACGATTGGATCTCTCCGGTCCCTAAGCCTTTGTTTCCCTTTTTTTGGGGAGGCACCGGAATGATATGACGTCATCCTTTTCTTTTTATTGGTGTGCTCCGGCCTCCCCCTTCGCCAGAATTCTTCTTACTTTTTCTTTTCTTTTCTTTCCTTTGTTCTTTCGGTATTGGGCAGATTTTTTTCCTCCCTTTCCACGGCGGAGCGGCCTTCGGTGAGGTCTTTTCGGTTCGTGTTTTTTTTTTAACTTTCAGGCGACGGTGGTTTGGTGGAAGGCATTTCGAAGTTCCCTCTCTGGCCATTTGTCCGTTGAGTTTCTTTCTTTTTTGTCGGGAGTAGTTTTGGTTCCTTATAGGAACACCACTGCTTTCTTTTCCTCTCCAATGGTGGCTCCTTCTCCTGGATCGATTCCGGCCCCCTCCGATTTTGGAGAGTTCCTTTTGAATACATTAGCGTCCCCTTCTTATCGGTAATACGGGTAGTATTCTATAATTTTCCCTCAACATACGGGTTCCGTCGGCGGCGCGGATATCGGTTCCTTTGGCCTCTGTCCTACCCCCCTTGATGTATTTCCTTTCTGCACGTATTTAGGCTCCCTTTTCCGAAGGGGTTTGGTTTCGCCCTCCTTTAAGTTGTCCACCTTTGACCTCCGCCTTGCTACCTCCCTCCATTCTCCTCCCGGTTTGTTTTTCCCTGATTGTTTTTCCCTTCCTCTCGATACGTGAGCCGTTTTCTTTTTTTGACGAAGTCCTACTTCCCCTGTTCCCGTTTAGTCAATGGGTTTTTTTTTGAACATTCCTGTGAATGCTTTCGAATCCGGCATTCTATTTCTTCCCCCATACTGGCCCCCCTCTCTTTTTTTCAGCGCAGAAGAGTTTCTCCATTAGAGGTAAGCTTCCCCCTCCTCTTTTGTTCTGAAACTGGGATGTACTTTGGCTTCTACCTCGTGATGGTCAATTTCTGCCGTTCAAAACGTTTTATGGTCTGCCTCTCGGCAGACAGGGCTTCCTTCTTGCAGCGGTTAGGTAGTGGGCTACACTTTCCTCTTGTAACGAAGGAGTTGGCTTTTCTGGTGACTTTTTCTCTTCAACATAATGTGCCTCCCGTCGTCCTTTTCTTTGAACATTTCCCTCATCCCCATTTCTTCCTCCCTTGGCGCTCTTTGCCTCTCCTCAGTTTTTCTTTCTTTTTCTCTCTTCCGCCATGGGACAAAGGGGATCCCACTGGTCTTCCCTTGCAAGGTGCACATGGACGCCCCGCTTTTCTCGTAAATTTCCCCACCGGCAGCGTCCCCTCCCCTTGACCTATCCTCGAATTGCCAGCCCCACGTTCCCTTTCCCCACGCCCCCCCCTTCGACGCCCCGGTGCCGGTCAATGCAGACCCCTCCCTTCCCCAGGTGTTCTGGGAACGGAATGAACACCCTTTCATGCCGCCCCCGTAGGCTGCTTTTTAGTGACCGAGGCTGCACACTCATCGATTTAACCCGTCTTGAAATGTGCGCCTTCTTTGACACCCTCCAATGCTTCCTTTTAAAATTCATTACAATTCTTTCTCCCCGACATACCTGCACGGGACCATCTCCGCTCCCCCCCCGATTGATGACCCCCTTACCTCTTTCCCTCTGAACCCGCTCCTGTTCTTCCCTGTGACAACACCGCCGGCTGCCCTCCCCTTCGACCTTTTTTTCTGGGTTCGACCTTTTTCCCCCTTTTCCCCTTTAGCAAACGGGTATTCGGCGCTTTTAGATGCTGTAACGGAATCCCAACATTCTTGTCTTTCACCTCTGAGCATTCCCGACCTCCCCCCTTCTTGTATCGGCGAAGAAAGTAGCTATGAGTCTGACCGGACGATCCCCCCTCCCCTTACGTATTAGTGTGTCTTTTCAAGAACTCCCAACCTAATCGTGTTTACTTCATCTCCCGTTTCTTTCCTTTCGACAATGACCCTTGCGGTTCAGCGAAGTGTTTCCCCCCCCCTCAAACCGGTCCTGACCCCTCCAAATTTCACCTCCCTTCGTAATGGCGCGCCAACCAAAATGGCCACCTCCCGCTTTTCTAATTTTTTTCCCGCCTTCTCGCCTGTTCGATTTTTTTTTCCCAATCTCGATACCGGCCAGACCCCGCCCTGTCAAAGGAACCGTGTAAATTTCATAGACTGTTTTTTTCTTATTGTTCGTAGCTCCCTTCCGATCAAGTCTTTCTCTCCTCTATCCCTCATGATTTTTTCTCTAGTGTTCGACAAGCCATTTCCTTTCTTGAAGGGAGCCTGCTTGACCAGGATAGCCCTTTCCCTTTTTTGTTAGAGCATTCGTGAGCTGCCTTCTTTCAACCCCATGTTTAGTTTTTTTCGCCTTGATTCATATAATGACTGGCACCTCCTTTTTGGATATTCTCATTTCTGTCTCGCATCCTTTTCCGGTTGCTTTTCCGATTCTCTTTTTTCCTTTTTTTACCTTTCTTCCCCCCTCTACAGGGAGGAAGAGTCTCTTTCCGCTAAGTGGTGTTGTTGATGAGTGCCAAAGGCTTACCTTTAGCTCAGCCAGTCCCCCCCACTTTTCACGTCTACCCCCTTTATTGAGGAACTCCGGGAAAATTGGACAAGCCTCCCTCCCTTTTTCCCCTGACGTGTTGTGCCCCATCTACATCCCCCCTGGTCCTTTTTTTTTGGCAAATATCGACCTATCCAGCCTCCTCCTTCCCTATAATCAAGCTGTCTTTCCGTTCTAGAATATTTCTATTAGTCTTTCCCCTTTCCCTTTCAAGCCTTCAATTTCTAGTTTCCAGGTGGAATGCTCTCGATTTCTATTCTTCGTCCTTTTTTCAGGCCCCCTACACCTCTCTCTTCTTTTTCACGGGTCTTGGACGGTGTGGTTTCTGTTTCTATTTGTGACCCCAAACCCGTCTCTCCCCTTTTTCGGAGGCCATGGCGTTTTTTTTCGGCTCTGGGTTCTGGTTTTTGGCGGTTTTGCCCCTTTTTGGGCCCTTAGCCCCGCGAGGGCCCTTTTTTTTTTCTTTGGTAGTTTGGCGGGCGTAGTTCTTTCCCTACAACTTCGCGGTCCCCCCCTTAGTTTCTTTCCCTTTTCAGCATGTTTTGTTCTTCTTCTTTTTCCGGAGGAAGGAACATGTCTTGTCCCTTTTCTTTTTCCAAAACACTGTTACGATCATCACCGTTACTACGTTTCTTCCTACCTGATACTTCTTGTACGGTCTTCCCCCCCTTTTTTGTCGAAGGTGGAATATACCCCCTTTTGCTTCCTTCTTGATGAGGCTTTACCTTCCTCCGGTTGGTTGCGCCGGGCCCCTTTTTCTTTAACGGTTTTTCCTCGGGTGGCCTTTTTTTCCCCCCCCCCAAAATTTCGAGAGTCCCCCTTTTGGCATTCCGGTTTTGTCCTTTCTTCTTATTGGAGCTGGCTCTTTCCGATGAAGAGACATCGGTTTTCTATACCATTTTGGGATCTTTTTTCCCTTCCTAGTGAATTTCGACACCGCTGCCTTGGATGGAGTGTTTTCTTCATCCTCCATTCTCTGGGAGCCCTCCTGCTTTTCGCATCGGCGTTCCGTTTTTCTCTTGAGATCTGCCTCGACGTTTGGCGCCTTTCCCCTCCTTCATGCGTGATGGACAGTGATCTAAAACTTGATCGTGTGCCCTTTTCTCTCCCGGGCTCCTCCTTTCGGTGTTCTGCGTTCGGCCAATTCATAATTTTTTCACTTCGTTGGTGGTTTTTTTTTTTTTTCCTGGGCAAGACATATTACGTCTTTTCCCCTGCAGTTTGATGAACAGGGACCTTTCTTCTGTCTCCCACCTCGTGCGTCCGAACTCTTCCCCATCATCCCTTCTTTTTCTCAATGAACAAGTGGCTTCAGCAGCTACTGATTTTCCCTCCCCTTTTGACAGTTGGAGCTGACCATATTTTTTTTTTTTTTTTTTTTTTAGTGGACCCACCGGCAAGAGCCCTCTTTTGTGGGACCTCTCTCCCCTGAATTCTTCCCAGTCCGCCTCTCCCTGAAACCCGACCGTCCTTTTTTCATGTAAAACGACCACCTTGTTTCCTAGCAAGGAATGATCACGCCTTTTTCTTTTATTTCCTAGTCCTCCCATCCCCCGAGGCCTTGTCATCTCGGTTGGAGGCAACTCGTTTCTTTGTGAAACCTGCCACTCTTTTCTCTTTGGAGAGAAAACTCATCCCTGATCTTTGTTGTCAACATCCTTTTTTTCCAAAGAATAACCTGCCCTTTCCTACTTTTTGACCCTCTTTCCCCCCGTATGACTCGTCCAAATCCCCCGCTACCTTCTCTTGTCCCCTGTCCCCTACTTCTCCCCCTTTGTGAAGGAGAAATGTTTTCTTATTGCTAAACTTTCTTCCCCTCAGGTTTATTGCCGGAACGCCACCCCATTCCCCTTTCACGCCTATCTTGGCTGTCTCCCACTCCTTTTGGATAGCACTCACCCCCTCCCCCCCCTCTTTCTTTTCAAAAAGATCATGTTCTCATTTTTAGTGCGGACTTTTTTACCGGTTGGATACTACATCCCCCTCTGTACGGTTTATTTCATCACCAGAATTTCCGCCACAAAATTTCCCTTTCTCTCTGTGCCGGAATAGATGATAGTGCCCTCGTCCTCCTGCCCCCTCCTCCCTTTTTTAGAAGGGTGGCACCCACATCCTCCCCCCCCTCACTTGACCCCCCTCCCCCTGTTTCGGCCGCTGTTTTTTTTTTCACCCACACCCCCCCCCCCCCCCAAAAAAAATAAAAAAGATTTTGCCGACCCGAAGCCTCCCCCTCCGCCCTTTTTTTTATCACAGAATGCGGCTGTGGTAACTCATACCGCCCCCCTCACCTCTACCCGAAACCGTTCCATTCCCTTTGAATTTTTTTTCTTTTTTTTCCTTCTGTCTGATCCTAATTGTCCTTTGCCCGTGCGATCCACATTTTTTTTATTCGCAGCCTGTTTAATGACAAGCTGCGTTTAACTGAGTTCCTTATCCCCCTTTTCGAATCTCAATCTCTTTCCCTCGTTGGTCGCTTGACAGAGGAGTTTTCCCCAAATGTTTCGGGTGGATTCCCAATGTCGGGCCAACAGCCTTTTCTTTTCCGATCCTCTTTTTTTTTCTAAGTGCTATTTTTGCATTACGTTTTTTGATTCCCCACAGTAATCTCTCTTTCGTTTTTGTTGTTGAGAATGCACCATGTAGCGGTTTCCTTCACCCCCCGGCAAATCCTTGCCTCCAAGTTCATATTTTGCCCCCCGACAGGAAAACCATTGTCCCCCCCTTTGCGGAAATGAGGAACCTCCTGTTGGCCATGTATATAGCCTTCCATACGACGACCCCGAACCTGGTCTGCCTCTTCAGCCCCCCCGCATGGCTTTTCCTCCCCCCACCCCTCGCTCAAGGATTACTTCCAAACTTTTCTAATAGGAGCATAGCTCCGTTCCCCCCCCTTTCGTGAGCCAGGCTGCAGGACCCCGTTTTTGACTGATATGCGACATCCCTACCCACACTTGATAACTAGCCAGGACCCTCCTTACTCTTCCCTGTTTCAAGGTATGGGCTTCTTCCCTGAGATTGTTAACACAGATACTTTCTAGTCGGATAATGGCGGAGGAGGGGGATCTTTTTTTGTGGGACAGTTTTCGGCGGGCTTTCTGCTGCAATTTTTTGGCGGGCGCCCGGGTCTTTGAAATTTTGGCTTTTGGTTTGGAGTTGCCGGAACCCCACTTCGGCGGCCCCCCCGTCAGTATTTTCATTTTCTTTGGCCCCGCCTTCACCCATCCGCCCACATTCCCTCCTTTTTTCTTATGGAGTACCTTTTCTAAACTCGGGTCCTCCTTTCGGTTTTTATTATCCGTACGCCCGTTATCTTTACCCTTCTTTTCCTTGATAGTTTCTGCTGTTCCTCCTTTCCTCCTCCCAGAGAAAGGATTGGCCCCCCATTCACGGCTCTCCCTTTCCTAGGAGTTTTTGGGCAATACACGCTGGAACATTCGTGGACCCTGTGCCGCCCTTGTGCTCCTCCCCCGCAGTGAAACTTTTTTCATGACGCACGGGTTTGTAATTGGCCTGCTCTCTATTGGCCTGGCTCTTTTTCCTCTTGTGGCCTTATTGCTCTTTGTTATTCTTTGATGACCTTCATGCGAAGACCTTTCCTTTGTTCAAAAAGGATCGGTCTTTTCTATCATTAGAACGGCTTCACCTTCCTTTGTTTCCCTCCCCCGACGCGTTTCGCCCCGCAGCCTTCCCCCCTGCGATTCCTGCCCTCTATCATAGCATTCTCCGATGGCATTTCCCCCTTCCCTGTGATTGTGCAAGGACGTTTCCCCTTTCGTGATCGTGGTCTGCCCGGCAGACCCGGTTGTCGTCGAACGTGTTCCCTGCCCGGTTTTCTCCTTCAATTCCCGAAGAAGTGGATCTTTTCCTTTGGTAAATGTGTAAATGCCTCTTTTTTTTCCGCCAGGTGTTGACCTTGCCGTTGCCCCTTTTGAAGCCACTTGGTCCTTTCTTTCCTTTTTTTCCTTTTGTTGTTTGAAGAGATTCTTCCTCCCCCTGCTTAAGAATGGAGGCAATGGCCCTTACTTCACCTGACGAAAGTGCTTCCCCCTTTTAAATTTCCACGGCAAGAGGAATCCTCTTTTTTGGACCTCTTTCGATTAAGCCACCTCCTACTCACCACTTCCTCCTCCCTTTTCTGCCCAGGCTACCTTCTTCCCCCCCTCTCATCTTGTGTTGGAAGAATCTTCCCCTCACGGCAGGAGGAGGTATCAGCCTCCGGAATGATCGGCTGGCAGGAACCCTGACTTGCTTTCTAAACTCGTCGAGCTTCACCTCGATGTTCCCCTTTTCCCTTTTGCCGGTAACATTCCCTCCCCTCGACTCATGTGGTAGAACAGGAATCCCCCCTTAATACTGACAGTTCTTCAGGTATACACCGTATGCTCTTCCTTAAAACAGCCAGGCTCAAAGCAGTTCGAGCACACACCTTCTCTCTACCCCCAACTTTCCCTTTCTAATGTGCCGGAGTTAGAAAAGGAGGAAAGCTTCTACACTCCCTTTTTTTGCCGGAGCCACCCCTTTTCCCTACGGAAAGACTAAATCCGTGCTTATCCTTCCCCTTCCTTTCGTCGCCTTTCTCCAACGCTTCTTCTCCCTCCTTTTACCACGCTCCCGTAAGGAGACCTTCCTACCCCTCGGCCTTAGGAGGTTTATAGGGACTCCAAAAAGACCGCGTCTCCTTCCGGAAACTTCTCTCTCTATCCCTTCTCGCCATTAATTGTCCTAGTGGGAAACCCCAAGATAACCTTCCCAACCCCAGAAATGAAATGCCCCACCTTGCACGCTCCCGGCGAATTCAACCACTTTGCCACCTCGCTGAAATTTCCAGAGGCACCCCCCTACTTCATAGAACGCCAGTGGCCCCTCCCTTTTGTGAAGAGGCGGTGTGAAAATATCTGTCCAGTGCCCCCAGACAGACCCCCTCAGGGTCCCCCTTTCTTCATATAAGATTCTTGGGTTTTTTTTTTTTTTTTTTTTTCTTTGTTGGGCTTTTTCTGCGGTTTTTGTAGGGGCCTTCCGCTGCCGAATGCACTTCCTTTTTTGACGAGATAATTCCATATACCGCCACATGTAGCGCCGGTCGCAATTGCGCTGTTTTCTCGCCTCCGCCTCAGGATTTTCCCCCTCCTCTGCTCTTCTAGCTTCGTGTTGAGATGATATGCTCCAAAGTTGTTTTTAATCTATCACTGACCTTTGTCAACAGCGAGTTCTTTTCGGACTCCCTCCCAGTGACAATCGTCCGTCAAGAGAATCGGTCTGGCTTTCTAAAGTCAACGC
>Ga0179593_1550869_pt1 | contig 11031 bp, 14 predicted proteins | sample CZODoug2_1_08_16_FD_185931 | JGI IMG/M metagenome (GOLD analysis project Ga0179593, IMG submission 185931) | Vadose zone soil fungal communities from Angelo Coast Range Reserve, California, USA - CZODoug2_1_08_16fungal (PacBio error correction) | ecosystem: Environmental > Terrestrial > Soil >... | reverse complement strand
AGCCTCTCCCCCCCGAAGAGGCATCATATTTCCGGACAGCCATTCCATTTTGGATCACAGTTTCCGTTTCCTTTCTGCTGCTTGACGCTGTGAGCTGCATCGGATATCTTTACCTATGCCGTGACAAAGTTTTTCCCCCTTGCCTGATCTTTTTTTTATTTTTTTTGCCCCCCTCTGGGTATTGGCTAAAACTATTTCCCCTCGGGCCTTGATTCTAAGAGCGATGCCCCATCCTTGTTTTGCACTCCGTAACCGACTCCATTTTCCCCCCCGACCTTAAAGGACGCCTCGGAGCCCCCTCCGGCCGGCAACCAGGGTTCTTCGGAAGAAGTTTGCGATCATCCCCTCCCGCACCTTTTTTGATATTTATACCAACATTTGGGAAACTACTGCTGCCTCCCCCCCCCAATGGAGTCAAACACTCAACTATCTCGGGATTCCCCCCTGGCAAACAGTTCTGGATTTTTTTGATAAAGGATGCCTCCCGGGTTTCTCTCACTCCCCCCCCGCCCCCTTTGTGGTCTTCGCCGTTCACGCACCACGATTGCGATTCTGATAGTTACGCTGCCGACTCCCCCCGCTTTCCATGTGACTGTGCTGTTGTCCTTCACACCTAATCGCAGATCGTGCGCATTTTTCACTCATAAGAAAGCAGGGCTGAAACCCCTCCTCTGGGGCAGCCTCCCCTGAATCTCCCCGCGTCCCTTATTAATTCCCTCATGGGGTCTTTTTATCAACAAGGCTGGTACGCTTCTTCCCCCTAGGGGTGCAAAATAATTCACCTTCACCTTTCCTCAGAGCTCCACTTCAACGTTCCTATTGCGCCAGCAAAGGGCGTAAAATTTCTCTAACTTTAGATACCTTCTCCCACACACAGCTGGCACCTCCCCCCGCGGAAAACTCCAAACACCCCACCTCCGTGCCCGGAACGTTCCCTCGTTTTGTTGATCCCGTTGGGCCAAACCTCCAGATAGCCTCGCTGCCGTTCATCGTTTATACGAAGATTTGCGTCCCCTTCACTACATCTTCTCGCCTTTGCTTAACGTTAAGAGTCCGGGTGGTTCTTTTGGTTTTTTCCCTTTTTGTTTATGGATTTTTTTGCGCGGGCAGAGCGCACTCCCAGCATTGTTTCGCTTTTTTTCCCCTCTCTCTTCGCCCTGCCAACAGCCTTTCCCCCAGAAGATCCTCGTTTTCTGCTTTTACCGCCCAGTATAGAGCGCCCCGCCGCAGTTTCATTCTTGACAGACTTTTGCGATTCAAGAGCTTTCAGGAGAGCTGGTAATTTCATTTGTTGCGTCCAAATCCCGGATTAACGATAAATCTCTATCTTTTCTATGGTGTTGGATGTTGTCTACCATATTTCTCTCCGGTTTGGAGAGTCCCAAAACCTTACCCTTCTTCCCTTTTCCCCCCAAAATCAATTTTTTTAAGTTTTCTTTTTTCCCCTTCTCGTTTGTCTTCCGAATCCCGATTCGTCGTTGGAGGAATTGTTCGCCTTTTCCCTTTGTTCCTTCCCCCCCGACTCCCTTTCTCCTGCGAAACACAGACTTTTTTTTGAGCTTGCTCGACGCTGCTTTTTTTTTAGCCGAACACAATCAGCGAAACCACCTCCTTCCACCCAACATCCCACTTCTTCTTCTTGCTTTCCTCCATTATCCAAGACCGTCGACTCCTCCTTCTGCATAGTCTTCCTCTTCTCGGACCACGTTCGTTTTTTTTTTTTCCGTTTTGCGCCGCTTCATTTTCCTTCCCTGGCCCGAGTTCATTCTTGAAAGGTTTTAGAGTTGATGTGTCTTTCGATCCCACCCGGCGCCATTTTCTTCTTTTTAGCGGGTGAGAGTTGATACTTTTCCTCTGCTTTTACCCCTTTTCCTTGGCTTCCACCTCAAATGACTTCGTCTCTTAGTGAATTCGTCTTATTTGCCCCCTTCTTTATGCGGCTTCACGAACGCCTTTTCTTGAAAAGTAAATTTTAGATTGAACTAGCGTGTAATCTTCCTTGGGTCCAATCCCTCTCCTCGACAGAACGTAGGTATTGATTAGGTTTTTTTTCAAATGCTCGTTCGTTTGATGATGAATTTTTGAACGTCCTCCCCACTACATTTCCCAAAAGGAGGCCTTTTCATGTTCTAACCCCCCTTCTGTACTTTCCTGCCCCCCCGCTTTTGGGAGTTGACCCTCTTAGCTCCTTGATGGTGTTTTTGGGTGAGGCGGTGACTTTCGAGATCTTGCTCTCCCTTCAGGGTAATCGAAGAATACAGTCCTGCCCTTTTTACCCTCTTTTGTTGACCGCAAAGTTGAGTTTTGTTTATTTTTGACTCCTACAGGCTTCCATCTCCCCCCCCCCCCCCCAGGTTTTTTGGCTTGATTTGTCCCGATCCTCGGAAAGTCCTTAGACACTGAGTCATTGCCTTTTTTTTCGTTTTTGTTCCGAAGTGTATCTTATATTTCCCTTTGATTTGGCTGGGCGTTCCGGCCCCTTCTAAGGCGATTTTTTTTTACTCCAGAAAGGCCCGGAAGGTCTCTTATTCCAATAAAAGCTGTTATCCCTCACCACCCTCCTTCCTCGGAATCCCTGTGTAAGTCCGGTGACTCCTTTCTTTTTTCCCCCTGAGCAGAAACCGGAGGAGTGCTCCCCCCCTTGGACGACCACACAGGCACTCAATCTTCTATATTTTAGTCCGGGAGAGTCCTGTTCTCTTCTGTACATATCTCTTATTTTTTCCCATACTTTTGAGAGAGCCTCCGTTCTCACGCGGATATCTCCCTCCCCATCTAGTCAAGCTGGCGGGCCTGTTTTCGTTATCAATGGTAGCGCTCCCTGGATCTTTTTTTTTCTACAGAGGATCGCTTAAGCTCCGTGACTCCGGCGGCCTTTCTTGAGAATGGTATTTGATTAAAACGTCTCAACCCTTTTTCCTGACTTATTAGTCCTCCGCATGTCACAATCCCTGGGTGAAGGCTTAACTCCCCCCTCCCCCTGCGCCCCCAAATCTGTCCCCTCCACCTACTCACGTTGATTCAACTTCTTCCCCCCCCTCCCAAGCATTGCTCTTACTTCGGCCTAGGTTCTACAACTTCCACAATCCCCTCCCCTTTGTTTATTTTATGACAAAACTTGGCTGCGAACCAAAACCCAACTCCACCCTCCAACGATTGACCCCGGATTGGAAAAGTGGCTCTAGGCATCCTTTGTGCTTTCCATCCGCGCATCGTCCGGAAGGAGCGGACTGTCTTTTTACCACTAGTTTTAGTTAGCCGTAGAATAGTCCGGCAACTGGGGCGAAAGGCACGCGGTGTTACTTTTTGGGGCCCTTTTTTAACGGCAAACATTATTTTTGACCATTGGCGCCTTGGAAAAATCTCCCTCCTCATCCCGGTTTTCACACCTCGATTTTTTGAGCAAATGAAGACTCTTACTGACGGTACTGACTCCCCAAAGGTTCAGAAACCTGCGTTTTTTGCACCCGCTGGACACTTGGCGGGTGGAACCATTCACTCAGTTTATCTTGCCCCCTCCTCTCCTCAGCATTTCCTATAGCGCATCCCTTCGTAAAACCTTGTTTCCACTGACGTGAAACGCGAATTCATTTCCCACAGCAATAACCTTTTTGCGCTTCGCTTTCCAACCTATCAACCCAAACGAACTCCCGTTTTTAAAGCTTGAACGCGTGGCTCGGGGCACATTCTTCAGCGGTCTTTTCCCAACGAAGAGTAGCCTCTCGGTTCTTTTTTTCTCCGACTATGCGATAAATACCTTCCCTTCTTCTGGACTTAACTTGAAATTATCTTGTATTTTTCCCTCCGAGGAAATTTTGCGTATTCTTTCCTTCGCTTTTCTTCTGGCGTGAGCCGTCTCCCAGATTTATTTTTTCACTCGCTTCCAGAAAAACATCGTTGCTTTCCCCCCCAGAAGTTTTTTTCCAGTGCCCCAACAGTATGAGCGCAACTATTCGATTTATTTTCGTTTGCAGCCCCCCCCGGATTCGCGGACTCACGAGCGATTTTTTTTTTTTTTGAGTCGCGGGGAATTTTTTCCCCCCCTCCGGATCACGGAAGTTCTAAAATTATCTCTCTTCTAATCATAAGTTTTTTTTTTGGTCTCCATATTTGTTTCGTGAATCCTGGATTTGGTCTTTCCCCTTCCTTACCCGGGTGCTCTCCCACAATTTTCCCGTCGTGGAGCACGACATCACGTCTTTCTGAACGTGCGGCGGTTCGAACTTTTTTCTCCCTTATCCCTTCTTACCTGCTTTGTTGGCCCTTTTTTTTCTTTGAGGCGACACGCGAAACAACTTCTCCCCAAACTTGGGTTGAAGAGGTGTTGCCCCTCTACTCTCCGCCTGACCCCCCATCTCAACCCCATCTCCCCCAAACCCTTTTTTTACTGCTCCTGTCAAAGCTTCCCCTCGACTCTTTTTTGTGCCTTCTTGGTCTTCACGATTTACTTCCTCTCTTATACAATTCAGTGCCATCCTTTCAGCCGATGTTTCCCTCGGTCAGATGGACGTTGCCTTTGTTTTTTGTGTTCTTTTTTCGACCCCTTTCAAGGTTATTTGTCTTTTTGCTGTGTGCGAGCGGTGACTGCCGATCGTTATCCGTCGCTTCCATTGGGACCCCCTTTTTTCCCCAATATGTAACATTTTTCAAGGGTTTTTCGGGGAATTTGGATCATGATTGCCCCCAGTGCCTCAGTGTCTTTTCCTGAAACGACCTTGGGTGATTCAAAAGACCTTCTTCCTTTCGTAATTATTAGGGGTTCCAGAAAATTTCGGCGTGACGTTCCCTGAACTTCTTATTTCAGGATGTAGATTTCAATTGACCCCCTTTCTGGATTTACTTTTTTTCCCTGAAACTCGGGCCCACGCTTCCCCCCCCCCCGGCGGCATTTCCCCGCTTCTACTTCCGATCTAAGTTCTTTTACGGCTCGCTTTGGAACGGTTAGCAACATTCCCCTCTTTTCCCTCGTAGAAAGACCGACCTTTCTTTTTTCCTCCGCGACTTTTACCCTCCCCGAAGTTTGCACTGTTTCTCATCCTCCCCTAGCTCCAAGTTCTTTTGTTTAGAAAGAAGAGTACTCTTCCATTATAACATTTCCCAATTTTTTTTTTTAAACTTGTCACTGATCCTTCAAACTTTATTCCTTTTCCGCCAATGGTCCGGTGCCGTGTCACCCGCTTTTTTTTTCGGATGCGGCTGTATGGTCTGGATGGCTCGTAGGAGGGCTGGACAAATCCGTCAGACATACCTGGTTTGGCATTCTCCCTTTTTTCCTATCTGAAGGTGCTCGTGACCCGAGTTCATACCCCCCACCCCACACACCATTTTTTGGATTAACTTTTGTGACTCCCTAAATATTGAAGACCCTCTCTAGAAGCCTGATTCTCCAGATCCACATTGTAAACTTTTCCCCCGGCCTGTCCCAGAGTGCCTCCCAGGGCTTGGCAGAGGCCTTGTCGGGCGAAGTCGATCCCATTCTTGTCTCTACTGGTGTGAGAGATAGACCTTTCGCCCGCACGCTAGTTTTGGATTTTCCTTGGACTCCCTCGTCACGCGGTCGGGTCTTTATCCCCAAATGTGGAAGCCTGTAGAAGTTGCTTCGTGCGATGCTTCTCTTTACCTACCTGAAACCCCCCTCTCGACGGCGTTGTTTTGGAGTTCCCTTGCATTCCCGAGAAACCCCTTTTGAAGAGCGTCCTTCCCTGTGAGTCTTATGATTCTCCTCAGCCACGCTACCTCTTTCGACCCTACACCGGCCGCTCTTTCCTTTCCCCCCCCCCCCCAACTCTTCCACGGCACCTTTCCTGGGCTTCCTTTCGGCCTCCTCGGTTGTTGTCCTCAAATCCCGCCCCTTTTTTTGCTCATAAAATTTCGAGTTTCCTTCTTGTTGAAAACCCCCCACCAATTGGCCACGCTGAGTGCGAACAGTGGCAAATTTTCTGGACGGCTGTATTTCGTCCTACACGGAGGAAGCCTTGGTCGGTCTTTCCCCTGATTGCCCTCTCCTCAAAGGACTTTTGCGCGGATGTTAGTTTTTCCCCTTCTCCCACACCTCGCAGAAGCTCTCCTTTTGAGCTGGTTTAAAGACGCCCGTTTCCCTGTTCTGTTTTTTCGTTTCACTGGCAAAACCTTTCTGCAGAGGCAGTGGTCTCATTTTTCAACTCGACATACCCTCCCTCGCTAACGTCACGCCATTCGTACGCACTTTCCTCCCGCGGTCTTTCCTTCAATTAAACGGTTTCCCTTACACCTGCTTTCAGGCCACCGTCCATGGCAAAGGCGGGTCCTTAACAGATCCTTTGGAATCCGCTCCCCCTTTCTTAATCCTATTGCGCCAGCATTTTTTTTTTCCAAATGGTGACTCCTTTTTGACGAATTCGCACGCTCGGAATCAAAATCCATACCATTGCTCCGGTCCTCCCCTTCACCCATCACAAACTATTTTGCATTCCCTCGCAGCGGTGCTCGGGAACTTTTCTTTAAGCTTTGCAAACCGTTCGTATTTCTGGCCTTCCTTTTGAATACCGAATATGCGCTTCCTCCCTTTCGTCCTTCGGTTGATTGAGATAGAGAAGTGGGTCGTTTGGTTTTGATCTTGCAAATTTTTGTCGATGATTGTTCATGATTCGTTTGATCGCGTGCAGTAGTCTCCTCCCAGAACCTTTTTTCGAGTTCTGTATCTCTCCTGCTCAAAATCCTTTTCCTTCACAGCATTAAGAGACCTGCCGACCTTTCCCCCAACAGTCTCTACTCCCCCGACTGATTTACCCGGCCTCCCCCCCGAGCTCATTTTTTTCCTTTCTCCCGTTTTGATTTTGTAGATAACGACGGGCTTTTCCTCCCCCTCCAAATCGGTCCGACTGCAAAATTTGGTCTCTCTTTCCTACTCTCCTGAGGCTAATACACATTGATCTTCTTTCTCTTTTTGAGCGCAAAACTTCATTCCCTGGCCCCCCCCCCTCAAAACGATAGTGGAAGTCCTTTTTTTTTCCACGCTCGGTTTGTCTTTCCCATTTTTGCCCCTCTTTGCGTTGTCTGTACCGATACTGTTTTGGACACTTGTGATAGCGCGGACCTACTTGTTTTTGGTTAAGGCGATATCGCTCACAGATCTTTTTTAGAGGCGCGCGTCCGACCTTTCTCCCTTAATTCCCCCCACCAGCAACAGTTCCTCTCACCCCCCCCCCCTAACTTTATCATAAGACGTCGACGCCTAATGTCTTCCTTTTCCTCTGCTTCCCGATGACGCCGGACACGGCCACGAGGCTACCTTGTGCCCAGCCAGCTTCCTGATTCACGAGCCTCTCTCTGGGCGGTCGTTTCACTATTTTTTGCATGGTCCTCCCCAGGCAAAGTCTTTTTGTGGCTGTCCGAGCGGTTGCGCTCGATCGACAGATTCGTGTACTTTTACCTCCTTTGATGTTCACTCTGACGGACCTTCTGGAGGTGATTTTCTGCGTGATGTTAATATTTTTTCACCCGCTTCCATGTGGGGCCTAGGGTGCGGAAACTGCCAATTTTATTGAGCCCTCCTTCCTTTACTCTTAGTTCTTCCCCCTCCCCTCGGGGTGTTGGATTCCCCCCTCCGGCGCTCTTCGTATGTCGATTTCAACCTTCTCCTTTGCGCGAATTTTTTTACAGTCCACACTCTTACTCATCCACATAGGCCTTTTTTTTTTTGATCCCCCCTCTCCCCATGCGGTACAGCCTTTTTAGCCTAGCAAAAGATAAATCCTGACCTCCCTTGGTCTTCATGGCCTCTCCGATCCCTGGCTTCCGCCGGTAAATTCGCTTCCCTCTCCGCTGCAACGTTTCTCTCCTTTTCTTTAGTCTTCGCCCAAAGTTTGTTTTTGACGACCTCCTCTTCACCTTCTTTGATTAAATATTAACCACCTTGTTTTCTTTCTTTTCATTTACTGACTTCCCCCTTAGGGGGGGGGGGGAAGAGACAATGTCGTTTCAAGTGGCGCGTTTGCTAGTCTCCTCCGCTTCTAGTCTCTGCCTGCTGTAGATTGCTGCCTTGGTCTTTTTTTCCCCACGGTAACCCCCTTGATGGAGGTCTTTCTTAATACGAAGGCCCTTCCTTTATTTTTTCCAATGACCAAGATTTTCCCCCCCAGCCGGTCTCTCCTTACTGTGGGGAGTGAATCGATCCTCTGGCGTTGCTTCGGTCTGAGAGATTGACCTTTGGAGACGTTTCCCCCTTTCTTAATGTGGAAGAATGGGCTTCCGGAGTTTCAACCCGGTTTCCCTTTTAAGTTCTCTCTCTTAATCCTCCACTTTTTTCGATCGATCGATTAGTCCGACCCTCTCTTCGCTCCCATCCGACCGGGCAGTTCGTTATCACCTTTTCTTGCTCCCTCCGGGGACTGCGGTTTTTGCCATTTATCGCTTAACCTATTCCTTTCCCCTTTCTCTCCTGTTGTGTGTTTACCTTTTTACTTCTAACCTGCCCCTTCCCCCTTCATTTATTCGCGTCGCACTTTTCTTTGGATTCCGCACCCCGCTTAACCCTCCATCCGTGCCACTCGAACCTCAGCTTCCGGCCAGGAACAGGAAAAGTTTCCTTTCTTATTCCCCGCTCCCCTTCCACAATTCTTCTTTTTGATATATACCCCCCCCCCCCCCCCAAACTTCTTTTCACCTTGCTGTCGTCAACCCAAACCTTTTTCTCCCTTCCCCCATAACGAATCGCTAGGCTCACACATTCCCCAACTTTGATGGAAAGTGTTCCCTGACTTGGAAGCCGGATGGTTTTTCTCTTAGCGCCAGGAAGGATCTTCTGTCGCCGTTTTTATACCCTTTATCTCTTCATAGAAGTATCTTTTAGTTTGGCTTCCTCTTGTTTTCCATGTGAAGTGGGCCGCTTTGCGGAACGGCACCCCCCCCCTCGCCAGACGCCCAAGTGGGCATTTCCCCCGACACCTAATACACCTCCAAATCCCTTTCTTGCCGTCACGGGCCGATCCCTTTCTGTTCCGACATTCAGAATGCGACGGTCTGCCCCCGGGTTTCATCACCCATTTTTTTTTTTGATTGCCTGGAGGCACCTTGGTTCCCCTCTCCACATTTCCTATCCGTGACAAGAAGCTCTTTCCCCCGCCTTTACTCTATGGCAGCACCCTCCCCCTTTTCGTACAACAATTTCTCTGAACGCACCGCTTCGCCCACTCATTGTATGGGTTTCTCTTTTCCATACCCCCCCCACCAAATATTTCCCCCCCCCGGCAACTGAACGCGTTTTTTTTCGGGACAAAACATTTAATTTCAAACTAAGATTGAGCCTCGATGGAGCCTTTCTTCTCTCGATGCGACCTGCTACCCTCGTCCCTTCGGGCTAACTTGGTACCCTTTCCCCCCTCAGAGAATTGGGGTCGTTGGTGTCGCTCTTAATTTTTCTTTTCAGGATTGCGCTCGTTCTCCGGCTCTTCACACAAGTTTCCGCTTGTCTATCCTCATTCGCAGAAACAAGACGTTTGCGGTCCCCCTCTTTCCGCGCCTGCTCCCAAGTCTGCCACCTGCCCCTCACCTCCGTCTCCTATTTACCTGGTCCATCCACCTAGATTCTTCGTCTCCCCAAGGAGTTTGATTTTGGTCTGCACCGGTTCCTCCCCCTTCTCCAAATCAGTATTCAAGCTCCTCCCAAAATATGTATCTCTATCTGGGCCCCTCCTATTTTTGCGAGTCCAATTTTGAGCATGTCCGCCTCCGGGCTTTTTATCTCACACTTCCTAACTTCGTGTCTCCACACTCCCACGATAGTTCCCTTCCTCGAATTTTGAATTGACCTTCCCTCTTGCCCCTTCTTTCGTATCTGGTTTGTGCGGAAATGGCCCTTGGTGACTCGCTGTTTTCGATCCATCGGACAATTCTTCCCCTGGTAGAGGCGCGCGCGCTAGCGCGCCCTTCACACATCGAAAAAACAGTTCCTTCCCCCCCCCCCCCCACGACACCCTTTCTTACTCTCATCCTTACTCCTCACGTCATCAGAATTTCTTTTCTCTTGTTGATCCGCCATCCTCGAGGCCACTTTCCGGTTGAAACTTTTTTGAATGTTCCGCGCAACCCCTCGTTTCTCTTTCTGGTCTTTCAATCGTTGGTGTTTCGGCCCCCTTGCAATGGTACTTGATGGTGATCCCGATCGCCTCTAGTTTTTCATACTTCTCTCAACATTTTTACAGCGCCTTTCTTTTTTTCCCCCCCCTTTAGAACCCATGCTTTTGATGTTCGCCTTTGCCGTTCCGTTATGCCCCCCCTTTGCCTCCATTAGGTTCCCTAACGTTTTTTTAGGACCAGACCCATTTTCTTTCTTTCCGTCTTTTTCCTATTCTTCAGTGGCGCCCGACATCGGCGTTTAGCAAGGCGTTATGTTCTTCTGATTTTCCCACTGATCTTCTCTTAATTTTTGCCGTCAGTTTTCCAATTCCCATGAAACCGGCCTGCCTTTCACAGTCCCTTACGCTACTTCTTTTTTTTGTGAGTGAGCAAAACGCCCCCCTAGCTCACCTGGTCCGATGCTCTCTATTCCTCCCATCCCCTGGCCCTTCCTCCTTTAATGCGTTTCCCCCATCAAGCCTGTTTGCACTTTTCGGATTCTACTGGATGTGCTTCCCCCCAAGTTGTTTTTAGACCTCGTGTTGCCACCTCACCTTATTTCTCCAACCGTTGTTGCTGGATTTTGAATTTGAAATGTTTCACTCTCATCGAATCCGCCAATTTAGGGCCGTTGCCGAGTTTTTGCTCCGACTGTTCTTTCTTTTCTATGGCCGCGGAGGGCTGCGTGTGTTTCCTGACCCCTCCTGCCAGGACTTTTTACTCCGGTAAGAGAATACTAAGTCCCTATCTAATTTTGTTCGTTCTCAAATACAAGAGTCGCCCTCCTTTTTTTCGAGACCGTGTTTCCCCCTGTTATTTGTTCCCGACTCTTGCTCTCAATCTGCAGCATCAAAGGCTCCCCCCATGGGGATAACTTCCCTTTCTTCCACCCTTTTATATGGTCGTATTTCTTTCCTCGAGGTTCCGTCTCTTCGA
>Ga0179593_1264818_pt1 | contig 11031 bp, 15 predicted proteins | sample CZODoug2_1_08_16_FD_185931 | JGI IMG/M metagenome (GOLD analysis project Ga0179593, IMG submission 185931) | Vadose zone soil fungal communities from Angelo Coast Range Reserve, California, USA - CZODoug2_1_08_16fungal (PacBio error correction) | ecosystem: Environmental > Terrestrial > Soil >... | reverse complement strand
CCCCCCGGCCACCCCCGTCTTTGGACCCTGTTTTCATTTTCCTTCTGCAGACACAGCGACAACCTGGTTTTGCTGGCATTCTGCTTTGGTGGCGGTCGACCCCCCCCTCCCTTTGGTTTCTCAGTGAGCTCGGGTTCTTGCTCCGTGGTTGACACCTTACAAATTCACTTGCCTTTTCATCGGATCGTTTTTTTTGGTGCATATCTGTGTCCCAACTCCTTCCAAATCCGTCTCTTTCCCCCGAAAACTTTCCCCCCCCCCCTTGGGCAACAACCCCATGGCCAAATCTTGCCTTTGTTTCTCTCAGGCCCCGTTGTTTTTTTCCTGATTTTCTGTCCTTCGACCACCAGGATGGACTCATGAAAGTCCCCCCCTTTTCTTTGACCACCTTTTTAAACCCATTACGGTTTCTTTTTTTTAAACTCCGCCAAAATCCTGTTCCAACCCCCATCATTCCCGGCCCTTGTCAACACAGAGTTTACGGACGGGGGGCTTGCCTCCGTGTCTCCCTTCCTTTTTGTCTCCTGTTTGTTTTATAGGACCGATGGATAGTTTCAGTCTTCACGCAACCTCAACCAAAGTCACCCTACCTCTTTTGCGTCCAAACGGTTTCCGTTGAGGGTCGTTGAAGTTTTTTTTTGGTATTGAATTTCCCCGGAACGACGTTGGTTTGATCTGACTCTTTGTCCCAGACCTGGCTTGCTATCTGTTTTTACATTTTTTGTTGGTTCGAAGGGAGCTTCCTTTCGCCGTTGATTGAGATGGACCCCCTTTCACCGATCCACACGTATACCTCCCCTTTGGACAATTTTACGAAATTTTTTTGTCCTTTTTTTTTCCGTTTGTGGTCCCCCCTTTTGTGCCCTTTTCCCCCCCCCCCCAAGTGCGATCCCTTTTGAGATTTATGTTTTCACGCCCCGTGAAATAAGTTTTAACCCATTCCTTCCTTCTAAGACAACTTTTTCCACCCGCACCAGACGCTCGCATGCCATGTCATCCCCCTCTTTTTCTTCCCCTTTCTTTGGAGAGAGGTGTAGTTTTTTTGACCCCCCCCCCTCTTTCTTGCACTTGGGTGAGATTCTGGACGGTTTCCTTTTCGTCCCCCTCTTCTTCCAAGTTTTCTTTCGCCCTTTCTTCCTCAAGAGTGTATTCTAATGTTTCGCGCTTTTTCCCCTTTCCGGTTGCATCCTTGCCCTCCGACTTGATTTGCAAGAAGAGAAGGTTGGTTACCACCCCCTTCCTTGACTGGACCCTGGCCTATCTGATTTCTTGTTCCTGGGTCCCCGCGCTTCCTGGTATTGTGAGGAAATACCTGGTCCCTCTTTTTTTCCTTTCATTCGTCAAGGGACGCCTTCTTTCCCCCCCCCCCCCCCCTGTATTCCGGGAGTGCTGGTTTTAGATGCAGGTCCTTCTCGTAGTTTTGTCACTCCTTATCCTCCACCTTCCCTTTGATCTCTTTTACGGAAGGGTTCTATTTCGAGTTAAATTTACCTGGTGCTGTTATTTTGACGAGGTTACCCAACCTTCCAGCGTTTTTCCCGACTTGAACTTTCGCCCCCCCCCCACACCCCCCCAACCCCCCCGGTTTCTGGACCCCGTTCCCGGGCGATTCCGGACATTGTCTTTCCTTCTTTTTGGCTCCGGCCGGATGTTCCAACACCACCCTGTTCCCGTCATTTCCTAGTCCTTTTGGTGCCCGTTTCCTCGGCGCCGTGTGACTCCAATTTCCGACCTTTGCCTCTCCCTTGCCGGTAAGGGGTATTTTCGCCCTCAAAAACAGCGTTTTTTTCCCCCCCTTTGGTGCAACTTTCTCCCGTCGACTCGTGGGCCTCTTTATTCAATGGCATTTCCGCACTCGCCCCTAATGAACAAAAGGGGTCTCGTATCTCCGTGCTATGGTGGACTGTTTTTTCATCCTTGTCCCTCTCTCCCACGTTTTCTCAAAGAGCCACGTGCTTCTGTCATGCGGACCTTCCTATTTCTCGCATCACCCAAGTTTAGGGCTACTATTTTGGCAGTTTAGGAAAAGTGCCGTTGGCTGAGTGCGCCCATTTTTGAAGAGACTTCCCTGATCGTATTTGCCCCCCACTTTTGAAAGGCTGGTTTTCCGTTTGCAGTAGAACGGTCGGGTTCGTTTTTTTCCTTCCCCTCTCCTCCGTGGGGTGCTGACCAGTTCGTTCTGGGTTTTCCTGCTGAAGGGATCGCGTTCCCTTCTTTTCACAAGCAATGGCTTTTCTTCTGAATTCGCCCTTCCGTTGCCCCCCCCTTGGCTGTCTGTCGCCCTTTCCGCTGAGTTTTGGGAAACTCGTCTGCGATTGCAAAGGGTGCAAAAGGACTCCTTCTTTGATTGGCCTTGTTGTCCGCTCTATTCTTTCTTTTTTTTCGGAAAGTTTTTTCTCCCCGGTTTCCTTCATAACTTCCCGTTGGCTCGGGTTTTCCAAACAAGGGGTCCTGTTTATTTTGGTTTTGGTATGTGATCGCCCTGTTTCGAGATGCTCGACTACGGGGGCAATCTTTTCTTTCCCTGTTTTAGGTTTTTTTCCGGTTTCTTTTCCCCCCAAGAGTCGATGGCCCCGACCCCTTTTCAGTACGACCTCTTTCTATCAGTCCGCCATTCTGCGCGTTCTGTTATTCTGGTACAAGTTTTTTTTCCTTTTCTTTTTTGCCGGGACCTGGTTCTGGACGGTTGAACCCTTTGGCGCAATTACTTTTGCGTCTGTTCTTCCTCCAAACGGTTACCTTGCTTTTTCGTTGGTTTGCAGTTTTTATGCACGTAGCGGGTCTTTAATGGGGTTTTTGTTTGGGGTGTGGGTTTTTGACGATATACGGATCCTTTTCCCCCGCAGTTCTCATGTCCTATATTTGGGCTGCAGATCACGAGGGTACGGCCCCCTTTTTTTTTTTTTCTCCCCCCAGCTTTTTTCAGCCTGAGGTGATTTGGGCGTAGTTTTATCGCTAGATTGGCTCCCTTATTGTCTGCGATTTGAGGCATTTTGTTGGTTTTCTGACTCTTCCTTTATTGCAATATCAGGAAGATCATTGAACACCCCCCCCCCTCCACCACTTTTCCCCCTTTCCCTTTTCCGAGGGAAAAAAAAATGCATTTCAGTTTGGTATGTTTCTGTCCCCCTCCCCAATTATTGCCATTTCACGCCCAAAGTTCTGTGGCCTCCGTGTGCAGTGTTCCCCGGTATTTTTTTGGTTTCCTCTCTTTTTCTTTTTTACATTTTTCTTGGGCTTCCTTAGTTCTCCATGTTATTTACGCTCCGGTTTCTCCTCCCTTAATACCCCGACCGCCCCATGTTTGCCGCGAAGTCTCCATGTGCCGCTGCGAAAAACTGTCCCTCCATCCCCCGAGACCGGTTCAGTTTCCGGGCCGAATTATTTTTCCGGTTTTTTTGACCGTCCCCTCCCGATGATTGACTTTGTTCGGTTCTGAGGTAATGACCAATTGACTCCACGTTTGTGCTTTTCTCCTCATGTCACATAGAACGATCCTATGGGTTAGGTTGCATTCCTCTTTCCTTGTTTTCTTCTGTCTCGTTTCCCCCATGCGCACAGCACCCCTCTCCCCACAACGTCCCTACCATGCGTACTTTCCCCCGAAACAGCGGGGCCGTTTTTTTTTGAACCCCTGCGCTTTTTCCGTTGCGTTGTGAAGATTCTTCTTGATCTGCCACCAACCGGGTTTCCCAACAGAACTTCACTTCTTTTTTTTGTCCCTATTAAGCATTTCCGGCCGTGGTCGTCTTTGTTTGCCCGAAGAGGTTCTTTTCACCGTTAATTAGGGGTCCCTTTTGGATTCGAGATTGGCTTTCACCTGCGACCCCCCCTCGGTCGCGTGATCCTTCTTGTTTCCCCCCCAGCGATTTTTCTTGTCACCTATTCTTTTGTGCTTTTCTTTTTTCCGGATTACTCGTGAGCTTGCCTTTTTCCCCCTTGCATTTATGGCGTCTTTGTTGATGCGTCGACATCGATTTTTCGAATCGTTCTAGTGCCGGTCGTTTTTTCCCTGGCGACCTAGGGCGTTTCCCTCTGGCGTGGGCGTGCTGTGGATGGTTGTTTTTTGGGATAGACTGTTTCCCATTGGTCGGAAACCCCAATGTTCGTGACTCCCTGGTCCTTGTCGCCGTGTTTTTGTTCTCCCTCTCTGCGACCCCGACTTTTTTCCGATTGCTTGTCTTTTGTTTCTTCCAAACATCCGTAGTGGCCCTCTCCAATGCGTTGCTCTATCTTTCTTTTTTCCCTCTTCCTGTAAGATAGTATTGATGCGATTGGGCCTCCTCCAGTTGCCCTGGTTTCACCCTTCTTTTTTCCCCTCGAGTTCGCCTCTTGGAACATTTTTTTTTGTGAAACAACCCCTTTCGCTTTTTTTCGCCATTTCGACCAGCTCGGATTTTTCCAGTCCCCGGCCGAGGTCCTCCCTCCATCTTCTCTTTCGCGCGACCCCCCCTTCGTCCCTGGTCTTTTTCTCCTCCTTGGTCTTTTTCTTGCCTTCCCCCCGCGTCAGAAAATGCCTGAAAGCCTTTTTCAGGCCCAGCCCGTTTTGAGGCTGCATCTTTACAATGACGGTCTTTTTCCCCCTTGAAAACCCCTTTCCCCGATTTCGGGTTGTCGATTCGCGTTCCCGGAATTACTCAGCCCCCCCCTTTTCCCCTTTTTCGGGACCAACTGGTCCCGATTGATCGTCGTCAATTCCTCCCCCTTCAAGTGCCGGTTCTTTGTTCCCCACTTTGGTGTTTCTCCCCCGTTGTTTCGTCAACCCCTCAAGGAGAGATCGTTCTTTTTCCCCCCCTTTTTTTTCGTGCGTTCGTAATTTCGGAGGGACTTTGTTCGTCGGCTGCCCTCCTTTTGCCCGACCCGGAATTGTCGTCCTTCCTCCTGGCCACATCATCGTTTGAGCGTTCCTGTCTCAAGAAACAATATGTCGGCCCCCGTAATTCTCGGGGATTGGTTTGGGTTCTTCGCCGAGTCCTGTCTCCCCTCCTTCCACATTTTGGTTAGGGCACGCCTCGTTTGCTGAACATGATGGTCCTTTTTTTTTTCCAGGCCGCTTTTATTTTTTTTGTGTGGGCAATTACCCGATCGTCATTTTTCGTTTTTACGGCAGACCTTGTCGTGTATCACTGCAGATTCGGTGGCCAGACCCCTCCAGTGCGCACTTTTTCACCTGTCAAGAGCGTCGGGTTGTTTTCCTTTTGATCTTTCATTCTTCAAAGGAGCATGCTCCCCTCACTTTTTGCCTCTCGCACCCTGTTTTTCGGACCAACCTCCTGGCCCCTGCATATCGCTTCTCCCCTCCAAAACCCCCCCACGGAAGCTTTTTTCCTGCCCTTATCCCCCCCGTTTCGTGTCTGCCATAACGCCAATATATAGGTGTTTTTCGGCGTCTCGCCAGGTCCAACACCGGTCCCTTTCAATCTTTTTTTTTTTTTGTTTCGTGTTTCCCTTCTCTGAAATCCCCCCCTCTTCCTTACCTTTTCGGTCCTTTTTTCCGACAGTATTGCGCCCACCACGTGGGTTCCTAGATAACCCCGTCCTTGCATTCACCTGAAACCCTGGTTCACCCCCGAGGTAGCACGATGCAGGCGGGAATCTTCAACTCTTTTCCCCTGGACGGTTTTTGGTTCCCCCTTCGTTTTGTGGCCAGCCGGTCCCAACCGTCGCGTCCCGGTCTTCTATTGAGCCCATGCCCCCCCCCACGATCCCCTGACCGGCCGCACTTCCTGCTGTTCCAGTGTCCCCAGTTCTTCATGAATTTCCCCCCCCCGGGTCCGATCTTGCTTCCTCTATTCGCACCATAGAACGAGTCAATTCTGATTCCCCCAACGTTTCCTTCACCGTGCGAACTCGTCATCAAGGGGCGTTCTTCGATTCCCTCCCAGGAGTTTTCCTTTCCTTTTCGACTTCTGCCGCGCCGCGTTTTCCATCCTTCAGCATGACGTCTACCTCCCCCCCGGCGATTAGACAATTGGTGGCCTTCTCCTTCCCTTTTTGCGTAACCCGCCGCGTACCCCACTTCCACAGCTTAAGATATTGCCTCTGTCGCCAATTGCGTGGACTTTCTGAGATGCCCCCCCTTCCCCCCGGCTTCACTGCTGAAGATTTTCTGACGTCACCCCCCCCCCCCCCCCCCCCCCCTGGCGATGTATTGCTTTGACACCCGCGGCCGGCCGCAGGACCCCCTCGTGTATTTGACCCTTCTCTTTTCAATCCTTACTCCCCCCCCCGCGTGAGATCGATTTTTTTTGCGGATTTTGAGCGGAGAGATTTTTTCCTTTCTGGCCAGTTTGAAATCCCTTACACAGTCCTGATGTCGACCCTGCCGATCCTCTTGAGGTCACCCTTCTTGAAGGTTCGGGCTGTTGTCACGGTTGCGCGGTAATGTCGACGCTCCCTTCTTTTCCGGTCTTTGACCCATTTTTCTGATCGAGGACAATTTCCCTTGGGTGTTGTTTGTCCCCCCCCCCGGCCCTTGCCCTCACCCCACTGGCCCGTCTGTCTTGTGATTTTCGTCTCCCATGATCTCTGAATCAGTCAGTCTGGTTTACAAAATGCTTGTACTTTTCCCTGTTGATGCCCCTCCTTGTCCGGACAGGGCTCGCCAAGACCGTCTCGAAATTTAGATAAGTAACTGCCCTGTTTTTTGTTCGGAGCCGCCTGACGAGGCCCCCCCCCCCCCCTGTGCAGCGTAAACCAGCTCCTGTTCACGGGGGTTTCAATTTGCGGCTCTCTTTATTTTTTTTTTTTTTTCAACTGGGCTATTCTCTGCTGACCTAAACTGCTTTTTCCCGTTTTTTTTCCTCTCCCTCTCATAGACCCCGCAAGCTCGTCAGTTCACTTGAGTACTGCATTTCTCTCCCCTTGCCTAGTATCCCTCTTGATCGTCGCGACGGCACTTGCTCACCCTACCGGCAGTTTGCTTTTTTCTGTCGAGTGACCTTGCAGAAGAGTTTTGACTCCCAATGAATCTTCGGCTGCACCCCCGATTCTTTCATACTGTTTCAGCCCTCCCCCCTGTTCTGCGTTCCCCCCTTGCAATCCGGGGCTGCTGGTATTTTTTCGGTCTTTGTCTTCGGTACCTTTTTTACCCACGCGGTAGCTTTTCATCCTTTTGCTCGGGGCGTGACCCCAAATTTCCCTTTTCCAGCGTTTCTTCCTTTTTTTTTTTTGGCTCCATCTTGGCCCCACGTTCGGACCTTACCCTTCCATGTCATTGTTCCACCCCCTTTTTCCCCAAAACTTTGTTGGTCATGCCACCGGGCTCGTTTCTCCTTTTCCTCTCAGCCCGAGGCTGTCTGAGTCCTTTTCGCTGAACCCCACATGGTTAGAATTTGCGCAAAGCCAGTTTTAACCTCGTAATCCCTCCAACACCCCTGCGGTCGAAACCCTAAACAAAGCAAGCAACCCCCTTTTTCGGTAAACCTTGATTAATTATTCAACCCCGGTCTTGGCCCGCCTGGGTAATTTTTTATATCCTCCCCCTTTTTTTTTGTTGGAAGACTGGAAGCCTTCGGCAACTCACTCCTGTCCATATTGGATAAACTTTTCTGGACTTGGTTTTTTGCCGTGATTTGTTCTTTTCTCTTTGCAGGTCGGTTGCGCTGAATCTTGTTTCCCCGACCGGTCGTTGGTAATTGGAGGATATAAAGTCGGCCGTGTGGTACCTCAAGGGAGACCCATCCTTCCCTCCCCTATTGGTTATTGGCTATTTTTCACCCCCAAAAACCCCCTGGATGCAGGTCACCCTTCCCCTTTTTTTTCAATTTGAATTCATCGTCCAGACGTTTGCGGTCGCTCTTTCTGCCCATCAGCCTTTTTCCCCTTTCGAATTCTCCTTTTTCGTTTACGTCCCTTTTTATTCCCCCCCGGTAGAGATATATTCCCCTTTTTTAACCCCCCCTTAGGCGGAATCGTCCCCCCCACTAGCTTTTTTTTTTCTTCGTTGCGCTTTTTTTCCTGCGCTGAAACTTTTTATTTTTTCCCCTGTATTCTGTTTTTGCCGCGAGAGATTCTGTCTTGTATCCCGGTTCTTTCCCCCAAATTTCTTCGCCCTTCCCGCTTTAGCTCATTGTAGCCTTTTTTACTATCAGATGGAGTCCCCCACCGCCCACTTGACTCTTCGAGGCCGAAGTCAAGCGGTACCACTTTTCCTTGTCTTCCCTCTGGGTCGATTTCTTCATTTTTTTCGACCCGGGATGCGCGGCTTCCCCCAGGCGAGGAACTAGTCTTTTTTCTTTTTCCTGAATGTCTTTGAGGTCAATCTTGGACCCCACTTCGTTCTTTGTTTTCAGCGCTGTCAGTCTGTTGCCCCGCGTCGTGTCCCTTCCGATTCCAAGCATTTGGCTCCTTCCCTTTGATCTCGGCGTCCCCTAGACGGAGAGTCTCGCGGCCCGTCTTGATTCCTTCTCGTACCCCAGGAAGTCCCCCAATCTGAATTTTCCTCGTTTTTGCCTTGTCCACCCCCTTATCAGGCGGACGTCATGGGAATGGGCGGTGCCCCCTTTGGTTGTGGCGCTTACGACCCCCCCGGTCTTTTTTTGGTGCACCCCCACTGCCCCCTCTAATCTTCACCCTACCCCCGGTTTTCTTCCGAAACGGAACGAAAAGTTTTTCTTGCGGGCCTTTGGCGCACCGGCGTTAGCAAAAGCTCCACCCCCAGCGCTTCCTCATTTACCTCGTCGCTTCAGTCGTTCCAACGAGTCGTTTCTTTTTCTTTTCAAACTGGCCAGCCTTCCTTTTCCGCCCTCGCCGCAACGTTAAACATCGCTATTCTGACTTTTCTCCCCTTCCCTGATGGTTGCTCCTTTCCCATCGCCGGTTCTTCGTATGTCCCGAAATTACCAACCAGGGAAATCCCCCACCACCCTCCAGGGACACCAAATTATTCAAAGACCCCCCCTTAAAAACGTCTTCCCCAGATCCTTTTCCCTGGCGGGCCGTTTTGGGCATCCCTCCTGTCAGGTCGCTCTCAGCATTTTCCGCAGGTGTTTTTTTTTCTTTGCGTCCCCTCAATTCTAGTTCTGCCTGATCGCTTTTCCTTCTTCTTGGTTTCCCCACGCGGTGGGCGTTGCCCACGGAAACGGCTTTCGTCGGACTGTCTCAGTCTTCCCTCCCCTCTGGACGTGTGACCACCATTTCTTCTTTTTTTTCCTTTTTTGCCAAGGTCATGCGATCGAGAAAATTTCCCTCCCCCGCCTAGTGTGCTTGAAGTCGCCTGTTGCCACCCGACCCTCCTTTGGTATTAGGTTGTTTTCGTAAGAAAACGACTTGTTTTTACCCCTCGTTCGCCTATCAATGTTGAATCGTTGATCCGCCTTTTTGAACCCCCCTGAACCCTCGTCCCCGGTCTGTTGATATTTTCTCTTGAGATAGCTCCCTGGACGCTACGGTTTTAGGCACCCCCCCCCTTCCCCCCCTCCCTTGTGCCCGGGCTGAAAACCCCCAGCCCTGTTAAAGACTTTGGTTGGTCCTTTTTGGGATGTAGACGCTGCTCGATTTTAAAGGGTTGACGTTACTTCCTTTTTCCGGTGACGTTTCCCCGTGTTCGTGGCCACCCTCCCACCCATTCCGGAGCCCCCCAAATCTTTCTTAATAAGCCTCCCCTTTGTGACCGTCACGGGGTTTTCGGAGGTAGTCCCCTTTCGGTTGGGATGCCGGCAAGGTGTTGTCTTCTCTTCAAACCTTGGGCGACCCCCTAGCCTGTCGGGACGTCTAGAACCCATTTTGTACCCCTTTTTTTTTTTTTTTCTTTTTCAGGAGTCCCCTCCATTCAGTTGGGGGCGGGTGGGGTGGGGGGTTTGGGTTTTTTTTGACGATACCGGCGCTTTTCTCGAAAATTTCTTTTCCTCTACTTGCACCCTCCCGGTGTGTCGAACCCAGCTTCCAATGTGTATGTTTGTTTGTCTGGGCGTACGTCTGTTTCTCTTTTCCCTCCCCAAGATTGAGCTTTTTGCTGTTGCGGTATTTTTCTTTTTCCCTTTCTTGGCCACGATCAGTTGCCCCGACATGAAAACAACCCCACTGACGACTGACGGCCAGTTGACCCGACCCCAACTGCAGTTTTTTAGGTTTTTTCCCTCCAAATAACTCTTCTCCCCCCCCCTTGCGTACCCCCGCCTTTCGGTTTTCGCGACTTTTTCTTTCCAACTGATGAATGTCCCCTCCCCTTTCCTTCGGAGAGGATCAGGTCTTTTAGTTTTATCCCATTTTAATCTCCCCCCTGTATGGGGCCGTTCGGTCTTTTTTTTCCGCGGCGTTTTCAACCCAATGGTCGACCATCGTGTTTTTTACTTTGACGTTACATATTTTTAGTTTCTTTGTCTTTTTTTCACACGCGCAGGCGGATGATTTTAACGTTGTCTTTTTTTATGGATTGACAGAAATGACCATTTTATTGTTGTTTGTTGTTTGTACTCGGGAACCATTCTGCCCCCTTAACCGACCAACGGTTTACCATCCCGAAATGCGGTCTTTTTGCCCTGGCCTTCTTTTTTTGCGAAAACCTGGGACTCCTTTGGCTGGCGTTTGACGATCTTGTTTTTTCCCCACACAGGTAAACTTGCAGTACCCCCCCTTCTGGTCACTTTTTTTTCCCCTGATCACCCTCCTTCGGTCAGGTTTGCCCTTCCTTTTTTTGACTTGCTGAAGTAATTGGTGCCTTCTTTTGGAGGGGACGTTATGGTGCACTGACCAATAGGCGCAGTTGATCCTTTTTTTTTCAGCCCTTCTTCCCGTGGCAGGCCGGTGCCCCCCCTTTCCTTTAGGCGTCCTTCGAGAGTGGGCTGAATCCTTTTCCTTCCCTGCTGAGCGTCGACAAGTTAGTCATTCTTCGCGGTTTCTTGATGTTCAGTCTTCCTGGCGAGACCTCTTCTTCTTGCTGGAGGATGACCGATGCTGTCGAAAATGGTTTTCGACTTCTTTCTTTGCATTGTTTTTTTTTTCCCCTTCGGCAACCCCTTCCTGTTTGGGCGCGTTCCTTCTTACTGGCAGTTGACCTTCGGTTCTTGGCCGAGGGCAATTTTCCCCTTT
>Ga0179593_1647028_pt1 | contig 11032 bp, 12 predicted proteins | sample CZODoug2_1_08_16_FD_185931 | JGI IMG/M metagenome (GOLD analysis project Ga0179593, IMG submission 185931) | Vadose zone soil fungal communities from Angelo Coast Range Reserve, California, USA - CZODoug2_1_08_16fungal (PacBio error correction) | ecosystem: Environmental > Terrestrial > Soil >... | reverse complement strand
CTTTCCACTGGAGCATTTCTTCAAACTTCGGGCTTCCCTCAAAAGGCTCCCCTTCCCCACCCCCAAGTTCGTTTTTCGGCCGAGATTTCTTCCCACTCTAAGATAACAAAGCCTGTCTTCATGAGGACCAATCACTCCCCTTGGAGCATACTTTTCAAGATAAAATTTGCTGAACACCTCGGGGTATTTACCAAGCTGTTCCTTTTTTTCCCCGAGGCGCGTTTTGACGTTCCTCGTTTTAATGCTTGCTTCGAGCGACAAATTCACCCCCGCTCCCAGTTCTTTCTTTTTTACTTCGAGACTTCATGGAAGCTTTTTTTTTCTGATTGACAAGACAACCCCCCCCCCCCCACTTTCCCTTTCCCTTGGACGGCAAGGGTCTATTGAGGAATGGGCCCACTTCGCGCAAGATTGCCTTTTTCTTCGAAATTTTTTTGGGTCACCACCTTTTGACAGGCCTTTTTTGCCCCCCCTCTGGCTTTGGTCCAGCCTGCGCGGTCCCCCCGCTTTTTTTGCGCATATGGGTATCGTTTCTGGCCCTGGCCGATATCGTTGCGCGGAGTAATTTGCCTCTTTGTTCCCCTTGCGGACGACCTTATCGGACAAGCCGGCGCCCATCACGCTTTTTTTGTTTCTCAGCGCCCGTTTATTGTTCGTTCCTTCCTTCGCGGGTCCACTTTGTTTCCTATGCATCTGTTGTTGTTGCATGTTTTGGGGAAGTGGATGTTCTTCCCAGGCTTTCCCGGATAAGTGACGGCTGGTACCCCCCCTGTGCTTAGGTGTGTCTTTGAGGGGGGACTTTTTCCTGAACACGATTTGGGTCGCATTAAGTGCGCAGCCCTGGCGACTCCACGATTTTGAGGCCCCAACTTTCCCCCCCGTCCATGGACCCTCAGCCGAAACTGGGCGGGCGTTTTTTTGTCCTTTTTTTTCTGAGGCCTTTTAAACCCACAAAGTTGCGAATTTCTGCCACTTGAATTTGCCGACCCTTTTTCCCCCTCAGTTTTTTTGTTTTTTTGGACCGGTCCAGGTCAGGGTGGGTTTTTGGGTCCTTGCTGATCTGCAAGTTTTTTTTGTTGTAGGTGGATCTCTTGTCAAGTAGACCAACCCTTCCCTAGTCAGGGTTTTTGTCCCTTTTCCCACGCAAGACCTTTTCTCCCTTTGCCATTTTCTTTTTTTGGAGCCGGGGCTTCGGGACTTCGCTTTCGGGTGGGTCCAAAACCGCAATCTTTTCTGGCAAGGTGCCGCCCCCCTATCATTCCAGCCCGGGGTAACTTTTTTTTTTTTTCGTGCTTGGGCGTTTTTTTTAAATTTTCTCCTTAAAGGAAACGCTTTCGTTTTTCCGGCGGACGGACAACCCAAAAAAAATTCCAGCAACCCAGGGGCGTTCCTGTTTTTTTTCTTATTAGATTCTGGTGGACTTTGGGCTTTTTTTTTTTTGGGGATTCGTCCTCGGCCCCACCTGGTCCAGTCCCTTTTTTTTGCCTTTGGTTATGAACGCCATTTTAACCCGCCGCCCTTCCCAGCTTTTTATTTCGCCCAGGTCTTTTTGGTGTTCTTCGTCGACCGCTTCTCTTCCCCTGTGCTGGCGAACCGGGTTTCAACATCCGAAACGTGTTTTTTCTGTTCAGTCTGTTTTTTTCACCCCTCCCCCCCTCGAGGGGTGTCAGCGCCTTTTTTTTCCCCATGCCGAACAAACTGATTAGAAGTGTTTTTTCCTCGTCGCTTTGGACTCTAACCCTGGTGGGGTGACGTCTTCCCCCCTTCTTGTTTAGTTCTCCTTTTTTTTTTCAAAGGATGGTCTTCCTTTTGGGTGGGCTTCTCAGTGGGCTTCTTTCCTAACTGGTGTTCGGTTTTTTGGGTTCCGTAGATTTTTTTCCCCCCCCCCTTTTTCTCCTGAAAACCGCGGTTCCAGTGGCACCCCCCTGACCGCTTGTCCCACGGTACATTCCACACAGGAGAACTTTTTCCCACGGCCGTGCTTCTTCCGCGCTCGCGCTCCCCGAACCAGGGGCGCGTGCTATCTCTTTTTTTGCCTCTCAAAAATACTTTGCTACGAAAACATGTTTGGTGGGGATCATTGGAACTTTCGCCCCGTTCTGCGTTGGTTCATTGTTTTCCTTTTTTATTTGTTTGGGGGGGGGCGTTTTTCGCGGAAGTGTTGTGCATTTGTCACTTTCTCCCCCCCCTAAAGTTACAATTTTCCCTTTTTCTGTGGACGTGTGATCCGGCCTTCCATCATCTTTCCGTAAAAATGGTTTCTGAGGTCATTTCACGTTTCTTTTTCAAGATCCCCCCTGCCCGTTCATCGATGGAATTTTTTCTCTGCTTTGGGGACGTTTTTGTCCCTTTTTCCGTAGAGGCAAGTGGAGCTGTTTGTCTCGGGCGCGGGCCAACTTCTTTTCTGTCCTGAGAGGCCTCCTTGGCGCTCTAACCCCAGACTCCCCTGTGCCTTTGGCGCCAGAAACTTCTTTTCCGTTTAGTGCTGGTAAAACCGGTGATTCTTCCTGTATCCATCTTACCCATGTGGAAGTGGCCGTTCCCCCCCCTTGAAGCCCGCCTGCTGTGCCGGCGTGTCCCCCTTCTTTTTTTTCCGCACCCTCAGATGAAGATACCTCACTGTTCTAAACTGCTGGTCTTGGCCCCTTTTTAGTCCCCGCGTTTTTCAAGCCCCCCTGTGAGATTTCTCCGTCTGCTTACTTTGCTACGTCCTTTTTCTTTTTTTGTTTTCCCAGACGCAAATGGATGAGGGAATCAAAAACGGTTTTGGCCAATTTGCACCTTATAGCGCATTTTTTTCCCCCCCCAATAACCTTCCCTGGCCAGGATAATCCCCTCCCTCCTACGTGTTGTTGTTATCGAAGGATTTTTTCCCTGTTTTTCTGTCCCCAAAACGCTTCGCTAATCCCCCCAGGGTGGGCGTTCAATCTGGTATTTTGCCAGAGGGGGTATCTGTTACCAGACGTTCAATTTCTTCAAGTTGGGCGCTTTCTCTTCCAGTGACCCAAGAGTCCCCTTCGAAAGGATCTTTGGCTGGGTCCTTTTTTCAGGTCTCGCTTCTTTGGTCCTGCCCGGACCCCTCGGGAGCGCGTTGCCAGTTTGTTTGCCCCTCCGTGTCGGTTAGCTTCTCGATGTCTGTTTCCGGGCCGGCGGGCATGGGTTTTGGCGTTACTCTCCCCTTCCCCTTATTTGGCTTCTCTTTTACCCAGGGACAACCTCTTCCCCGGTTCTCTTGCCCGCGTCTTCTGGGCGCAAGGTACAGGATTTTGCCTCTGACCCTTTTAATACTTTTCTTTTGTCAGCCTGAAACCGCCAGCCCCTTTCCACTGCGAAACCCCCCTGGTGGGACTTGCCCGCTGGGCCCAACAAGCGGTTCACTTGGCCTCTTTCCCCAACGTTCCCCCCCCCCCCCCCCATTTTTTATGACTTTTTCCGTTTTGGGGTATTTTTTAGCGGCAGGCCTCTCAACTGAAACTCTTCCGATTTTTCCCCCCCCCTTGACCGTTCCTTCAGTTGGATGGGGTCGTTTTGTTGAGTTTACTCTTTTCATTCAACCTTTCCGGTTTTTTCTCCCTGAACCGAGCTGCTTGCACCCTCCTCACACCTAGAAAAGAAAGCGAAACAAGAAGAAACCAACCCTAACGGCACCATTTTCTTTTCCCCAAAACCACCAAAGATCTTTCCCCTCACTGGTTACGGTTCGGCTCCTTTTTAATTTGACATCCCCCAAAACCCCCCTTAACCGTGATGAGGATGGAAAAGATGTGAAGATGGACTTTCTCCGGTCTGTAGGTCCCTCGTCAATCCCTTTTTTGACGTCCTCCGGGCGCGTCAAGGCGGCAATCCTTTCACCTTTTTATATGCCCCCCCAGTGTCACGTTCGGGTAGGAATTTTCTCCTGGGTCATTCTCAATGCCCACCGCGTTCAGGGCTTCCTTGCAGAGGTTTTTCAGAATCCCTGGATCAGTCTAATCCCCCCCCCCCCTCCTCCCCCCCAAGTGATGGTTCCCTGGCAAGATCCACTGTTTTCCCCAACCAACCCGAGCCAAAAAGCAATTAAGTTTTCTTTCGCTAAACCGCAAATCTCCTGAACCTTTTCCTTTTTTTTCAAATGTTTTTTTTGACTGGGTGGCCACGAGGGAACGCTCCACCACCCCCTCTTTTTTTTTAGGCTCTTCAGCATCCCCCCCCCCCCCCCACCTAGCCCTTTCTGGGGTTCCCTAGAAAGAAATGGGTGTCCCGGAAAGGAACCCTTTTACACCCTGGTACCCTTTTTTTGATTCCCCGTTTCCACCGGTGACCGCTAGAAGGCGGGGTCTCCTCCCTTTCCCACCCACCACAGCCGGCGGCCATGATGGAACTTGCTGCTATAACTTTTTTTTTTTCATGTGCTTCATTGACTTTTTCTCCTCACCAAGCACTTTTTCCCTCCCCAGGGTTTTTGTCCCATGGGTGGCCGAGGGGAACACCCTCCAAAGCCAGGTCCACCTCCCCGCCACCCCGATATTCTCCCTTGGTCCCTGCACGCCCCTTTTTCCAGCCCCGATCGGCTTTTCCCCCTCCGTCCGCCCACCCGAGGGTTTTCATTGGAACAACTGTCACCCCTTGCGGACCTTTTTTTTTTTTTTCCTCACCTCTTATAATTTTTCCCGGGGTGTCCCGTAACACAAAGGAATATTGGCAGGTTCCCGAACCAACCCCCCTTTGCCGTGGTTTTTCCCTATAAGCCCCTTTCCTACCTTGCCAACTTTTCCCTTAAAGAGAAGAATGGTTGTTCCTTCTGTAGCGGTTTTCTTTTCTTTTTCTTTTTCCCCTCCACCCTGGCTCCCCCCCCCCCTTTTCGACGTTAAGGTTTTAGTGAACGACGTCCCATCCCTATTTTTCACCCCCCCTTGAACGTCCCGAAAGTCATCAACCTTTTGCTGGGACTCAACCACAACCACCCACCGCAGGGGCCCCGTTTTTCTTATTCTTTTTCTTTTCCCCATCTCAACAAGAAATCTGCGCCTCGCAGCAGGGTTTTACACACGTTAAAGGCCCCTCCCGAGCCACCCCCCCAACTCAGTCCGCTTTCCCTTAGTTACACACCCACAACCCTTCCCCACGACCCCGGTACCCCACCTCTTGTGTTTGCCTTCTTTCCGCTCTGTCACATAGTCCACAAGGGTCCCTCCATTATGAGCCACTTTTCTTTTTCCCAACCCCTGTTTTCTGGTTCCCACCTGATCCCCCCGAACCCCGTAGGAAGGATATTACAGCAAAAGGATCATGTTTCCTGTTTCTCCTACCTCCCCTTCAACCTTCCAATTCTTCCCAAATCTCTCCTGGCCTGGTTGGAGGGCCCTCACATTGACCGACCACCCCCCAACTTACCCCCCTCCCTTGCTCTTTAGCTTGCCCCCCCGAAATTTTTTTCCATTTTTACCGGAAATGTCCGTCTTCTGGAGAGTTCCCCCCCGGTCCCCCCCTCCTTTGGCCCACACTTTTTTTATTTTTTAGCGGCCTTTTCCGTAATCTTTCAGCTCCATTATCTATAGAGCCCCCTTCCGCTTTTTTTTGCCCCAACTTATTCATGCATTTTTTTTGTCACTCGAATGCTTTCCTCCCTTCCTTAGAGTAGGGCAGCCTTTGAGGATTCCCGAATTTTGAGATCTTCACCCCTTCTGACCTTCTGTCCCCTTCCTTCTCGCTTTCTTCAACAACCCCGCCATGGCCCTTTTTCATCGAATTCGAGCCCAACCCATGGGTGTCGGTTTCCTCCTATGATTTTTCTTTTCATATCCTTCTTGTCCCCTTCGCCCAGCCTCGTTCTGGAAAAGAAACCCTTTTCCCTTTTGTTTTTTAAAATACCCGAATTTCCTCTGGTCATGCTATTTGCTCCACGTTCCTTTCCCTTTGCATTTTTGGGCCCTCCTTTTTTGAACCTATTTGTATTATATTTCTTGCCGCCCCACTATTTTCCGGGGTTCCGGTAATGGTTTTCCCTGGTTCGGGTTTTTCTTTTCGCGTTCCTTTTTTTCGCTGGTCCCTCCGCTTTTTCAGTTCTATATATTTTTTTTTCCTTTTTTTTTCCCTCCCGCCAGATTCTTTTTTTTTGTGAGTTTCTCCTAGTTTTCCCCTTTTTTTGAAAACCACAAAACAAACCCTCGATCACTTTGCACCCGGCTTGTCCCCAAAGTTTTTTTTTTCTGCTTTTCCAAAAAACTCTAAATTTTAACCGCCAGTTCACCCCCCCTTCCGGTGCGCCACGAGGAGTTCTCATAAGATCCCCACTCCATCCTTGTCATGCACCCGTTTTCCGTGTCCTCTTTTTTTTCCCGCCATAATTTCGACATTTTTGCAGCTCTCTGGCGCCTATGGGGTATTTTCCCCCCCCCGCACAGGTTCGTTTTTGCCGTTCTTCGCTGTAATTGTTTTTGGAACGGTTCTTCAATGGCTCACTGAAAATCAGAATTCTTTTTGTTTTTTCAAACCCCCCCCCCCCCCCTTCTCAAGTCTCCATGAACTTCTGGTGTTAACCTCCGTCGCTATCTTTTTTCCCTGGCCGAAGTAATCGAGAAACTGTGCTGGCCCCTTGCCCGTTGCCTTTTGCTCTTCACTCCCCGGGCGCCGAAAATCTTTCTTTTCCAGGCGAGTCTAGGTACGTCGTTCCTGGGATATGGTGGAAGCGGCCGATGCCCCTGTCTGATTCCTCTGGGTCCTCCCCCTCCCCCTTAGGGACCCCCCCCTTTTTCTTTCCTTTAATTTCCGCGCCTCCCCACCTTCTTTTTTTTCGGTCGCTACAAAATTTATCGCCCCGTACCCGCTATGTCTGGGACGACGTTTGTTCTTTTTTAAAGGCGATGCGCCCCCCCTCCCTGGCCTTCTTTGGTTGTATGCGGAGTCTTGCGGTTTGGTAAAGCTCCTGCTTTTTTTTTCTTTTTTCGGTGAACGTGGTCCTTAGAAACACGATTGGCTCAGTCCCGGTTGAGACAGTTTCCCCGTTTAGAAGATAGCCCCCTGAAGGCACTTTTTTGCGTTACCTGCAAGATTTTTTACCACGGCCCTCCCGTCCCTCCGGCTTTTTTTGGTTATTCGGCCTGAACCCTGGTTTTTAAACACTTCCCCCCTTCCTTTCATTAGTGTGAAAGCGTTTTTTTCCCGGCCTCCCCCCCCCCCCCTTTCCCCTGTTGCCCCCCCCCCGGCCGGTTAATGTCCAAGCTATCTTCTGGTCCTCCGTGCCCCATGGTGGCGTTCATTTGTAGGTGGAGCAAGTAGTTAAAAGACGTACCCCACCTTGCTAGTAATTCCGCCTTTTCTGCACTTCCTCCAGGGTTTTTATGACTCTTTTTTCATCGGAAAGGCGCCCCAAAACCCCGGGGGCTTATATTTTGAAGGCCCCCCGGACCCCACCAGTCTTTTTTTCTTGTAACCCTCCCCTCTTTGGCTTTCCCCCCTATACTTTGTTAACCCTTGTGGACCAGCTTCTTATGGGTCACCTCCTCCATTTTCCCCGGGGTAAAAAAAGCTTTTTCGGGCCGCCCAAGTGGTTTCTGTGCCCCCCCTGGCTCCTTTTCTTTTTCTCCATATGATTTTTCGGTGCGTTGCTTTTTCCTTTGATTGAGTGTACTATTGCACAAAAAGTTTTTAGCCCCTTTTCTCCTTTACCCTGACGGGTTTGCCGACACAGTCCCATGACCGATTTTTTATTGCAGCCTTCATCATTGGCCTTCCTGTGGAGTGGGTGGTTTTTCTTTCTAGAAAAGATTTCGCATGCTGCGGGTGGTCTCCCCCATCAGCCCTTTTTCCTTTGCGACAATTTCTTGGCCTGAGCCCAAGTTATTAGAGGTCCACCCCCCCAGGAGAAGGTGTTTGTTCCGCATTTTACCTCCGCCCCCACAATGATACCTCCCCCTGGTTTTGGTGTATTTTTAGGCATACCCACCACTTTTCTTATGTTTTGCCACAAAACCTTTTTCCTGTGGCTGATCCTTATGTTCGTTATAAGATCTTGAGGGATTGATGGGTGTTTGGTTCGTAGTGATTTTTATTTTCCCCCCTTGGTTTTTTTTTGATCCCCCCCCGTCAGTCCTCCTCCCCGAAATCGCACCCGGGAACAAGAAAAACATTTCAACTCTTTTGACCAATGTACCTTAATTTCACGGTCTTGTCCACCGATTGCTTTACATCCTTTCTTCTTTTTCGTCGCGACCTTGACACATTTTTTGGGGGCGTGCTATTCCAAGAGTTGACCTCTTTCCCCTATTTCCCCGACCCCTTCCTTTTCCTTTCTTTTTTTTTTTTCCCTGACATGGCCCCTCTACCTTACCAACGCCTCATCTTCCCCTGTTTCATATGCGTGGGTGGGTTAGACGTGGGTTACGATTTCGTCCCGTGTGGGGAGGAGACTTAGGTGGCAGATGACCCGTTTTAACGTCCCATTCTTTTTTTTGCTCTCAGTTTTCCCCCCATCCTGCTGCTGCGGCAACAAATAGAGTGGGCTCCTTTTTTTAAAGTTAGGACACATTTTTCTCTCATCCCCCGTCCACGACTTTTTCTTTTCTGACCCTCGTCCGTGTTTCAATTTCTTTTAAACCAGCCGGCTTTGGGGCACCGGTTAAAACAGTGTTTTCTTGATTCTTCGGTGAGTCTCGAGCTTTTCCGCCTCCCCCAAAATGCCTGCGAAAGACTCTCCTCTTTTTTCGCCCCCAGGAAATTGGTGAATCTTCGGAGCCCCGCCGCCAATATAGACTCTTCCTTAAAGGGGCGATTGCGTTTAACCTCCTCTCCGCCTTGATGCCGCGCGCCCGGACCCGAATCCTTCAGCTACCCCCCTCCCGGATTTGATAAAATGCTTTCGAACCCCGTCCCATTAACCCCTTTTACCACTACCCTTCCCTATACCCCCCTAAATCCCCACCCTCCCCCATAAAAGGCTCTCGCCCCTAACTCTGGCTCCCCCGACCGCACCCCACTCAACCTCCTACAGCCCACTTGCGTTGGACCCAAATTAACTGCCCGCGGCTCAGCGGGCAAGGACTCTACGTGCGTGTCTACCTTGGACCCCGGCGTTGTGTTTCGGGATGGCATTGTTTTGGTCTTCTTTACCGGATTTTTATTGTTTCGGATGGTGTGTGACGCGATCCCCGAAATTCTGCTAAGGCCTTCCGAGTTCGATTGATTTGAGGGAAGGGGGGATTTACGGATGTGCCTTCTGTCTGCTTACGGGGGGTTGCTGTCTGATCTGATAAGTGACTAGACCGTTGTTTGGAGACTAAGGTGTGGTTATATTGGGAGGCGGGGGAGGCCAGTTTTCATTGGGACTGGTGGGTGGGGGGGGATGATAGGAGATGGGATATTATAACCCCCCCCCCCCTTTTTTGGGGGGTTTTTTTTTGGGGGGGGTTTTTGGGGGGGGGGTGGGACTTAGTGGGGGGGGGGGGGTTTTTTTGGGGGGTTCGGTTAGTGATGTGAAAGGGGGCGGTGGGGGGTGGTTGGTTTGGCGAAGGCCCCCTGTACCCTTAACCCCAAAGAGGATTGGGGCCGCCACACCTAAAAAACAAAAACACCACCCACCCTTTTTTCCGCCCTCCACAGGTTCCTTTTTTTTTTTCTTTGGGTTCAAATTTTTTCGGGCAAAAAAAAAACTTTTGATGTTTTTAAAACCCTTCCCCTGCACTTTCTTTTTAATTTAATTTTTTTCATCACGTTTTTAAATGCGTTTTTTCCCCCCCCCCGTTCCCATGCCGCTGCTCCTGCGTCACGGACATTTTCAAAGCATGGAAAGGTATATCTCCCACTGTAATTCCCGAGAGCCACCTGATTGAACTCCCTTCTGCGGGGCCTCACGCACGTTCTCCTCCTCGTTGTTCTTGGTTTCGTCCGCAATGTATTAAGATGCCCCCCACTCCCCTTATGAGTGGGAACCCCTATCGGGTGCGCTTTCTTAACCAGGTTTTTTATCAAAACCCCCCCCTTTTTCCCCCCCCCCGAGTTCCAGAGCAATTCAATTTTCGCATAAACCCCCTTGCAGATGGTCGTCCCTGCAATCGCAACTTTTCCCCCAAGACGTTCCCCCCTTCTTAACCCGGTCCCAGTCTCGTGGAGCGTTTGCGCCGGGCCCACCGCCAGACCCCATTCAAACGTTTTTGATTGTCCGATACTCCTCATTGGGTTTTTGTTTGTTTCCTCCCAAGAAGGTTCATACCATTTACATCCCACAACCCTCCTCAAATCATGCCCGGTTAGCAACTTTTTTATCGCCATGGAATTCCATTCGTTCATCCCAGATTCCCCGGTGGGGAGGCTAGCCCCAATTTTTTCCCTTATGGCCCTTCTCTTATGGGGCAGCTATTCTGATAGTGTGTGTTTTTTTGTTGTTGTTTTGGATGTTTTTTTTGATGTCCCCTTATGATGTCCTTTAGTATATTGCTTGCTACTGGGCCACGGCGCGGAATATGCCTGGATCTTCCCCCCTTTTTTTTTTTGCATCTTCCTGGTACACTTTACAGGCTTGCTGTCCAGCAGCGGCCAGCCACAACGCCGTGTCTTCGACGTCTTGCTTTCATGATTTTTTTTTGATATCTTGGCCGCCTCAATTAGCGATGCTGTTCTCTGGTTCTCTTCCGGTTTCTGTCTTGGCCTTTGTTCCCTACGTCGGCTGTTCGGTTCACTCGCCCACATGCTCCACGATGGAGACACCCCCTTTTTCTCACATCTTTTTTCCTCTGGCCCCAATCTCCTGCTATGAATTTCTAACGGCTAGCAGGCCCACAGTGCCGTACCTGGCGGGCCGCTGGGCTATAAACGTTCGCGTGTTATCTTCCCTTCCCTGTTTGTAAGGTTTGACACTTCTTTTGTTTGTTGGTCAGTAAGGTTGGCACCCCCCCCCGCTTTATTTTGACCCCATGCCCCCCAATCTTTTTTTCCGGCGATCGGCCGGCCGTTTTCACGCGACCATGGCCCTGCTCTTGGCCCCAATCGATCATTTCTTGAGAACCCTCCAGCCGAGGCGCACAGAAACACTAACGAACCGTGCTAAGTTTTTTTCTGG
>Ga0179593_1393018_pt1 | contig 11032 bp, 13 predicted proteins | sample CZODoug2_1_08_16_FD_185931 | JGI IMG/M metagenome (GOLD analysis project Ga0179593, IMG submission 185931) | Vadose zone soil fungal communities from Angelo Coast Range Reserve, California, USA - CZODoug2_1_08_16fungal (PacBio error correction) | ecosystem: Environmental > Terrestrial > Soil >... | reverse complement strand
AACGGGTTCCAAAAAAGATAAATTTTTCTACCCAATAGTCCATTCATTGGCGCTGTGGTATCTTTTTGTCAGTTATGTCTAATATGTTCGCCTTTTTCTGTTGGATTAGTTCATTGTTTTTTCTGCTTTCCCCCTTTTTCTTCTTGATGCAGTCCTCGCTATTCTAGAGGGCCCCAAGGCTCAACCTGTGCTATCCCTCTATTACCCGAACCCCCCTTACGTGTGCTTTTCGCTTGCTTTGCCCTTCGGTTATTTTTTGGTCTTTACACCTGCCTTATAAGATCTGTTCTCGACAACATCCCCGTCCCCTCGATACGTTCGGCTACGTCTTTTTGATCGCGCCTCGATCTCTCCCGCCGTTCTTTTTCTTGCCCTTTCCGTACGCGGTTTTCTTCCCTTTGGCCTTTTGCTGATCTCTTTCGCTCCCTTTCGTCTGTTAACCTGGGTGCTCCCCCAATAAGGGAACCCCACTACCTCGTGAACCTTCCTTCTTTTAAGACTCCGATCCCCCTATCGTGTGCTTCACCTCTCTATCAATATTTTCGGTGCCCATGGGTCCCCCTAAGTCGTTCTTGACCGCGATCTGAATTTATTCCTGGACCTTTCTGTGACCTGCCCGAAGCCGTCGTTCCATCGGATCCCCGTTTTTTTGGGAGACCAGAAGTTGACTGCCGCGCTCCAAGACACGGTCTTTCCCGGGTCTGCAAAAAAGTTCCCAAGGTACCTGATGCATCCAGGATCCTTGGTGAATTTGGTGCTTTCCTGTCACTGTGCGTTTGCCTCCCCCTGAATCATTCACTTTTTCTAGCGCCAACCCCCCCCGTTCCCAGATTTCGCGCCCCCATTCACCCGGCACTTCTTGGTTCTCTTATGTCATTCTCGCGCACTGTGGTATCGTGGCCGGCGACCCTGTACTCTAAGACGAGGAGTTTTTTCTTCCTAGAGGGCTCGTGCATCCTCTTCCTCCTAATTTCCTCAGACCCACCAGTTTTGCGTCGTCTCACAATTCCGGTTTTCAGTCCTTCAATAGTCATGACTCTTGTGTTGAAAATCTGTGAGCCCACCGACCCTCGGATGAATCTCCTTCCCGTTTTTTCTCTTTCCGATGATGTTAACGATAGATCCTGCCGCGGCCGCTCCGATTCTCTCTCCCAGATAGATGTTCCCGTTTTCCCTCGCGCCCCGTCCAATAAACGGGTCCTTCCCGGGTTTCGCTTCATCATGGTCTTGTTTTTTTTTCTGGAATGTCTTGGCAATCGGTTTCACTGGTTCTCGCCCTCCGTCAGTATTTCCGGCCCTTTTAAGAGAAATCATCCAACTCTGACGTGCCTGAGTTTACTTCTCTCCGAGATGACTGCTCTGTTTTGTATGTAGTCGCACAGTCTTTCAACCACCAGACTTTAAGCGCGCATGACCTCCTTTTTATTGCCCCCTCCCCCTCCGGCCTTTTTAGCTTCCCTCGTCGGTTTTCTCCGTCGATCAGGAGACCGCTGTTGGCGTCATACTACGGCTGTATTTACTGGATTATTTTGTTGCCTTCAAGCCCACCTCCCTAGTCTTGCCGAAAGCAGGCCCCACCCCAGACCGGCTCCTTTCGTCATTCGGTAGGAAGAGTCTATCCCTTTTTTTTCAAACACCCCCGACGGTTGTCTTTTCTCGTGGTTGACCCCATTTTTCAAGATCAATAAATCTTTTAGTCCTTCGCACCGGTTGGCCTCCCGATCCAGAAGAAAGAGTCGTTCCCCTTGAACCGACTTCCTTCTATCATCATATCTCCCGGCCCTTTTTTCTCTCGGATCAACCCTTTCTTTTTCCGCTTCAGTTGATTTTTTTTTTTTATCACGGCCTTCGATCTGCCGGCAAAACAGGGCTAACGGCGGCTATCTCCTCTTTGTATGCCATAATTTTTCGGCCGCTCCGGCCGATTCCCAGTCATTTCATCTCTCCTCTTAGGCACCGTCTCCCAGGCCCAGAGCCCTTTTCTGTTTCGGTTCCTCAACCGTTCCGACTTTTTCTTTTTTTATCCGGTGAGTACGCAATCTGCGGTTTCTGAGAGAGAAGACTCCATTCCCGTTTTTATGGCCAGCCCTCTTTCCCCCCTCCCTCCTACGTTGTTTGTTCTCTCTCTCTTTTTTCGGGCTTCTCTCTTCCCCCCTCCACATTCTTTGTCCTGTTCCTTTCTCGCTCGACAAGCGTATTCGTTCTCCGGTCTGTGATACCCTACCGGTCCCTCGTTAAGACATGCCATTCCCTGGGATTTCCTCCTGTGCCCGACCTTTTCTGCGCGTTGTTTCGATGGATGGAAAACTTCAGTTTGCACTGGCCTCCCTCCTCCTCCCCTCGGATATCTCCTCCTTCCCGTTGTTTTGGCCCGATCGACTCCGGTCCGAAAATCCGACGAGTGAAGAAGCGAGAACATCAAGATCTCGCTGGTAACGCATTAGAGATTCCCTCTTCCCCGTCTCGATCGAGAAGGTTGATAGCTTCTTTTTTTACGAGTTTTCTTCGGCGTTGATCTCATGGCCTTGTGCATAAGTCGTTCCTCCCTTTTCTTTGGATCACTGTTCGTCCCGCTTGAGCGGTCCCTCTCCCCCCGTTTCGTGGAGTGTGGAAAAGGTTCTTTTCCTACCTCCCGAATCAACCTCACTTCGTCTTACTTATTTTTCCTGTTCTTGCAGGACGACCCTCAGAAAGTTTGTTGCCTCTATGACGCAAAACAAACTTCGCTATAAAGTAAGCCCCCTCCGTCTTTGCTCGACCCCCCATTTCTCGCTGTGTCAGTGCCAAAGAATTCGCGGTGTATGATTCCTCCCCCCTGCCGATTCGTCTTCGGTGAAGGCTAGGTGAATTATGTTTCAGAGGTTTTTTCATCGCCCCACTTCTTGCATCTTGCTTTAAGATCCAGGTCCCCACCATTCTTCGTTGCTTTTCCGATTTGATGAGTACAGTTTGAAAATTTGAGACCCCATAGCACCCCGCCTTCATTTCCCTTCCACCGAGGTAACCCTCATCATGACCCTTCCCTACCAGAACCTCTGTTTTACGGCACCTCGTGCCAGGTCCTTTGATGCGTTTCCCTCCTCTTTGCCGGACTTTGGCACGGCTATCTATCAGAGCCTCCCGGGCGGGACCGGGCCGAGTTTTGCAGTTCTTCTTGCTTGCGTGTGCTGACAAAACACTGTCCGCGGATGAATAAGGACTTTCTTGTGTTTGTCGAATGAATTTCTCAAGTCACAAAACATTTTCCCCACCCCCCCCCAGGTTTTTCCTACTATTGAATCTGTCCTGCCCTGGCTTTTTTTTGTTTTGTTGTGTGATATGGTGATCCCGCCCTGGTTTCTTTGAGGTGAATTATACCTTTCCCTTGTCTATCACCGAGAGATGATAGTTCCAGATATTTTTAATCTCTTTCTTCTCCCTTTTATTTAATTCAAAGATCTCATACAGTGGCACTAACTCCCGCCCCTCCCCCCCCTCCCCCGTGATAGTTTGCTTCCTCTGTAGAGTATCTTGGTTGTTAACATACGCAGTAAAGAGGCATATCTTCCAGATGAGTTACATAGATTCCCATCCCCAGGCCACTTCCCGGACATTGACCACCCCAGTTACCCATTGGACTTCAGCTCTCCCCTGACTAGACGGCGTGTTCTTTAGCGGTTCGGAGTTTCCCCCGCCCTTTTCCTTTCTCTGGTTCCATGTCGAGGACTAGCCGCCGGTCACCCGGTCCTTTTTTTCACCTTTTCCCTTCCTCCTTTGTCCTTCCATCCTGAGCGCTTTTCGCACTACCCGTTTCCTTTGTCCCCGGTGTCCCACGATCTAACGGTAACTTCCTTCTTGATCCGCCGATCTTTTTGTCGGATTTCTTTGCGCCTTTTCCCTTGAGCTTTTTTACTTTTTTTGTTTGAGTCCCTTGAAAAGAGTACTCCCCGTTTGATCTCAGAGATGCCCGTCTCTCTTGATCCCGTCAGATGTCAGATAGCCAGCCCTCCCCCCCCTATTTTTTATTTTTCCCCTCCGATAAAGAATCTCTATCTCCTATCGCAATCTCTTCCCGATCACGTAGTTCTATTTTTAGCGTGCTGGTGGCGGTCCGTCCGTATAATGGCGGTGCAAATACCCATGACCGTCCCCCTTTTTTCGGCCGAGCAGCGCTCTCGCCGTATTTGTTCGTGTTGCCGGTCTACGCCTTTCTTTCCGTGTCCCCTTTTTCTCCTTTGCCCTCTTCTTCCCTCGTTGAAAAGAGATTCGATTCTTTTCCTCCCGAATAACCAACCGTAGATCCAGGAATCAACATGGACACCAGAATTCCCGCCATCACCAATTTTTTCGAAAACCCTTTTGCGTCCATGGAAACCGCTTTTCCCGATACCCCTCGCCCTGAGAAGCCCCGCTGCGTTCCTCCTTGTGTCTTAATGAGTAGAACACATCTCTTCTCTCTTTTCCTTATTTGGTTTCTTGATAACGGGGTTTCCACCCCCCAGCCCCCTTCTTGACGCTCGGTTCTAATTGCGATCTTTGGCAGTGGTTTAGCCGCGTTTACTGGCCAAGATGTTATCCGATTGGTGGTTGTCTTATTCCTTTACTTTTGTCATTTTGCCTTTCCCGGTTTGAGAAGACTTCCCCCCCTCCTCGCCTCTATTGACAAAGATGCCCTTACTAGGGCACCCAGGCCCCTTTTTGCCCCTTGTTGACGAACCTGTTCTGACCCTTAACCCCTACCCCCTATTTCTTGCTATCTGATGGATCTTCTGACCTCGGTCGGTTTGTATGTCTTTTTCCCGCTCTTTTTTACATAACTCCAAACTCGACTTAAGTATCCTTCTTACGTCTGATCGCGCTCTTTGTGATGGTCCTCCTTTCCATTGTTAGGTTGCCGGACGCCCTGACGTCCAGTATCATCCTTTGCAGGACTGCTTGATGTCGTCTCACGTTCTTTAACTTTTGCTTCCCCCCACCACCCGTTGTCCCTTTTGTAAAACCCTTTCGGAGACTTCCCCTATCCACATATATGTTCTCCCCTCTACACTGAATTAATCATCTTCTTTTTACCCCTTGTCAACATTTGATTACCGCGCTATGTCAGGGTTTCGTTTTAAAGACCGTGATGTTTCTCCGCCTGGCAGTTCGACTGTCAAGATCTACACTTTCCCAGGGCTGGAAACCTCAAGTGGTCCCGGCCTCTTACGCCTAAGCTATTCTGTCGCATGACAAGTACATGGTTCCTGTCGCCCTTTGATATGTTTACATGGTGATCTCTGTCACCATTTTGCACGGGGTTTTCGGTCCCTTGTCGAGTCTTTTTCCCACCAAATACGTCTCCCTCCCCGCTGTCTGTCTGTTCCCTTCTGCCATGCTGGGTTTTGTCCCCCCCACTGCTCTCGAGATTTTCCCCTTCGCCCTTGCGACCTTACTTTTCTTTTTGATCTCACCGGCGTCGCCAGGGTGTATCCGCTTCTCGTCGGCACTTTTCTCTTCCCCCAAAAGAAAAAAACCTGGTCCTTCTCTACACACCATGCGTCAGTTCAATACTGTACTCTTCGTTTGGGATTTTCTTTTTTTCTCAGATTGCATTCGCAAACGCAACTTCCTCTTCTTAATCCTCAGCGGTTTTTTTTAAGGCACCACTATGAAGCACCACGTCATCATTTCTGATCCTTTCCCGGAATTTTAAAGATCTCGCAAGATAGACCTCGCCCTTTTTCCCCTTGGTTACGGTAGGCGCTCCTCCACTCAGCACCTTAACATGCTCGAGCCATCCTTACATCCTTTTGATGTGGTTGGCATGTCTTGAACCCCCTCGGGTCTCCTGGAGCACCTGAGTTTTATTGCTGTAACTTTGAATCTCCTTCAAATTTTCTAGACGCCTTATTCCTGTCCTTTTCCTGGTTAAGAGAGGCAGCTTTTGTGCTCTGCAACCGTTCACCCCGTTTTTCCCGCGGCTCACCTGCTCCGTTACTAGGGTCAGTTGAGATAAGAGCGCTCGGTTTTTTTTCCGAAGTCTTAAGATCTGCGACGATTTTTTTTCCGTTACGGGCTTTTTCGTACTTTAGACTATTGTTTGTCAGCCCCCCCACTTCTTCTTTCGTCCTGCTCTGTCCCCCACTCCGCTCCTTTTTTAGTTTCCCTTCTCCCGCCTTTACACCACCATCAACGACGGTGTTTATCGTTTACCACGCGTTTCGGGCGACCTACGTTGAAGGATCCTCACCTTCCTTCCACTTTACGTATTTCTTCACCCGGTGGTACCATAGACTCCCTTCATCGTTCTTCTTTTCGAAGTCGCGATCGCTCTTACGCTTTCCCCCCCCCCGACCTTGCGTCACTCGGCATCGGTTCGTCTTCAGCGATTTAGGATTTTTCCTTCCTTCTCTTCGCCAAGGCAACCGTCGTCTTCACTTATTTGTCTTTTTTAATGTGGAATTGACAAAGTCTTCCGCATCCAGTCGACGCGCGCTCTCGGGAACCCCCCCCCCTTTGCTCGGCAATTGTTTTCTCTGCAGGTCCCCCCCCTTCTCCTTGTTACTTGTCTCCCTTCTCACGCCATACTGTTTTTTCCTCTGCGATTATTATACTTTTCCGGGCATTGCCTGCCCCGCTATTCTCTCTATCTGTTGTTGAGACTCTCTTCCTGGGCGGTTTTTCCTCTTCTTGAATTTCCGATTATACTCTTTTCCCTGACCACGACGTAGTCTCCCGTCTCTATATAATCCTCCTTTTGTTTTTTTCGACCTGTCAGCAATAAGCGCAGGCTGTGCCTGATCTCCCCCCCCCGTGCCGACGAAGCGCGCTTCTGCTTTCGCGTGGAAATAGGCCTTCTTCCAGACCTGCCTAAACGCTATCCCCCTTTTGCTACGGTGCCGGACATCGAAGAGCCCTCTCGTTTGAAATACGACGCTGAAGAAGCGATAACCGAGATCGCCGTGACCTCCTCTCGAACACCGCTGCCCGCCGCTCTCGAAGAAGTCTCTTCCTTTCGCCCCCCGGCCCCTGTTGATCGAGATGGCCACCCTTGTGAGATCCCTTCCATTAGGCTTGACGGTTGACATTTGCTGGTTCCCCCGTCTCGCATGGCCGATACCCCCCCCCCTTCCTTTTTATTTTTTGAACAGTCTACTCTTCCCCCTCCAAGTGAGGTCTTTTTATAGTTTTCATTCTTTCGCAGGGCCTCCCTATAAGAACTCCCCTTCGATTTGGTTGCTATGCCTTCACCCGTCTTCCCCCCCTTCGTCACACCCCCCCCCGTCCTTCGTTCGCGACCCCCACCATTGTATACTCTTGTCTTTCTTGTCCACCGCCATTCGCTTTCTGACTGACTCCTTGAGTGTCTTTGATCTTTTTTGGAGGCTGGCTTCGTTGAAGGGTTTTGTCCCATTTTCATCCTCCACACCTCTTTGATATTGCCTACTCCCCCTCTATCCGGTCCTATTTCTTCCCCTACCTTTTCTTCTCTTCGCTGAAACAGTTAATTCAGTCCATAATGAAAAAACTGCTGGGTCGCAAACTAGGCCTACCTGCCAGCCCCTCCCACTCCCTTGCCTCTCCTTGACTCATTAGATGTCAAGGGTACTTTTTTCGTGTAGCTTGCGCTCGTACACCCCCCAACCCCCTTTGAAGGAGTCTATGTCATCGGAACTTCGGAGATTCTCCGCGCGATATTGCGCCCTCATCGTCTATACGTTATCTTCCCAAAAACAGTTCCTCTTATTACTAAAGGAAGTTCTGTTTTGGACCAATCTTTGCGACCTACAACGCAATGTTCCTGCTTATTGTTCCTGACTACCGGAACCGGTGGGATATCTTCTACTCCCCTTTGTCTTGAGGAAGAGATTAGTCCGCGACTGCGTCATTTTCTGGATACCGAAAGCCGGATCCTTTTTTACGGTCGTAGACAAGATCTGAATCGAGGCTCAAGTGGCACAAAAGACCGCACCAGCCCATTTCCTCCGGTAGTGGCAGCGACATCCTTGTATTCTCCTCTTGTTTTGGGTCAAACTTTTCATGTCCCGTTGGCGATAGCGTAAACCACTGGGAAAGCTATAACCATTAACACCAGGTCTTCCTTTCGGCCCTTAACCCTTTCCTTCCCTTGTATATGCTCCCGACCCTCCCGTGCTTTGAGTCGCTGCGCCACTTTGAGTGGGTTTCCCCAGCCCTTTCTCTCCTGAGGAAATGACGGCCTTCGTCTTTGCAACCGCTTTTATTTGAAGAACCTCCCGACTCCCAGGAGGGGTCGCAAAACGGTTGTCAATGGGTCCCCCTCCTATATTTGACTAGGGTCCTCTCTATCCGACGACTTTTTGGTATATAGGATCTTATACGAGAGGTTTTTTTCCCTTGGTCTCTTTTGCTTAGTGGTTTATGTTACCCCGGGAATTTAAACTAGCGCGACAAGTCCTTCCTTTGATTCTGATCCCTCCCTTTACATATGACCCAGCTCCCACCCTAAGAACTGAGTTCCGATTCACGAGCTATGTCCTTTCCTAGTCGCCCTGAGGTTTCTCTTGATGTCGAATCCCTCGATTTCATTTGGTACACCTACACCCTGTCGACGGTCGAGCCCTCTCAGCGCGAGCCGCACGTCTTTTTTTTGGGGAACTTCCTCGGGTCCCTTACGTATCTTTTTTCCCCCGAGATCGGACCATTCGTTGCTTCCTCGCGCAATAACACCTTTAGACCCTCAGACAGGCCCCCCCTTCCCTAATCTCATCCCCCTTCTTCTACCCTCTTTTAATGTAAAGGCCTTCCCCCTTAAAAACAGCTCGGAATAATCCCGAGCGTCGCCCCGTTTCAGTAGTCTTTTTTTATTCCCCCCCCTTTCTCTCTCTTTTTTCTCTTGTTGTTGTTTTTGCTTAGAAACGGGGAACAATCCCATTCATACACGGCTCTCGCCTCCTTTCTTTTTTTCATCGTTGGTCAAGAGGAAACCAAGCCACCATTTTTTCGCTTTCCGTCCTGGTGTCATGTTCATGAGGCCTTCCTTGTGTTTCTGTGCACCGAACTATCTTTCTTTTTTTTTTTTTTTTTCAAGATTAAGGAAGAGGCAAAATGATCCAATTCCCCTTACTAGGAGAATAAAGAACCACAAATAAGTGCTGATAGCTAAGAGCCACTCGTTCTTGTTGTTGGTACACCGGACCCAGTTATTCCTCTTTTTTCTCCTTAACAAATAACCTCCACCCTTAGCCCCATGACGTTCCTTCCTCTACTCTTATCTGCGATATATATTTTATCAGTCACCGTGTTAATTTGTTCGGAGGTTGGGTTGTGTTTTTTTTTTGTTGTTTTGGGGGATTCCTCTGGAAGGATTCCATATCATCATTCCAAGGATGTGATTCCCCTTTTTTTTGTCTTCCTCCCGCTGTTCACGGGGCTCCCCCCCCCAATACTAACCCCTTCTACCTGAATTCTGCTTATAATACTCCGATAAAATCTCTTCTGAACTTGTCCCTCCATATCCCCGTGGACCCCTTTTCCCCCCCTCACGTCTTGCGGCTCCCCGGATTCCTGACCAAGTTCGGGCCCTTTCTTTTCAAATACCCCCCCCCCCCAGAGAGTGACCGTCTCTAAATTCCTTAGTTCCTCGGATAGCAATTCCGGTTGGACGTGGTCCGTTTTTCCCCTCCCCGAGTCCTTCGTTCTCTTTACAATTCCCATGCAACGGTTTCCTTTTCCTACAGGGGATCCTTTTTTCTTATCAATGTTGTCCTGGCCGTCTTCGCGCGTTTCTTGTCGATTTTCCCAACCCCCCAATGCCTCCCTATACCTTCTCTGTCGCTGCCCCTCAACATCTTACACTTGTGCTTTCTTCGTAGGTTGCCACCTTCTCCCTCGAATTTCGATCCTTGAGGCGACCGGTTAGCCCTATACTCCTTTCTTTTTTACCCCCTAGTCTGCGACTCTTGACTGACGGCCCGGTCTCATCTTCCCTCCAAAGACCCAAGTGCTCTGAGATAACCACAGGTCCCGTTCCTTCATTTGAATAGGCCTTCCGATGAGCCCGATTGGGCTTCTCAAACGACCCCTGCCGCTTCTACCGTTCGGTTTTTTCCGACTTTCACGATGCCCTGAATGCAGCACGATCTCGCTCCGCTCTTAACGCAGATCAGATAGTTTGTTCCTGGCTCTCCCCCCGCGAGAGCAGCACCTTTCCCCCTTCAGCGGTACGCCCTGTTGCTTTTGGGCGGGCCGTCGTCTGGCCCCTAGTTATTTCTGCCTCTTTCGTTTTCCCCTGGCGCGTCCCGTTCCATCTCCTATCCAATCGTCGTTCCCACCCGCGGCTCCCGCTTTTTTCTGTTCGTCAGATAGGACGAGCGGGTGGAGTCCTTTTCACCGCTCCCTTTCCTTCCCCGCCTTCTCTCACATTTCCTGACCTCTGAAGAGATAGGAAGCCCGCGTGTCCGAATATCGCGAGGAGGAACTCTGGTCTGCTTTACAGTTCGGTTGACGTCAGGGAGAGCGTCTTTTGGTTGAATTTTTTTCCCTAGCAACCAACTTTCTTCTCGGGGGGGGTTGTGTTCCCCGGCCGATTTTTCAAACTCCGCCGCCCTTTCGATTGATGCCGGGATACCTTTTTCCCCCACCATCAAGAAGCGTGTTTATCGGCCCTGTTCCCGGGAACGACAAGGACTGATCCCAATCAAATCCTTGCCGTTGAGTCCTTCTGAAGGTTGTTTTGCCCCATCTCTCTCCAAAGGCTCTCTCAGGAACGCAATCTCAAATGCGTATTCCCTCTCTTCCAGCGTTTCTTTCCAGTCTTGCGTCACCAGGCCGTCTTCGTTCTCGCTAGTACAGAGAGTCGGATTTCTTCATTTCTCATATTGCCCCCTTAGGATTAAACTTAGCAGAACTCTTGAGCTTCAGTCCTTTCTCCCCGGCATCTTCCAGTCGCCCTAGAGCTCGTTTTTTTTCAATTAGTCCCCTTCCCGCACGCGGTATTGCTGAATTTCTAACAAGATTATGGCTACTCCTTAAGCCCATCCTTCGTGGAAAGCTCTCCCTCCTTTCTCTTTTTGATTTTCTCCGTAACCCGTCT
>Ga0179593_1342649_pt1 | contig 11032 bp, 11 predicted proteins | sample CZODoug2_1_08_16_FD_185931 | JGI IMG/M metagenome (GOLD analysis project Ga0179593, IMG submission 185931) | Vadose zone soil fungal communities from Angelo Coast Range Reserve, California, USA - CZODoug2_1_08_16fungal (PacBio error correction) | ecosystem: Environmental > Terrestrial > Soil >... | reverse complement strand
TGTCTCCTATATCTCTAGAAATTTTTCTTTCGTTTTCGTTCTCGTCCTCTCCTGATCTCGTCTGTCTCATACTGCGTGAGTTTCCTTGTTTTGGGCCCCCCCCTGTTTCAGAATCTCTTTTTGGTAACCGGATGTCTTTCGCCTACTACCAGTGAAGGTACGCAAATATGAAATCCCTTGCCGCTTTTTAAACCCTCGGTACTCTTTCTTACCGCCGAACCAAATATGTTCTTTTGTTCTGCTCGTTTGGCCCCCCTCCCTTGGCCTTTTTTATCTATTTGTGTCAGCGCGCGTTCTGCTGGTTTTTACATTCCTGGCGGGTCGCCTGTCCTCGCAGATCCACCCAAGCTCTATTTCCTCAGTCCCACTCCCACGTGCGTCAGTCCAGTCGGTGCCGCTGAGCGCATGAGCAGCGAACGTGTTTTTCTCCTCACCAATGTTCCCTTGCCGTCGACCCTTTCTTTTGGCCGAAATCGATATAGCTCGATTTCCGGGTATCGTTCTTTCGGTCGTCCTATGTTCGTCCCACTGTTCCAGCATCCCAGAAGTTCCTTTTCATAGACGCCCCCCACCCGTACAAGAAACCCTTATCAGGTTTGCATATTAATCCCGGATTTCAAACAGAATCGCTTTTCATGCATGTCCGCTTATTGTTTCTGCCTGTCCAATCTGCATTTCATTCCCGACTTCTCCCCTTATGGGTCTCTCCCCTTGGGTCACTTTTGGGGCTTTCCCATTTTATTTTGTTGCGTTTTTCTTACTCGACGGTTTGTGTCTCCATGCTAATTTTTGCTTCTTTTTTTTCCACCGCCATCTCTTATGCCTTCTTTTAAAAGAGACTTACCCAAAGCTCGTCCTTGGGTGGTTTTTGGGTGTTGGTGTGGGTGGTTTTTTTTTTTTTTTTGGGTGGAGTCCCCTTAGGATCCCCCCTCGTTTGTTTGACCTTCAACGTTTCGCATGTATCCTGTACTCTGTAAGGGTTGATTTTTTTGGCCACCTCCCCATTCATCACGGACTTAGAGCGTCCCCCCCCCCTTTTCTTCCTGGCAGGGAGCGTTGGATTCCCCCCCCTCCTCCAAACGTACGCCGATTGCGGAATCCCCTTTGATGGTCCGAGCATTCAACCGTTTCAAGTTCGGCGGATCCACCGGTTTGTTTGCCACACTCTGAGAGTCGACCCTCCAGTCTGGGTTTGCCCCTTCCTTCTTTTCTGAAAGGTCAAGGTTTTGTTGGCGGCTTGCCTATACAAGCGCCCAGAGCGATCCCTTTTTCCCCCGGCCCCAGCTGACTCCTCCGTCTTCTTTCCCTGGCAAAATCTTCACTCCATAGTAGCCAGACGACATCAAGGCGCTACTGATCCTATCTTCGTGCCGCAGCGAGGCAACATCGACAACCCCCTTCCTCGTTCTTCCCTTCCCCCCCCCCCGGCCAGTCTTAGCTATATTTGCTGACCACATACTCGTAGAATCTTTTCATGCGGTCCCTTTTCTACGCTCCTTATCGACCTCGTCCGGAGACCAGTTTCCTTTTTCATCTGTTTCCCCCTCCACTTTTTTTTTTTCCGCAGTTATTCGCATCCGCCCGCGTCCAAGCTGAGTTTTTAGCATTTTTCTCTCCGTTTTTTCGGATTATTTCCCTTCCTCCTATAATTAAAATTTCGTCCCTGCGTTTTTGTCTCTTTTTTGTCCTGACTTTTCCCTCCCCCCCATCCCTCCAAAGGGGCCTCGATAGCTGTCCTTGTTCATTGCTAGCTCCTAGACCCCTCCGTCCGATAGGTTTCTCGCCCCTTTACAACCAGTCTTTCCTCCTTTGGTCCCGTTCCCCCCCCCAGTTTTCATCAGCAGTTGTCCTATTCGCAGGTTGCCTGATCGCTCTTTCCTTTGACCCCTGTAGGCTACTTCTCCGTGTCGTGCCACCTGCCTTCCTCTCGATTTGGAGACCCCAGGCTCGGTCCTCTTCCTCATCCCCACCCCCTTCTGATTCTTCCCTGTAATTTTCTGGTTGTCAATCGGCTTTTTTTCTTCCAGCAGGGTCGCCTTTTGATCCGTAAGTGGGCCCCACCAGCCTCGTTTCTTCCCCTGATTGCTCACCTGGGATTCCTTCCGCCGTCTCCTGATCGACCGGTTGCCGGATAGTTATTTTTTTTCGCTTCGATTTTGATACTTCCCAACGGCTTTCTTCGACCCCATTAGTTTTCCTTTGCATGTCCCGGGTGACTGAGTCCCTTGTTCCCGAACGTGCTTTCCTGTCGTCGTCTTTCCTGTCACAGCCGAGCTAGCGGTGCGTTCCCCATCTTTCCCTTTTCTCGTGGATTTTTTGATTGTCCTTGAGCTCTTTGACCTTGTCACTCCCCTACCTGTTTAGGCGTTTTCCTCCTTGCCTCAGGACCATCGTGCTCCGGATGACCCTCCCCCCCGACCGTTTTTTGTGGCACACTAACCAGATGGCGGCTCCTTGTAAGCGTTTTTTTTTTTGCCTATAGATCTGCATGCGCCCCTTTAAAAACGTCAAAACCCCCCCCATCATACGGACTGCCTTGAGCCCACTCCCGGTTTAGTTTGAAAGACGTTTGAAGCTTTTTTGTTTTTCGTTCTGTTGTTTTGGGTTACTCCCGCCCATCGGTTCTTTTAAAGTTCCCCCTCCCTCAGCTCCAAGCCCTTCCGAGGCGGATTTTATATTTTTTCGTCTCCATTCTCGTGTTACTACCTTTTTTCACCGTTGATCCCAAATACCCTCCCAAAGCTGTATACCCCTTGTTTTTTTTCGTCTATATTCCGATTGGGTTTGGACCAAGAGTTAGTGCTCCCCCTTTCGCCAAAAGTGACTTCAGTCAAAATTTCTCCTGGCTCACGACATCTCAATCCCTTTCCCGGTTTGCATGCTTGTCGTTTGAGGAGTTGTGCCAATACTCTTGGAACAAGGTTCCCGCCACGTCGGTCCAGCCCCCGCCGAATCAGTGGGGAAAACCGCTTACGATCGTCGGGCCCCTTCTGTTTTTGTGTTAGTTCCTCCAGCGCCTAGTGTAGGGAGTTTTTGACGATTTTGCAATTGGCGGCATTCCTTTCACGGTTGTATAACTCCTTGCCTCCCCCCGTCCCGATGAGCCGCCATTTGTTCCGTTGTTTCAGGTCAGTCAGTGCTTTTCCCCCTCCCTTTTTCGGCCAAGGATTTTTTCTCTTCTTTTTGCTTGCCCCCCCCCTTGGAACCACAGTTGATTCACTCGGTACCAACTTTGCGCCACTATTTAGCTTCTCTGAACCCTTCGAACGACCACGTGTCCCCTTGGCTTCGTGTTATCGACGCTATCTTGCTGGTACGGATAATTCCTCACCGGCACTCCTGCTGTTTCACTCAGTTTCTCTCGACCCCTCCCCAATACTCTTTCATGTCCGAAGCAAAGAACCCGTTTCTGCTTTTCCTCCTTCGACGAACCTCGCACTATCTGTGTTTTTTATTTCTACCGCAAGGTTCCCCCCCCCCCTTTCGTTTCTGTAACCCCAAGACTACTCAAATTTTCTGCTCCCTTTTTTTGTTTTGCCCTTCATCTAGGACAAGTTTCCCCCCTGCAACCCCACCTATTCGTTCAATAACTGCGACACGGATGATATTCCTCTTCACAAGACGGGTTTTCCCCCCACCCTTCTCGCTCCTCCTCCGGTTTCACCTTATTCATGACTTTGTCCAAATGAGATCTACTCTCTGGTTCCATGCGCGCTCCTTCCCTCCTCCCCGACGTCTTGCGTGATAGTGTTTGTCACTGTCTAGCCTGAAGAAGCGCCTTTAGATTCCCTCCCCCCCCCCCCTAATCTTTTTACTGTCTCATAGCTGATTCAGACCCATTCCAGGGCCCTCGTTCACTCCCCATGCTGTAGGACAACTCTTCAAGTATAACCCCTCCTTTCCTTGACTATTTGAGGTTATCTCCTCTTGTCACTCACAGTCCCGAGAACCTGTCCAAGACTCATTCCCCTGCTCTGCTCACTTGGACGCCATTCGCCTTTGCTCCACCTCCGGTATGCGGGTGAACACGTACGAGTTGGGCTCGTCCCTTACCGTCTCCTGCCTGCGGTCTCCCTCCATGAAAAATCGTGAGCTAGTTCTTTTTCGCTATTAGTCTTACGGAGCCGCCCATCCCCCCAGTTGTTTTCTGATGTTTCCCTCTTTCCCTTACTGATCTATTCGTAGCTTGCCTCGCGAGTTTACTATTGTTGGACTGATTGGTTTAGACCCATCGCTCCTTTCAGCGGCTGCGGTCCCCTCGCGAAAGGTGAGACTTTTGCCCTTGATTTGATTGCTTTTTCTTCTCCCAAGCCGACCCCCCAACCCCTTTCTTGTTTACACTTTGTCGCACAAATCCTTACACCTGCAACCCAGGCCTTTTCGAATATTACACCCCCCCCAGGGAAAATTCTCCATCCCGCTTACGTCCTCTAGGAAATTTAGGCCCCAATCAATTTGGGATCCGGATTCGATTTTATTCTTAGTCTTTGAACCTTACCTCTCCGCCCCCCTTCAACGAGGTTGCAGGGTTCCGCGCTAATTTGCGAATTTTTCGTGGGCCCTGATTTGGCCAACCCTATCGTATTATTTTTTCCTTCGAGTCGACCCTTTTTCCTTGTCAACCATACCGGATTTTTTTCTTCCTGGCCTTCTTCCGCGCTTTCATGTATACACTTCCACTACCGCCCCCCACTCTCTGACGCGTCCTGGCCTCTCCCCTAAAACTTAATTCTTAAACGAGTCAACTGTGGAATCCGACGAACTTTCTCCTCCTCCATGTGAAAGATCCTCCCCGGTGACACCGAGAGAGCACCCCCGCTCGGGCGAATTCATCGTTGTCTGAAATTCCTATTTGAGCCCCGAAAACCATGTCGGTTCTGACCTCTCCTTCCAGCGCTTTTTTTTCTTGAGTCCCTCTTCCCCAACCTCTCCTGTTCTATTGGCCGGTTTTCGATTCCACCGTTCACTCCTTCTTTCTTCCCGGTTCCCTGATTCTCCCATGCCCTGTTATTGACCTAAACGCCTTTTTCGAGAATTCGAAGATTTTGCCTTCAAACCTCCTTTTCATCGGCAGGTCCTTGTTCTTTTCCTACCCAGAAATCTTGCGCTCAGTCTTCCCTTGATTCCGAGATCGCAGACTGGGGAGTGACGCCGGAAATCCTTCTTTGCCTTTGGTTCGTTTCGCAGGAATGTCCCCCGAGTCACTTCCTTTTGCACTTTAGCTCTAGGGTCTTGGGACCACCTCGCCTCCCCAGCGCGCATCTTTTTTTTTTATTTCCCTCCCCTTGTGACCCTTACCTCGACGGTGCTCACAGCTTCGCTGGTATCCCCCCCTTTCCTATTTGCCCTTCTTTTTTCTTCGATTCGAACGACTTCCTTTGAGACGGAGCTCTGCGACTATCACTTATTTTGCCCACCGACACAAGCTACCTCTCTCGCGTTGAGATTTAGTTTATCTACGCTGCTGTCCCCCCGCATCTCCCGTCTCTTTCCTCGTCTGTTGGTTGTGGGATCTATCCTCTATAGCCATTTTTTGTGCGTTATCAGCGCGTACCCCCTCTTCCCCCGGCGCTCAGTTTGCGGCGGCTTGCAGGGTTTCAAACTCATTGTGATGTATGACAATCTTTCCTTACGATTTTTTGAAACCGTGAATTTCCCCCCTCCCCCTTCTGGCAAAGTGTTTTTTCCCCCCTTTCCTGTCCTCCCTTTTCCTTTTCACTCGGAGATGATCAATCGGCAAGCAGAACACAAGTTTTTCGTGTATGACCGCGTTTTAACCGGGCAAGGCCCTCTGACACTCGTCTGTGTTACACTCCCACCCCCCCCCCCAGGGCCGCTCCCCAGTCGCCGGAGCCAAAACAGCCGATTTCGGTGCGTCCAACACTTTCGCCCCGTGCGATCCTGGTTCCTAGTGTCTTTAAATGAGTGCGACAAATTTTTCTTTTGCTTTCTCGCCCCGCGCGCCTTTTCCGCTCGATCGAGTTTAGGCCGAAGACTAGCTGCCTTCTTCCCCGGATTTTCCGGTGCAGGTGCCTGTTTCTTCCGGTACCCTCCTCCCCCAGCTTCCTGTTTGAATCGCGCAAACCCCCGTCAAGCTTCCCCATTTGATTCTCGGTTGACTACTGCTTCAATCCTCCAACGTGAATTAAACCAGTCCATAATTTTGACCCCGATGACTTCCTTTACCCCTCCCTGATTTTTTTAGTGGGAAATGGAATTTCCTCCCCTCCCCCCGTCGCCGCCGAGCTGATGCTCTCAACTTGTCTTTTTTAGTCACGGAGGATCTTGGCGTCTAGACCCGCTTCCCCTTTGTTGACTCTGATACGGTGCCGATTTTTTCGTCGCAGGCGTTCTCAGCCCCCGATCGTGGCGTGCTTAGGTCGTTTTAAATAGCCTTTCAATTCGGCATCATGAGCCACGCCTGTCTGGGTGAAACAGTGTGCCCTTCCCTCTCCTTCCTTGAAAATCATTTCTAATGTTTTTTGCTCCCCAAATGACTGTACCACGAAACCTTCCCCCCCAAGTTTTTTGCTGAACATAGGGACGTGCGTTTCTATTGCAGCCCAGCACGCCACAATGTAGCTTCTTTATCCAGTTGTTGCCTCTCATCCATTACATAGAGGATCAAGCGCGTTCGGATCCCTGATTTTACCTGCAGGTTTTTTTCGTACCTCCCTGTGTGTTAGCTTTTACATGTATTTTGTTGACTTCCCTGTTCACAACGGGGGTTCAGTCATTTTAATGTTTTTCGCGCCAAAGTCTCGTTTTCGATCCTGTACCTTACTCTTCTGTTTCCCCTGTTCCCCTCTGCTCTGAACAATTTTACAATAGTCTAGCTATCTCAAAGCCCTTGGCTTCGATATTACTTTAGTTGAAAATCCGACACCAGCGCTTTTGTTTTCGGACCACGCTACTTTCTATATATAGCGAACTAACTTTCTCGCCCGATTTTTAATTTTTAGCCCCGGCCTTATCGATTTTTAGGGCGTATTTCGTATATTGTTTCCTCAGGTCTCCTAATGTCTTTCAGATTCCTCCGCGTCAAAGTGGGTAGTGAGTTCAGTTCTTAACTTCGTTCAGGTTCGTTGCGGAGTTGAGTTCTACCTCTCCCACCATTCAGTGAGGCCTATCTTCTTTTTACCCTTGCCCGACAGTCCCTCCACCTTCTGAAGAGAGCTGGAATGTTTTGGCTATACCGCGAGGAGACCCGATTCCCAAGATTCGTTTTCACCCTTCTACCCCGCCCCCGGCGAGCTTTAAAAACAGTCTTCCCCCCCCAGCCCCTGTTTTTTTTCCCCGCGTTCCAGGTTGACCACTTCCTTCTTATATCGGTTTCCCCCAATCCGTAGGACTCTTTGACGGCTTCCTCCCCGTTTACCCTTGCGCTTGATTTGAGCGGCTTGAACGTAATCATTAAATCCTGGTTCGATTCTTGTTACCTTTGCCGTTTTGTATCCAACTGTATTGACCTTTTCCTTATTGTCTCTTTCTCTCTCCCAGTGGTCCCAAAAGGCGGCGCGGCTGTCTTTATTTGGCTCCTGCAACCACGTGCACTGTCTTTTCATCAGATCGCCCAAGTGCTTCGCGTTTTTCTATTTTTCCCCCCGTTCCCCGTCCAAACTTTTCTCTTTTTCCCCCCATTGCACCAGGGTTCTTGCGTGAGACTGATCCCAGGGAGGGACCCCACCGAACTTCTTTCTTCCTTTTACCCATCCGCGCTTCGCGGTGCCCTGTTACGCGATCAAGGTTGGGCGTGTCCTTTCTTGAATTTTCTTTACCGAGATATAAGTTCCCAGTTTCCCCTCTTCCCTGACCGTTTCGGCTTGCTCATGCAGCAGGCCCCCTACCTTCCGTCTGTCAGGCCCCATCGTATTCGTTGTCGCGCTAGTTCACCAACGCCCTCCCCTGATGTGTTTCTTTCTGACGGCGTGAGAAGGTTTTATCCCCATGCAAGTGTCCAGAGAATCTCCTCGTCCCACAGAACTAACTTATGCTCTCGTTCGCCCCACACTTCTCCGTTTTACGACCGGGCGGTGAAGCGTTCCTCGTTGTTTGACTAACTGGGGCGGTTCCCTGTACTGTATTATACCGTTTTTTTACGAATCAGCGATACGCCCGACCCTTTTCCTTTAGCCTCCGTGTTGCGGCTTTTTTTTCGTAGCAATTATTTTTTTTTCCTCACCATTTTTCTACAAGTTGACCCCATAACAATCTTTCTTATTTTCCCCGTTTGTATTGTGTGGATTCTAGATCCTTTTCGAATTTTTCCTCTCTTTTTTTCCCTTTTAGCCACCAAGTGCTGATTCCCCCCTCGTCTGGACTAGACACCTAGCTTTGCATCGAATTCCTGGCTTAGTCTCTTTTTTCATATTTTTCCCTTCCCTCCTTTAGACCTGCTTCCCCCTCACCGCTTGGCCCCCCAGTTCAGTATTTTAATTTAAGTCCTCTTCTTCCCAAACGCTCCTTTGATTTTTTGACGACCTCTCCCCTTTTTTTTTAGTTTTTTTTTTGGATCTTGAACTTCCCTTCCCTGCTCTTCCTTTCTTGCGCTCCCCGAATTCCGATGAGGCCCTATTTTTAACTTTTTTTTTTTGCCCCGGACACACTCCTTCCTTTTCTGTCCCTCATTAGCACGTTCGTCATGTTCCCCTTATCCCGAGACTTTGCTCAACAGTCTGTCAATCGTTATTTTTTTTTTAAAACTGTGAGCCACATTTGATTTAGTTCTCCTTCTAACCCCCCATAACCTCCAAGCTACCTTCTCTCCCCTTTCCCTCGCACGATAGCTCGGTCGTTTGTGCTCCTTCACGACCTGAACTTTTTTTCCCCCTCAGTTGGAGATAAATCCCTAAACGCATTGCAATTTTACTCGCCAAGAAACGTTTACAGAGCCCCCCTCTCCTACTCGAAATCAACTCCCTCTTCACTGCAACGGCCTCCTATCCATCATTGAACAACCCCTTTATCGGAACCCGAAGTCATCACGCTAGCCTCTGTTTTTGGTTACCCACCTCCTCTTCCCCGCGACCTCTTTACTTTTCAGCAAAGCGATTTAGAACCCCCGTCGCAATTTACATTCCTCAATCGACCAAGGATTTTTATTTTTTGCCGGAAAGCGCCGTTGTTAACCCCATCTCTAGCCGATTTTCCCCTTTTCTTCCCTTTTTCCCCCTCCATCTCCTTACTGATTGGTTTTGGCTTCCCCCGGAAAATTATCTTTGTATGGCTTTGTGTTCCGTAGTTTTTTTTTCCGAAGTACTGCTTTTTAGTATTGTTCCTTTCACCTTCCTAGGTTTGCGTCCTCGATTCATCCATTCCCCCATTTTCATTGCGACTAGAGACCGAAATTTTGAGGCTTTCTGCCCCTCTTCCAGTCGTTCCTCCCCCCTTCTCCTCAATTGTTTTAGTTATCGCGATTTCCCCCCCTCCCGAATTTGATGTTTTAACATCCTATGACTTTCTTTCCACATCCACTTGGACTTTCGGCAGCGTCCTTCCCTTCTGACATTGGCGTTGGACAAGTCCTTCTTTGTGCTTTTGCCATTCGATACCAGGAGCTTGGATACCCGCATTTTTTCCCCTTCTTGCTCTACGAGTATTGTTCAGACTAGTCGAAGCCCCCTTTCTCTGGGTCAGGCCTCCACCTCCCCCCTCTCTTTTTTTCTTGATTTTCTCAATCTCCGTGAACCCCCTTTTGAGAAGACATGGGAGATCTATCTGTATACCTGTGGCCCTGCTGTTTGTCTGTCCCCTCCTCTCCTCGGTACTCGTCCTTGGTCATTTTTCTGTATGATCCGTTTCCCCCGCACTCTTTCCTATTTTGCAAGCCTTCCACCCCACCTTTTACCTTTAGGCAGACACCTTCCCCCCTTTCCCCAGCCTGTGTTTTCTCTCTTGTCAACAGGTGGTAACATCCCTTCTTTCCGCCATCGCCCTCTATTTTACTTCTTTCTTCCCCCATCAAAGGGGGTATTTCTCCTCCTTCGTATAGTTTGGAGTGCTTGCCTTTTGACAATGAACTTTTACGCTTTCCCCCCCCCGAATGGTTCCTGCTCCTTTTCCCTTTGATGAATTTTCGTTTTCAATCAGCTTTTCTCCCCCCCCTGCAATTCTTTTCCTCAATTCGACTTGAATTTGTGCACACCATTTACGGCGCTTTTTCCTGTCTTCTGACTGACGCTGTTATTTAACTCTTTTCTATACCCTACCTCCGCCGCCCAAGTATCTTTTACCCGCTTGTGATTAACTTTTATTTGTAAAATTTTTGCGTTTAGGAAGACCGCTCCCCCACTCGTCTTCTGAGTCCTCCCCCCCCCAGGCCCGAGTCTCTCTCCTCTCTTCTGTTGGCTGACGTCTTTTCTTTCCTGACCTTCTCAAAAAATCAGTGATTGTTCGCCCTTCCCTCCTATTTCCCCCATCCTGTCTTTATTCTTTCTTTTCCCTTGAGGATTATCATGCTGTCCAATCGTATCCTCTTTAATGACTTTTTTTTGTGCCTCTAAACCGTAACAGTTTGTCATGCGGTTCCCGTCTTCTTTCCGTTGCCCCCTTCCTCACACAGGTGGTTCCTAGGCTCTTCTTTTTCTTTCCGCCAACATCGATAGCCCTTTTGGCGGCTTGGGGATAATCCATCCAATTTTCGCCCCTTTTTTTCAGTCGCTCCTTTCTAGCCTTATTTTTATTTACGAAGTAGGCCTCCCCCCCCCTCCTTTTTTTTTTTTCTCCTTGGGACGTCGGGGCCTTTTGAATTAGACATGTCAGCTCATTGCGGGTCTGTTCCCCACCGCTTCATACAAGATTTTCACATTTTTTTTTTCCTCCCCCTTTCTGCTTCGGCAGAGTGGGGTCCCCACCATAGCACCCGCTCCTCCGTTTTAAGAAAAATTTCCTCTTCCAGACCCGTTTTCGTTCAATCCCCCCGGTTTGCAGTAAGGCGGAGATATTCTACCATGGATTTGCCAACCCTGACAACTCTTCCGATCACGCGCCTCGATCTTTCGACCTCTCTTTCCCACCGATCATTTATATCGAG
>Ga0179593_1337612_pt1 | contig 11032 bp, 13 predicted proteins | sample CZODoug2_1_08_16_FD_185931 | JGI IMG/M metagenome (GOLD analysis project Ga0179593, IMG submission 185931) | Vadose zone soil fungal communities from Angelo Coast Range Reserve, California, USA - CZODoug2_1_08_16fungal (PacBio error correction) | ecosystem: Environmental > Terrestrial > Soil >... | reverse complement strand
AACACCTCTCTCTGCTTTCTCCCCCACTGTTTTGCTTACCCACCAGTGCACGACTTCTTTCCGGTTCTTCCCTGCTGTTGCACATGCGTGCATCACCCCAAATTCATTTATTTTTTTTCTGAATTCCAGTAATCAGTCTTTCCCAGTTCCCTTCTCTCTCTCTTCCCTATTTGTTTTTTTCTCTCAGTTCAGTGGACAGCGATTACTGTTGACCATCCTTCCACGGATTTGACCTTTTGATGTTTTTCCGCAAGATTAGATGTTTTTGATTGCGGGACGGGTAATTTTCCCCGTAAGCGGATCTTTTTTTGTCCGCGTTTTTTTACCCCCAGGTCTGTAGTTAATTTCTTGGAAGATGGCCACGGCTTAGATTTGCTACTCCTTTGGTGCAGTTCACCCGCCCTACTGAACACAGGTTGCGTCCCATGGCTTCTCACTATTGCTTCCTTCTCTTTTAATCTTTCTTCTGGTTGAATTTACATTTTATGTTCCCTTCAGTTTTTCCGGCAGTACGTTTTAGCAGTTTGTGTTGTCTCAATTTTGTCCCCGTCCTTCTCTCCTCCAGCTTCCTTGACGTGGCCGATCCTGAAACCCCCGCAATCAGCTTGGAGCGTGGGGTTTTGCCCCCCACTCCTCTTCCTTTTTTTTATATGAAGGGCTTCGCCCTTGACCTTCTTCCGTCCTTTTCCGTCCACGTACTTCCCCACGGTCGATCTGATTTCCTCTACCTGCTTTTAGATCATGCCTCCAGTTTTTGCTCTGTTCTGAACTGCCACTCTCGACTTGCTTGGTTTTTTTTTTATTTTTCCCGTGTTAACACCACAACAGTAACTTTCTTTTCTTTTTTGTTTTCCGGGTCCTTTGGATTACCTTTCTACACTTTTTTTCTTGTTTCTTTCCCCCCTGCCATCCCATGGCCTTTTTTTTCTGTACCATTTATTCTCTTGTCCGCTGTGCCGTAGCTCAATTTCTTGTTTCTTCTTTCGGTTTTTTTTCTCTTTGTTTTTTCTTCGAATGGCGTCCCTTTCTGTTACTTCTTCCCTTTGCACCTTCTTTCAGTGTACAAGGATCAATGCAAGAAGACCCTCCTGGCCACCACAAGCCCTTTTTCATAGTCGGTTTTTTTGTTTTAAAAAGCACGAAGACAATCCCCGCTACGGAGATGGCTGTCATTGACATTTTTTGTTTCCTCGCCCCTTGGGCCCGATCCTACTCAGTCCCGTTTTCCCACTGGTCAGCCTCGATGTTTTAAGTACCGGCAGTCCGGCACCCTTCCCTTCCGTCTTAATCCTTACTTTCCTCTTCACAGTGGACTGTCTTTTTGATGTTTAAGGATTTTCCAGTGTTCCACACGTAACTGAATGCTCCCTTTCCCCGGTCCTCCCTTTTTGCATCTCCGTTGTAATTTCGTTTTCCGAGTGTCCACACTGCGTGCATTGATCGGAAAGGTTAGGGATAGCCTCGGTCCTCCTGGTTCTTCAGTGGGAACATTGGTAATGGTCAACCTTCTCTTTTTTCCCCCCCCTCTTTGCCTCTCCCCCCTTCTGTCATACGCGTTTCTGCCCCGGTCACTCGAATGTTCCCCCACGTAGCTGAGGATTCACACTGGAAACGACCAAGATGGCCCCCCACGATCTTGCGATGATCATGGCCTCCCCCCGGATAACCTACAAGGTTCTTTCTTCTATCGAGCGGGCTTTCCCGCTCCTCTATGGCAAACCCCTTGTTTTTCTTTTGCTTATTCTTTCCATTCCCTCTTTCCTCGCAGCTTATTACGTAGCCAACATCGATGGTGGGAGAAAAGTAATATTCTCCCTGTTTCTTGTTCTGGCCCCCTTTTTTCGCGTGCTTCTTTTACCCCCCCCCAGTTTTGCGGCAGCTTTGTCGCGTCACTCCCGGCGCTGGATTCGCAGGCTTCTAAATCTATATAATTTCCTCGCCTCTTCCTCTTACTGAAGAGCATTTTCTCCTCCCCCTTAATGGTATTTCGGGTGGCATTTTTTTTTTCCATCAGGCCCCCAGGCCATTATGGGTCTCTACTCCCCCAAAGCGCACCTATTCCCGCGTTTTTGGTCTGTGGTTTTTGCGTTGGCTTCCCCCTCCACTGTTTCTGTGATCATTTGGAGGTTCTTTTCCACGTCTTAGTAGTTGTCTTCCCCCATACTTTGCAGCATCTGACTTTTAAGATGCACCGGTGAGTGCTCTCTCGTGAGCCATTGTTTTCGCCCCTTTTTGCTTTACCCGGCCCTTTTTTTCTCTCAAAGGTCCTTTTATATATCACCGTGTGTGTCAATTTTCTTTTTTCCCTTCCCCCGGTCACACCTTGTCCTTCCCCGTCTCGCCAGGAGGCGCCTTTGATCGGCGCCAAGCTTTGGTCAATGTTGTTTTTGTGAAGGTTTTCTACTTTTTTCGCTCCCCTCTATTTCCCCCTGCTTTATTTCCACCCTTTTCTCCCTTGCCACTGGTAACTGCGCCTTCCCCAGTATCCTCCACAATGACATTATATACCTCTCTCCTTGTCCGCTCCCCCCTTCCCCTGTCCTTTCCCTCCCGTTTCCCGGATTGTCGCCAATGTCTTATCATTCGTCACCAGGCTTCCCACAGTGTGTCGCGGTTCTCATTCTTCTTCTTTGAATCAAAAATCGGCAATTCTCGGACCTTTTTCTAGTGGTGCTCATACTTTTCACTCGATATATTTTAAACACCCGTTGCTCATTGTCCCGACTCTTCTTCTTTTTCCGCGTTGTTCAGTCAGCTGTCCCTGGCCGTCCTGGTCGCATTGCCCTAGCGCGCACCTATATGGTAACAACTCCTTTTTTACGGCCTTTGTATTCCCGCTCCCCCTCTACGCTATTTAAGACCCTGGCCACAATTGTTCTCTGTCTGCCGGCGAGACGACGCCTTTTTTCCCGGCCGCTGTTTTGACTTTAACCCAATTCCTCCTCTTCCACCCTCCTTGGCTATACGGTGTGCCGCGCCTTTCCCTTTTCGCTCGATTGGCTCGTGTCGGGTGAAAGTATATTATGACCCCCAAACGTTCCCCTCTTTTTCCTCCTTGTCCCTTTTTTTCCGTATTTTCTTCAGTCAGGATACTCCCTCCCCTGTTTTGCTATAGGCTTACCTTTGTTTTGGAATCACTGTGATCACGCTTGGACAACTGACACTACCTGTTTTCTTCTATTTTCGCGCACAGTGAATCCGCTACCCCTTTCCTTTTGAGTTATACCCTACTTTTGTACACGATTATCTTTTTTTGACAGCAATTCCGTAGCTTATGCAGCCCTGGTTTTCTCCCCCCACATTGCTTCAGACCGGTTCTGGATAAGGCCCCTTTTTCTTCTGTTTTCGCGTCATCAGATTATGATCTTGAGTTCTCCTTTGACTTTTTTTTTCGGTGAGTCGGGTTAATAGGCCACTCTTCCCCGGTTTTTAAAGGGACTCATGCTTCTCTATTTTCCCCTCCCCTCTCAGGGCTCATTCCCCTTTTTTTACAGTTGAGGGGCCTTTTTTCCGAGTTAAGACCCCCAACCCCCGGCGTGCGACGTTGCTGTCTTTTTCGATGGACCTGATCAAGAGACTTCTCTTTTCCTTTCCCCCCCTTCCTTTGCTTTTCATCTCTTTGCCGTCTTTCCCTTGCCTTTTTTTACCCTCTGCAGGCATCTTTGATCGTGCATGTTTTTTTACCGCACATGTCTATGATCCCTCTAATCCCGTTTTTTTTTTTTCTCGATTCCCTCATTCGTTCTGTGTCATCCATGCACGCTTTTTCTTTCGAGTGCCTCTGTTCCTTTCTCCGTTGTGTAACTACATCCGTCCAGGCATTCATGTGATTTTGATGTAAGCGGCGCCCCATCTCTTTAGCTTTTTTTTTTTTTTTTCTTCTTTCTCCACCTATTTTTTCCTCCATTGTTCCATGCGTCGCCGCCCGTATGGCGACCCGATGTTAAACAGGACCGTTTGGTAAGTCCAATTTGTAGTGCCCTTTTTTCCCTCTTGCGTTCCCTTCCGTCTTACCACTGTTTCCCTGCTGTGGACGATCACGTCGCTCTTCCAGTTTCTATAGCTCTCACCTTTTGATACGCTCGCGACCATTTTACTTCCACCCTTTATCCCTGGTCGCTGGTTTTGCCTCATTGCTGATTGGTTAGGATACTAGTTTTAGTCTTTGATCTTGGGGACCCACTCTGATGGGTAACCCCTCTTGACCTTTTTAGTTCCCGCACTGTCCCTTCCCTCCCTTGCAATCCAAAAGGTTGTTTTAAGGGCTTTCGACACCAGGGTTTGAAAGTGTAAAGCTCGGACAATTACCTTTCTGATCAGATCGTACTAATTCTTAGTTTTGTGCCTGACTTGCCTATGTCTTTTGGTGTCTACAGTCCACCGCTCGATAATGATGATCAACCCTTGTGGAACCGACGCATACATGATCTTCGGTCCCCTCTCTCCCATAATTTGTCTTTTTTTCCTGGGTTGCCTTCATCGACGCTTTTTCGCCGTGTACTTTTTTTTTGCCTCTCGGAGGATCTGCCTCATGGTCTTTCTATACTGGTTCCTCCCCATTGTCTTCTTACGTGCATTTTTCATTCGTTTTCCCGGAGTTTTTTGAGCGGCCGCCTAGCACCAATGTTTTGCTGCCACTGACCACCTTTCCCACTCCAGGTCCCTTCTCCCTTGATCCCCTTTTTTTGAACTATCCCGGTTTGTTCCTTTCCTTGACTACTCACCCGTACGGCTGTCGTTTTCTTTTTTTTTGATTGTTACCTCCTCCTCCCCCGGTATCCCTTCCGCTCTTTTTTTGATCCTTTTTGTCCGATATGCCGTTTTTCACTACGGGTGAACGGCCTTTTGGTTTAGCTTTTTCTCTTGGGCCTCTTTGTCTGATCTGGTTCCGACTTTTTTGATGTTCCTCTCCCCTTGAAAGTTCTCTTGGTTTTGCTCCATTTCGTTGGAAATCCCCCCTCTTTGTTTTATCCTTGCGTTTGTCCGTTCTACCACTAGCTTCGACCTTCCCCATTCCCCCAACCCTTTTTACAGGCAGCTTTTATCACGGCGGCGCCCTTTGTCCAGTTTCAATGAGAGATTTACCCCTGGACCATTTTCCACCTTTTCTTGATTTTCTTCCCTTCTATTGAACCATTTGAACGTTTCCGGCTTTTTTTTACTCAGGCGCGAGATGCGGGATTCTACTTTTTTCTTTTTTGATACCGCACTTTTGCATCGGCATCGATCCTCTGTGTTTTTGTTTTTCCTTCTCTTTTCTTTCATCGATAAAACTACAATTCTAAGCAAATTTAGTTGCCTTCCCGTAGCGCACCAAAGAACACTTTTTTCCCCCTTTCCTCGTTCTCTGTTCCGGGGGTTTTTTCTCCCCCTTGCTATGTGTCTTTGATCTTATAAATTTGGGAGAATAGGTTCTGAAGTTAGAGAGTCCATGATTTATCCTGTCGCTTTGCTGTCTCTTCCGGTGTCTCTTGAGAGCGTTTTTTACTTGTACATTTTTTTAAGCCCCTCGACTGAGGGCACTACCCCCTGAAAAGTTTCTACTTTCCCCCTAAAACCCTCCAGTTGCTCCGTGCCAGATGCACTTGGTTAATTGGTTAGTCTTTGGTCCCTACTACTCCTTTTTTTCCTTTCTTCCCCCTCCTTGTGGTCCCCGACTTTGTTTTTGCTGAAGCAAAGTTGGCTGCTTTTTTCCACTGAAACTTTGCTCGTGTCTTCTTTTTTTTGATTCTCACTTTCCCTACTCTGTGTTTAACATCGGGGGGTCTTTCCCGTTTGACGTCTTCTCGAATTGTTTGAGGGGATTCCTCCCTTGACATTTGTCGCAGCCTCGTTTTTTTATCTTCGATTTTTCCCCCTCCGATTTTTTCCATTTTCCACTTCCGAATAACGATTAGTCCGCGTGCGTATCCCTTTCGCCTTCCGTCTCCCTGTTGCTTTCGCAGTTGTCCTTTTCCCCATTGCAACATCAATCCCCCCGGTGCCTATACAACCCCTGATCGGGAGCTTGGTTGCTTCTTGCGTCGCTTCGTCCCGTTTTTTTCAAATGGGTACTCATTAGTCACCCAAAGTTTGGTCCTCTTCGAATGCTCACAGTACCCCCTTTAGATTTAGTCAGCTTTCCCATGTAAGGGTTTCCTTATTTCCTCCTCCTTTCCAGGTCGGTCCCTTGGACTTCGCCAGGTGAATGTTTATCCCTTGTTCCTCGGTCGGTGTCTTTTTTTCCCCCACCCTTCCGCTGCGGCCGCCCTCGCCGCCGCGAATTTGCTGGGTTTGCGAGTTCACCACCAAACTCGAGAGGGGCTCTCGCTTTTGTGAGGTCTTCTTCGTTGCTGTTGCTCGGAGAGGCTCCCCCCCCACCGTGGCTGCGACGCCCGGTCCCCGTGGCATTGATTAATGACGGCGCCAAGCCGTTCACGTACCCCCACCCCAGTCCGCCCACCCCCACCGCTCAAAGTGTTCCGCTTACGGTTCCCACTCTTTTCCTGTCGTCCCCTGCACCCGACAGACTTTGCAGCTTTTGCGAACCCATTTTTTTTTGCCCCGGTTACCCTGGACTCCACCGCCGACTTGTCACCAACTTGCTGAAATTTTTTTTTCTTTTTTTTTAACTTTTTTTGAACCCCCGCACTTTGTTTTCCCCAGCGTTTTTTGATTTCCTGTCTCGCCGCCTTTGACACTGCTGCATTTCTCCTGGCTGTTAGAGGTTAAAGCAGCTTATTTGTGCCCCACTTCGGTGGTCGCCATTCGCGTTGGATTTTTCCGGGCACTGGAGCTTTACCCGGCACATCCCCCTCCCTTTTAGCAGTGAGTGGTGTGCCCCAACCTTCACCCCTGTGTCGCTTCTTGTACTTTATTGGCACGGACAGTGCTTTTTTATAAATTGTTTTTGCCACGTTTTAATCCAACTCCCTTTCCCCTATTTTCCTCATGCGTACACGCCGTACAGGGCAGTTTTTGACGCATACCAGACGTTCGCATTCCCCCCCCGATTAATTGAATTACTAGTTCTGGTCAGACCTGGTTTACTTTCCTTCCCAAAATGGTTAAAGTAGGTAGTTTTTTTGAAGATGTTTATGTCTTTCTATGTAGTTAGACGGTAGCGGGGCCCTGGCCGTCTTCCACAAGTCATTCGTTGCAGACCTTGGTTGGTGCCCACCCGTTTCCCCCCTATCCGTTATGGTGTTGAACACGTCCGTCTCATCGGCGTAATCTTGTTTTTTTGTCATCTGCCGCAGGAATATCTTGATTTGATTTTTTCCAGACCCCCCTCTTAACGGTGAATTTTATATATTTTCCTATTGGTGTTTGTGAGAGCTGAATCACCGTGGCATCTCTTACGCCAACTTCCTTCCAAGGGATTTGTTTCTGAGCAGACTGCACCCAGAATTTTAATGGACTTTCTGTGGATTGTTTAATCCACCCCGTTTTTAATGTTTGCCAGGGGCTCCACACCAGGTCTTTAGGCTTACGGGTTGTGGCAGTCGGGTCCTTTATAGACCGTAGCCTGCCTTTTTCTTTTTGCACATGACCCCCAATCCTGCAGTCCCCCAATCCCTACGTGACCAGGTTCTGCGTACCCCTGTTTTGGCTTGACTATGAATTCCTTATCTTTTCCTTCGGTAACTTTTGTTATTCAGTTTCCCCTTTTTCTTGCACGGTAAGTTATTCTTTTTAATTCCGAAGGGGCGTGTGTTGATTTACAACACCCCCCCCTTGTTTTTTGTAAGTTACCACTGCCCCAGTCAACATTTCCGGTCTTTCTCTTATTTAAGCCCAATAGCAGCTGTTGTTGTAGTGGTTTTTTGGTGGTCCAACCCCTCTTTTCTTTGCCCCGTTTCGCTCTGGGTGCTTGAAGCTCCATTTCCCTCTTCACGCTATCATTTGGCACTTTTTGAAGTTGTCACCACGGTCGATCTTTGATTCCGCTTACCCCCTTTCCAGGAGGCAATGTCTTCCGTTGGTCACCTTCCTGTGTTAACCCCCGCCTTCCTGATACGATTTTGGTGTTCGAGAACGTGTTTCCCACAAACCGCCCACTTTCTGGTCCCGTTTTTTTCGTTTCCCCCCGATTTGGATCAAAAGTTCTACCCAACCTGGTTTTATGGGTCCGCCCCTCAGCCAGGCTCTAGGTTGTAGTTTTTCGCCCGTAAAGATTGATTTCTGTATGAAGGTTTCTAGTCCCCTCCAGCTCTTTCTTTCTTTCCGGTTGACGGCCTGCGGGGTTTTTTTTTAGCGTGGGGCTGGCAGGCCTACACCTGTGCTTCCACTGGGCCCCCTTTCGTTGATCCTTTTTTTTTCCCAGTTCCGCCCAGAAGGATTTTTAGGCCATCCCCACAAAAAGATTTTCTCCTCCCTCGTTAGTTTGGGTTCTCCCGTTAAAAACTTTACCCCCCTAACCCCGCCCTGGATTGATGAGTTGCTCCATTGATTGGGCTGCCCACGCCCTTCCACCGGCGGCTGCGGACTTTCATTTCTGTTGTCACATGATTTCCCCTTACTCCTCGAAATTTGTCCTTCTCCGGCAGTAAGGCACCCTCCCGGCCCCCCCGAGTTTTGATACTTCCCCTTTCTCCGTGCTGTGCCCCTTGAGGAAGCTTCCCTTTTTAAATCTTCTTCTGGTCTTTCCCCCACGGTACGTCAGCGTGACTGTTCATCACCCCCGTTACCGATCCGTTGTGATTGGCCTGTTTTCTCCCTTTCGATGTTGCAAGATTTTTCACCACGTTTATATCCCCTCTTATCCCTTATTAGACTCCAAGGTTATACTCCGCGGACCTTTCTTTATTTCGTGGGGGAATTGGGAAGGCACCCCCGCTCGTCGTGTCCCCCCCTCGCTGAAGCTCCGCCTTTCCCCGGTCACGCATTTCCCCCATTTAAAGGTTCGTCCGCCCTTTTTGATTTTGAAAAGCCCCCCGATGGACACCACCGATAGTGCCGTGCGTTCCCACCTCGACGCCCCGTTTCCTTCCCTCCCCTGATTTTTTTCCCGATCTCGCGCCACGTTTCCCCGCTTCCTTTTACAACAGGGGGGGCCTTTTGTTTATTCGTGCGAAGACAGCTATCCGCCCCATTGATTTCCGCGAGCCTCTTTTACACAAGTGCTTCCGCAAACCTCTTGTAGGGGAACGTCCTATTCTGACTGTCTTTTTTCTTTGCCCTCTTTTGTTTTTCGCGGGTCTTTTTCCTCCCCCACCGGTGGCGCAGGACAGTACCCCCCTGCGCGCACTTCACCGGGGAGCAGGAAGCCCGCTTCCTCAGCTCCTTCAGTTGACTTCCGACTGCGATGACTGCCTATGATGCCATCAAGGTCTTTCCTTTTTTTAACAGCGAAAGGCTGAGTGATTTTACGCCCCCTCCCTTTCCCTCGGTGATTTTACGGGTGTTGGTGTAGTACTGTTCCGGTCCCACTCGGCCGGGAATTGGAGGGGGCTCATTTCCCCTCTGAGGCGGCAATTCTCATGCACCCTTTTGTTTTTTCCCAACCTTTCGTTTTTCTAAGCCCTTCTGCGAGCCAGTGTTCCCCTATTTTTTCCGCTTTGTTTTGTGCCGTTCCCTTTCCGTTTTCTAATATCGGAGACTGAGTTTGCCGATTTTTTTTTTTGAGTTCAACCTGCGCCTCTTTCAATGGATAGCCCTTTCCGGCGCCGCTGGATTACCTTTCCCCTCTCCCTTTTTGTCCCTTTCGTTGGGCCTGGGTACTGAGTTTTGGGATTCCCATCCAATGTAACACACCTCTTTCATTTCCATTCTTCGCAAGGGGTACAATTCCAATTTCCTTCATTGTCTTCAAACAGCCCCGCAGGGCTCTCCCGATTAGTTCTTCATTTTTAACCACAGCGACTTTCCTTGGATTTCCCTTTTTCCCGTATTTCGACATGTCAGCGCTCTTCCCAGTCCCCCCTTTTTACAGTGGGCGGCCCGGCCCCTATCATCTTCTTTCCTGTGATTTTAAAACCCCTTTTTTTCGTACTTTCGAGACTGACCTGGACGGTAGGGTGATCATTCCTAGTCTGACTGGCACGTCCTTCACCCAAACCGTGTTGCTCCGCAGTTTCCAGCGAAATGCTGGCCTTCTGTTTTTTTTTTGTAATAGCCGACCCACGGATTCTGGTCGCATGCCTTACAGCGACCTCAGCCCGATTCGGTTCCCACATTTTTACAGGAAAGTTTGAACATGCCGACTTGCTTGAGCTCTCAATTTTTCTTAATTCCCAAGAGCCTCCCTATCTTCCGTCCGCAACTTTCTTACTCGCCGCCCGGGCGGGCGCTGCAGGCGACCCCCCGGAGCGATCCCCCTCCAATGATGGATTGGTTGTGTTTTTCCCTGAGTGTATCGATGTTGTCGCGCGTGGATTCGGGTTGACCTTCTCTTATTCGACCACCCCGTTCCGCATCTTCCGCCTGCGCCCGCTTTGGTTTTTTGACGATGGTTTGTGCCCTTTTTTCTCTTTGGACAATGTGATGGCCACCTCTTTTGTCGTACACGAGGCCAATTACCATCTGTTTGTATCTCGGTCTTCGGCCGTGAGCATTGAACCGAGGAGGTTACCGCGATTGGTCCTTACCGGTCAACGGTTTTGAACTAGTCTCATTGCCCTCTCCTTGAGCCCCCTTTTACCTGTGGTCATTTTTATGACCTGAAGGACCCCGTTCTTTGCTATATAGCTGTGATCTTTCGGCGAATGGGTACTCTCGCTTGGTGAGAGTTGGTTAATGGCACACTGTTGGCGCTCAGGCATTATCGATGTCCCACCCAACCAACCCCCACCGGTCCCCAACCCACCATCTTTCCTTCCTGCAGTCTTGGCTTCCCGCGGTCCTGGTTTCACATCTTGGGCCGCCCCCCGGCGGCTTGACGCTGTCCGACTGGAGAGCACTGGAGAAGAGATGGCTTATGGTCAATCTGGATAAAATGCCTTTTTAATCTTTGATCGCTTTCCGGTATTTCAACAGAGCCCTTTCCTCTGATGCCCTCGGAGTAGCACCGCAGAATCTTGCTGTGCTGGACCGCGTTTCACGACTGATTTTG